>Ga0163144_10005161_pt1 | contig 29131 bp, 24 predicted proteins | sample OliLak19BULKMAT1_FD_123175 | JGI IMG/M metagenome (GOLD analysis project Ga0163144, IMG submission 123175) | Freshwater microbial mat bacterial communities from Lake Vanda, McMurdo Dry Valleys, Antarctica - Oligotrophic Lake LV.19.BULKMAT1 | ecosystem: Environmental > Aquatic > Freshwater >...
ATAAAAGATGGCCGACGCAGACACCAACTCACCGCTCGGAATCATTGCCGGTAACAAGGTATTGCCTCTCATGCTCGCCCGCCAAGCGCGTGCGACCGGCGTCGCCAGAATTGTCGCGGTCGCGTTCGAAGGTGAAACCGACCCCGAAATCGTCAAAGTGGTCGATGATGTCGTCTGGCTGCGCGTCGGACAATTGACTAAGCTGATTACCGCATTCACCGAACGAGGAATCGCTCGATGCGTCATGGCAGGCCAGATCGCCCCCAACAGTTTATTCGATCTAAGGCCCGATTTCCGTGCCATGGGAATGCTCCTGCGTCTAAAGGAAAAAAACGCGCACACGATTTTCGCCGCGATAGGTGAAGAGTTGCGGAAAGACGGAGTGGAGCTGATCGAAGCGACTCCATGGATCGTCCCGCTTATGCCCAAGGGCGAATTCCAGATCGGCCGCGAACTGGCAGAAGGCGAGCGCGCGGACGTTTCTTTCGGCGCACGGATTGCCAAAGAGGTCGCCCGACTGGAAATCGGCCAAATCGTCGTCGTCAAGGGAGGCACTGTGCTGGCCGTAGAAGGATTTGAAGGCACCGATGCCTGTATTGCCCGAGGCGGGAAACTTGCCGGCAAGAACGGCGGGGCCGTCGCCATTAAAGTAGCGAAAGAGGGCCACGACATGCGCTTCGACATACCGTGCATCGGCTCAAAGACCATTCATACCTGCGCTGAAAACGGTGTGACCGTGCTCGCCTTGGAGCCCGGGAAGACCCTCGTGCTGGAAGAGGAAATCGTCCGCGAACTCTGCCGAAAACACCGCATTGCCATCGTCACGACGAAGCCCTTGGAACCCTCCCAGCCGCCAGCGGGAACAAAGTGAGCTGGTGACAACCCCGTCGCCCTTTGTTAATCCCTCCGCCGCTTCCGGCCCGGCCCCCGGGTTGAAAACACTATGCTGACCGCGCACGAACTCATCGGCTTCATGCCCCCCGCCCTCTCGGCGGAGATCCTCCAGTTTGCCTTCGATACGGACCGCGAAATGTATCGCGCCATCCTCGGATCCGTCGCGGAGGCCCGCAAACTCCGGCCCCAGTTCCTCGAGCGTAAACCCCGTGATGAACGCGACGCCGACATCATTTCCTACCTCGCCAAACCCCGCCTCGACGGAGCCGCGCAGAACCTGCTGCGCTACTGGCTGGTGAAGAAGCATACGCCGATGCTCATCACTTTCCTCGACACCTTGGGCATCCCGCACAAAGAAGGCACCGTGGACGATCTTCCGGAGACGATCGACGCCGCCAAACTGGCCACCGCCGTCGACCAACTCCTCGGCGTGTATCCGCGCGAAGTCGTAGCCGTCTATCTGAACGCCTTCTACACGATGAACGGCATCTTCTGGGAGCCGCTCCGCCGCATGCTTGAAGGCGACATCCGCCTACAGATCGCCGGCTGACCCACTACTCGGTGAACGAATATTTCTTTCACCGTTGGACGACCGCCCTATGGTCCTCAGGCCCGTTTTAAGTTACCGATACCAAACTCATGGAACCCCACGCTGACATCGCTGTCATTGGTCTGGCCGTCATGGGCCAGAACCTGATCCTGAACATGAACGACCACGGCTTCACCGTCGTGGCCTACAACCGCACCACCTCCAAGGTAGACGACTTCCTAGCCAACGAAGCCAAGGGCACCAAGGTCGTCGGCGCCCATTCCATCCAGGAAATGGTCGCCAAGCTGAAACGCCCCCGTCGCGTCATGCTCATGGTCAAGGCCGGCAGCGCCGTGGATGATTTCATCGGCCAGATCGTTCCCTTCCTCGAACCCGGCGACATCATCATCGACGGCGGCAATTCTCTCTACGGCGATTCCGACCGCCGTGTGAAGGAACTCGAAGCGAAGGGAATGCTCTACATCGGCACCGGAGTTTCCGGCGGTGAAGAAGGCGCGCGCTTCGGCCCTAGCATCATGCCCGGCGGATCCGTCGCGGCGTGGAACGCTGTCAAACCCATCTTCCAGGGCATCTCCGCCAAGGTCGATGGCGGCACGCCCTGTTGCGACTGGGTTGGCAACGGCGGCTCCGGCCACTACGTCAAGATGGTCCACAACGGCATCGAATACGGCGACATGCAGCTCATCTGCGAAGCCTACAGCCTGATGCGCGACGGCCTTGGAATGCCCGCCGACGAAATCGCCGCCGTCTTCAAGGAATGGAACGCCGGCGAACTCGACAGCTTCCTCATCGAGATCACCGCCAACATCATGGCCAAGAAGGACGAAGACGGCACCCCGCTCGTCGACAAGATCCTCGACACCGCCGGCCAGAAGGGCACGGGCAAGTGGACCGTCATCGACTCCGCCAACCTCGCCCAGCCCGTCACGCTCATCGCCGAAGCCGTCTTCGCCCGCTGCGTCAGCTCCATGAAGGACGAGCGCGTCAAGGCCGCCCGCAAGCTCAAGGGCCCACGCCCCGCCATGGCCCAGGCCAAGGACGCCGCGAAGAAGAAGGCCCTCATCGAGGACATCAAGCAGGCCCTCTACGCTTCCAAGATCGTCAGCTACGCCCAGGGCTACATGCTCCTCAAGGCCGCCGCCGCCGAAAACAAGTGGAACCTCGGCTACGGCAACATCGCCCTCATGTGGCGCGGTGGCTGCATCATCCGCAGCCGCTTCCTCGGCAAGATCAAGGAGGCCTTCGACAAGAACCCCAAGCTGGCCAACCTGCTCCTCGACGACTACTTCCGCGGCGAGATCAAGAAGGCCCAGAAAGGCTGGCGCAATGTCGTCTCCCTCGCGGTCAAGAAGGGCATCCCCGTCCCCGCCTTCAGCACCGCTCTGGCCTTCTTCGACGGCTACCGCAATCCCCGCCTCCCGGCCAACCTGCTCCAGGCCCAGCGCGACTACTTCGGCGCGCATACCTACGAGCGCGTGGACAAGGAACGCGGCCAGTTCTTCCACACGAACTGGACCGGCACCGGCGGCCGCGTCAGCTCCTCTACCTACAACGCGTAGGCCGATTCCGCATGAAAATCTGAACTGCGAAGGGCCGGAGCAATCCGGCCCTTTTTCTTTTCCCTAATCTCACTCCAGCACCTGGAACAAACTCGCGAAGTCGTCCGTCCACAGCGGGATGTTCCGCACGTGCTTCTTGTGCTTCCGCGCGATTTTTTGGATTTCCGGACGTTGCAGCAGTTCCTCGTCATGCGACAGCAGCATCCACGTCGAGGAATAGAACCACCACGCGGACTCCTCGGAGGATTCATCCCGTTCCTCGTCGTCGAATTCGATCGTGGCCACGTTGTAGCCATGATGTTTGGCCAAGTTTAAGACCACCGGTTCCAGGTCGAGGTAGCGGTTCGAGATGTGCACGGCGATGATCCCATTGGTCTTCATGTGCCGGCCGTAGAGCGCCAAGGCTTCCTTGGTCAGGAGATGCACCGGGATCGCGTCGCTGCTGAACGCATCGAGCGCGAGCACATCGAACTGCTGCGGCGCCTCCCGCTCCATTGAAAGGCGTGCATCGCCCAACACGACTTCCGTATTCGCCGCGGAATCCTTCAGGTAGGTGAAACGTGAAGTCGCCAGCGCCGTGACCGCCGAATTGATCTCATACAGCCGAAAGCGATCGCCGGGCCTACCGTGGCTCGTGATCGATCCCGTGCCCAGACCGATGACTCCGACGTGGCGAACCTGGTTCGTGAATGCATCCAGCGCCATGCCAATGCCGCTCTCATGGCCGTAGTAGCTTGTCGGAACTTTGGCCTTCTCCGGATCTGTAAACTGCAGACCGTGGGTGATCCGCCCGTGCTGTAAGATGAAGTGATGCCCGGACGGATCGTCGGCGCTGTGCTCGGTCACCGCGAGGGTCCCGTAGAAGTTCCGCGAGCGGTGAACCATGGTCTTGTTATCCTCCGATGCCTGCGATCGCAGCGCCCAAGACAGTGCGACCGTGCCGCAAACCATCCAGGCCAACGTGACCCAGCGCCATTGGCGAAAACCTCTCCAGGCTCCACCCAGGACGAACCACAACAGCCCAGCTGCTCCGGCGCACTGCACCGCGATCCGCACCCCGAGCAACGAACGGCCAGGCAGGATCCCATATTTTCGATGCAGCCAGACGAGCAGGAAATCCAAGCCAACGAATCCGGCGACCGTCGCGACAAGGGCCAGCCACCGTCCGGCTTTGCTCTGCGACACCAAGCGATCACGGAAACAGACCGCCGTGAACAGCACCGCACAGAGACCTAGGCCCCAATGCAGCTCCAGAAAATCAACGAACAGCAACGGGGCTGCCAATGCGACAAACAGGCCGCCCAGCGCCCCGCCTGCCGAGATCATGAGGTAGAAGCCCGTGAGCCGGCTCGGATGGGGTCTCAGCCGGTAGAGTTCCCCATGGCATATCATGCAGAAGACGAAGAGAGCCCCGCAGTAGATGCCGACCTGCGCCTTGAGCGGGGCATCGGTGCCTTCGAACAGCGCCCACGTCACCGCCACCAGTCCCGCGACCAAGGCCAAGGCATACGGCGGCCGCGCATACCAACGCGGACTGTCGAACGCGATGATGAAGGTCAGCAGATAAAGCGCGAGAGGCAGCACCCAGAGGAACGGGATCACCGCCACGTCCTGGCACATCTTGTTCGTCGTCGCCAACAGCAGCACCGACGCGCACGCCGGCAGTAACAACCAGAGCACGCGTTGCCCAAAATTTGGTCCGGCATCCGGCAAATCCGCGTTCATCTGCACCTCGGCGGCAACCGCCTCCGACCCCGACCGTTTCCATAACAGCCACGCGCACCATCCGGCGAACAGCGCATACGCCACCAAGCCCCAGCCCCACAGAACTGCCTGTTGCTGCCGGGTGAACTGCGTCTCGAAGAAGAACGGATAACTCAAAAGGGCAAGCAACGAACCCACGTTCGACAAGGCATACAATCGATAGGGCGAAGTCCCGGGGCTGGTCCGGCTGAACCACTGCTGCATCAGCGGGCCCGTCGCGGACAGCATGAAATACGGAAGCCCAAGCGAGGCCGCCAGCAGGACAAGGATTCGCCCGACCGGCTCGGCATCCCCCGTCGGCTTCCACGCTTCGGACGGTGTGATCGGTTGCACCGCCAATGAACCCAGGAGCAGCAGCACGTGCACGATCACCTGCCAACGTGGCCGCAGCAGTTTCGTGATCAGATGCGCGTAGGCGTATCCGCCTAGCAGCACGATTTGGAAGAACAGCATGCATGTCGTCCACACACCCGGCCCTCCGCCGAACCATGGCAGGATGTATTTCCCGATCAGCGGCTGGACCTGAAAAAGCAGGAAAGCGCCGGTGAAGATCGTCAGCGCGTAGGGAAGCATAGCGGAGTGTTTCCTGAAGCGCTCCATCGATGCCAGAACGGATCTCCGAGAAGCGACGCCCGCGCGCAGGAACTTCATCGATCTCAACCGAAACTCGACGGCCAATCGCCCCTGGCCCATCTTCAATCCATGCAAACCCGCCGCGACTTCCTTACCCGCGCCGCCGTTGGTTCACTTGGCATCGTCGGCTTAAGCGCACTGGCCATCGAACCGTTTGAACGCCGGGGGACTCCCCGTCTGCGGCTGAGCATGGCGGCCTATTCTTTCCGCGAGTTCTTCAAGGACTCCTCCACGAAACGCGCCAAGGTCCCTCCGGCCGACAAGCAGATCGATCTCTTCCAGTTCATCGACTACGCCGCCGACCACGGCTGCGACGGCGTCGAGCTGACCAGCTATTTCTTCCCGGCCGACTGCACACCCGAGTTCGTCGCGAAGGTCCGCCGCCACGCGTTCGTTCGCGGGCTCAGCGTGAGCGGAACGGCCATCGGCAACACTTTCACCCATCCGGACGGACCGGATCGCGAGAAGAACGTCGCGCTCCTTAAGAAATGGGTCGGCCACGCCGCGATCCTCGGCGCGCCGCATATCCGCGTCTTCGCCGGCGAGGCGCCCAAAGGAGTCAGCTACGAGGATGCGCGGAAAAACTGCCTCGCGACTTTGGCCGAGTGCTGCGACTACGCCGGACAACATGGTGTGATGCTCGGCATCGAGAACCATGGCGGCATCGTGGCCCAGCCCGACCAACTCCTCGGCATCGTGCGCGAGATGAAGAGCCCGTGGCTTGGCATCAATCTCGACACCGCAAATTTCCACACCGAAGACCCATACGCCGACTTCACCCGTTGTGCGCCCTTCGCGATCAACGTGCAGGTGAAGGACGAGATCCGCCGAGCCGGCCAGACGAAGAGCGAACCCGCCGACCTTCCGCGCTTCTTCAAGATCCTCCGCGACGCGAACTACCAGGGCTGGGTCGCGCTGGAATACGAGTCGGCCGAGGACCCGTTCGTCGCGGTTCCGCGCCTGCTTAAGCAGATGAAGGAACTGGCAGGCTGACGTCCTCGCAAAGATTTCTCCTCCTCGTCTTGCTCATTGTTCCGGTTTCTCAAAAACGACGATGACGAGGATCCGGAGAAATCCCCAACAAAAGAAAAGCGCGGTTGAATCCTTGTCGGACTCAACCGCGCCTGTGAATCGAATCGCTTAGCGCTGGATGCGGGCGGAGCCGCCCTTGGCGAACGCACGGACTTCTTCCTCGGTCGCCATGGTGGTGTCGCCCGGGAACGTGGTCAGCAGCGCGCCGTGGGCCCAGCCAAGGCGGACGACATCTTCTTCGGTCTCCCCGGCCAGCATGCCGTGGATGAAGCCGGCGGCGAATCCGTCGCCACCGCCGACGCGGTCGAGCACGTCCAGTTCGGCGGTCGGGGCCGTGACGGTCTTGCCGTTGATCCAGGCAACCGCGCTCCAGCTGTGACGGTTGGTCGTATGAACTTCGCGGAGCGTCGTTGCAACGGCCTTGACGTTCGGATGCTGCTTAACGACGCGATCAATCATTCCGAAGAACGTGCTCGTATCGAGTTTGGAGTGGGATGCGACTTCGGGTCCGGCAACACCGAGTCCTTTCTGCAGGTCTTCCTCGTTGCCGATGATCACGTCCACGTGGTCCATGATGCGGCGCAGCGTGGCCACGGCGCGTTCACCACCGCCGAAGACCTTCCAGAGCTTGGCGCGGAAGTTCAGGTCGAAGGAGGTGACGGCACCGGCGGCCTTGGCCGCCTTCATGCCTTCGATGATCAGCTCGGGCGTCGTGGCCGAGAGCGCCGCGAAGATGCCGCCGCTATGGAACCAGCGGATGCCGCCGCCGAAGATTTCATTCCAGTTGAAGTCGCCGGGCTTGAGCTGCGCGGCTGCTTCGTTACAGCGGTTGTAGAACACGACCGGGGCGCGGACACCCTTGCCCTGGTCGCTGTAGACAGTGGCCATGTTGGGGCCGGTCACGCCGTCGTGCTCGAAGCGCTTGTAGAAGGAGCGGACGCCCATGCCGCGGACGCGTTCGGCGATGAGGTCGCCGATGGGGTAGTTCACCATGGCGGTGGCCACGCCCGTGTTCCGGCGGAAGCAGTCGGACAGGTTGGCGGCCACGTTGAATTCGCCGCCGCTGACGTGGATCTGCACCTGGTTGGCCTTGCGGAACGGGATGAGTCCGGGGTCAAGACGGTGGACGAGGGCGCCGAGCGACAGCATATCGAGCGCGCCGGTCGGGTTGATGTTCAGACCATACTTCATGTTCAGTTCCTTCTGGCTTTGAATGGCGGTTTTGAATCGTGACCGCGTCCGGTCGTTCGGGAATATCCGAGTCCGGCCGCAATCATTCGAGGCGCGGAATTTGGCCGTCGCCGCACGGATCGGGCAACGGGAAACTTTTGCCAGTCGGGAACGCGGATCCGGGATCGACACGCAGCCCTCAGGCCTTCCGCTTGTAGAGCTTCACGTAGTCCTGGCAGGTGCGCTCCCAAGAGAAATCGACGGCCATCCCGTTCGCGCGGTAGTGGGCGAAGAGTTCGGACTCCTTGAACAGCACCTTCGCCTTATACATCGCCTTGGTCAGCGCGGCGGCGGAGTAGTCGCGGAACTTGATGCCGTTGGCCAGGTGCGCGTCCTCCTTGATGTCGATGACCGAGTCGTTGAGCCCGCCCGTCCCCCGGACGATCGGGACGGTCCCGTAACGCAGCGAATACATCTGGTTCAGCCCGCACGGCTCGTAGCGCGAAGGCATGACGAAGAAATCGCAGCCCGCCTCGACGCGGTGGCTGAGCCCCTGGCTGAAGCCGAAACGGCACGCAATCTTTCCTGGAAATTTCTCTTCCAAGGCCCGGTAGCCTTCCTCAAACGGCTTGGACCCGCTGCCCAGCATCACGAACTGGATGTCCTCCTCCAACATGACTTCGAGCGCCTCCAACTGGATGTCGACGCCCTTCTGATCGGCCAGCCGTCCGACGGTTCCGAAGAGGGGCACGTCCGGTCGAACGGGCAATCCGTATTCAAGCTGCAACGCGGCTTTGCAATGGTCCTTGCCGGTCAGATCCGCCGCGGAGTAGGCCGCCGGCAGATACGGATTCGCCGTCGTGTTCCATTCCTCATAGTCGACGCCGTTGAGGATGCCGGACAGGGTTTCGGACCGGCGTTTCAACAAACCTTCCAGTCCACAGCCCTGCTCCAATCCCTTGATCTCTTCCGCATAGCCCGGGCTCACGGTGGTCACGAAGTCGGCGTAGGCGATGCCCGCCTTCAGCATGTTGAAGTCGCGGTGGAACTCCGCGCCTTCCGTATGGAAGTAGTCCCACGGCAGGCTGGTGCTGCCATAGCGCGGCCCCTCGTAGCGGCCCTGGTAGGCGAGATTGTGGATGCTGAAGAAGGTCCGCGGCGACTTCAGCCAGGCTTCGCGGGTGCGGCCGTGGTAGACGTAGAGTGGAACCATCCCCGTCTGCCAATCGTGCGCGTGCAACACCTCGGGCCGCACCGCCGGTGGAAGGAACCGCGCCAAGTTCACGGCGGCCCGCGATAGGAAGATGAAGCGCTCAGGGTTGTCCGGATAATCACCCGCCGCGTTGTTGTAGAGTTCCGGACGTCCGTAAAGGTCCGGCTGATCGACGAAGTAGACCGTCACGCCTTCGGCTGTCGTGTGGGTCTTGATCGAACCGTGGACGACCCCCATCCCTACCTGCAGGTCCAGCCGCCAATCTATTGGCTTCAGCGTCGACCGGTCGACCTTCACCGAAGCGTAAAGCGGAGTCACCACGCCGACGGTGTGCCCGGCCTTGGCGAGGAATTTGGCCAAAGCCCCGACCATGTCGGCCAAGCCGCCAGTTTTTGAGAACGGATGCAGTTCGCTCGTGGCGATAAGGATTTTCATGACGGCTCGTCCGCAAAGGTCGCGCGGAAACGCGTTACGACCGTAGGCAGGACCGGCCTGCGAGGCCAAGCGAGTTCATCCAGGACCTGTCGCCACTCCCACGCTTGATCTCCCCGATGCAGTCGCTCCAACCTCGATTCAGCCGCCAATGAAAACGACTCCCGACCTCCAGTCCATCGACCCGATCCACATGCTCCGACCCCGCCGCAAGATCGAGGGCATCTCCGCCATCCTCCTGCCGTTCCACGCCAACGGCGACATCGACTACGACGGCTTCACCGCCCACGTCCGCCGCACGCGCAACGCCGGCCTCGCCCCCGCCATCAACATGGACACCGGCTTCGGCAACCTGATCGACGATTCCATCCGCCGCCGCACGTTGGAGATCACCAAGGCGGAGATGGGTGGAAAACATTTCGTCTCCGGCGCCTTCGTGGTCGACCTGCCCGGTGCCTCCTTCAACGCCGCCGCTTACGCCCAGCAGATGGATCTCATCCAGCAGCACGGCGGCACGCCGGTCATCTTCCAAAGCTACGGCCTCACCCAGCAATCCGACGAAGGCATCGTCGCCGCCTACGAGACCATTGCGAAACACGCCGACAAGTTCATCGGCTTTGAGCTGGGCAACATGTTCGCGCCCTTCGGCAAGATCTACTCGCTCGACGTCTACCGCGGATTGCTGGCGAACAAGGCATGCATGGGCGCAAAACATTCCTCCCTCCGCCGCGACTTGGAATGGCAGCGCCTCGCCCTGCGCGATGCGACCCGGCCGGACTTCCGCGTCTACACCGGCAACGATCTCGCCATCGACATGGTCATGTATGGCAGCGACTACCTTCTTGGTCTGAGCACCTTCGCCCCCGACCTCTTCGCCAAACGCGACGCCGCCTGGTTGTCCGGCGATTCGTCGTTCTACGAACTGAACGACATCCTCCAGTATCTCGGCTTCCTCGCGTTCCGGCCGCCCGTGCCGGCCTACAAACATTCCGCCGCCATGTTCCTCAAACTGCGCGGCTGGATCGGCTGCGACGACACCCATCCCAAGTCCGCCCAACGCCCCAACTCCGACCGCGAGATCCTCGCCGACATCGTGAAGCGGATCTCGTAGGCCGGGCATCTTGCCCGGCCAGCCGGTGCGAGAACAACGAACAACCCACATCCACCGCCGAACATCGAAGAACCAAATGAAACGCCGCCTCATTGTAGTCCCTCTGCTCGTATCCATGGCGGCCATTTTCCTGATCCTGCTCGTAGTTCGGGGGCGTGCGCCTGGAAGTCGGACTGTCGTCGAAGGGATCGAGGTATCCGTCCTCGCCGTGGTGCCGGAGGGGCAGACGTTCACAACGCTGAAGCCTTGGCACTCGTGGGCCAGGGCCGTGCTGCCGCAACGCCTACAAAGCTTGATTCCAAAGTCCCAGAGCTGGGCGTTTGCAGGAAAGACCGACCTCGTTTGGGTGCTGCTCGAACTTCGAACCACGAACCGCTCATCCGTCGTGCAACTACCGTGGAAAGGCTATCGTGCGGTATCCGAACGGGGCGCCGTGACCGCATGGAATGAGACCGAAACCTCTGTTTCGGCAGCAACGCCGGGGCAATCCCCGGTGTTGGTCAGGGCGCTGGATGCTTTCCCGAGACGCGACCGGACCTTAACCCTCGTTTTCACCGGGCACGATGGGAAAGAGCTTGGTGCTGTCCGCCTGGTCAACCCTGTCCACAAACGTTACCCCGAATGGACGCCCCGGCCGCTTCCCCAGACCGTCACCAATGGCGACGTGGTGCTGACCCTGAATTCGGTATTCACCAATCTCGTCGAGAGACGCTATGCGATGGGCTACCCGTTCACCCTGCAGTTCAAACCGGAGTATGAAGTGAAGACAACCAACAGCGCCTGGCAAAAGGCGCGGGTTCGGTCCTCGGACTTCCTCGATGCGACGGGCAATAAGGGCTTCTGCCTCCCGAGGCAAGAGACGGCATGGAAGATCGTGGCCCAGCTTTTCGTGGATCAGGAAGCCGGACTCCCTGATGCCGAGTATTTCACGGTCACCAACCAGCAACCGGCCACGACGGGCAATGCCGGGCACACGCTTCAGGACGACCTCGCTCTGGGAACGAACTTCCTCTGGAAGACGACGACGCGGGACGGGATCCATATCCTTGCCAGCATTGCTTCGCAGAGCGCCGCCCCAACCGGTAGCGCCTCGGGGCCGGTGTTAACAGTGGTATGCGACCAAGATCCCGCGCTATTCGCCTGCAGGCTCCATTGCCGTTCCAAAGGCCGCGACGGCCAGGATCTCGGTCCGTTGAGGTTCGGGACGAGCGAGACGGCTTTCGGTGGATCGTCGTCCTACGAATTTGGATTGGACGAGGCTACGGTCGGGAACATGACCTCATTGGAGATTGTGTTGAACCATGGGAAAACCTTCGAGTTCTTCATCAACCCCGCCGAAGTGAAGACCAACTCCGCCGCCAAATGAAACGTGCCTTCATCCTTCTCTGCGGCGCCTTCGTTATCGCGGTGGTTGCGGTGTTGCTGGTGGCCGGGCGGAAGCAGGCGCGCAACGTGATCGTCGTTGGCGGGATGCAGGTGGAGTTCTTGGACGTGCTGCCGGCGGGAAAGCAGTTCACCACCGAGAAGCCGTGGCACGCGTTGGCCAAAAAGATCCTGCCCTCCCGGTTTCAAAACTGGATCCCAAGCTCGACGTCCGGCACCTGCTCGTCCGGGAGCAATAGCATCACCATCTACGTCCAAGTGACTGCACCGAACGGCCGAACCGTAGCCCAACTGCCTTGGCAGAACTACCGCGCCGAGTCGCTCGACGGAGAGCCTTTCCCGGAACAGGGCGGTTACTGTAGCTTCGGCGGCGGCATGGTCGGTTCGCCGACCATCTACGGCCTGACGCTGCGAGCGTTTCCCCGCCGCGATTCCAAGTTCGTCCTGCGCTTCGGCAAGGATGACGGCACGGCGCTCGGCTCGATCACGGTGCCCAATCCGCTCAGGCCCCCGTTCCCCGAATGGAAACCGCTGCCCGTGCCCCAGACCGTGACGAACGGTGACGTGGCGGTGACCTTGAAGTCGCTGAGCCAGCATGGCCAGCCCGGTCGGACCTACTGCAGGGCAGATTACGCGGTGGTCTCCACCAACCCGCTTTGGTCCGGCGCCAGCGTGACCTACACAAGCTTCTCCGACGCCACGGGCAATGAAGGATCGATTCTTTCCCGCAAGGAACCGGCGTGGCGCGTCACCGCCACGGTGCATCGGAAGGAAGCCGCCCGGATGCTCGATTCCGAGAAACTGATCCTGACGGACATCGTCCCCACGGCTCCGGGCACGGTCATCCTCGCCGATGCCAACGCGGTTCTCGCGGGAGTCGGGTTCCGCCTGCTGGCCATGGCCGGGCCGGGCATGGTTTACCGGACGAATTCGGGGGACTGGGCAGCGTTTCCGTTGAGCGCGACAGAAAACTATCCCAACGGCACAAGCGGCTCCTCGTCCTACAACAACACCCAGGTTCGCCACTGGGGATTCTCCAAGCCGTTCTTCCTCGTGGAAACGGACAGCAGAGCGATGACGAACGGTGCCCAGCTCTTCTGTCGGGCCTTCGGCAGCGATGGACGCGAACTCGGCGCGGAGCACGCCAACGGCTACGAGACCGACTCCAACGGCTGGCAAACGCGGGCCATCAGCTTCGAGAACTGGACGAACGGAACGATTTCCCGCCTGGAAATCCTGATCAGCCGACCCAGGGTGTTCGAATTCACGATCAGTCCGTCCGTCGTCAAAACCAACGAGGCGAGCCGATGAAAGCACATGAATCTCCCAAGGCCGCGCAGCAGCGCGGCCCCACCGTGGCGGGTAGGTCGGAGCTGCTGCTCCACCCCCTATTCCTTACGGCTCTCGTTCTGCTGATCGGCCTCGTGTCCTCACAGGGCGCTTTGACCGTCCGCGACGCGTTGAAAAAACCAGCCGCGTGGTTCGTTTCGCCGGAAGGTTCCCATTTCATCAGTAACGTTCTTTCGCACCAATCGTCCGTCGGTAGCTGGCCCAAGAACGAGAACACCGGAGCCACGGCCTACACCGATGATCCCGCGAAGCTCAAGGGCACCTTTGACAACGGCGCGACCACGGGCGAACTGCGGTTGCTGGCGAAGGCATTCCACGCGACGGCGAACCCCGTCTTCTCCAACGCCGTCGTGCGCGGCATCGACCACATTCTCGGCGCGCAATACACGAACGGAGGTTGGCCGCAGTATTCCCCGCCACCGACCAAGAGCTACCACCGCCACATCACCTTCAACGACGACGCCATGCGCAAGCTGCTCGAACTCCTCCGCGAAGTCGCCACCACCCAGGAGGTAGGGCGAAGGCTCCCGCCGAGCCGCCTCGACGCTGGCTCCGGACTAACCGGCGAATCGTGGGAAGCCCAGGTTGTTCGAACAGCCAGTGACGTTGCCGCTGGAGCCGCCTCGACAATCTATCGCGCTGGGGCGGCTCGGCGGGAGCCTTCACCCTACCAGCCTTCCTCATCGATCGCCGCCAACGACCTCTTCGCCTTCATCGACCCGGCCCGACGCGCCAATGCCGCCGCCGCCTTTGCCAAAGGCATCGAGTGCATCGTGAAATGCCAGGTCCGCGTCGACGGCAAGCTCACCTCCTGGTGTGCTCAGCACGACGCCGTGACACTGGAGCCCCGCCCGGCCCGGGCCTATGAGCTGGCTTCGCTCAGTGGCAACGAGAGCGCCGGCCTGCTCCATCTGCTGATGAGTTTGGACAAGCCTCCACCCGGGGTCGTCCAGGCGGTTCACGCCGGAGCAGCGTGGTTCGATTCCGTGAAACTCACCGGCATCCGCGAAGTGAAGGTCGACGGCAACAAAACCATTGTCCGCGACGCGGCCGCACCGCCGCTCTGGGCCCGCTTCTACGAACTTGGCACCAACCGGCCGTTCTATTGCAGCCGCGACGGCGTGAAGCGTTTCGACATCGCCGAGATCGATGCCGAACGCCGCAACGGCTACGCATGGCACGGCAACTGGGGAGCCGAAATGGCGAATCGATACGCCGAATGGAAAACGCATTGGCCCGCTCCCGCTCCGAAACCTTGAATCCGCCTTGGCCGCAACCGCCGGATTCAATTCTGGCCCGGCTGCGGCGCTTCAGATAGCAACACATCATGACCACGACAAAAATTACCCGTCGCAACGCCCTCGCCAAAACCGGTCTTCTCGGCTGCGCCGCCATGGTCCTTGACCGGATCGCCTTCCCCGCCGCTGCGGCGACAGTCGCGCCAGCGAAGGGCGTAACGCCGTTCCGCTTCTGCCTGAACACCGCCACAATCCGCGGGCACAAGCTCGGCATCGTGAAGGAAGTCGAAGTCGCTTCGCAGGCCGGATTCAACGGCATCGAACCGTGGGTGGACTCGATCCAGGAATACGTGAAAGGCGGCGGCTCGTTGAGGGATCTCAAGCAGCGCATCGTGGACGCAGGTCTCACCGTCGAAGGCGCCATCGGTTTCCCGGAATGGATCGTCGATGACGACGCGAAGCGCGCCAAGGGAATGGAACGGGCCAAGGTGGAGATGGACCTGATGCTCCAGATCGGCGCCATCCGTTTCGCCGCGCCTCCTGCCGGTGCGACCGGTCTGCCGAAACTCGATCTCCTGAAGGTCGCCGAGCGTTACCGCGCCCTGCTGGAGCTGGGCGACCAGATCGGCATAGTGCCCATGCTGGAACTCTGGGGCTTCTCCAAAAACCTGAACCACCTCGGCGAATGCGTCCTCGCCGCCATGGAGACGGGCCATCCGAAGGCTTGCGTCCTCGCCGACGTGTTCCATCTGCACAAGGGCGGCTCCGATTTCCGCGGCATGCGCCTGCTGGGTCCGGACACGATTCCCGTCATGCACATGAACGATTTCCCGGTCGATCCTCCGGCCGACAAGATCGACGACAGCTTCCGGATCTTTCCTGGCGACGGATCCGCGCCGTTGTTCGAGATCCTCACCGCGCTGCACAAGACCGGCGGGACGAAGGTGCTTTCGCTGGAACTCTTCAACCGCACCTACTGGACGCAGAAACCCCTCGAAGTGGCCACCACCGGCCTCGCGAAGATGAAGGCCGTCGCGGCAAAGGTGGCTTAGCCTCCGATCGGGTCCGTTCCGATGATCAAGGAAACCATCCGCGCAATGACGGCCAGCGAACGCGCCGAGCTTGAATCGAGGCTCTCGGCGAATGTTCCGGAGCGGGCATTGGCCAGACCTATCGCCATAGGCGTCGGCCTCTTGGCCGTGAGTGTTGCTTTGGTGGCGGCATTCTTTGGTTGGTTTCTTCCCTTGAACTCCGGGGCCGCCCTCACCGTGTTGGTTGGAGTCTTCGCGTTCCTCGTCGGTTTCGGTTCCGTGTTCGTCGGAGGGAACATGATTTCAAGCGCGGTCAACCTCCGGCGCATCCAGCGGCAGCAGGTATCTGAATGGGATCCGCAAATCCACGCCGCACTTCATGACGGCCGCGTGAAGGTTCTATCGATTGAAGCGGCCTCCGTCGTGTTCTTCGAGCAGCTCGAAGATGAGGGCGATGGGTATCTGTTTGAGGCCGGTCCGGCCTCATGCGTCATATTCAAAGACCAAGAGTCCTGTCCGGCGGACGAAGCGATGCCTTGGCCGGCGAGGCATTTCGAATTCGTCACCACGGCTGAATCTGATATCCGCATCGGTCTTTTCAGTTCGGGTGACCCATTAACCCCGCGACTGACGATTCCGTTGGCAGAAACCTGCGAAGACTTTGTTTGGGATGCCCGGTTGGAGGTCCTCAACAAATCGGCGGATGAAGTCCTTCGTGGCCTGCTCAAACCGAACAGCAAAGTCCAGCCTTCCTAAACCGCTACTCCTTTTCATGAGCACCCCCTTCAAACTTACCCGCATCCCGACGCTTAAGACAGTGGCGGACTTCCGCGCCCACGTCGCTTCGCTTGGTTTGGACATCCCGGCCGAAGACGCCATTGCCACCGGTGATTCACCATTGCTCCAGCCTTTGAGCCAGGTTGTCGTCAACGGCAGGACCATCGGCAACCGTTGGGCCATCCATCCGATGGAAGGCTGGGACGGCACGACCGATGGCGGGGTGACCGAGGAGATGCGCCGGCGTTGGCAGCGCTTCGGCGAGAGCGGCGCCAAGCTCATCTTCGGAGGTGAAGCCATGGCCGTCCGTCCAGATGGCCGCGCCAATCCCAACCAGCTGATAATCCAGGAACACAACAAGGCCGGTATCGCCGAGCTGCGCGAGATCCTCGTGAAGGCCCATCAGGAGCGTTACGGCAACACGGACGACCTCGTCATCGGCTTCCAGCTCACGCATTCTGGCCGCTTCTGCCGGCCTGTGGACAAGAAGCGGTGGGAATCCCGCATCGCCTACCGACATCCCATCCTCGACAGGAAGTTCAACGTCACCAGCGATGACCAGATCCTCAGCGACGCCGACATCGAGGAACTCATCGGCTGCTACGTGAAGTCCGCCCGCATCGCCGCCGACGTGGGCGCGGACTTCGTCGACCTCAAGCACTGCCACGGCTACCTGCTGCACGAATTCCTCGGCGCGTTTACGCGTCCTGGTAAATACGGCGGCAGCTTCGAGAACCGCACCCGCATTCTCCGCGAGATCATCGAGGGCATCCGCGCCGACGGGAACAAGATCGACGTCGGCGTCCGCCTGAGCGCCTTCGACTTCGTGCCGTTCAAACCCGATCCGGCTCTGTCACAACCCGGCAAACTCGGCCCCGGCATTCCCGAGGATTATTCCCAATGCCTGCCCTACCGCTACGGCTTTGGCGTGAACCAGCAGAACCCCGTCGCCTACGATCTGACCGAGACGTTCCAGTTCGCCGACCTCTGCGCGGGCCTCGGCGTGAAGCTGCTGAACCTCAGCGCCGGGTCGCCCTACTACAATCCGCACATCCAACGCCCCGCCGCTTATCCGCCGTCCGACGGCTACCAGCCCGCGCACGATCCGCTGATCGACGTGGCGCGACAGTTGAATGTCGTCAGGCAGGTGAGGGCTCATTTGCAGGAAAGCCAAAGCACGAAGGCCAAAAGCCAAAACGATTCCGATTCCAACTCGGCATTTGGCCTTCGGACTTCGTCATTGGCCCTTGTGGGCACCGCCTACAGCTACCTCCAGGAATACCTCCCGCACGTCGCCCAATACGTCGTGCGCCACGGCTGGACTGACATGGTGGGCCTTGGTCGGATGACCCTCAGTTATCCGGACATCCTCGCCGACGCCACCACCAAGGGCACCCTGACCCCACGCTTCGTCTGTAGGACGTTCAGCGACTGCACCACCGCACCGCGCAATGGCCTGAAGAGCGGCTGCTACCCGCTGGACGAATACTACAAGGTCAAACCCGAGTATGGTCAGTTGAAGGACATCAAGAAGGCCGTCGGAGCCTGAACGGTTTCGTCGGATATCATGGGACGGCCGGGCGCAAACGTCCGGCCGTTCTTCCTTTCGGCACTGGCGCTTCCTCTTGGCCAGCCGCTAGCGTCCGCACGGCCAATGAAGAAATACGACCTGAACACGTCCACCGTCCTGTTCCTCGGCTTCCTGGCCGTGTTCTTCGGTGTCTTCCTGTTCTACCCGATCAGCTACATGCTGCGCGGCGCGTTCGGCGGGCAGGGCGAGTTCACACTGAAGTATTTCGGGCTCATCCTCGCCAGCCCGCTCCAGCGCGAGGCGATCTTCAACAGCTTCGTCATCGCCATCACGACCACCGTCCTGACAACGCTCCTCACGTTGCCGATGGCGCATGTGATGACGCGCTACCGGTTTGGCGGAAAGGGATTCCTCAGCAGCCTGCTTCTTGTCCCGATGATCATGCCGCCCTTCGTCGGCGCGCTTGGTCTGAAGCAGATCCTGGCGAAATACGGCTCGCTCAACCTCAGTCTGATCCATCTCGGCATCTCCAAACCGGAGGCACCCATCGACTGGCTGGGCGACGGCGGCATGGGCGGCGTGATCATCCTGCAAGTGCTCAGCCTCTACCCGATCATGTTCCTCAACGTCTCGGCGGCGATGGCGAACATCGACCCGTCGTTGCGCGAATCGGCCCAGAACCTCGGAGCAGGCGGTTGGAAACTGTTCCGGTCGGTGACGCTGCCTCTGATCGTGCCGGGCTGGTTCGCCGGAGCGATCATCGTATTCATCTGGGCTTTCACCGACTTGGGCACACCGCTGATCTTCGGCCTGCAACGCGTCGTGCCGGTGCAGATCTTCGACTCGATCACCGACTTGAACACGAACCCCATGGGTTATGCGCTCGTCGTCTTCGTGCTGGTGTTGGTCCTGACGCTTTTCCTGTTGAGCAAACACTTCGTCGGCAGCCGCCGTTACGAGATGATCGCCCGCGGCCACGTCTCCGGCGCTGAATCCGAAGCGAAGGGGAAAACCGCCTGGCTCGTCTGGCTGTTCCTTGGCGGAGTCATCGGGTTCGCGCTGCTGCCGCATCTGGCCGTCATCGCCCAATCGCTGGCCGACCGGTGGTTTCTCTCCGTGCTGCCCGATGGCTGGACGACCAAACACTACGGCGAAGTCTTCGGCCATGGCCTGACCGCCTCCAGCATCCGCAACAGCCTCTTCTACTCCAGCCTCAGCGCGATGTTGGACCTCGTGCTCGGCGTGATCATCGCGTGGTTGCTCACGCGCCGGAAGATTCCCTTCGCTGGACTCATCGATGCGTTGGCCATGCTGCCGTTGGCCATTCCAGGGCTCGTCATCGCCTTCGGCTACGTCGCGGCGTTCGACCTGAAGATCGATTGGCTGAATCCGCGAACCAATCCAACCCTGCTCCTCGTCATCTCGTATGCCGTCAGGCGATTGCCCTACATCGTCCGCGCCGCCTACGCCGGCTTCCAACAAACAAGCGTCACCCTGGAGGAAGCGTCGTCCAACCTGGGAGCTTCACCGATCCGCACGCTGCGAAAGATCACCCTGCCCCTCGTCGCCGCCAACCTCGTGGCGGGAACGATCCTCACCTTTTCCTTCGCCATGCTGGAAGTCAGCGACGGCCTCATCCTCGCCATGCGCGACCAGTATTTTCCGATCACCAAGATGATCTACCAGATCATCGGCCGCATCGATCCAAGCGCGCCAAGCGTGGCCTGTGCGCTGGGTGTGGTTGGAATGCTAATACTCACCACCAGCCTCGTCCTCGCCGGAAAGCTGATGGGGAAGAAGATGGGGCAGATGTTTCGGGCGTAAGTCCCCTAGGCGTGGTGGCAATGGGCCAGTCACGAAGTAGCTGGACGGTTGAAAAAGAACCCGAGTCCCGGAGGGACATAGGAACGACCACGGGCAATCGATCTCAGGTCCCTTTAGGATTTGCGATCAGCTGGGGCCGATAGCCAGCCACCTTGTGACTCGCTCACTTCTGATGTCTTTTTGGGGCTCAAGCTCGCCATCAGTTGGAGAGTCTCACACCAGCTTCGACAGCTTTTTGTCCACCGTGAGCCTGGCCACGAGCTGTTTGATCTTCTGGGCTTCGCTCTTGGCGGCGACGAGGGTGGCATCGTCGGTCTGGACGATGATCGAGTCCTTCACGCCGACGAGGCAGATGGGCGTGCGGTTCTTCGTCCGCGCATCGAAGACGATGTTGCGGGCGGCATCGATGTGGACCAGTTCGCCTTCGGAGCAGTTGCCTTCGGCGTCGGGCTTCATGTGACGAGCCAGCGCGGTCCAAGCTCCGAGGTCGTCCCATTCGAACGCGCCGTCGGCGCAGACGACGTTGTGGGCCTTCTCCATGAGCGCGAAGTCCACGGAGATCTTCTTGATGTCGGGATATTCCTTCGCGAGCACCTTGGCCAACTTCGCCGGCTGGTTGGCGATCTTGAACCAGCGTTCGCAGGCCTGGGCGAGTTCGGGCACGTGGTTCTGCAAACCCTGGGTCACGGTGACGAAAGACCAGATGAACATGCCGGCGTTCCAGCGGTAGTGGCCGCTCGCGACATACTCCTCGGCCTTGGCGAGATCGGGCTTCTCCACGAAACGTTCGGCCTTGAAGAACGCGGTCTTGTAGGGCTTCGCGCCCTGCGGCGGCGGGAGGACTTTGCCGGTCTGGATGTAGCCGTAACCGGTGGCGGGTTCGGTCGGCTTTATGCCGATGGTGACCATGACCTGGCCGCGCGACGCGATGTCGAAGCAGTCGTTGAGCACTTGCTGGAAATCCTTCTCCTTTGGAATGACGTGATCGGCGGGCAGCACGGCCATGACGGCCTTGGTTGAACGTGCGCCGACGATGGCGGCACCAAGCGCAACGGCGGCGCAGGTATCGCGACCGACGGGTTCGGCGACGATGTTCGCCCTGGGCAGCATGGGGAGCTGCTTGGCGACGGCCTTGGCCTGAACCGCGTTGGTGATGATCAGGATGTTCTTGGCGGGAACGATGGGCAGGCAGCGATCCACGGCCTGCTGGAGGAAGGAGCGTTTGCCGAGAAGGGTGATGAGCTGTTTGGGCGTGGCGTTGCGGCTCACGGGCCAGAAGCGTTCGCCTTTGCCGCCGGCCATGATGATGACGTAGCGGTCGTTGTTCGCGGACGAAGCGGATTTCTTGGTAGGCATGGAAGTTGGAGTTAAATCGGAAAGACGGAAAAGGGTTCAACCACAGATGGACACAGATTTACAGGAATGGGGACTCGGAGGAACCACAGCCTAGGCGCTGACAATCTGGGTTGATCCGCGTTCATCTGTGGTTAAGAAAGAATGCTGGACTAGGGCTTGATCGCATTCGCGAGGCCAGCGACGAACGCCGCCACACTCGGCACCATCTCGGGTTTCTTCCCCAGTTCGGCGATGCGGTTGACGATGGCGCTTCCGACAACGACGGCTTCGGCGTTGGCCGCGACGGCCTTGGCCTGATCGGGATTGGAGATGCCGAAGCCGACGGCGATGGGGAGATCAGTGTGCGCGCGGATCTTGGCCGTCATCTCGGCGATGGTGTCGGCCACCTTGCTCTGCATGCCGGTGACGCCTTCACGGGAGACGTAGTAGATGAAGCCGCGGGCGCGTTTGGCGATGATCTCCATGCGAGCTTCGGGCGTCGTCGGGGCCATCAGGTAGATATTGCAGAGGCCGGCGACGGCCATCATGGCCTCGTAGTTCTCGGATTCCTCCGGCGGCAGATCGAGCACCAGCAATCCGTCGACACCGGCAGCGGCGCAGTCGTCGATGAACCGCTGGAAGCCGTGCCGATGGAGGATGTTGAAATAGACGTAGAGCACGACCGGCACCTGCGAACGCGTGCGGATGCGGCGGACGGTTTCCAGAAGTTTGGGCGGCGTCGTGCCGGATTCGAGCCCGCGCTGGGCGGCGAGCTGGTTGACGATGCCGTCGGCGAGCGGATCGCTGAAGGGCACGCCGAGTTCCACCACGTCGGCGCCGGCCTGGTCGAAGGCGACGGTGAGTTCCTCCGTGGCCTGGAGATGCGGATCCCCCGCCCCGATGTAGACGACGAGGCCCTTGCGGCCGGTCTGGCGGAGGTTGGCGAAGCGCTGGACAATTCGGTTCATGTGCGCACGGAGCTTCTTGGGCCGGGTCGCCGGATTCAAGTCCCCACCGCGACGCGTCGATGGCTGGAGAAGTTTTGCTTTGAGCAGACCCCGCACCACGAACATTCTCCCGCCATGCCGTCATTCGACATTGTCTGCAAAATCGACAGCATGGAGCTCGAGAACGCGATCAACCAGGCCAAGAAAGAATTGGCCAACCGGTTTGATTTCAAGGGAAGCAAGGCCGAGATCATCCTCGAGAAGGAGGAGATCAAGCTTTCGGCCAACGACCTCTTCAAGATCCAGGCCCTCGAGGAAATCGTGATCAGCAAGCTCACCAAACGTGGGATCGACCTGAAATGCATCGACCGGAAGGAGGCGGAGATTTCGCCGCTTGGCCATGCAAGGCAGTCGATAAAGCTCAAGCAGGGCATCGACCACGAGAACGGGAAGAAGATCTCGGCGTTCATCCGCGAGGGGAAGTTCAAGGTCACCAGCCAGGTGCAGGAGCAGCAGATCCGCGTGACAGCCAAGAGCCGTGACGAACTGCAGGAAGTCATCTCCGCAGTGCGTTCCCACGATTTTCCAGTCGCAGTCACCTTTCAGAATTTCCGGGACTAAACGAACCGCATGTCAAAGATCGCACTCATAACGGGAATCACCGGGCAGGACGGCTCGTATCTGACCGAGCTACTTTTGGAACGCGGTTACGTCGTCCACGGCGTCGTGCGCCGGACCAGCTCGCTCGACCGCTCGCGGCTGAAGGATCTCTATGCCGATTCCGAGACCTACAAGGACCGGCTCTTCCTCCACTACGCCGATCTCGACGATCCGACCACCCTTCGGCGCGTGATCTTCAAGGCGGCCCCCGACGAGATCTACCATCTGGCCGGCCAAAGCCATGTGGGACTCAGTTTCGAGATTCCAGAATCGACCTGCGAAATGACGGCGATGGGCACGCTGCGCCTGCTGGAGATGATCCGCGACCTGCCGAAGAAGCCGCGCCTGTTCCACGCCGCTTCCAGCGAGATCTTCGGCAAGCCCACCGACGTGCCGCAGGACGAGAAGACCGCGCTTCGTCCGGTCAATCCCTACGGCTGCGCCAAGGCGTTCGCCTTCCAGATGGTCGCCGTTTACCGGGACACGTTCGGGATCTTCGCCTGCAACGGCATCATGTATAACCACGAGTCGCCGCGACGCGGGGAGAACTTCGTCACGCGCAAGATCTGCCGCGCCGCAGCGGCCATAAAACTCGGGATCGAGAAGGAACTTTCACTGGGCGATCTGTCGTCGCGACGGGACTGGGGCGATGCGCGCGACTACGTGATGGGAATGTATCTTACCCTGCAGCACGACACTCCCGGCGACTACGTTTTCGCCACCGGCGAAACGAACTCGGTCGAGGACGTGGTCCGCATCGCGTTCGAGTCTGTCGGACTCGATTGGAAACAGTTCGTGAAGCAGGACCCGCGGTTCATGAGACCGGCGGAACCCCAGCGGCTCATCGGCAACCCGTCCAAGGCTGAAACCGTTCTTGGCTGGAAGCGCAGCCGGAGTTTCAAGCAGTTGATCGCCGAGATGACCCTTTCGGACCTGGAATCCCTCAAGCCGAAGACTCCGTAGGTAGCAGCCTTCCTACTTGACCGCTGGCACCCCTGCCCTTTGCATCTCCCGCAGATGAAACGAAATCTTTTTCTCTGGGCTCTCTGCGCGGTCGTCTCCGTCGGTATCACGGGCTGTGTTGGAACCCTCGATGGCCGCAACAAGGCCGCCGTTCCGTTCCGCAAGGACACCATGACCGGCCGCTACGAGCGGACCGTCCCCCAGGCGCTTGCCGCCACCCGCGTCGTCCTTAGCCGTCTCGGACAGGTTACGGGAGACGACTCTGTCATGTTGACGATCACTGCGCGCGTCGCCGAACGCTACGTCTGGGTCCGCGCCTCCGAGCTTGATCCGAAGACGGTCCAGGTCGACGTGCAGGTCCGCACCAAGGCTGGCGGCACCGATCTTGACCTCGTCGCCGAGATTCAGAAGCAGATCGCCCTCCAGCTCGCGGCCACCCGCTGAGCGGATCCGATTAAGACGAAAGCGCGGCTGATTATGATGTCAGCCGCGCTTTTTCGTTCCCTGGCAGCCCAGAACCTCTCCCGGGCTCCGGCTAGATCTTGATCGTCGGACGTTTCAAAGGCTTCGGAGCCGGTTTGGCCTCAGCTAGCGGCTTCACCGCGAGCAGCTCGCCGGTCCGCAGGACTGCGGGTGCGAGCGTGGGAAGGGCCTCGGCGGATTCGGGGATCGGCGCAAGCGCCTCCTCAATCAAGTGCCCGACGGATTTCTTCAGCCCGATGTCGCGTTCGTAGACGCCGAGTTCCACCGCCTCCGGAGCATCAGCGGCGCCCCGCAGCTCCGTCGCCAACCGAGCAATCCGGTCCTGGGCCACTTCCGCGTAACCCGATTTCGGCCACGTCGTGACTATCCTCTCGAGCGCCCGTTTTGCGGCTTCGATGCTCTTGCCGTAGCGGATCTCGAGCGCGGCCAAGAGATGGAGCCAACGCGTCTGCTGCTTGATCGTGATGTTCGGAACGGCGATCGCGTAGTTGACCTGGGCTCGGGCGGAATCGAGATCTTGGAGTTCGACCGCAAACAACATCACCAGTTTTTCCCGCGCTTCGGAGTCGCCGGGATGAATTCCCAACTGCGTCTGCAGTGCGACCATCCGGTCATCCAGTGTCGCCTCGGCCGGCAGGATAACCTCGTGCTTCAATCCGAGATCGCGATGACCCACCATCAGGTTGACCGACTGCGTTGCGGCTTTTCCTTCGAGCTGTTCGCGCGTCGGAAGGTGTCCGACCCGCTCAGCGGCCTGCTGCGCCTGCACGGAATCCGGGAACCGCTCGATGATCTCGTTGAGCCGTTCGCGCGCGGCATCCGGGTCACGGGCGTGTTTGAGGTTGAGGTCCGCGGCGAGGTGGGCGGCAGCCGCGATGATTGAAACCGGTGCATCCACCTGGGACATGATCATCGTGAGCGACTGCATCGCCCCGTCCATGTCGTTGAACTTGTCGGCCTGGAGTTCCGCCAACATCAGCCAGCCCCGCTGGTCGTTGGGGAAACGCTGGAGCTGGGAGCGGATCTCGGCGGCGGCGGCGGGGAAGTTTCCCTGCATGATGCGCGCCTCGGCGATCGTGTAGTTCGCCCGCGGAACCAGTTCGCTGCTCCCGCCGTCGTAGAGGTTGGCCAACGGCCACTCGATCCACCGCCCGAGTTGGGGCGCAAAGAGGATCCCCAGGATGATCATGAACGGCAGGGTTCCTATCAGGGCCATGATCGCTCCCGCCCCGCCTTCGGACGCCATGGGCAGGACCTTGAACACCCAGATCCCGAGAACCACCGCTCCCAGTCCGATCTTGGAGCCGGTCCGGAGCCGATCTTCGCTTTTCTTGAGGCTCCGCCAGATCAACCAGCCGACAATGCCGAAGACGGTTCCGAAAACGAGAAGCGCTTCGAGGATCTTCAGCATGGCCGTTTCCTAGGGTTTTTCGGCGGCCAACTCGAACCGCAGCTTGGTTTCCGAACGCCGCTGGTGGGAGCTCATCGTCATCTCCTCGAGTTCGTAGCGGCCGTTCACCTTCTTGAAGCTGCTGCCGCTGAGATTGAACTCCTTCAACAGGGCGCCTTTCGTGTCGTAGGCTTCTGCGACAAGGATGCCGCCGGTCTGCCTGTCGATCCACGATCGGATCATCGCGGATCCCTGCGCGACCGTGCGGCGGCTTTCGAGCACGAGACACGGCTGGCCCAACCGCATCTCGGGAGCGAGCAACTGCTGCTCGGGCCAGTTGATGAAATCCAGGCCGAGCTCGCCGACCGCGAAGTCCGATCCTCCGAGCATCTGCGACATCGGATCACTCGCGAGCGGCAGCATGTCGGGAAACTTTCCGTCGCTCCCGGCCTTGGCGAAACGATAGGCGGCCTTCCCTGACGGAGACCGCTCGACGACGAGCCGCTCGGCGGGAGATTCGCCGGCGGCGGACACTTCGTAGGTCGTGGACCAGGTGTTGGTGGCGCGTTCGACGATGACGCGGAGCGGGACATCGCGCCGTTCCTTCCCCTGACGGATCCGGAGGACTGCTTTGACCGTGGAACTTTCCGACGGAACAAGCTGACGAAGCTCCTCGACGAGCAGCTTGGCGTCGGTCGAAGCCGCGCGGGAGAACAACGACGTCGTCTCTGAAGCCCGTCGTCCATCCGTCAACGTGGCAGCGGACACCCCGCGCGCGCCGAGCCAGCAACAAACCGCCGCCATAATACCGATCGTGAAAACGGATTTCATCGTTTGGATAGTTTTCGCTTCTTGCCGCCACCCGCGGTTCCACCGGCCGGCTCCAATGCGAGGGGAATGAGTTCGGCGATGTGCTGGATAAAATGAACCTTCAGCCGTTTCCGGACTTCCACGGGGACTTCTTCCCAGTCGTTGCGGCATTGCTCCGGCAGGATCAATTGGTGGATCCCGGAACGCGCGGCAGCGAGGATCTTCTCCTTGATGCCGCCCACGCGAAGGACACGCCCGCGAAGGCTGATCTCTCCCGTCATCGCAAGTCCGGATCGGACCTTGCGCTGGGTCAGCAGCGACGCCAGCGCGGCGGCCAAGGTGATTCCGGCGCTGGGACCGTCCTTGGGCGTGGCTCCGGCAGGCACGTGGATGTGGATGTCGTGCTTGTCGAAGTTGGCCAGATCAATCCCAAGGGTTGGAGCCTGGCTGCGTAGATAGCTGAGCGCTGTCTGCGCGCTTTCCTTCATGACGTCGCCCAAGGAACCCGTCAGGAGAAGCCCACCTTTGCCGGCCATGCGGGTAGCTTCGATGAAGAGGATCTCTCCGCCGACCGGCGTCCAAGCGAGTCCGATGGCGATGCCGGGATCGACGATCTTCTCGGCGAGGTCGCTGCTGAAACGCGCTGGTCCGAGCAGCCCTTTGAGATCGGCCGCTTCGACTGAGATCCCCTTCCCCTTTCGGCCGGACTTGCCGACGATGTTGCGAGCGGCCTTGCGGGAGAGAGCGGCGATCTCGCGTTCCAACTGCCGGACACCGGCCTCGCGCGTGTAATCGCCGATGAGCTGGCGAAGCGCAGGTTTGCCAAGCTTGAGCTGGCCGCGCTTCAGGCCGTGTTCCGTCAACTGGCGAGGCAGAAGGTGCCGGGTGGCGATCTCCACCTTTTCCTCGGATGTGTAGCTGGGGATCTCGATCACTTCCAAACGATCGCGAAGCGGTCCAGGAATCGGATCAAGCCAGTTGGCCGTGGTGATGAAGAGCACCCGTGACAGATCGAACGGCACGTCCAGATACAGATCCATGAACCCATTATTCTGCGCGGGATCGAGGACTTCCAGGAGAGCGGAAGAGGGGTCTCCACGGCCGTCGGATCCAACCTTGTCCACCTCATCGAGGAGAATGACAGGGTTGCGGCTCTCCAATCGGCGCAGCGTCTGGAGTATCCGTCCGGGCAACGCACCGACATAGGTCCGGCGATGCCCGCGGATCTCCGCTTCGTCGCGCATTCCGCCGAGGGCAATGCGGCCAAACTTACGGCCCAACGCATCGGCCACGCTCTTGCCCAGCGAGGTCTTGCCGACACCCGGAGGCCCCGCGAGGCAGAGGATGGGGCCCTTCAGTTCCTTCTTCAGCTTCAGGACGGCGAGGAACTCGATGAGGCGTTCCTTCACCTTGCCCAAGCCATGATGCTGGCTGTCGAGCAGACGCGCGGCGGCTTCCAGATTGAATTTATCCTCGGTCGTCCTGGACCATGGAAGGTTGACCAACCAGTCGAGGTAGTTCCTGGAAACGGTGTATTCTGCGGATGCTTGGGGCGTCTGCTGGAGGCGGTCGATTTCGCGAAGCGCGACTTTGCGGGCTTCGTCCGACAAGCCGGCTTTGTCTACAGCTTCCATCAACAGGGCAGCCTCCGCCCCCGCCGCATCACCTTCCCCGAGCTCGCGCTGGATCGCGCGGATCTGTTCGCGCAGGAAGTAGTCCCGTTGCGACTTCGACATCGTGGCGGCGACCTCGCTCTGGATCTTCGAACCCAGGCGCGCCACTTCGACTTCACGGTTCAGCCACGGCAATAGCTTGGAAAGCCGTTCGCTGACGGCCGGCGTCGACACCAGGTCCTGACGTTCCATCAGGCTGAGGTTTACCGACGCCGCGATGACATCGGCCAGCCTGCCCGGTTCCTGCGTGTTCAAGGCCGCGACCTTCACCTGTTCCGACAGGTTCGGGGAAAGCTTGATGATGTCTTGGAAAAGCTGCTCGGCATTGCGGCTCAGCGCGGCGGTTTCGACCGACACATCCTTTGATTCTTCCAAGTAGGTGATGTCCGCCCGCAGGTAGGGCGTGAGCGACTCATAGGATTTGACATGGATCCGACGGATGCCCTCGACGAGCACGCGGACGCTGTTGTCGGGAAACTTCAACATCCGCAGCACGCGGGCCGCGCAACCGTTGGGATGAAGGTCGTCGGGACCGGGATTCTCCGTCTCGGCCTTCTTCTGCAGAACCAGTCCCACCATGCGGTCGCCGGCCACGACATCATCGATGAGCCGGACGCTTTGCGACGTCTCCACCAGCAGCGGCGCGACCATTCCGGGAAAGATCACGATGTCGCTCAGACCGAGGATCGGGAGTTTTTCCGGCAGCGCCTTGGCCAACGGCGGGACCGGATCCGCTCCGGCGTCGCCGGCACCGTGCGTCAGGATGTTGATGAACTCTGTTTCAGGGGACGACATGGCTGGGTGCGCGAGCGCTCCGACCTTTTCGACAGGCCCGAGGCCGCAGCGGTTCGGAGAATGTCAGGAGATCGGAAGCGACGAGCGTTTGCCGGGTTTCGGAGACGCGGGAACGTCGATACGAAGAAAGCCGTTTTGGTAGACTGCCTTCGCAGCGGAGAGATCGAAGCCAGAGGGGAGGTCGACCTCGCATTCGAACGGCCCGTAGTCGATTTCCATGATGAGGAAGCGGCATTTGCCGTCGCGGCATCGATCAGGCCGTTCGCCGCGAATTCGGAGGCGGTTCTCCTCGACCATGAGTTGAAGATCTTCGCGGCGAATGCCGGCAAGTTCCACGTTGACCACGATGCCGCCGTCGGCCTCGTAGACATCGGTCTTGGGAACCCAGGCGGACTCGGGGCCACGAACAACCGCGGATTTATGCTCTAGGAAATGGAATGAGGTCTTCACTGGAACGAATGGGAATCTCCGGGTTCAGCCTTCCTTCACGATGATCCTGGGACGTTCACCGCGACGCGAGGTGAACGTGATCGACTTGGGGCGGGAATCGTCGGCCGGACTGGAGCAGCCGCAATGGGTATCG
>Ga0163144_10005162_pt1 | contig 29130 bp, 25 predicted proteins | sample OliLak19BULKMAT1_FD_123175 | JGI IMG/M metagenome (GOLD analysis project Ga0163144, IMG submission 123175) | Freshwater microbial mat bacterial communities from Lake Vanda, McMurdo Dry Valleys, Antarctica - Oligotrophic Lake LV.19.BULKMAT1 | ecosystem: Environmental > Aquatic > Freshwater >...
CTCATGCTTCCGTTTACCCAATGCCATGTGCATCCTTTCACAGAAACTGCGTGCGTCCGACCGCCGAAATTGTCGCAACCCGCGCCGCAGCGTCAACCAGGCTTTTTCAACGGACTGCTAAGGAATTGAGTGAATCCATTGGCATTGGAACATGCTGTTCCTGCTAATGGAAATCTTGTGCCATGTCGCGACTAAAGTTTATCAACCTCGCTCAAGGACGTTGTTGGAGTCCTTTCGAACAGATTGGCCGCCTAAAAGTGAAGGTCGAATGGTTGAAAAACATCTCCTGAGATCGTCCGAGACCAAGCGACTTTGAAATTGGTACTACATTGTAGCGATAATCGGCCAGTCAAGCCTGAGAACGGGAAGGCTCCGATCGGTTATAGCTCCAGTCGAAAATCGTGAGCATAGAAATGGTAGCGGCTATCAGGCAGTTCGTCGCCAAACGTCGCGGCACTCTCGCTGCCACAATTGTATCGTGCTACGGATACCTGCTCTTCATTGTATGGGCCACCCCGCAAAGTGTGCTTCTCACGGCAATCGAAAGGGAATCGCCGAGCCTTTTTGGACCGCAATTGCGAGGCCCAAGCCGAGCGACATGCCAACTTGATCTGAATGCGTCGAGAGGTTCCATGCAGTCTGCCGCCGACATCGGTTCGCGAATGTGTTGGCCCAATCATCGTTGGAGAGCCGGCCGGCGTCAGCACGCAAAGCCGAGGATTTGGCGAGCCTATGGGCGAAATCAGGAATGAATGCTAAGCGAACAAATGACCTGTTAATTACGTAATAAAGGCGGAGGATCAGAGGCAGCGGCAACGGAACGCCGCCCCGGAATATGTCATCCGGAGCGACTTCAAAACGGGTCAAACAAAGGAGGTGCGGACATGTGTGAGACTCGGTTGGCTAGAGAGCCTCGCGGCCGAGGGTGAGTTTCGCGCTTTACGCGTCAAGGGCCGGTGATGCCAAACGGCCTTTGAATCCTGCCTTCGGGGGAAACTGCGACTCACACGCCCACGAGGCTCGACGGGCGAGATCGAACAGAATGCCGCCAAGTGCGGCATTTTTTATGCGCCGGACGTAGAGCTAAACTGGCGTCCTAAGCCCGCGTACGGATTTAGCTCCGCGGCACATCGAGGGACTGCGTTCGGCAAATATGCAATAATGTTCACTCTTGTTGCCGACGATGGCGTCGTCGACCCGGCGCCGATTTCCCAGAGGTTTGGATTGGGTAAGACGCATGAAAGCCATGACTTTATCCAAGATCGTTGCTCTCGATCGAGTCGACGAGCCATTGGCCCTGGTTAAGCTGCCGACGCCCGAGCCAAAACCAGGCGAGATCCTGGTCAAGGTGTCCGCCTGCGGCGTGTGCCATACGGAGCTCGACGAGATCGAAGGACGAACACCGCCGCCAAAACTACCGATTGTCCCCGGCCACGAAATCGTGGGTCGAGTCGAGCAACTTGGGGCGGGTGCCAAGAAATTCCGCCTCGGGCAGCGCGTTGGAATCGGCTGGATTCATTCGTCGAGCGGCGCAGCGGACGAGAACCTGAGCGATGCATTCCAGGCGACCGGGCGCGACGTGAATGGCGGCTACGCCGAGTACATAACCGTTTGTGAAGACTACGCCTATCCGATTCCCGACGTGTTCTCCGACGTGCAAGCCGCACCCCTATTGTGTGCCGGAGCGATCGGCTACCGATCGCTTAAGCTCACTGACTTGCGCAACGGGCAGCGACTGGGACTGACTGGTTTTGGCGCGTCGGGACATCTCGTCCTGCAGCTCGTGCGGCATCGATTTCCTGACACGCAGGTCTACGTGTTTGCTCGCGATCGGCAGTCGCGCGAGTTTGCTCTCAGCCTGGGCGCAACCTGGGCCGGTGAAATCACGGAGCGATCTCCCCAAAAGCTACACGCGATCATCGATACGACGCCGGCCTGGCGGCCCGTTCTCGAGGCGCTGCTTAATCTTCGCCCCGGGGGTCGATTGGTCATCAATGCGATTCGCAAGGAGGACGACGACAAGAACTGTCTGGAAGAACTGACTTATCACCAGCATTTATGGATGGAGCGCGAGATCAAGACCGTGGCCAACATCACGCGCGCCGACATCGCCGAGTTTCTGCCGCTTGCCGCCGAGATTCCGATTGTCTCGGAAGTGGCTACGTATCGGCTCGAAGAAGCCAACCGTGCGTTGATCGAGCTGAAACGCGGTCCCGTCAAAGGCGCGAAGGTGCTACTTATGGAGTGACTGGCGTGCGCTTCACTTCGGCGATTTCGCAGGACTCGCCGCGAGTAGCACAGCGGCGCTAAAGGCACTAAGCTGACGGCGATGAAAGGGGCCATGCGAAGTCTCGACAAGATTTTTGCTCCGTGCAGTATTGCCGTGATCGGCGCCAGCGATGCGCCGGGAAAGGTCGGCACGGTGACGCTCGCGAATCTTGTGCGAGCGGGATTTCCCGGCCACATTCACCCGGTAAATCCCAACCACGCGATCGTGCAAGGCTTGCCTGCCTGCCGCAGCGTGGGCGAATTGCCCGAAACGGTGGACCTGGCCATCGTCTGCACCCCCGCGCAATCTGTTCCCGGGTTGGTCGAGCAGTGTGGCGAGTCGGGCGTGGGCGGAATGCTCATTCTCACGGCCGGGTTTCGCGAAACGGGCGCGGCCGGGCGAACTCTGAACGAGGCCTTGGCAACCGCCGTGCGACGATTTCCCCAGATGCGGATAATCGGACCGAACTGCCTGGGTGTGATCGTTCCCAAAACAAAGCTCAACGCCAGCTTCGCAGCCTCGATGCCCGCGGCGGGCCGCGTGGCCTTTGTCTCCCAATCCGGGGCGCTGTGCACGGCCATGCTCGATTGGGCCAGCGATCGAGCGCTGGGCTTTTCGCATTTCATCTCGGCCGGAAACATGCTCGACGTCGATCTGGCTGACCTGCTCGATTACTTGGCCCAGGACGGCGCCACCGACGCGGTGATGCTATATATCGAATCAATCGAGAGCGCCAGACGTTTTATGTCCGCGGCTCGGGCTTGCTCCCTGCGAAAGCCCATCGTGGCTTACAAAGCGGGACGCTTCGCTGAATCGGCCAAAGCGGCCGCTTCTCATACCGGGGCGATGGCGGGCGTCGATAGCGTGTACGAAGCGGCCTTCGAACGAGCCGGAATCGTGCGAATCTTCGATGTGGACGATCTGTTTGACAGCGCGCAGCTCTTGGCGCGTGGCCCGCGCGTACGCGGTCAGCGGCTGGCGATCGTCACCAACGCCGGCGGGCCGGGAGTGATGGCCTGCGACGCGCTTCTTGCAAAAGGCGGCAAACTGGCCAGGCTCTCCGAGGCCACGCTCGAACAACTCGACCGGACGTTGCCCCCTTCCTGGTCTCATGGCAATCCGGTCGACGTGCTGGGCGACGCAACGCCAGAGCGATTCGCGCAGGCCTTGGAAATCGTGGCGGCGGATCCCGGCGTGGACGCCATCCTGGCGACTCTCACGCCGCAAGCCATGACCGATCCGACCGCTACGGCGACCAGCGTGGCCGGGGTTGCGGCCCGAGTGCATAAGCCGATCCTGGCCAGTTGGATGGGCGGTCGGATGGTGCGCGCAGGAATCGACATTTTGAACGCGGCTGGTGTGCCAACCGCGGATACCCCGGACGATGCCGTGTCGGCATTCACGAACCTGGTGCGGTATGGGCGCAATCTGGAACTACTCTACGAAACTCCCCGCGAAGTGCCGCTCCATCTCGAGCGAGAACCCCGCCAGTGCCGTGAGAAATTGCAAAATTTGTTCGCGACCGATCGTGACATCCTGGACGAATCCCAGGCCAAGACGCTGTTGACCGCGTACGGAATTCAGGTGGCCGACGGCCGCGACGGAAAAACGGCTGACGAAGTGGTTTCGATCGCCGGCGCGATCGACTATCCCGTGGTGCTGAAGGTGGTCTCTCCCCAGATAACCCACAAGACCGACGTGGGCGGAGTGGCGTTGAACCTGGCCAACGAGCAACAAGTTCGACAAGCATATGAGGAGATGTTCGCAAGCGTGCGGCGTGCGCGGCCCGATGCCCAGATCAGCGCCGTCTCGGTGCAACCGATGGTCAGCCTGCCCGGCGGCATCGAGCTGATTGTCGGCACGAAGAAGGACCCCGTTTTTGGCCCGGTCATCATGGTGGGATTCGGCGGCATTGCCGCCGAGTTATTCGGCGATCGCGCATTGGGGCTGCCTCCGCTCAATGAGCGTTTGGCCTTGCACATGCTCCAATCGTTGCGCGCTTGGCCGCTGCTCGAGGGCTATCGCGGGCGAAAACCAGTTGCCAATGTCGATCTGCTTGTCGAGCTTCTGCTGCGATTTTCGATGCTGGTTTCCGACTTTCCGGAGATTTTGGAGCTGGACGCCAATCCGGTGTTGGTGCGTGGCGACCAGGCGATTGCGCTGGACGCCCGGATCGTGGTCGACCGGCGTGCAATCGAAAAGCCAGATCCGCGGCCCTACGCGCATCTGGCCATTCGTCCCTATCCGGAAGAGTTGATCGAGCAGGCGGAGTTGGCCGATGGCACGCCAGTCACCCTGCGCCCTATCAAGGCTGAAGACGAACCGCTCTGGCACGAACTGCTGGCAGCCACTTCGCGCGATTCGCTTTGGTCGCGGTTTCAGTTCGCATTCAAGACCGACATGCACGAGGCGGCCATCCGATTCTGCTTTGTCGATTACGATCGTGAGTTGACCGTCGTCGCCGAGGCCAACATCTCCGGCGCGCGGCGGCTACTGGGTGTGGCCCGCGCCGTAACCGACGTCAACAGCGGCCGGGCCGAGTTCGGCATCCTTGTGGGCGACCCCTGGCAAGGCCGGGGGTTGGGAAAACTGTTGACGGCGTATTGTTTGAAGAACGTCGATCGGACTCAAGTTCACGAGATCTACGCCATGACGGGCCGCACGAATACCCGCATGATTAGCGTGTTCCGCCGTTTCGGATTCGACTTCGGTCCGGCGGACGATCCGGCACTGCTGCTTGCGACGAAGGCGACTGGCTGAGAGTTGGCCTATTTCAGTCGCGACTCGGCCGCGCCGGCCGGCTCGAGACTTACGGCGGTAACCTTGTACTCGGGCGTCTGCACGAACCGATCGCGATGCCGGCTGGTTAGCCGGTTCAAGAATATGTCCGCCGATTGAAACGTGGCGAAAAGCTCGCCTCGCTTGACCGCGTCGGTCACCGTGGCTTTGATTGCAATTTCGCCGTAACGGCTGCGCAAGCGGACGGCCTGGCCTTCGACGATGCCAAGCCGCCGCGCATCGTGGGGGGCGATCTGCACGCGATCCTCGGGCTGGAATTGCGCGGTGCTGGAGCGGTTGGTCATGGTGCCGGCATTGAATTGATAGAGCGCTCGCCCGGTGATAAGCAGAAACGGATACTCGTCGCAGACTTGTTCCGGCGTGGGCGAGAAGCGGATCTCGCGAAGTTTCACACGACTGTCGCCGGTAAAGATCTCCGTGTGCAAAATACCGGTGCCTGGATGATCTTCCGTGGGGCACGGCCATTGCAACCCGCCGGTAGCCAGCCGCTGGTACGTGATGCCTGCGCCGGCCGGCCACAGCGAACGGATCTCGTTCCAGATTTCCTCGGCGCTTTGAAAGGCAAACGACTTGCCGACGCCCATTTCGCGAGCGACCTGACACATGATCTCCCAATCGGTCCGAGATTCACCACGGGGTTCGATCGCCTGTCGAACGCGTTGAATGCGGCGTTCGGAGTTCATGAACGTGCCGTCTTTTTCCAGCGACGAGCACGCCGGCAGAAAGACCGTGCCCGCCAGACGTGCCGTTTCGGTGAGAAACAAGTCCTGAACGATCAGCAAGTCGAGCGACGCAAGCGCCGCCAGCGTGCTTTCGGAGTTGGGATTGGTCAGACCGACGTCGTAGCCGACGGCCCATAGCGCCTTCAATTGGCCTTGCTGGGTGGCATCGATCATCTTCATCAAGTTGAGTCCCGGCCGGGCAGGAATCGACGAGCCCCAGGCCTTCTCGAACCGTTCGCGATTGTCGGCCAACGCCACCGATCCAGTCAGAATTCCGGGGTCGCAGCCCATATGTGCGGAGCCCTGCACATTGTTCTGACCTCGCAATGGATTTACGCCCGCGCCTGGCCGACCGATGTTTCGGGTGATCAGCGCCAGGTTGACCAGACACATGACGCCCTCGGTCCCTTGAACGTGCTCCGTGACTCCCAGTCCATGAAAGCACATGGCTGGTTTGTTGGTGGCATACAGCCGCGCGGCATGGCGAATCAACTGAGCATCGACGCCACACGTGTCGGCCACTCGCTCCGGCGAATAGTCGGCGAGAAAGAGGCGGTAGGCCTCCCAGTTTTCCATGTGGTTCACGGCCGCCGGATCGAACAGCCCTTCCTCCATGATCGTTTGCGCCATGGCATTCAACAGCGGAATGTTCGTGCCCGGGCGCGGTTGCAAATGTAGCTGGGCATGGCGGGTCAGCTCGATCCGCCGCGGATCGATCACGATCAACTGCGCCCCCTGCAAGGCCGCTTGGACGATGCGGTCGCCCACGATCGGATGGTTCTCCCGTGGATTGGCCCCGCACACGAGAATCGTGCGGGCGAACTCCACGTCGTCAAACGAATTCGTGGCAGCGCCCGTTCCCAACATGAGCTTCATGCCGGCCGCCGTCGGCGCATGGCACACCCGAGCGCAACAATCTACGTTGTTGGTGCCGATCGCGACTCGGGCGAACTTCTGAGCGATGTAATTCTCTTCGTTGGTCGCCCGTGCCGATCCGAGAATACCGATGGCATCTGGTCCGGACCGATCGACGATTTGTCGCAATCGATCGGCCACGAACTTGATGGCCTGATTCCAGGAAGCGGGTTTCCACTCCTGGCCGTCGCGGATCATCGGCGTCACGATTCGGTCGGCCGCATCGACGAATTCCCAGCCGTACCGGCCCTTGACGCACAAATGCCCCTTGTTCACGGGCGATTCGAGGACTGGTCGCACGGACGCGACGCTTCCTTGCCGGGTGGCCACGTGTATTTCGCAGCCAGTCCCGCAATAGGCGCACACCGTTCGGACCTCGGACGTTGGCGCGGCTACTTGTAGATCACGTTTGTCGCGAAGCGCGCCGCTCGGACACGTATCGACGCAGGCGCCGCAGCTCACGCAGTCGCTATCGCGCAGGTTCGTGCCATCGGCCGGCCGAATTTCTGTTCGATTTCCACGATCCCAGGCCCTCCAGACAAATCGCCCTGCAACTTCTTCGCAGATCCGCACACAGCGGAAGCAGTGAATGCATTGCGACATGTCGACGTGGATGCAGGGATGCGAATCGTCCACCAATTGCGGGAGTGCTACACCGCCCAATTCGTGCTCGAGTCCATAGGTTTGAATGAGCCGGTGAAACTCATTTGGCCGACCATGTTCAAAGGCCTGCTTGGGATAGTCGCGCGCCAGCAGACGGATCTGCGTGCGGCGGAGATTCTCGATTTCCGGCGTGTGCGTGTGAATCGCCATTCCGGCTGCCGCCTGTGTTGTGCAAGCCGCGACGGGTTTTGACTGCCCTTCGATTGCGACGATGCACAAGCGGCACCCGCCAATCGGCATCAGTCGCGGATCGGCGCACAAGGCGGGAACTTCGTTCGCGGTGCCCCGCAGAGCCGTCAGAATCGACTGCCCCGGCTCGCTATGATGCGATCGCCCGTTGACGGTCATTTGAAGCATGATTGCGCCTCTGCGGAAAAATGTCGCAAGATACTTTCCGCGAACTCAGCCAGACCCGTTCCCAGGCCACAGAGACTCGTCAGCTTCAGCGCCTCGACGATATCTTTCCACTCAGTCTGATCCGACATCGCTGCAGCCTGACCGGCCAAAATGGCATGAAAAATGTTCTCGACTCGTGGGGCGCCCAAGCGGCACGGCGTGCACTTGCCGCAAGACTCGTAGGCGGCAAATGAAAACACATGATGGATCAACTCCGGGATCGACGTCTGCTCGTCAATGGCAATTACTCCCCCGTGGCCGACGCTGGCGCCAATGGCCCTTAATTCCTTAAAGTCGAACCGGGTATCGAGCAAACTCGGCGGTACGACGCCGGCCAGCGGCCCCCCGATCATCAGGCAGCGAAGTGTGCCGGCGCGCAGGCCGCCCCCGAGATCCTCGACGATGTCTCGCAATGGGATACCAAACTCGATCTCATAAAGCCCGGGGCGACGAAACAGCGAGTTCAACGAAACGACTTTCGTGCCCCGGCTGGCGGGCGTGCCCATGGAGGCATATTGCTCTGCTCCATGGCGAATAATCCATGGCACGCTGGCCAGCGTCTCCACATTGTTGACCACCGTCGGCATTCCCCAGAGCCCATGCTCGGCGACAAAGGGGGGCCTTGCCCTCGCTACTGGGCGCTTGCCTTCGATGGAGTTCAGCAAAGATGTCTCTTCGCCACACTCGTAGCTCCCTCGGCCGACGATCAACTCGATATCGAATGCGCGCCGCCCACCAATCGCCTCTGGCCCCAGGAATCCACCCGCCCGCGCGCCGTCGATGGCACGTTGTAAACTTCGTAAGGCTTCTGGATACTCGCAGCGCGCGTAAATCCAACCGCGGGTGGCTGCGACGGCGTGGGCTGCAATGGCCATTCCTTCGATCAGGCAATAGGGGTCGTCCTCAGCGATGAATCGATCGATGTAGGCCCCCGGATCGCCCTCGTCCAAATTGGCCACGACAAACTTTTCGGGAGAAGGCTGGTCGGCGGCGGCGCGCCACTTGGCCCCGGTGGGAAACCCCGCGCCACCGCGGCCCCTCAGCCCCGACGCCTCGATCTCTGTAATGACTTGTTCCGCGCCGAGGCTTATCGCCCGTTCCAGGGCCTCGAATCCACCTTGATTTCGGTAGTCGTCGCAGGTCTCCGCTCCGCCCTGGATCATCCGCTCCAGCACGACAGCCGAACGGGAGCGAGCCTCGACTGTCGGTCGACTCTGATCTGCCGCAGCCGACGGTGCGCCGTAACACTTGCCAAGGCAATAGATGCGCGGTGACTGATCGACCGCACGGCTCCAACGATCGGGATTCAGATGGCGGGAAGCGAAACAAGCCGTCCCCTGACAACAGGCATTCGACAGATCGACGCCGTCGAGGTGATAGAAGGATAGAACATCCGCCTGCTTAGGTGTGGTCATGTCGCTTCTCGCTGCCTCCCTGGGCGGACCATTGGACTGCGGGCCGCACCGCTGCATTGCGGCCATTGTACCGACTCAATGACGCGGACGGCACGGCCGTGGCGAATTCACTAAGCTGATTCACCGCTTGGCTGGGTATTATCGGACCGTACGACCCGCAAAGAACCCTGTGATTGTCGCTGCACCCGACTTGGCGGCGGAATTTGGAGACAGCTCCGGATTTCGACTACTCAATGCCAGAGCCGTCAGCGCCTCGTTGCAAGAGAGAACCAAGACGCTGTGCCGGAATCGAGGAGGTATTGGCCAACAATGATCATTGCTGACATCGTTGTTTACGCGGCTAGCTAATTCGCGGAGCTCACCCGGTTCGAGCGGCGGCTTGACGAGGGCGGCTGTTTACTCATGTAACCGCAGGCCGGTCCGTAGCGATTCTCCTTCCGCGTGCTTTCTCGCACGCCTGCGGCCACTGCCATCAGTCCGCGACACCAGCCCGATCCTGCTCGAACGCATCCACCCAATACTGCTCATCGAGTCGCTCGACCAATAGAGCCATCACCTTAGCCCGCCCGACCGTCGTGTTGAGCACAAAGGGCCAAGGCAATTGCGGCACGCCGATCATTGCTGCGGCGATCTCTCGGGCCGGCATGTTCTGCCGCTTGAGCCAATAGAACGCAGCTAGGGAAGATTGCCTTCCGGCTTGTTCAGTGCGTGGTGCACCATGAGCCCCACGAAGAATTGAGCGAAACCGTCCGAGAACTTGGCCGGCATCACCATATAGTCTAAACGGAAGTTGCCAGGAACTTTTGGCGAACAACGCTGCGCTAACTGCGGCTACGGTCCGCCAAGTCGATCCACCCGGATCACGTACTTCGAGCGCGAGCACCGCGCGACTGGTTGGCTCTTTGGAAATCAGCCCAACTTGCCGCAATTGATCGTCAAAGCGGCTGTCGGAAAGCAGGAGCCCACGTTCGTCGAACGCGTAGGTCTCGCCGGGCCGCCCCGATTCGAGCGTCCGGGCGAATTGTCTTTCTGGTCGCAATCGAAACGCGAGTATTGCGACGACGGTACCGGCACTATCCTTTACGGGAGCGGCAACGAGCATCGTGGGTTGGTTGGGCTGCGGATGGCCGTGCTCGTCAGGCAGCAACATCGAAGCAGTGAAGGGCGGAGTTACCACGGACTCACCCTGCTTAGCGCGGCGGATGGTTTTATATGGCGTGGGCGGGATCGACTCTCCCACGGCACCATCTAAAAGAGCGGCGATTTGTCGCCCTTCGACATCGATCACCAAAAAGCCCAGGTAGTCATGAATCTGGCAGACGGGAGTCAACCGGGTTCGCAGACGTTTCAGTTCGTCGCTTGCCAGAACGCGGTCCCGATTCCAGACGCGTACTAACGGCGAGGCCGACAATTCAGTGATCTCGGTCTGCACCCCCGCCTCGCTCGCCCAGCTTTCGGCCACACTGCGCTGCTCATCCAGCCACATCTTCAAGGCAAGCGCACTGGTGTCGACTTCGGCGTTGAGCCGTGCCTCCAATTCCCCGCGCGACCGCCGTTCGATCTCCGCTAGCCCAATCCACCCGACGAGCAGCGTGAGCAGCGCTGCCGTCGCCAATACCAGAGTGGTTGTGGAAATCAATGAACGCGAACTAGAAATCGCTCGCAAGGTCATTAAAAGGGAGGAAGGCATCGCTAGCTCCTTCAACGCTGGGGCTTTTCAATTTGCGCCTCGATGCTCTGAAAAACACCTTCACCACGCAAGATGATAGGTGGCACAGGTCACTGATACAACCAACACCGATGTCGGTTCCAATCGGTGTCGGTACGTTGGCGATGCTGACTGCTCTCACCATCCGATCCGGAGTTGGGCAGAAGGCGAGTTCAGCAGATGTCTGGCCGATTGCGTTCAATTTCGGAGCACGAGAACTCGGGAGCGAACATCCGTGGTAAGTCTTGCTTCGCCTGTGGAGCTGGTTCCATCTGGGCTGGTGTTCCATAAAACCCATTCCAGCCACGAGGAAACCCGAAAGCGCGGGCACAAGAATGCCGCGATCGTGTAGAATCCCGCGATGATTCTGCACGTCGATATGGACGCCTTCTATGCCTCAATCGAGGAGCGAGATCGCCCCGAGTTGATGGGCAAGCCCGTCATCGTTGGCGGCACGCCTGAAGGGCGTGGTGTTGTGGCGGCGGCGAACTATGTGGCCCGCCAGTACGGGATTCACAGTGCCATGGCGGCCGTCACCGCACGGCGACTCTGTCCCCAGGCCATCTATCTACCACCTCGAATGCAATATTACGCCGAGGTCTCCAAGCAGATTCACGAGATCTTTCAGCGATTCACGCCCATCATTGAGCCGCTATCTCTGGACGAGGCCTTTCTCGATGTCAGGGGTAGCGAGCAGTTATTTGGTTCATCGGCTGCCATCGGCCGCAGGATCAAAGCAGAGATCCGCCAAGAGCTTCGTTTGGTGGCGTCGGTGGGCGTGGCTCCTGTGAAGTTCGTGGCCAAGATTGCCAGTGATTTACAAAAACCAGATGGCTTCGTCGTAGTCGATGCTAAGCGCGTGCAAGAGTTTCTCGATCCATTGCCCGTCTCCCGACTCTGGGGTGTGGGGCGCGTAGCCGGCGAGGTCTTTCGGAAGCTTGGTATCCACACGATTGGGCAGCTCCGCAAATTGCCCGCGATTGTGCTCCTGGATCACTTCATGGATGTCATTGCATCTTGTGGAAAGAAGGTTGGGGTGGCGGACCGTGTCGAAGGCAGCGCAATCAAGCTGACGAAGAAGGACAGTCCGGACGGCCAGCATCACTACGTTCCGGTCGGCTGGATCGGACGAGTCGACGGCCATGTCCCACTGACGAAGAACTCGAAAGAAACCGAAGAGAACTGGAAGTCGGACGCAATGTCGTGCGGCTGCGGTAGCTGATCGGAACTGATTGAGCCGTTTTCTTATCATAGGCGAGGCCTGTTCCAGTATGGACGGGCCTCGCCTTTTTGGTTTAGCCTCCGACCTGCGGCGGGCCTTTGTCCTTGCGGTCCTTAGCGACGCGGGCGGCGGAGCCTTTTGGCTACTAAAACGCGATGAGCGCCTGGTTCTTGGTGTGACACGCGACATCAAGAGGGGGAGGTCATCGTCGTCCTTGGCGTTCAGATCGGCGTGATTCACCTGCGAATGGCGACTTGGTTCAGCGACGTACCAGAGCACTACATTCTTGCCCGCCATCCGAAGGACAGCAAGTATTTGAACTTGGCGATTACGGCCAACGCCGCCTTTTTGGTGACAGACGATCTCGACCTTGTGGAGTTGATGGAAGCGGAGTCTGCTACCGGGCAAGATTTTCGGGCCCGTTTTCCGAGTCTTCAAATCGTCAGCCCGGCTGCATTTGAAGCCATCGTCATTCGTCCAGCTTCTTAACGCGATTCTATTGGAGATGCTTTGGGGCAGGTCTTCACTCCGAGCTACCTCGTCGCGATCCAATTGCAGCTTGTCGCGTTTCCGCTAGCCGAGATGCTGAACAGGGACGAATAACTCACACCAGACACGTAAAACGCAAGGAGAAGTTTGCCACAATCGAGCGTTGAGGCCGCAATGTTGTGCCCGCCACATTTTCTTGAACAGGACAGCCGTCAACAAATTAGAGTAAAACCCACTGCGCGCTCGACGCGGGGGAGGAGGGCGAGCTGTTACAATCGTGTCTGTTGCGAGCCAGGACCCGAGCCAGGCTCGGTCGACCAGGGAACGTTGGTCAAAGAGTGTTCCTGTCGAGGTCGATTAGGTCACAGCGGACGATTCCCATGCTGTGCTGCTGGCCATCGGATTGATGACATTACGAGTCAGTCACATTTACGAGAAATAATCTCATGGATAAAAAAGAACAAGCCGGCTTCGAATTGCAATTGACCGAACTGCGCAAACGGCTGCTGCGGGAAATCGATTCGGCCGAAGAGGCGCTGCGTGAGGACGTGGTCAAACCAGGCGAAATCACGAGCCTGCCCACGCATCCGGCCGATCAGGATGTCGAGGGGTTGGACAGCGAGATTGCGATTTCTCAGAACGAAGAGTTGTTACTTGAGCAGGTAGAAGCTGCGATTGGGCGGATCGAGGCAGGAACGTACGGAGTTTGCCAGCAATGTGGGCGCACGATTGACGCCCAGCGCCTGCAGGCCATTCCTTATGCATCCCGTTGCATCGATTGCGCCCGGGACCACCAAGATCCGATTGAAAAACCGGTGCATGGCGAACCGCGGCGCTTCCGGTGAGCTCCCGATGGCGGGGCGCCGGTCGAGCGGCCCCGTGCGCAGTTCGTGCACGGGGCAGGACAAAGCGACAGCAACTGCGGGGCGGTCGGTGCTGTCCAACAAGTAATTTGGACTTCAAACAGGCACTGACCAGTTAGCGAATTGATCCACTGCACCAGCGCTTCGGCCTTCAATATGATTGTGCATAACAAGCCGGGCTAGCTGGCCGAGTTGCTGTCAGACCACACAGCTGCAGAATGAAGAGGACCAGACCTTTCGTCAAGTCCAGTGAAGTGCTGATGCCCTGCTTCTCATCCCATGGCGCGACATTACGGCAGTGTTGGGTGCGGTGTTTAAGCAATTGCTTCGATTTAAGTGGATTGGGAATTTATATGCCCCATTCGGCGTTGTCAGCTCAAGGAACCGATCGCTCGAATTACGGCGTGGTCACGTCAGTGCGTGGCAGCGTAGTCGATGTGCGGTTCGAAAACAGCTTGCCGCCCATCTACTCATTGCTGCGCGCAGGGACGGAATCGCGAGTTGCCATCGAAGTCCTGATGCAGCTTGATGTCCATCATGTCCGCGGAATTGCGTTGAATCACACACAGGGGCTCGCTCGCGGCATGGCCGTCGAGGACACGGGCGGGCCACTAAAGGTGCCGGTCGGCAAAGGAATCCTGTCGCGGATGTTCGACGTTTTCGGCAACGCCATCGACCGCCAGCCGGCGCCGTCCGACGTGCAGTGGCGCAGCATCCATCGAGACCCGCCACCATTGGCCAGTCGCTCCACCAAGTCCGAAGTCTTCGAGACGGGGATCAAAGTCATTGACGTGCTGGTGCCGCTGGAGCGCGGCGGCAAAGCGGGACTGTTCGGCGGCGCCGGCGTGGGCAAGACAGTGCTTCTCACCGAGATGATTCACAACATGGTCGGGCATCAACACGGCGTGAGCATTTTTTGCGGCATTGGCGAGCGTTGTCGCGAAGGGGAAGAGCTGCACCATGATATGAAAGAAGCTGGTGTGCTCCCGCACATGGTCATGATGTTCGGCCAAATGAACGAGCCTCCCGGAGCCCGGTTCCGTGTGGGCCTGGCGGCACTCACGATGGCTGAGTATTTCCGGGATGATGAGCATCGCGACGTGTTGCTGCTCATAGACAACATTTTTCGTTTCATCCAGGCCGGCATGGAGGTGTCCGGCCTGATGGGGCAGATGCCGTCGCGACTGGGCTATCAACCGACGATGGGAACCGAATTATCGGGACTGGAGGAGCGCATTGCCAACACCGACACCGGCGCCGTCACGTCCATTCAGGCTGTCTATGTGCCGGCGGACGATTTGACCGACCCGGCGGCGGTGCACACGTTCTCGCACCTTTCCGCGTCGATTGTCCTCTCCCGCAAGCGGGCGAGCGAGGGGCTTTACCCCGCCATCGATCTGCTGCAATCCAACTCCAAGATGGCAACCCCAACCATCATCGGCCAGCGGCATTACCTACTGGCGCAGGAAATCCGCAAGACCCTCGCACACTATGAGGAACTCAAGGACATCATTGCCATGCTCGGCATGGAGCAACTATCTCCCGATGACCGTAACGTAGTCGGTCGAGCCCGCAGGTTGGAGCGATTTCTGACCCAGCCGTTTTTTGCGACCGAGCAGTTCAGTGGCATCCAGGGAAAGGACGTCAGCCTGAAGGACGCGCTCGACGGCTGTGAGCGCATCCTGAATGACGAATTCAAGGACTTTCCAGAGAGCGCCTTTTACATGATCGGTTCGATCGACGAGGCCAAAGAAAAAGCGAAGGCCGCCAAGGAAGCAAGTCCGGCCGATGCCGATCCAAAACCCAACACTCAAATTGAGCCCCAGGCGGCTGGGAATCCCAAACCCACGGTCGAACGGGGAGTCAACACCCATTAATCTAAAAGTTCTCCTCCCCTTCCAGATCTTCGCCGAGAAGAAGGGCGTGAAACGGATCGTGGCCCAGACACTCCAGGGGTCCTTTGGACTCTTGCCGCACCGACTTGACTGCACGGCAGCCCTGGCACCCGGAATACTGATCTATGAAACGGAGGCGGAAGGCGAGGTTTGTCTGGCTGTTGACCAAGGGTTGCTGGTTAAGTCGGGCATGGACGTTCTGGTTTCAGTGCGGAATGCGATCGGCGGGACGGACCTCGACAAACTCCACGAGGCGGTGAAGCAAGAGTTCCTCAGAGTGGACCAGCAGGAGAAGAGCGTTCGCTCCGTGTTGGCGAAGGTGGAGAGCGAGTTCATCCACCGCCTGCTGGAATTCCAACATGAATGAAAAGAACAGCGCGAACGACGAAAAGAACTTCAGCCGACAGGTCGGCGCGCAGGCGGCACGCAAGCTGAAGGCGCAGCGAGGGGCCACAAAGAGTATCTGGTTCGGCTTGGGCATGTCAGGCTTGATCGGCTGGTCGGTGACGGTTCCGACCCTGACTGGGGCGGCGATTGGTATCTGGGTCGATAAGCATTATCCGAGTAAGTTTTCATGGACGCTGATGCTGCTCCTCATGGGGTTGATCATCGGCTGTTTCAATGCCTGGCATTGGGTCCACTCGCAATACAAGGAGATGCAGGAGGACCAAGATGAGTGACATCCTGCCCCTTGCCCTGGCGCTAGCTGCCGGCGCGTTGCTCGCCGCGGTCTTTTTCGGTGGCCTCTGGTGGACGGTCCAGAAGGGAGTTAGGTCCGAGAGGCCAGCGCTCTGGTTCCTCGGAAGCCTGTTGCTGCGCACCAGCATAATTCTAGGCGGATTCTATTTTGTTTCGCAGGGGCATTGGTCGAGGCTCGCGGTGTGCCTCCTTGGGTTTTTGATCGCGCGCATCATCGTCGTGAAGCGGCTCACACTAGCGCCGGCGGAAGAGCCCGCTCCATTAAAAAAGGAGACCAGCAGTGCGCCTTAGTCCCGATGAGCTGGTTTTCTGGCGGCACGGCTTTTTTGTGCTTAATAGCACGATCGTCACGACCTGGGCGTTGATGCTCGTGATGACCGTTGCGGCCAAGTTGATCACGCGTAAGCTGGCGACCGAAGGGCGTATCTCACGCTGGCAAGGCTTCCTCGAAATCGTGGTCACTACGATTCAGAAACAGATCACAGAGGTGGGGCTACATCATCCCGAGAAGTATCTCGGCTTTATTGGCACCTTGTTTCTGTTTATCGCGGTCTCCAACCTTTGTGCGATTCTTCCTTGGTACGAACCACCGACCGGTTCGCTCTCGACAACTTCGGCGCTGGCGATCTCCGTGTTTATAGCCGTGCAGCTCTTCGGCATTGAGAAGCAAGGGGTGGGCGGTTACCTCAACTCCTACCTAAAGCCAACCTTCATCATGTTGCCGTTTAACATCATCAGCGAGGTCTCGCGCACATTTGCCTTGGCCATCCGTCTATTCGGCAACATCATGAGTGGGGCGATGATCGTCGGCATCTTGCTGACGATCACGCCCCTCATTTTCCCGATCTTCATGAACCTGCTTGGTCTGCTTACCGGCATGGTGCAGGCTTACATCTTCAGCATCCTCGCCACCGTTTACATCGCGGCTGCCACGCGAACCCATGGGGAATGAAACGAGATCAGAAACAACGAAAGGTCACTTTATGGAAAGCACGTCTCTTATCGCAATTGTTTCAATCATCACCGCCGGTGTAACGATCGCAGTGGGGAGTATTGCGCCCGCGCTCGGCGAAGGGCGTGCGGTCTCAACAGCCTTGAGCGCGCTTGCGCAACAGCCCGACGCCGCAACGACCATCACGCGAACATTGTTCGTGGGCCTGGCGATGATCGAATCCGTTGCCATTTATTGTCTCGTAATCTCGATGATCCTGATCTTTGCCAATCCGTTTTGGAATCACGCCATTGCCCAAGTCACAGGAAAGTGAGCAATGCCAATCGATTGGTTCACCGTCGTCGCCCAGGCAATCAACTTCCTTATCCTGGTGTGGTTGTTGCAGCGATTCCTTTACAAACCCATCCTCCACGCCATCGATGAACGGGAGAAAGGGATCGCCAGGCAACTCGCGGACGCTGAGGCGAAGAGGGCTGAAGCACAAAAAGAGCTCGACGACTTTCAGCACAAGAACGAGACCTTCGACCAAGAGCGGGCAGCGCTCTTGAAAAAAGCCACGGACGAGGCCGCAGCCGAACGTCAGCGGTTGCTTGACGAAGCACGAAAGGATGCCGATTCCTTACGTGCCAAACGCCAGGAGGCTTTGCGAATCGAACAACGTAGCCTGAGTCAAGAAATCATTCGATGCACCCAAAAGGAAGTCTTTGCCATCGCGAGAAAGACGCTGGCGGACCTCGCCACCATGAGCCTTGAAGAACGAATGGGCGAGATATTTGTCCACCGTCTGCGCGCATTGACCGGCGAGTCAAAAGAGCTGCTAGCCGCCGCCATCAAGACATCGCCCCACCCGGCGTGCGTGCGCAGCGCGTTCGATCTGCCGCCGGCACAGCGCAGCACGATCGAAAGTGCGATTAAAGAGACTTTCGCCGCGGAAACGCAAGTTCAATTCGAGACCGCGACGGAGCTGGTCAGCGGCATCGAACTCTCCATCAACGGACAGAAGGTGGCCTGGAGCATTGCGGATTATCTCGCGACGCTGGAAAAGAGCGCCGGCGAACTTGTGCACGAGGACGCCCAGTCCAAATCTAAGCCGGACACAAAGCCCCAGCCTGAGACGGAAGCCAAGCCCGGGCCGAAGCGTGAACCTATGCAAGGGCTTGAACCGGAGCCGTCGGCCCGAAAGGCGGACCATTGAATAACTCGCCTGATAGCCTGCGTAGGGTATTCGACCGGGCTTTTGAAGGTATCAGCCGGACCTTGGAAACCTTCAAGCCGCAGATGAAGCCGCGTGAGGTGGGAACGATCACTAGCGTCTCCATCGGCATTGCCAAGGTCACGGGCCTTCCAGGCGTGGGCTTTGATGAGCTGGTGAAGTTTCCAGGTGATCTGTACGGCATCGCGTTCAACGTCGATGAGGACGAAATCGGCGTCGTGCTGCTCGGTGATTGTCGGCACCTGCACGCGGGCGACGAGGTAGAGCGTACGGGGCGTGTGATGGATGTTCCGGTGGGGGATGGACTGATCGGACGCGTTATCGACCCTTTGGGCGGGCCACTCGACGGCAAAGGGCCGGTCGCCTCCAGCCAGCGTTTGCCCATCGAACGCCCCGCACCGCCCATCATGGATCGAGCTCCCGTCAATGTGCCTCTGCAGACTGGCTTGATCGTCATCGATGCTCTCATCCCAATTGGCCGCGGTCAACGCGAACTGATCCTGGGCGACCGGCAAACCGGCAAGTCTGCCATCGCAATCGACGCCATCCTGAATCAGCGCGACCAAAATGTATTGTGCGTTTATTGCGCCATCGGACAGCGCGCGTCCGCCGTCGCCAAGGTCATCGCCAACCTACGCGAAAAAGGCGCCATGGATTACACCGTCGTTGTCGTGACCGAAGGCAACGACCCCCCCGGGCTCGCCTACATTGCCCCGTATGCCGCGACTAGCATCGCGGAGCATTTCATGGAAGCGGGCCGGGACGTGCTCATCGTTTACGACGACCTCACCCACCATGCGCGTGCCTATCGCGAGCTTTCCTTGCTGCTGCGCCGTCCACCCGGCCGCGAAGCTTTTCCCGGCGATATCTTTTACATCCACTCGCGGCTGCTGGAGCGTGCCACTCATCTTGGCGCCGACCGGCACGGCGGCTCGCTAACCGCTCTACCTATCATCGAGACCGAGGCGCAGAACATCTCCGCGTACATTCCGACCAATCTCATCTCCATCACGGACGGCCAGATCTACCTCTCGCCTACATTGTTCGAACTGGGCGTTCTTCCCGCCGTCGATGTCGGCAAGTCCGTTTCACGCGTTGGTGGTAAGGCACAACGGGCCGCCTACCGAGCCGTCGCGGGCGATCTCAAGCTCGCGTATGCGCAGTTTACAGAATTGGAATCGTTCGCCAAGTTCGGCACACGGCTTGATGACAATACCCGCAAGATTATCAACCATGGCCAGCGAATCCGAGCCGTCCTCAAACAGCCAGAACTCGAACCGTCTTCCGTCCCCGAACAAATTGTCGTTCTCGTGGCGTTGACCGGTGGTCTACTCGACAGCGTACCGATCGACAAGATGCGGGATGCCGAGCAAGCTCTGAGAAAGGCGGCAGCGGACATTCCGGATGAGGTTCGTCAGCGATTTGTCTCGAATGTCAAGTTGAGCGACGTGGACCGTAATGCAATTCAGCAAGTCGTCGTCAAGGCGATCGCGCCTTTCCAGTCAGAGCCAGTTCCCGAACCCAAAAAGAAGCCATGAGCGATACATTGGCGAGTTTGCGCCGCAAGATCGGCGGAGCGGCTGATCTGGAATCTGTGGTCCGCTCGATGAAAGCCCTGGCAGCCGCAAGCATCGGACAATATGAGAGGTCGGTCCTGGCGCTGGCGGACTACAATCGCACGGTGGAGCTCGGCTTGGTTGCCTGCTTGAGGAAGCGGGGCTGGGCTACAGCCGAACAAGCTGGGCGGGCCGGCGCGGCTGCGAAGACGGAGGTGAACGCCATCGTCTTCGGCTCGGATCAGGGACTCGTTGGTCAGTTCAATGATGTGTTAGCGGACTTTGCCATCAAAGCGCTGGACGCACTGCCCGGCGAAAAGAACGTTTGGGCCGTCGGCGAACGCATTCACGCGCGGCTGGCGGATGCCGGTCTGCCGCCTGTGGGACTTTTCGCCGTTCCGACTTCCGCAGGTGCCATCACGCCGCTCGTCGGGCAGATTCTCGTTGAAAGTGAGGCGCATCACGGCAAGGGTGAGGTCCGTCAGCTTTACATCTTCCACAACTGTCCCAACTCTAGTGCGGCTTATGAGCCCGTCGTTCAACACCTGTTGCCCCTCGATGAACAATGGCGACGCAGGTTGGCCCACCTCCCCTGGCCGACCAGAAGCCTGCCCGAAGTCATCGGTTGTCCGGAACAGACACTGCGGGCACTTGTCCGCGAGTATCTTTTTGTTTCGCTCTTTAAGGCTTGCGCTGAGTCGTTGGCCAGCGAAAATGCGAGCCGTCTGGCCGCCATGCAACGAGCCGAGAAAAACATTGACGAATTGGTGGAAACACTGAATCAGACTTTCCGTCGTCTGCGACAGACTTCGATTGACGAGGAATTATTCGATGTCCTATCGGGCTACGAATCTTTGTCGAAAGGACGAAATCGCTAAAGGTGCACAGTTGCGAACAAATGGCAATGACGATCGCGGAAGGTGTGGGGATTTCAAGCATTCTTCGAGCGGATTTTAGATCGACTTGCGCGAAACTGGCTTCGTTCGGACTTCAGAGTAACGAAGGACTCATCGATGAAACCAACTAAGCCAAGCATCCTAACAATTAATGGCGGCTCATCGAGCATCAAGTTCGCATTATACGAGGTTGACGAGCCGCTGAAGTTAAGGCTTTTTGGAAAGATTGATCGCATCGGTCTGAGCGGTACGAATCTTACGTTTAACGACCGCACTAGGAATCAGCAGGACAGCCGCAATTTCGCCGCCCCCGATCATAAAACGGCGGCTATTCTCCTGATTGATTGGCTCGAAGATCAGAATGGTTTCCAATCCGTTCAGGCGGTCGGACACCGCGTGGTTCACGGCATGCAACACACCGCACCCGAGCTAGTCACCCAGCAATTACTGGATGAACTATATCGCATCAGCCCATACGACCCGGAGCATCTGCCTCGCGAGATTGAATTGATCGAGGCGTTCCGAGAACGTCATCCGAATCTGCCCCAAGTTGCCTGCTTTGATACGGCGTTTCACCAATCTATGCCGCGCGTGGCCAAGTTGCTGCCGATTCCACGTCGCTACGCGGCGAAGGGAGTTCAACGCTACGGTTTTCACGGCTTGTCCTATGCCTACCTCTTGGAAGAACTCGTACGCTTCGGCGACCCGGCGGCAACGACTGGCCGCGTGATTCTCGCGCATCTCGGAAACGGTGCGAGCATCGCCGCCGTGCGCGACGGAAAAAGCGTTGACACCAGCATGGGCTTCACCCCGACGGCGGGATTGGTGATGAGCACCCGCTCTGGCGATTTGGATCCTGGACTCGTGCTATATCTGGCGCGAACCGAACAGTTCACCACGGAACAGTTTTACGAAATGGTCAACCACGAATCGGGGCTGCTCGGCGTATCGGAGACTAGTTCCGACATGAGGGATTTGCTCGCGAGGGAAGCCGCTGACGTTCGTGCGGCGGAAGCCGTGGCGCTGTTTTGTTATCAGGCGAAAAAATGGATCGGCGCCTTCGCTGCAGCGCTCGGTGGATTGGACACACTCGTCTTCGCCGGAGGCATCGGCCGCGATTCACGCTCCCGTTCTGAGATCTGTTCCGTCCCGCACGCATCGACCAAGGTGATGATCGCCTCACGAACATGAGGAGGCAAAGTTGGCCAAGCGTTGGCGATGTAATCGAGTGAGGAAGAATGCTCGTTGTCTGCCGACGTCCCGCAGTGTCCTGATGCGTCGCGAGCGAGCTTCCCAGATGCAGTGTCGCCTGTCGACGCTTCGCCTAACGCGTTGACCCGTAAATCGTTGCAAGAATCGTCGATTTGTCTTCGGAACCGAGGGTTGGGGGTTCGAATCCCTCCGGGCGTACTTCGCTTTTCTCTGTGTGCATTGCGACGCAGTTTTGCGCGTCGCGGCGCGAACTGGTGCACCGCTCGCCGCGCGTTTGGGGTTTGCGGCCGCGCGATTTTTTCTCCGTCGCTACGGCTCGGCCATCCTCGTCCGTGCGACCTGCTGCCGACTCATTCGTCTGCGCGCGACGTGTGGCGCCAATATCGCCATCGGACGGCACTGCGGTGCGCTCCTGCTTGGCGCCGACCATCTTTACTTTGGGGCGCCTCACGACTGCCCGGCAGGCGGGCATGGCGAGCCCGCTGGTATGTGTCTTCCCCACTTCCCCGAACATTGAGGCCCTCTGGCGGCCGCCTTTGCAGCGTCCGAGCCGGATGTCGAACCAGGCGGAATCGGGTGGCTAGCTGACAACAACGGCAGTACGCCCAGATCGCTCACTTCCTGGTCGTTACAATTCCGCAAGCTTACTAGCCGCTCGATGCGTGGGTAGGGTTCACCCTTACAATGATGTCAGGGTGCGCTTATCACCGGCTGGCGGAACGCGCGGTAAGTCGTCCCGCTGCTAGGGCGGCAGATCGCCAACGTGCAGGGCGATACAGCGGCAGGCAACGCTGGCGAATCTTTCGGCGGATGCAATGGGTACGCGGATTCTGATCATCGACGACCATCCCCTGGTGCGCCAGGGCTTGATCGGGTTGATCTCAACTCAGCCCGACTTCGAGGTTTGCGGCGAGGCCAGTGGTATTGCCGAAGCCCTCGAGCTGGTGGCGACGACGCAGCCGCACGTTGCCATCATTGACCTCACGCTTAAAGACGGCAACGGGATCGAATTGATCAAGAGCTTGAAGGAAGGGCACCCGGCCATCAAGCTGCTCGTTGTCTCGATGCACGACGAGTCTTTATTCGCCGAGCGCGCGCTGCGGGCCGGGGCGTCCGGCTACGTCAGCAAGCATGAGGCCATTCGCACGGTCGTGCAGGCGGTGCGCACGGTGTTGGCCGGGCGGCTATATCTCAGCCCGACCATGACGGAGCGGATGGTCCACCTGGCCGTCGGCTCTCGCGGCGACCAGGCAAACTCGCCGCTCGATCGACTTACGGATCGGGAGATCCAGGTTTTCGAGATGATCGGTCGCGGTCTGACCAGTCGGCAAATTGCCCAGCAATTGAACCTGAGCCAGAAGACCGTCGAAACGCACCGCGAACACGTGAAGGACAAGCTCGATTTGAAGAACTCGGTCGAATTGACGACACATGCCGTGCAGTGGGTGCTGGAGCGGCACTAGGCAATCGTTTCTCACGCGTCGAATCTGGTCAGAGGTTGAGCCATTGCGCGGTCGCGGGGGCCCCAACGATGAAGGCAAAGTCCAGTCAACCGTTTCGCAAGGTCACGGCCATCGGCCTGGTGCTGATTGTCTTGCTGCTCGTATTGAACATGTTCGTGTCGCAGTGGAACACGCGGAGGTTGATTGAAAACGAGCACAAAGTGGCCCACACGCAGCGCGTGCTGACCACGCTCGAAGAGGTGCTGGCGCGCGTAACTGAAGCTGAGACAAGTGAGCGCGGATACTTGATCACAGGCAATGCCGACTATCTCAAGCCCTACCAGACAGCGATCGCGCGCAGCGAAGAAACGCTAAAGCGTCTGGAACGCCTGACGGCCGACGATCGCCCGCAGGCAGATCAGGTTCGCACGCTGAAAGAGCGGGTCCGCATTCGATTCAACGAGCTGCGGCGTGCGATTGTCGCGCAGCAGTCGGGTGGATTCGACGCCGCCAAATACTCGGTATCAACCAATCACGGCCGTGAGCTGATGGACGAAATGCTCGAATTAGTCGGGCAAATGCAGGTCGTCGAGAGTGCTGCCCTGACGTCACGGTCGGATGAATCGCATCGCAGCGCCCAGGTGACGATGATCACGAACCTGGTCGGGTCGCTGATGGGAATCAGCATGGTTGGCGTGGCGATCTTGTTGTTTCGACGCGAGCTGGCGCATCGGCTGCGGGCGCAAGATGCCGGCCTTCGCCTGGCGGCCATCGTCGAATCGTCCGACGACGCCATCGTGAGCAAGACTTTTGACGGACTCATCGTGAGTTGGAATGCCGGCGCCAATCGCATCTACGGTTACACCGCCGATGAAGTGATTGGCCGGCCAATCGCATTGCTGTGTCCACCTGAGCGCACCGGTGAAATTCAGACCAACCTGGACCGCGTCAGACGGGGCGAGCACATCGAGCACTTCGAGACGATTCGCATTCGCAGGGACGGCCGGCGGATTGACGTATCGCTGCGCATCTCTCCACTGAAGGATAGCAGCGGGCAGGTGATCGGCGCCTCGGCCATTGCCCGAGACGTCACCGAGCGCAAGCTGTTGCAGCGAGAAGTGCTGGAAATTGCCGCGCAGGAGCAACAGCGGATCGGCCAAGACTTGCACGACGGCACGGGGCAAGAGCTCACCGGACTGGCGATGATGGCCGAGAGGCTGACCGGCGAGCTGGCGCGCCAATCGCTGCCCCAGGCGGCAATCGCCGCGGGCATCGTCGACGGTCTCGAAGAGGCCCTCAGCCATGTCCGCTCGCTCTCGAAGGGACTCGTGCCGGTCGAACTCGACACCGAGGGATTGATGGTCGCACTTTCCGGCCTGTCCGTTCGAACCAGCAAATTGCCCGACGTCATTTGCACCTTCGAGTGCGATCAGCCGGTGCGCATTCGCGACAACCAGACCGCGACGCATTTGTATCGCTTGTCACAAGAATCCGTCGCCAACGCCCTCAAGCACGGCCGTGCCCGAAACATCACAATGAAGTTGGCCAACGATCATGAATTCATCACGCTGCAAATTGCCGACGACGGCAGCGGTTTCGACCACCAGCAGCAATCGGGCGGCGCGGGCTTGCGAATCATGGCCTATCGGGCCGAGCTGATCCGCGGAAACCTGACGATCGGTCGAGTTCATCCCTGCGGCACGCTGATCACCTGCACATTGCCCTGCCAGCAAGAGCCGGCGCCGGCGGAGTCCACCCGCGACAATAAGTCTTTGTTGCGTTCCAGCTAGTCCATCTCATCCGGCGCCAAGATCGACGCGCGCCGCGCTGCATCCGAGATCGTCAGTGGCCGGAATGCTGCGCCTGGGCAGCAGGGTCCGTCCAGCGGCCGACCCCATTGCTTGTCGTATCGCCAGCGGCGGACGTCAGCCCGGACCGCTATCGGTAATCCCCTTACGCACCTCGCGGGTTCGCCCGGACCACCTTCGGACGCCTCGCACTGACGGCACGCAGCAACAATGTACGACCTGCGCGTCGTGACCTGTCCGATATCTCACTGCCGATACCGATCCTAGGATGCAATTGCGGATGGGGCGAGTTGAGGCGCCTGTGAGCCGTGCAATCGCACCTTCGCTGATCGACGTCAGGGCCAGCGCGGGGCGAAACGGCTTTAGTCGATGCGGTCGCAAAACAAGCTCGCAATGAATCCCCCCAGGAGGTGCGTCGTGACCAAACTTGTTAAGAGCGCGTCACTGCTCGCCGACGGCGTTGCGCATCCCGGTCATGGAGTCGCGGTTGTCGCGCAACGTCTCGCCGAATTCGTTCGGGGGCGAAGACCCTCGCACGCCGGCGCGCCGACACCGGGCTGCGGCGACGACCTGCAGTGGCTCAGCCTCTCGACGGAACAGCAGGACTTAGCGAGCACGGATCGTGGCATTTGCGACTTCGCGCTCCTGCAGTTGGACGACGGGCAGTATGGCGCGTTGCCGGGGACAGATCGCTATATGTAATCGCTCGCGCCAGCAGCCTTCGCGGTCGGCTGAGACCGGGTCCCTGGAGACCGAGCCGGAGCGATCGCCGCGAGGCCCTGCGAATATTCAACTTGCTTAGAGAACTGATTGTGTAAGAGGGGCTCTTCAAAACGCTCACCACCGCGTCCGAGTGGCATGCCAGACGGGTTGGACACCGACACTAGACGTAAACTGGACAGGATCTGAAATGGCGACAATTGCACTTGCAGACGCAAAGCAGATGACCAGCGACGAGCCGATCCACGCCGCGGAAAAGCCGCAAAATGGACTGGCCGGACTGAAGTACTGGCGCTACGATCTGCGTTCGGGCTTCATGGTGGCCTTGATCTCTTTGCCCTTTTCGATGGGGATCGCGATCACCTCGGGCGCGCCTCCCGTATGCGGAATCGTTTCCGCAATAATCGCCGGCTTCTTGTTGCCCTTCCTGGGCGGCTCGTACGTCACCATCAGCGGACCGGCGGCGGGGCTGGCGCCGGTGCTGTTCGCCGGCATGATCAGCCTGGGTGGTGGCAACCTTGAGGTCGGCTATCCTCGTGTGCTGGTGGCGATTTGCATTGCCGGCGGAGTGCAGCTGTTGCTGTCGCGATTGCACGTGGCGCGCTTGAGCGCGATTTTTCCGGCCGCGGCCATCGAAGGGATGTTGGCCGCCATCGGGTTATTGATCATCGTCAAACAGATTCCGCTGTTCCTCGGTCAATCGTTTGAAGCGCACGAGTTCTGGGAGATTCTGGAAGAAGTTCCGTCGCGGCTCGGCAGCGCAAACTTGCCGGTCTTGGGACTGGGAATTGGGTGCCTGGTGGTCATTTTTGGACTCTCGGCTATTCCCAGCCGGTTGCTGAAAGTCATGCCGCCGGCAGTCTGGGTGTTTTTCCTAGGCACGCTGATCGCCAAATTGTTCCTCAACTTGGGTTCGCCTTCGCTGATCAATGTGCCCGAGGCTCCCTTGGCCAACGGGATCGTGCTTCCCGACTTCGCCGGCGTATTTGCCGATCAAACGTTGTGGCTGAACCTCTCACTGCTGGTGGTGACATTGGTGCTGATCGACGGCACCGAGTCGTTGGCCACGATCGCGGCCGTCGACAAGCTCGATCCCTTCCGCAGAAAATCAGATCCCGATCGCACGTTGTCGGCGATGGGTGTATCGAACGTGGCTTCAAGCATTTTGGGCGGCCTGACCATCATTCCGGGCATTGTCAAAAGCACCGCCAACATCCTGGGAGGCGGCCGCACCCAATGGGCCAATTTTTACAATGCCTGCTTCTTGCTCACGTTTCTGGTGTTCGCACGCGACCTCATCAACATGGTGCCGACCTGCGTGCTGGCCTCGATTCTGGTTTTCGTTGGCTACAAACTGTGCGGGCCCAAGGTCTGGAAACATATCGCGATGATCGGCCGCGAGCAATTTGCCATCTTCGCTGTCACCGTCTTCGTCACCGTGTCGACGGATTTATTGATCGGCATTGGTGTCGGCGTGGCGATGAAGTATGGCCTGTGCCTGTGGAACCATCTGGCCGACGCCGTCGTGCGGCCGAGCAATCCGCGCGGGCTGGCTGCCCTGCTGGCTGATCCATTTCGCAATCCGGTGACGGAACGCCAGTATCGAGGCGGGGTATACGACCTTTACCTTCGTCGCCCGGTGGTGTGCTTCAATTTGTTCCATCTGATTCGCGAGATGGATCGGATTCCGCCTGATGCCACGTCGGTTCGCCTGCATATGACCGACGACGTGTCGCTGGTTGACCACACGAGTTGCGAAAATCTGTTTCACTACCTCGATCAGTTCAATTCTCGCCCCGGAATGCCGACTTTGGAGATCTGCGGATTCGAGCAGATGCGGCCACTCTCCAGCGACCGCACGTGCATCCGCGTGGCGGATCGAGGGTCGCTGCCAACCTCAGCCGTCAATGAGTTCCACGATGTTTCACACGCTTCTTAGCCCTGTCGATGGCTCCCCCTTCAGCGAGAACGCGCTGCCGTTCGCTTTGAATATCGCGGCGCGCGCCGACGCGAAGCTGCACGTTGGCCTGGTCCACGTGCCGGCGACCTTTGGTGAGACCGCCGCCGCCCACTGGGCGGACTTCGACGCCGAGACTCGCCAGGACGAAGAGAAGTATCTGGGGGAGCTGCGCCGCCGCTTGGCCAAGGTGCCGCGGGCCAATGTGGAAATCCATCATCTCGAGGGCATCGTTCCCGAAACGCTAGCCGAGGAGGTTGTCGAGCGCCGCGTCGATCTGGTGGTGATTAACGCGCACGGTTGGGGTTATATGTCGCGCTCGGTAGTGGGCAGCGTTTCTGATTATTTGATGCGACACCTCCAGGTTCCGCTGCTGGTTGTCCATGCCTCACAACACGACCCCGAGCTGTCGCGGCCGATCGCGTTTCGCCGCGTCCTGCTACCACTCGACGGGTCGCCGCTGGCCGAACGCATCGTTGGCCCCGCACGCGAGCTCGGTGGTTTGTGGGAAGCGCAATACCGGCTGCTGAGGGTCGTGGCGCCGCCACGCAAGTTCCTCAGCGCTTGGAGCGACGATTCGGCGAGGCGACCGCCTGGGGTTCTGGACAAGCTGGTGCAAGAGTCAACGATTTATCTGGAAGGACTGGCCCAGCGTTTGCGTGGCGAGTCGCTCACGGTCGAGACGCAGGTCGTGATCGGCCAGAGCCCGGCGCAGGCCATTCTTGACGAGGCGCGCGCGGCCGATTGCGACGTGATCGCCATCGCCACTCGTGGCCGCAGCGGCCTGCCACGCCTGTTGCAAGGTAGTGTCGCTGATAAGGTCATCCGCGGCGCCCATACGCCGGTGCTGGTCTGCAATGCTTCCTAAATGGACGCTGTCGAACCCTCTCGTGCGATAATCGCATGCACACCCTCGAAGCTTTTCTGCATTGGCTGCGATCGGGCAGCGTGGCGCGGCGATATGCCATGACGGCATTTCAAGCCAAGTATCCCGGCAGATCACTGCACCGGGCCGAATGCGTGGCTCAAGACGATGGTTCCTACGTCGTCCAAGTCTTGCACGGCGCTGCCTCGTGCGAGATGGCCAGCTTCTGGACCGTCAGCAAATCTGGTTGTGGAACCGTGGAAGTTCGCGCATCGGACCTGAGCAAAGTCCTCGTTCACTTACGTCGCGTGGCTGCCGATTCCCAAACACCGTGACCCCCTTCCCGAAACCTGATCCAGGGAATATGGGAGAATCCATCCGGCCTGTAGTGCCGGAAAGGATTCACCATGAAGAAGCGTCCCGGTGCAGAACAGATCGTCGCCAAGCTGCGTGA
>Ga0163144_10005163_pt1 | contig 29127 bp, 29 predicted proteins | sample OliLak19BULKMAT1_FD_123175 | JGI IMG/M metagenome (GOLD analysis project Ga0163144, IMG submission 123175) | Freshwater microbial mat bacterial communities from Lake Vanda, McMurdo Dry Valleys, Antarctica - Oligotrophic Lake LV.19.BULKMAT1 | ecosystem: Environmental > Aquatic > Freshwater >...
AACCGCTTGAATGCCAGCCTTGTTTCCAGTCTCGAAAAAACGCTGCAAGCCTTTGTCCCGGAGACCCTTGATCATTTGCGCACCATTGTAGTGTGTAGTGCGACACGCTACAACTCGTGCCGCATCAGTTCATGCGGTGCAGCAGTCATAGCTTGAAGTCGTATCCGATCGTTAAAGGCGCGTGGTCGGAGAACTTCTCGGCCTTGTAGATCGACGCGGTCCTGGCCGTGGACGCGAGGCCAGCCGTCGCCAGGTGGTAGTCGATGCGCCAGCCCACGTTGTTGGCATAAGCCTGCCCCCGGTTGCTCCACCATGTATAGGCTGTATCGGTCGCGTGGGGCTGCAACTGGCGGTACACGTCCACCACCTTGGCCTTGTCGAGTAGCTTCGTCATCCAGGCGCGCTCTTCGGGCAGAAAGCCGGAGTTCTTCTGGTTGCTCTTCCAGTTCTTCAGGTCGATTTCCTGGTGCGCGATATTGACGTCGGCGCACAAGATGAACTCGCGTTTCTTCCTTAGCTGGGTCAGATGCGGGTAGAACAGCTCCAGAAACCGGTACTTTGCCTGCTGGCGCTCGTCACCGGTCGTGCCGCTCGGGAAGTAACAGCCAATGACCGACAACTTGCGGCGTGGCGTGTCAAATCGCAACTCAAGGTAGCGGCCCTCGGCGTCGAACTCCGGTGCGCCGAACCCGGTGATCACGTCGCTGGGCGTGTGACGGGTATAAACGGCGACGCCGGAGTAGCCCTTTTTCCGGGCATGGTGAAAGTGTCCTTGCAGCCCGGCCAATGCTTCAAAACGCCCAGACACATCCGCGGCCTGGGCTCTCAATTCCTGTACACAAATACAATCCAGCTGAACCTTGGCAAGCCACGGCTCAAGCCCTTTGCTGCTGGCGGATCGAATGCCGTTGAGGTTCAGGCTGGTCAATTTGAACAAGGAAGTCTCCATGTCGGATGCGGTGGGTAAGCAGGTAGCCCAGGCGCCAGCGCAGGCGTCGGACCAGGACCAGTTGGCGCTGGAGTTCGTGCAATTCTCAGTCGATTGTGGCGTATTGCGGTTTGGCGAGTTCACCACCAAGGCAGGGCGTCTGAGCCCGTATTTTTTCAACGCCGGCCTGTTTGACGATGGCGCCAAACTGGGGCGACTGGCGTATTTCTACGCGCAGCGTCTACTGGCCAGCGCAATCGAATTCGACATGGTGTTTGGACCAGCCTACAAAGGTATCCCGCTGGGTGCGGCGTTGTCCGTGGAGCTCGCACGGATGGGGCGCAACCTGCCGTTTGCCTACAACCGCAAGGAAGCCAAGGACCATGGCGAGGGCGGCAGCCTGGTGGGCGCGCCACTCCGGGGCCGGGTTTTGATTGTCGACGACGTGATGTCGGCCGGTACGGCGGTGCGCGAATCGATCCGCATCATCCGCGCCGCGGGTGCCACCCCGCATGCCGTGGTGATCGCGCTGGACCGGCAGGAAAAGGCCACCGAGAATGGCGTCGACAGCGACTCCAGTGCGGTTCAGTATGTCATGCGGGAGCTTGGTCTGCAGGTTTGCAGCATTGCGAAACTCTCTGATCTGTTGCAGTATCTGCACCAACAATGCAATGCTGGACTGCACTCGGAGTTCGAACGTGTGGTCGCCTACCGCAACCGGTATGGCGTACAGGACAGCCTGGCATGATCGGACCAAAAGGAGGCGCAGGCATGGTGCAGTTGATTCGATGGCTGATGCTTTTTGGAGCGTGGGCGCCAGTGTTGCTGGTGGCCCAGGCGCCGCCGCCGTCTGGCGTGTATACCTGCGTCGATGCCAAGGGCCGCAAGCTGACGTCGGACCGGCCGATTGCAGAGTGTGTGGACCGGGAGCAGAGAGTGCTTAATCCGAGCGGCACGGTGCAATCCAAAATCGCCCCGGAGCCAACGCAACGCGAGCGCGCCGAGCAAGAAGCGAGGGAACGCAAGGAAGTTGAGGCACGGACCCTGCAAGCGGAAGAAAAACGCCGCGAGCGCGCCTTGCTGGTGCGTTATCCCAGCCGGGAAGTGCACGACAAGGAGCGCAACGAGGCGGTCGCCCAGGTGGGCGTTGTCACCCAGGCGGCGAACCGGCGCATCGATGAATTGGCGCAGGAGCGCCGCAACCTCGACGAAGAGATGGAGTTCTACAAGAAAGACCCGTCCAAGGCGCCCCCGCCCCTGCGTCGGCAGATCGATAACCTGATGCAGAGCGTCACCATCCAGCGCCGGTTCATCGCGGAGCAGGATACCGAGGTGCGCCGCATCAACGCCCGCTTTGACGAAGAACTGCTGCGACTGAAGGTGCTTTGGTCCGCCCAGGCGCCAGCTCGTTCGCCAGCGACTGCGGCCAAGAAGACACCTTGACCAGTAGAGTCTTCGGCTGACTGGTAGCACAAGCCCCCACGAGCCTAAGCCAGTGCCGGGCGCCTCGCCGTGCAGATATGTGCGGCGTGCGCCCAGCGCGCATCCGGTTTTGTCGTGGGAGATCCATCGTCCACACAGCAGTCGACCCGTGAAAAATGCCAGAATTGTGATTGTGAGCCCGGCGCTGCAGGATGCCAACAATGGCAATTGGACGACGGCGCAGCGTTGGCAGCGCATGCTTGCGTCGACGTTCGACGTCCAGATCTTGCGCCATTGGTCGCCTGATGCGCTGTCCGATGTGCCCGACGTCATGCTGGCCTTGCACGCGCGTCGTTCTGCTGATTCGATTGCGGCCTGGGCGCAATACCGTGTTGTGGCCCGGAAGGCGCCCGGCCTCGCCGTGGTGTTGACCGGCACCGACCTGTATCGCGACATTCAGGTCGATGCGCCGGCGCAGCAGTCGCTGCAGCAGGCGCAACTTCTTGTAACGCTGCAGGAGCGTGGTCCGCAGGCGCTGCCGCCCGAGTTTCGGGAAAAGGCGCGGGTTATCTTTCCGTCCATGTCAATACGGCGCACGCTGCCCAAGACGGCACGTCATTTGCGTGTCGCTGTGGTTGGTCACCTGCGCGACGAGAAGTCGCCACAGACCATATTCGCCCTGGCCCGCCTGTTGCGGGCGCGACCCGATATCCGTATCAACCATATCGGCGCGCCGCTGGACAGCGTGCTGGGCGAGCAGGCCCGTGCGACCGCTCGCCAGTGCCCGGCTTATCGGTGGCTTGGTGCACAACCACGCGAAGCCACGCGCCGCCTGATCCAGCGCGCCCACCTGTTGCTGCACCCAAGCAGCATGGAAGGTGGCGCGCATGTGGTGATGGAGGCGGTTTGCAGCGGCACACCGGTACTGGCCTCGCGCATCGACGGCAATGTTGGCATGCTTGGCCAGGACTATGCCGGACTATTTGCGCAGCACGATGCCGATGCAGTGGCGCGGTGGCTTTTGGTTGCGCGCGCAGCGCAAGAAGTCGCCGGCCAGTGCGCATTGGGCCAACTCATGGCCCAATGCGCACTACGCGCAAAACTGTTTGCCCCGCAGATCGAACAGGCGCGGCTGCGCCAGCTCGTCGCTGACCTGTTGCCACAGGACCGGCAAATGCGAAAACCGAACGTAAATCGATTTGATACAAACCCCTGAACAACCCGTGCTGCGCGACATCGTGCTTGTGGGCGGTGGCCACAGCCATGTGGGCGTTTTGCGCAACTTCGCCATGCAGCCAGTGCCCGGGGTGCGCATCACGCTGCTGTGCACGGACGCGCATACGCCGTATTCGGGGATGCTGCCGGGTTATGTTGCTGGTCACTACACATTTGATGATGTCCATATCGACTTGAGCCGGCTTGCGGTGTTTGCCGGCGCCCGTTTTGTCTGCGCCGAAGTGGTCGGCCTGGACCGTGCTACGCGCAAGGTTGTGCTGCGCGACCGTCCGCCAGTTGGGTACGACCGTCTGTCGATCAACATTGGCTCTATGCCGCAGGTGGCACAAATTCCGGGAGCCGCCGGGCATGTGGTTCCGGTGAAGCCGATCTTCCAGTTCATCCAGCGCTGGATTGCGCTGCTGGAGCGCGTGCGGCGGCACCCCGGACGCACCACGATTGCGGTGGTCGGCGCAGGCGCGGGTGGCGTGGAGTTGTTGCTGGCCATGCAGCGCCGGCTGGCACAGGAGCTGCGTGGCTTGGAGCGCGACCCAGGCGAGCTGGCCTTCCATCTGTTCACGTCCGACAACACGATCCTGCCGACCCACAACCACTATGTGCGGCGATGCTTCATGTCCGTTTTGGCCAGACGGGGCGTCACGGTGCATGTGAGCGCAGCCGTGCGACAGGTGGAGGATGGCCGACTGCGCACGGATGACGGTCAATGGTTTGATGCCGACGAAATCGTCTGGGTTACGCAGGCTGGGGGCGCAGCCTGGCTGTGCGACACCGGGCTTGCACTGGACGAGCGCGGCTTCGTGCGGGTGAACGACCATTTGCAGTCGATCAATGATCCGTTGATTTATGCTGCGGGTGATGTGGCCAGCATCGACGGACGACCCCTCGAGAAGGCGGGAGTTTTTGCCGTGCGCATGGGCCGCCCACTGGCCGAGAACCTGCGCCGCAGCATCCAGGAAACACCACTGTCGCGTTACCGGCCGCAGCGGCGCTGGCTTGCGCTGATCAGTACTGGAGACCAGTTTGCGGTGGCCTCACGCGGGTTGTTGGGATTTTCCGGCGCGTGGGTGTGGCGCTGGAAGGACTGGATCGACCGGCGCTTCATGCGCCGTTTTTCGGACTTTCCCGCAATGCCGGCGTCTGGCGCGGCACCGCCGGCAGGGGCCAGCTTGCCGCTTTCGGCGGAGGAATCGCTACAAGCCAGCTCGGCAATCGCCATGCGCTGTGGAGGCTGTGGTGCCAAGGTCGGCGCGACCGTCTTGTCGCGTGTGCTGGGTTCCTTGCAACCAGTGCGGAGTGACGATGTACTGATCGGCCTGCATGCGCCCGATGACGCGGCCGTTGTGCGCGTGCCGCCGGGCAAGGCGATGGTGCACACGGTGGATTTCTTTCGCGCTTTCATCGACGACCCCTACCTGTTTGGCAAGGTCGCGGCAAACCACGCGCTCGGGGACATCTTTGCCATGGGGGCCGAGCCGCAAAGCGCCACCGCCGTGGCCACCCTGCCGCCGGGGCTGGATGGCAAGGTGGAAGAGTTGCTGCTGCACATGATGACCGGCGCGGTGGAGGTGCTCAACGCTGCCGGTTGCGCGCTGGTGGGCGGGCACACTGGCGAGGGTCGCGAATTAGCGCTCGGTTTTGCCATCAATGGTTTGATCGACGCCGACCTGGCAGGCGTGCTGCGCAAACGCGGCATGCAAGCGGGAAACGTGCTGCTGCTGACCAAACCCTTCGGCACCGGCACACTGTTTGCGGCGCATGCACGCATGGCCGCGCGCGGCCGCTGGATTCAGGCGGCGCTGGCTAGCATGGTGGTGTCCAACCAGCAGGCCGCTGCCATCTTGCGCGAATATGGCGCCACCGCCTGCACCGATCTGACAGGTTTTGGGCTGCTCGGCCACCTCGTGGAAATGACGCGGGCGTCCGGTGTGGACGCAGAAATCCATTTGCCCAAATTGCCGTTGCTTGACGGTGCGCTCGAATGCGCAGCGGCCGGAATCGTCAGCTCATTGCAGCCTGCCAACGCGGGATTGCACCGCGCGCTGGCGAACCAGGAGGCGTTTGCTACTGATCCACGCTACGCCGTGTTGTTCGACCCGCAGACTGCTGGTGGCTTGCTCGCCAGCGTGCCGACGGATCAGGCACAGGCTTGCCTTGCAAGGCTGCGCGCCGCCGGGTATGCACACGCTGCGGAGATCGGGCGTGTCCTGCCCTTGGGTGACGCGCGCGCGCCGATTACGCTTGTGGGGTAGTCGGACGACCGGCTCCGGCAAAATGTCGTGCCGTCGCGTCAGCGAAGCCTGGAGCGCAACTCCTCATTGACCTGCTGCGGGTTGGCTTTGCCGCGACTGGCCTTCATGACCTGGCCTACGAGGGCGTTAAAGGCCTTCTCCTTGCCTTGACGGAATTCATCGACGCTTTTCGGGTTGGCGGCAAGAACCTCTTCGATGACTTTTCCCAGCGCACTGGAATCGTTCATCTGGCGCAGACCAAGCTCGTCAATCACCGCCTCAACTTCACTTCTTCCGCTATGACCGCCTGCTGCAACGGGCACCATCGGCCAAGTGATATTCGCAACAGCCGAATTGCCTTTTAGCCACAAAGTGTGGAATACAGACTTTGCCGCAGAGTTGGAGACGGTGCCGTCGGCAATGAGTCTGACAAGCCACGCTAGTTGGACGGAATTAATCGGGCATCGGGCAATATCAAGGCCCTCCTGATTGAGCCGCCGTGATAGTTCACCCATGATCCAGTTGCTCACCAGTTTGGGCAGGTCGCTAGCAAGGGCAGCACCCTCGAAGTAAGCCGCCAAGGCCTTGCTGTGTGTGAGCGCATTGGCATCGTATTCTGGCAACCCGTAGTCATCCACGAAACGTTGCGCCGTCACACGCGGTAGCTCGGACATTCCTGACGCAATTTCTGCCACCCATGCTGCCGCAATCACCAGCGGCGGTAAATCCGGATCGGGGAAATACCGGTAGTCCGCCGCGTCCTCCTTGGTCCGCATGGCGCGCGTTTCACCCGTATCCGGGTTGAACAACACAGTGGCCTGCCCGATGGTGTTGCCGTCTTCAATCTGCCCGATCTGCCAGCGCACTTCGTAGTCGATGGCCTGTTGCATGAACTTGAAGCTGTTCAGGTTCTTGATTTCGCGGCGTGTGCCCAGCGGCGCGCCGGGCTTGCGCACCGAAACGTTGGCGTCGCAGCGAAAACTGCCCTCTTGCATGTTGCCGTCGCAGATGCCGATCCAGGTGACGATCTTGTGCAGCTCCCTGGCATAGGCGACTGCCTCGGCACTGGAGCGCATGTCGGGTTCGGTGACGATCTCCAGCAACGGCGTGCCAGCGCGGTTCAGGTCAATGCCGGTCTGGCCGGCGAATTCTTCGTGCAGGGATTTGCCCGCGTCTTCTTCCAAATGCGCCCGCACCAGCCGCACCGAACGCTTTTCGCCCTCGAGGAAAAATTCGACCTGTCCGCCCTGAACAACAGGAATTTCGAACTGGCTGATCTGGTATCCCTTGGGCAGATCCGGATAGAAATAATTCTTGCGCGCAAACACGCTGCGCGGTGCGATGTGCGCGCCAATCGCCAGGCCGAACTGGATGGCACGTTCGACCGCGCCACGGTTCATCACCGGCAGCGTGCCTGGCAACGCCAAATCGACCGCGCAGGCCTGGGTGTTGGGCTCGGCGCCAAAGGCGGTGGATGCGCGGCTGAAGATTTTTGAGTGGGTGGAGAGCTGGGTGTGGGTTTCAAAGCCGATGACGACCTCGTAACCGCGCACCAGCGCGGCGGCACGTGGCGTGGTGGGTACAGTTTCGCTGGCCATGTTCAAAACCCCTGCGGCTTAAGCCGGTGGTAGTCGGTGGCAAGCTGGAATTGGTGCGCCGTCTGCAGCAACTGCGCCTCCTGGAAATAGTTGCCAATCAGTTGCAGACCAACCGGCAGGCCGCCCTCGCCAAAACCCACCGGGACGCTCATGCCAGGCAAGCCCGCCAGCGAGGCTGGCAGCGTGAAGATGTCGGCCAGGTAGTTTGCCACCGGGTCGGCGCTCTTTTCACCAATTTTCCAGGCGACGGTGGGTGCGACCGGTCCGGCGATCACGTCGCACTGCCGGAACGCCTGCTGGAAATCGTCGGCCAGCATGCGGCGGATCTTCTGCGCCTGCAGGTAATAGGCGTCGTAGTACCCGTGCGACAACACATAGGTGCCAATCATGATGCGCCGCTTGACCTCGTCACCAAAACCTTCCGCGCGGGTCTTGCGGTACATGTCGGCGAGACCGCTGAACTGCGCCGCGCGATGGCCGAACCTGACGCCGTCGAAACGGCTCAGATTGCTCGACGCCTCGGCCGGCGCAATGATGTAATAGACCGGGATGGCGAGCTCGGTGCGCGGCAAGGATACCGGCACGCGGCGCGCGCCGAGTTGCTCGAACTGTGCCAGGGCGGCGTCCACCGCGCGTGCCACATCGGTCGACACGCCTGCCCCGAAAAACTCCCGCGGAACGCCGATGCGCAAGCCCGCCAGCGGCTGTTCGAGCAGGCGGCTGAAGTCTTCCGGTTCCATGTCAAGCGAGGTCGAGTCGCGGTCCGGATCGGGGCCACACATGGCGCTCAGCAGCAGCGCGCAATCGCCGGCTGTGCGTGCCATCGGCCCGGCCTGGTCGAGGCTGCTGGCAAAGGCCACCATGCCGTAGCGCGAGGCGCGGCCGTAAGTCGGCTTGATGCCAGTCACGCCACAAAACGACGCTGGCTGGCGGATCGACCCGCCGGTGTCGGTGCCGGTGGTCCCGGGGGCGAGCCGCGCCGCGACGGCTACCGCGCTGGCACCGGACGAGCCACCGGGGATATGCGCCATATTCCAGGGGTTGGGCACCGGTACCGGGCGTGTGTGCCCGAGCGGCGCCACAGCCGAGTTTTCGTTCGCAGAGCCCATCGCGAACTCGTCGCAATTTAGTTTGCCCAGCGTCACCGCCCCTTGCGCCGCCAGGCGCGCCACCACCGTGGCGTCAAACGGCGAGCGGTAACCGTGCAGCATTTGCGAGCCGGCGGTGGTGACGAAGTCTTTGGTTGCAAAGATGTCCTTGTGCGCAATCGGCACACCTTCCAGCGTGCCAGCCGAGCCGCGCGCGAGGCGCTGGTCCGCTGCGCTGGCTTGCGCCAGTGTCACCGTCTCGTTGCGGTCAAGGTAAACGCCGAGTGCTTCGTGCTGGTGCGCCCGCGCCAGAAAATGCCGGGCCGTCTCGATCGCCGACACCTTGCGTTCACGCAGACAGGCGGCGAGCGCAACTAGCTCCAGGTCGTGCAGCTCGGTGATGGAGAGCGCCCTATCGGTGGCCTTCGTCACGAAAATGCCTTCATACAGCGTTCTGCCGCGCGAACGGGTGGTGGAGGCCGCGCAGGGTGTTGCTCATTCAATTACGCGGGGAACCAAAAACAGGCCGTTCCCGGTTGCCGGCGCACTGCGCTGGTTGGCGGCGCGGTCGTCGGGTTCACTCACCACGTCCTCGCGCAGGCGCAAAGCTATGTCACGAATGCTTGCAACTGGGTGGGCCAGCGGCTCCACCCCCGTCGTGTTGACGGCCCGCATCTTTTCGACGATGTCGAAAAATCCGTTCAACTGGGTAAGCATGCGCTCGCTTTCAATGGCGCCCAGCTCCAATCGGGCCAGCGCGGCAATGCGTGAGATATCGGACGATGACAGTGGCATGGCGGAGAGGGCTGGAAATTCGGGCGCGGAAACCGTCTGCGGGCGCTGCGCCAAGGGGTTTGCCGATAGGGGATGCGGTATTATCCCGCCTTTGCGCGCCATTCCCATATTTGCGGTTTTCGGCGCAAAAACGACACTATTTTCCACTGGTCACATATGGCGACGGCAGGTCGAAGCGCATGCCGTGCCCGAGAGGATTTCGATGTTTGGAGCATTCCGTCAGTACTTCTCCACTGACCTGGCAATTGACCTGGGCACTGCCAACACGCTGATTTTCGTGCGCGACAAGGGCATTGTGCTGGACGAGCCCTCGGTCGTGGCGATTCGCCATGAAGGCGGCCCACAGGGCAAGAAAACCATTCAGGCAGTGGGCAAGGAGGCGAAGGCGATGCTGGGCAAGGTTCCCGGCAATATCGAGGCGATCCGGCCCATGAAAGACGGCGTGATCGCCGACTTTACGGTCACCGAGCAAATGCTCAAGCAATTCATCAAGATGGTGCATCCACGCAGCGTGTTCCGGCCCAGTCCGCGCATCATCATCTGCGTGCCGTGTGGCTCAACCCAGGTGGAGCGGCGCGCCATCCGGGAGTCTGCCCTGGGCGCAGGCGCCCGCGACGTGTACCTGATCGAGGAGCCGATGGCGGCGGCGATCGGGGCCGGGCTGCCGGTCAGCGAAGCCAGCGGCTCGATGGTGGTGGATATCGGGGGCGGCACCACGGAGGTCGGCGTGATCTCGCTCGGCGGGATGGTCTACAAGGGCAGCATCCGTGTCGGCGGAGACAAGTTCGACGAAGCCATCATCAATTACATCCGGCGCAATTACGGTATGTTGATTGGCGAGCCAACCGCCGAGGCGATCAAGAAAAAAATCGGGTCGGCATTTCCTGGCAGCGAGGTCAAGGAGATGGAGGTGCGCGGACGCAATCTGTCGGAAGGTGTGCCGCGCAGCTTCACGATCTCGTCCAACGAGATCCTGGAAGCGCTGACGGACCCCCTCAACAACATTGTGTCGGCGGTGAAAAATGCACTCGAGCAGACGCCGCCCGAACTTGGCGCGGACATCGCCGATCGCGGCATGATGCTCACTGGCGGTGGCGCCCTGCTGCGCGATCTGGACCGCCTGCTGGCAGAAGAAACCGGGCTGCCGGTGCTGGTGGCCGAGGACCCGTTGACCTGTGTGGTACGCGGCTGTGGCGTCGCCTTGGAGCGCATGGACCGGCTGGGATCGATTTTCACCAGCGAATAAGCCGCGCCGGGACACGCTGCCGTAACGGCGCCGCCCTGCGCAAGAGAGAGAATAGGGGTTATGCCGCTCGGTACCCTCGACAGGACCCCGCCGCCGTTTTTCCGGCAGGGCTCGTCCGCTTTGTCCAAACTCACGGTTTTCAGTGCGCTCGCGTTGTTTCTGATGGTGGCCGATGTGCGTTTTCGCGTGACGCAGCCGGTGCGTGCGGTACTGGCAAGTGCGCTCTACCCGGCCCAATGGATGGTGCTTCAGCCAGTGGCCTGGGCACGCCAGATTTCCGGCTACTTCCAGAACCTTGGCGCCGCGCAGGCTGCGCAGGAGCAGGCGCAGCGCAAACTCGGTTTGCAGTCGCAGCGCGCTGGCCAGGTCGAGCAACTGATGCTGGAGAACGAACGCCTGCGCCGCCTGCTGGCCTTGCGCACGCGGCCGGACACGGCGGCGCGTGCGGCCCAGGTGTTGTACGACGCCGCCGATCCGTTCAGCCGCAAGGTCATCATCGACCGGGGTTTTGTGGATGGCATCGCAGCGGGGTCGCCGGTGGTTGACGAAACCGGGGTGCTCGGTCAGGTGACACGGGTTTATGCGTCGGTGAGCGAAGTGACCCTGGTGGTGGACCGGGATCTGGCGATACCTGTGCTCAATACGCGCACCGGCGCGCGTGGCGTTGCATTTGGCGACGCCGGTGCAACGGGCGGCGGCTTGGAGCTGCGCTACATGGCGGCGAACGCAGACGTGTTGCCCGGCGACTTGTTGGCCACAAGCGGAGTGGACGGTGTTTATCCCGCAGGGTTGCAGGTGGCCAGCGTGGACAAGGTTGAGCGCCGTGGCGATACCGCATTTGCCAGGATTTTGTTGCGACCGGTGGCCCTGGTTGCCGGGGTCATCCATGTGATGGTTCTCAAGCCAGTGGATTCGGAGATCGCGCCGCGTCCAGCGCCTGACACGGCGACAGCGACAGCCAGGAAGACGACCCGGAAATGACGGAGCAGGCCACATGATCATGCGTCAGGGCCAGCAACTGCTGTTGCCGGCCAATCCTTTCTTCATCTGGGGCAGTTTGCTGTGCGCGTTGTTGCTGAACCTCTTGCAGAACATGGGGCTGTGGGGGCGTGCAGCGTGGACGCCGGACATCCTGGCCCTGGTACTGGTGTTCTGGAGCGTTCACCAGCCACTGCGTGTGGGCATCGGCGCCGCGTTTGTGTTCGGACTGTGCGTGGATGTTCACCAAGGCGGACTGCTGGGTGCCCACGCGCTGGCCTATGTGGTGCTGAGTTTCCTGGCCATCACCATTCACCGCCGCTTGTTGTGGTTTTCCGTTCCGTCCCAGGCGGTGCAGGTGCTGCCATTGTTTGCCGTTGCGCTGTTGATCGAACTGGCGGCCCAATTGCTGGCGGGCGGCACTTTCCCTGGTTGGTCGATGCTGCTTGCCCCCGGCGTTGAAGCCTTGTTGTGGCCGGTTGTGAGTGTGTTGCTGCTGGTGCCGCAACGGCGCGCGCCGGACCCGGACGCGAACCGGCCGTTATGACGGAATTGCGCAATGTCGAAGCGGATCTGGCCCGGTTCCGGGCGCGGGTGCTGGTGGTCAGCACGGTCGTAGTGTTGTGTTTTCTGCTGCTGGCCGCGCGGCTGGTCGTGCTGCAGGTGTGGCGCCATGATGAACTGACGGCGCAGGCTGAGAGCAACCGTACCGCGGTAGTACCGGTGGTGCCCAACCGCGGTCTGATCCTGGACCGCAACGGTATTGTGCTGGCCACCAACTATTCCGCCTACACGCTGGAGATCACTGCGTCCAAGGTCGCGGCGTTGGAGCAGACGCTGGCCGGGTTGTCCCAGGTGGTGGAGATAACAGCGCGCGACCGGCGCCGCTTCAAGAAGCTGATGGAAGAGTCCAAGAGTTTCGAGTCGCTGCCGATCCGCACCAAGCTGACGGACGCGGAGGTGGCCCGCTTCGCCGCGCAGCGCTACCGCTTTCCTGGCGTGGAGATCAAGGCACGGCTGTTTCGCAACTACCCCTATGGTGAGTTGGCCAGCCACGTGATCGGCTACATCGGCCGCATCAACAAAGCCGAGAAGGAGCGGCTGGAGGACAGCGGTGCGGATGCCAACTACCGCGGCACCGAGTACATCGGCAAGCTCGGGGTCGAGCAGAGCTTCGAGACCCAACTGCATGGCAGCACCGGTGTCGACTCCATCGAAACCTCGGCCGGCGGGCGTGCCGTGCGCAAACTCGCCAGCAGCCCATCCACACCAGGTAACACGGTGTCGCTGTCGATCGACATCAAGCTGCAAAAGCTGGTCGAAGACATGTACGGTGAGCGCCGTGGTGCGCTGGTTGCGCTGGACCCGAAGACTGGAGAGGTGCTGGCATTCGTCAGCAAACCGACGTTCGACCCGAACCTGTTTGTGGATGGCATTGATGCCGACAACTGGCAACTGCTCAACGAATCGGTCGACAAACCTTTGCTCAATCGTGCGCTGCGCGGGACTTACCCACCCGGGTCGACCTACAAACCCTTTATGGCGATGGCGGCGCTGGAAACCGGCAAACGGTCTGCCACCACCATCATCAACGATGCTGGCTCCTGGACTTTTGGTGGGCGCCAGTTTCGCAGCCACGGCGACCGGGGACTCGGCCCGGTGGACATGTCGATTGCGATTTCCAAGTCGAGCAATGTCTACTTCTATTCGCTGGCCAACGAACTCGGCGTGGACGCAATTCACGACTTCATGAAGCCGCTCGGGTTCGGGCAGCTCACCGGGATCGACATCCTGGGCGAATCGCGTGGCGTGTTGCCCAGCCAGGAATGGAAGCGCAATTACTACAAGCGCCCGGAGCAGAAAAAGTGGTTCGCGGGTGAGACCATTTCGCTCGGGATCGGCCAGGGTTACAACACCTTCACGATGCTGCAGCTGGCGCAGGCCACGGCGACATTGGTCAACAACGGCATCAAGCACACGCCGCAACTGGTGATTGCGACGCACGACGCCGTCAGCCGCTTGCGCCAGCCTGTACCGGCGCAAGCCCCGGTGGACCTCGGGTACAAGGCTGAAAACGTCGCTGTTGTCCGCGATGCCATGGTGAACGTGGTGGTGGACGGGACTGCGGCGCGGGTTTTTGCTGGCGCCGCGTACCGATCTGGCGGCAAGACCGGAACCGCACAGGCGGTTGGGATTGGCGCGCGGGAAAAATACAACGCGGCGCGCCTTGAGGAGCACCAGCGAGACCACGCGCTGTACATCGCGTTTGCCCCGGCGCAGGATCCCAGGATCGTGGTCGCGGTGATTGTCGAAAACGCTGGTTTCGGCGCGGCGCACGCAGCGCCGATGGCGCGGCGCGTGTTCGACTATTGGCTGGCGGGGCAGTATCCGAACGAGGAAGACATGGCCGCCGTCCGGAAAGGCCAGGCCGGCGCACCAATCGGCAAACCACGCATGGTTGCCGATCTGGTGTGGCCGCCAGCACCTTGAGGCTGCGCACAAAGAAAATAGCGCCGGGGTTGCCGACGCTATTTTCGTACTGACCAATTTGGCAGCGGTTGGTGCTGCGATCGGATTTGGTTGTCTCCAGGGTCCTCATAGGGACAGGTATTTTTTCCGTCCCTGAGTGGCGCGACTGTAGGGGCGCACACACGGCATGGGTATCCGGACTTACCCGTGTCGCAGATGCTGCGTTGCAGCACAAATTGCCTGTCGATGCAGGTGCGGTGTTGCCATGGCATGGCTTGCGGGTAGGATTGCGGTCGTCACCATGCAGGCCAGCAACAAAACTGTGGGGGAAAGTGTTCCCACGATCCAACGCCAATCCGGAACCGATGCTTCGTCGGTGACCCTGGGTGGCTGTTGGTCGGCCGCCGCCATGGCCCAACCGGTGGTGTGGGACGGCTTGCGCGGCAGGCTGACGGCGTTGGTGTCCGAAGTCGGCCAGCGCGGTCGTTGGGACTTGCGCGGCGTGGACCGGCTGGACCACACCGGAGCGCAATTGTTGTGGAACGCATGGGGGCGGGTCTGGCCGGCCGAGGTTCTGGCCTTGCCGGCCCAACGCGCAATGCTCGACCGCGTGGCGCGTTATTCGGTGGGACCACCCAAGCCGCAGCGGCGTGGCCTGTGGCAACGATTCCTTGGCCTGGGCGAACTGGTGTACCAGGTCGTCGATCACGGGCGCGACCTGGTCCGGCTGGTGGGGCAACTGCTGCTCGACCTGATGCGCCTGGCGCGCTCGCCCAAGGACGGACCCTGGCGTGACGTCTCTGGCCATTTGTACCGGATTGGCGCTACGGCACTGCCGATCACCGCGCTCGTCGGCTTCCTGATCGGCGTAGTGCTGGCGTACCTGATGGCGCAGCAGCTGCGCAAGTTCGGCGCCGACGCCTTCATTGTGGATGTGCTGGGCATTGCCCTGATCCGTGAGCTGGGTCCGGTGTTGGCGGCGATCTTGATTGCGGGCCGGTCTGGCTCTGCGATCACCGCACAAATCGGCGTGATGCGGGTGACCGAAGAGCTTGACGCGATGCGGGTGATGGGCATTTCCCAGGGCTACCGGCTGGTAATGCCGCGCGCCCTGGCGATGGCCGTCGCGATGCCGCTGGTAAGCGTTTGGACAACCGTGGCCGCGCTCTTTGGCGGCATCCTCGCGTCGGATCTGGTAATGGGCATCAGCCCGACCTATTTCCTGTCCGCACTCCCCACTGCGGTCCAGGTTTCCAACCTGACACTGGCGCTCGGAAAATCGGCCGTGTTCGGCGTCATGATTGCCGTGATCGCTTGCCACTTCGGGTTGCGAATCAAACCCAATACCGAGAGCCTGGGCGAAGGAACGACTGCTTCGGTGGTGACATCGATCACTGCCGTGTTGCTGGCGGACGCCTTGTTTGCCGTGGTATTCAAGGATGTGGGCATATGACAGACGATGCGGCCGTGGTCGAGGTCCGCAAGTTGTGGTCGGTGTTCCAGGTGGCCGGTCGGGAGATCGTCGTGCACAAAGACCTGGATCTGACGATCAAACGCGGCGAATTGGTGTCCCTGGTCGGTGGGTCGGGCAGCGGCAAGACCGTGATGCTGCGCACCATACTCGGCCTCGAGGTGCCGGCCCGCGGTTCGGTGTCTGTGCTCGGCCGTCCCGCCGAACAGTTGTCTGACCATGGCGCGGCCAGCCGGGTCGGGATGTTGTTCCAGCATGGCGCCCTGTTCTCCGCATTCAGCGTGCTCGACAACATCGCCTTTCCCCTGCGGGAGTTGCGCGTGTTGCCAGCCGACCTGATTCGCGATGCCGCTCTGGTCAAGTTGCAGATGGTGGGCCTGGACGTAGTGCATGCACACAAGATGCCGGCTGACCTGTCGGGTGGCATGATCAAGCGCGTGGCGCTGGCGCGCGCGCTGATCATGGATCCGCCGTTGCTGTTGCTGGACGAGCCGACGGCAGGCCTGGACCCCGACAGTGCCGATGCGTTTTGTGCCTTGATCCGCTCGCTGCACCGCGAACTGGGATTGACGGTGGTGATGGTCACCCATGATTTGGACACTCTGTTCGAACTCAGCACCCGGGTTGCGGTACTGGCGGACAAACACATGATCGTGCACGGCGCGCCGAAGGACGTGATTGCCTTCCCGCATCCGTTCATCCATGATTTTTTCCTGGGTGAGCGCGGCCAACGCGCGATGGAACTGTTGCGCGAATACCCGTTTGCGGTGTAATGGAAGGGGAAAGGGAACCATATGGAAAACAAGGCCCACGCGCTTGCCGCTGGAATGTTCGTCTTGCTCGTCTCCGCATTGCTGGTGGCGCTGGCCTCCTGGCTCACGCGCGATACCGGTGTGCGCCGGATCTACGAAATTTCAAGCCCCGAGGCGGTGACGGGACTGCAGTCCCAGGCAGCGGTGCGGTACCGCGGCGTTACCGTGGGCAAGGTCATGGACATCGGTTTCGACCCGACCGCGGTTGGCAACATTCTGTTGCGAATCTCGGTAGATGATTCCGCACCGATCACCACGACCACGTTCGCGACACTCGGGTTTCAAGGGGTCACCGGGCTGGCGTTTGTCCAGCTCGACGATGAGGGCCTGTCCAAGGTGGTCATGCCCACGAACAACCAGACGCCCGCGCGGATACCGATGCGACCGAGTTTGCTGTCCAAGTTGTCGGACCAGGGTATGGCCATCCTGACCCGCATCGAGGAGACCAGTTTGCGCGTCAACCAGTTGCTGGCACCCGAAAACCAGAAGCAGTTGATGGCCACGGTCGGCGGGATTGGCGAAAGCGCGGCGAGTGTGCAGCAGCTGTCGCAGCGCGTGCAGAAACTCTCCGGCACGATGGAGTCCATCCTGAACGCGCAACTGGGTCCGGAGCGCGTCAACATCCCGCAGTTTGTGACTGACACCAGCGGTACCATCAAATCGCTGGGTGCCACCTCGGTCAGCGTGGAGCAGACGGCGGCTGAGTTCCGCAAGACCGCCGCCGAGATGACCCGCCTGGCCGAACGCCTGAACGCGCAGGGCGGCGTGGTGGATCGGCTGGCCGATGGCGCGGGCGCCCTGGCGGTAGCCGGCCAGACCATCAACGACGCGACGCTGCCGCGGCTCAATCGCACCAGCGATGACGCAGCACGCACCGCGCGCCAGGTCGGTCGCGCCGTGAACGCGCTGAGTGAAAACCCGCAATCGCTGCTGTTTGGGCACGGCGCAGCCGCGCCCGGGCCGGGCGAGCCCGGGTTCATCTTCCCGAAAGGCACACCATGACAGCAGGAGCGGCCAGGCCGCGCGCGCCTTTGGCACTTCCAGCCTGGCAGTCAGCGTCAGGAGGCTGCGCTGGGGCGCCACGGCGCTGGTTGATCGGGGTGTGGGCCTGTCTGGTTTTACCGGCAATTCTGGCGCTCGGTGGTTGCGCGTTCCTCGAAAAGCCGCTGCGTCCCGTGGTCTATGACTTTGGCCCTGGCGTGCAGGCGGCGGCGACCGCCGCGGCGGCGCAGTTGCCGCTGCTGACGCTGCTCGAAGTCGAGGCCTCCGGCGCACTGGACAATACGGCGGTGCTGTATCGCCTGGTGTATGCCAACGCACAGCAGCTGTTGCCGTACGCGCAGGCGCGCTGGAGCATGCCGCCTGCGCAACTGCTGCGCCAGCGCCTGCGCGAGTCGCTGGCGCAGCGGCGCAGCGTGCTCAATCCGGGCGACGGGAATTTGGCTGGCGCCGGCATGGCGCTGCGGGTCGAGCTCGAGGAATTCAGCCAGCTGTTCGAAGCGGCCGACCGCAGTGTGGGTTTGTTGCGCCTGCGCGCCACCCTGGTGCAAAACGGCGTGGGTGGTGAGCGTCTGCTGGGCCAGCGCTTGGTGGTGGTGCGCCGCGCTGCGCCTACTGCAGATGCCGCTGGCGGTGTGCGGGCGTTGACCGATGCGGCGGCGGCGGCGGCGGAAGAAGTCGAGTCATGGCTGATGCAGTTCCGCTGAGCGAAACGCACCCCGCCCAGTTGGCGCTGCGAGCGCAATTCGAGCGCGCCGGCTTGGAGTTTGACGGCGTTTGCAGCGGCCTCTCGCGGTTTTCGCTGCAGTGGCGGCAAACCGCAGCGTTGCTCGAAGACCTGAGCACCGAAGAAGCCGACGCCCTTGGTGCGCTGATGCCCATGATCCGCGCGCGCGCGGGGCAGGCGCTCATCAAGGAGGGTGACGTCGGCGACTGGATGCTGCTGCTGCTGTCGGGCACGGTGGACGTCATCAAGACCTCCGAAGCCGGCGAGGTGTCGCGGCTCGCCGTCATCAAGGAGGGTGCAGCAATCGGAGAAATGTCCATGCTCGACGCCGCGCCGCGGTACGCAACCTGTCTGGCGATCGAGGACGTGCAAGCCGGTGTGCTGACGCGCACAGTGATCGCGCGGCTGATCCAGGACCACCCGGCGATTGGCGCCAAGCTGCTGGTCAAATTGACACAATTGCTGGCGCAGCGCTTGCGCAATACCAGCAACCAGTTGGTGAAGCAGCTGCAACGCAACCGCGCCGCTGCGCCCTGACGTAGTCAGCGCCCGAGTATCGGGAACAACTTCACCAGGCCATCGGACATCACCTCCACCGCGAGCGCGGCCAGGATCAGCCCCATCAAGCGCGTCATGACGTTGATGCCGGTTTTGCCCAGAACGCGCGCAATCGGTTGCGCAAGGGCAAAACACAGGGCTGTAGCCAGGGCGATCACCACGCCGTACGCGACCAACGCCGCCAATTGCGGAAAGTGCTTTGCTTTTTCCGCGTAGATCACGACCGTGGACATGGTCGCCGGACCGGTCAGCAGGGGGATCGTCAATGGGACAACGGCAATACTGGCGCCGACCGAGGAGCGGCGTGTTGCGTCGTTGATTTCATCGGCGGTGGAGCGCGACTCGGCGGGTTGTGCGTTGAGCATGCTGAGGGCCGAGGTCAGCAACAACATACCGCCGCCGACCTGAAAACTGGCCAGCGTGATACCGAAAAAGTCAAGAATCTGCAATCCCAGCAATGCGCTGGCGGCGATTACGACGAAGCAGCTGAAAGAGGCGATCCAGATCGTGCGGCGGCGCTGCTCGCGCGAAAAGCCCTGCGTGTAGTGAATGAAAAAGGGAACAATCGCCAGCGGATTGACGATCGCCAGCAAGGTCACCAGTGGCTTGAAATCCAGGCTTGCGAGCCAGTTCAACGGCCACCCGCCACATCGATGATGGCGCCGCTGGTGTAACTCGCGTCCGCGGACAGCAACCAGACGATGGCTTGCGCCACCTCCTCGGCGGAGCCCGCGCGCTGCATGGGCAGCTGGGGTGCCATCTCGCGCACCCGGTCGGGCTGCCCGCCGGAGGCGTGGATGTCAGTTTCGATGATGCCCGGGCGCACGGCGTTGACGCGTATGCCCTCGGCGGCGACTTCGCGCGCCAGACCCACGGTGAAGGTGTCGATGGCGCCCTTGGACGCTGCATAGTCCACGTATTGCCCAGGCCCTCCCAGGCGCGCGGCAACACTGGACAGGTTGACGATGGCGCCACCGGTACCGCCACGGCGTGTGCTCATGCGCAACACCGCCTCCCGTGCACACAGGAAGCTGCCGATGATGTTGGTGTCGAACATGCGCCGCAAGCGCGGCAGGTCCATCTCGTCCAGACGTGCCGCCGCCGCGACGATACCAGCATTGTTGACCAGGGCATGCAGCCCTCCGAGTTCGCGGTCGATGGTTGCAAACATGGCCATCACCTGTGCTTCATCGGCGACGTTGGCCTGCACGGCGACAGCTGTGCCGCCTGCGGATTCAATGGCCGCAACCACGGCGCGCGCGGCAGCAGCGTTGCTGCTGTAGTTCACGGCAACAGCGAAGCCGCGCCGTGCCGCCAGTTGTGCCGTGGCCGCTCCGATGCCCCGTGAGCCGCCAGTCACCAACGCGACCGGTTTCATGCTGTGTCCTGTCTGGGGTTAAATAGGGAGTACAAGGTGCACGATACACCACCAGGAGTGCCGCAATGGAAAAGACGGTTGAGTACTACTTTGCGCCCCAAAGTCCGTGGACCTACCTTGGGCATACGCGCCTGGTTTCCATGGCGCAGGCGGCCGAAGCCAGCGTGGAGGTGTTGCCAGTGGACTTGGGCCGCATCTTTCCGTTGTCGGGCGGCTTGCCATTGGCAAAGCGGGCGCCGCAGCGGCAAGCTTACCGGCTGCTGGAACTGCGCCGGTTTGCCGACTTGCTGGGCCTGCCGCTGCACCTGGAGCCGCAGTTCTTTCCGGTCGCGGCGGATCGGGCGGCCCGGTTGATCACGGCAGTGGACATGCACGCAGGAGCGCCGTCAGCCTTGCGCCTGACCGGCGCCATACTGGCGGCAGTCTGGGCCCAGCAGCGCAACATTGCGGAGCCAGCCACACTGGCCGAATTGTTGGCTGAGACCGGACTGGGCCGGGAGTGGCTCGATCGGTCCGAGGATGAGGCAGTGCAGCAACGCTACCAGGCGGCAACACAACGCGCCATCAATGCCGGAGTTTTTGGTGCACCGACCTACCGCATATCCGGTGAGATATTCTGGGGTCAGGATCGCCTCGACTTCGTCGCGCGTCGCCTGGCCAGCGCGTAAGATCAGCAACCGCGAGCTCAACCGTGCCGCGTATTGCGCACACCATCCTTTGACACCTTGACCATGTCCGACACCATTTATCTCAGTGACCATGACGGCCCGGCTGTACCGGTGTACGTGGCAAGACCGCCTTTGCATATTAAAGCGGCTGTCGTGGTGGTGCAGGAAATCTTTGGCGTCAATGCACATATCCGTGCGCTCGCCGATGCCTATGCTGCCCACGGTTACCTGGCGCTGGCGCCAGCGGCTTTCCACCGCGTGCAGCATGGCGTCGAGTTGGGGTACACCCAGGCGGATATTGAAGTCGGGGTTGCGCTCAAGGCTGCGGTGCAGGCGCTGCCGGACCCGGGCGTCATGGCGGACCTGCAGGCTGCCGTGGACTATGCGCGCGCCTACGGCAAGGTGGGCATGGTCGGGTACTGCTGGGGCGGACTGTTGGCCTGGCGCTGCGCCAGCATGACGACCGGGCTGCACGCTGCGGTGGCCTATTACGGCGGCGGCATGACCGCTGGTGAAGACCTGACGCGTGTCCCGGCCTGCCCGGTGTTGTGCCACTTTGGCGAGCGCGACCACGCCATCAGCAATGAATCGGTGGCTGCTTTCCGCACTGCGCAGCCGGACGTGGAGGTGCAGGTCTACGCTGCAGGGCACGGTTTCAATTGCGATCAGCGTGCTTCCTACGCGGCGTCGGCAGCGGTGCTGGCGCAGCAGCGTAGCCTGGTGTTTTTTGCCAACCACCTGACCTGACGGGAGGGCTTGGCCATGCCCCAGTTGCATTATTACCCCGGCAATGCCAGTATGGCCCCGCATACCGTCCTGCGTGAAATCGGCGCATCCTTCGAGCTGGTTCTGGTTGATCGCACGCAGGAGGCGCACAAGTCTGCGGCCTATCTGCAGCTCAACCCGAACGGACAGATTCCAGTCTTCGTCGACGGTGATCTGGTGCTGTACGAAGCCGCCGCCATCTGCCTGCACCTGTGTGACGGTGTCCCCCAGGCGGGGTTGCTGCCGGCGCCGGGTTCAGCGTTGCGGGCGCATTGTTATAAGTGGCTGATCTGGCTCACGAACACGCTGCAGCCAACCCTGATGACCTACTTTTATCCAGAGCGCTGGCTGGACGCCGGCAACGTGGCTGGCACAACCGAGCTGAGGACTCGCGCCGAGGACAAGGCCGTCGCCTTGTTCGACCAGATTGACCGCGAGCTGGCGCGGCACGCTGGCCCGTGGTTGCTGGGACAACAGTATTCCGTCGTGGACCCTTATTGCCTGATGCTGTGCCGCTGGAGCCGGGGTTTCGCGAGCCAGCCGGCGCGGCTCCGGCCGCACCTGGGCCCGTACCTGCAGCGCATGCTGGAGCGCCCGGCGGTGCGCGCCACCTTGGCCGCCGAGCAGTTGCCTGCGCCCTGGGTGTAACCCCTGGTGTGCTGTGTCAGCGGGCGGTGCGCGCCAGGTACCGCTTGCGCCACAGGACCAGCGCAAAACCGATGCCGACGCACACCATCATTCCGATGGCCCACCACAGGCCGCTTTGGCGGTGTACCAGTGGCAGGTATTCGAAGTTCATACCAAAAAAACCGGTGATCAGGTTCAGCGGCAGGAACACCGCGGTCAGTGCCGTCAAGGTGCGCATGATTTCGTTGGTGCGGTTGCTCTGGGCATTAAAGTGCATTTGCACCGTGGTTTCGATGTTCTGTTCCAGACGGCGCACATGGCGCACCACACGCTCGATGTGTTCGAGCACATCGCGGCTGCGTACTGTGAGCAGATCCCGGTCGCGTTGGGCCTGCGGGCTGGAGACCAGGGGCCAGGTTTCGAGCGCCGCCAACCAGTCTTGCAGGGCGGTGTGCTGGTCTTCACAGATTTCGTCGAGTCCGTGCAGTGCCAGCCGCGCCTGCAGCAGCGCCGACCAGTTGTTGAAACGGGTGTGCGGCGACAGCAACTCGGCTTGCCAGTGGTCCAGCTGGCGTGGCAGGTCACGGCGCAAGTCCAGGTAGGCGTCAACCATCTGGTTGATGATGCGCAGCATCAGGTCAGCTGAGCTGGCCGGGAGTCGGCTCACGCCGCCAGGCGCGTGCTCCTTTGCAGCAACCAGCAGCTTGGCGGCATAGGCGTCCCGTGCCGCACAGTCGGCCGGGTGTACCGTCAACAACAGATTGTCGAAAACTGCGCATCCGACCGGGCTGGTGTCAATATGGCGCAGTGCGGGCGGCCCGGTGCGGCGGACTGGCTGCCGGTCCGCCGCCCGATGGGCGGTTTCGAGGCGGCGAAACACCAGCACGTCGTACTGGCTGGTGTAGTCATGCCGCGACTGCAACTGGCGATTGAGCAGGTCGCTGACATGCAGGTCCACCAGCTGGGCGCCGCAGACCGCTTGCAGCGTCGCCTGAATTGCGGCGAGCTGACCTTCGAACTCTTCATGGGTGCAAGCGATCCACACAAATGCGCTGCCCGGTATGCTGGCAGGCAACTCGGACGATTCACTGACGTTGCCCTGGCTGATCTGGAATACGCGCATGGATGTCCCTTGGGTCAAGGCCGATGCCGATCGGCCATGGTCAGGCTTGCGACAGTGGGTGTGCGCGCAGGTGCTGCGCGGCCTGCAGCGCAAAGTACGTCAGGATGCCGTCGGCGCCGGCGCGCTTGAATGCCAGCAGGCTCTCCATCATGACTGCATCGTGCTCCAGCCAGCCATTGTGCGCAGCAGCCTTGAGCATGGCGTATTCGCCGCTGACCTGGTAGGCAAAGGTTGGCACCCGGAACTCGTCCTTGACGCGTCGCACGATGTCCAGATACGGCATGCCCGGCTTGACCATCACCATGTCGGCACCTTCGGCAATGTCCAGCGCCACCTCACGCAAGGCCTCATCCGAGTTCCCTGGATCCATCTGGTACACGCGCTTGTTGCTTTTGCCCAGGTTGGTTGCGGACCCCACGGCGTCGCGGAACGGGCCGTAAAACGCACTGGCGTACTTGGCGCTATAAGCCATGATGCGCGTATGGACCAGGCCGTGTGTCTCCAGCGCCTGGCGGATGGCACCGACGCGGCCGTCCATCATGTCACTCGGGGCCACGATATCGACGCCGGCCTGGGACTGCACCAGTGCCTGGCGTACCAGCACTTCCAGTGTTGCATCGTTCTGGATGTAGCCGTTTTCAGAAGGGTTGGGATCGGGCAAGCCGTCCTGGCCATGGCTCGTGAACGGGTCGAGCGCCACATCGGTCATGATGCCCAAGCCGGGGAAATCGCGTCTGAGCGCGCGCACCACCCGCGGCACCAGGCCGTCCGGATTCAGGGCCTCCTCGCCATTGGCTGTTTTCAGGGATGGGTCAATCACCGGGAACAAGGCCATCACCGGAATGCCCAAGTCCACACATTGCTGGGCCACTGGCAGCAGCAGGTCCAGGCTGAGCCGGTCTACCCCGGGCATCGACGCCACAGACTGGCGTTGTCCGGTGCCGTCAACGACAAATACCGGGTAGATCAGGTCGTGGACATGCAAGGTGTTTTCGCGCACCAGGTTGCGTGTAAAACTGTCGCGACGCAAACGTCGCGGGCGGCCTAGCGGGTAGGGTGCGAAAAGGGTCATGACAAAAATTGTGCCTGATTGTGGGTGCAATGTTGAGACTTGCATCGTTTCGCCCGAAACGGCCGTCACAACCATTCCCGGAAACCCTGTGAGTGTCGTTACTGCGACATATTTGTAACAAAAAGCTTGAGTTGGCTTTACTTTTTTGCTAGATTGCGTCTGGGTGGTTCGCCACTCCCCGCTTTTCCTCCCTGAGCGGGGCCTTGATGTGTGACAGCAAAAAAGGCTTCATCCCCAGCTTAGTGCTGGGGTTTTTTTTGCCATTTCCCGCCTTGCCACAGGCATGCACGGGCACGGGACGATCGCCTAAACTGCGGCGATGCTCTGGGTCAAATCTTTCCACATTGTTTTTGTCGCCAGCTGGTTTGCAGGCCTGTTTTATCTGCCGCGCATTTTCGTCAACCTCGCGCTGGTGGCGCCCCAGTCTGGTGCCGAGCGGCAGCGCCTGCTGCTGATGGCGCGCAAGTTGTACCGCTTCACCGCCTTGTTGTCGGTTCCGGCGCTGGGCTTGGGGCTATGGTTGTGGATAGCCTACTGGAGCCTGCCTGGATTTGGCCAAGGTCCTGGAAACCTCTGGCTATACGTCAAGCTGGTCATGGTGGCATTGGCTTTCGCTTACCAGCATGCTTGCGGCAGCCTGTTGCGCAAGTTCGAGGCCGGCGCCGCTTCGCCCAGCCACATCTGGTTTCGCTGGTTCAACGAAGTGCCTGTGGTGATCCTGACTGTGACAGTTGTGCTGGTGGTCGTGAAGCCTTTTTGAGTCCTGCACGTGATGCAAAGGACTTCTGCCTGGCCATTGGCGCTGAGTTGCATTGGCCTCATCGTGTATGCCAGCCTGTATCCGTTTGAAGACTGGCGAGATCAGGGCATTGCACCATGGTCGTTTCTGTTCGCGCCGTTGCCCAAGTACTGGACCGGGTTCGATGTCGCCTTCAACGTGCTTGGTTATGTCCCCCTGGGTTTCCTGCTGACTTTGACGGCTTTGCGAACCGGACGTGGCCAACACGCCATAGTGCGCGCGACGCTGGTCTGCCTGGCTCTTGCCATGCTGATGGAAACCCTGCAGAGTTTCCTGCCAGCCCGGGTACCCTCGAATGTGGACATGGTGCTGAATGCGGCAGGTGGCTGGCTTGGTGCGGCAATGGCCGGTGCGCTGGAATCATTTGGAGCGATCGACCGCTGGAGTCGCCTGCGCGAACGCTGGTTTGTCGCCGACGCCAGTGGCGCGCTGGTCCTGCTGGCTCTGTGGCCGCTGGCCCTCCTGTTTCCGGCGGCAGTCCCGTTCGGCTTGGGCCAGGTGATGGAGCGGCTGGAGGGATTCCTGGTGGCGCTGCTGGACGATTCGCCGTTTCTCGACTGGCTGCCCGTGCGCGACGTGGAGTTGCAGCCATTGGTGACGGCGGCAGAGTTTGTGTGCGTTGTGCTGGGCTTGCTGATCCCGTGCTTGCTGGCGTTTTGCGTGGTCCGCTCGCGCCTGCGCAGGGCCTTGTTGTGCCTCCTGATCGTGGGTGTCGGCGTCGGCACCACCAGCCTTTCGGCGGCACTGAGTTACTCACCGCAGTATGCCTGGGACTGGCTGCAGGCGCCTGTTCTGGCCGCGGTCGCCTTCGCGCCGTTGCTGGCCCTGGGCCTGGTCTGGCTGGGGCGGCGCACCTGCGCGGCAGTTGCCTTGCTGGCCATGGGCATCTATCTGGCAATGCTCAACCAGGCGCCAGCGGACCCTTATTTTGCCCAGACCCTGCAAACCTGGGAGCAGGGACGCTTCATCCGTTTTAACGGTCTGGCCCAGTGGCTGGGCTGGTTATGGCCGTACGCAACGGTCCTGTACCTGTTGTCGCTGCTGCGGGATCCAGACGGGAAAAACTAGAATGGTGAAATGAGCGATACCAGCAAACCGGCCAACGACAGACCTGATTCGTATTACCAGCGACACATCTTTTTTTGCCTCAACGAGCGCAAGAGCGGTGAGGCGTGCTGCGCGCAACATTCCGCGCAGGCGGCTTTTGACCGCTGCAAGGGCCAGGTCAAAGCGGCTGGCTTGTCCGGACCGGGCATGGTTCGGGTCAACAAGTCGGGCTGCCTGGACCGATGTGCCGGTGGACCGGTGGCGGTTGTTTATCCAGAGGGCGTCTGGTACACCTATGTGGACGATCAGGACATTGACGAAATCGTCGAGTCACATCTGAAGAACGGCAAGGTCGTACAGCGTTTGTTGTTGCCAGCTGGTGTTGGGCGCTGAAGAGGCGCGGCAACCGACGCCGTAGCTGGCTTGCACTGTATGAATGCGGCCTCGGTCAAGCTGAACATTGCCGGGTTGGCCGGTGTGATGGAGGCGTTGCGCGATGAGCCACGCGCCGCGCCTCCCAAAGGTACGGTGTTTGTTGCCCACCCGCACCCGCTGTTTGGCGGCAGCATGGACAACAAGGTGGTGCAGACCATCGCGCGCGCTTTTGTGCATTGCGGCTGGCGTTCGTTGCGGTTCAATTTTCGCGGCGTCGGGCGCAGCGCTGGTGTATACGATGAAGGTCGCGGTGAGTGCGACGATCTGCTGGCTGCCATCGACGAGTGCGCCCCGACGGGTGCGCTGGCGTTGGCCGGATTTTCCTTTGGGTCGTTTGTGGCGAGCAGCGCCGTCGAACGGATTCACGGGCTACGGCCGCTGTCGTCCCTGGTGCTGGTTGGTGCTGCAGTGAGCCGTTTTGCGGTCGCCGCGATACCTACGGATCTGCACCCCAAGACGCTGCTGATCCATGGCGAGGCCGACGACACGGTACCCTTGGCCGATGTGCTGCAGTGGGCGCGCCCACAGAGTCTTCCAGTGTCGGTGGTTCCCGGGGCAGCCCACTTTTTTCACGGACAATTGCACACGCTTCGTTATCTGGTGGCGCGCCATCTGAGTCCGGGTAGCTGAGACCCGGCCGAGTTGGCCTCGGCTCGGGGGGCCGACGCGGCAGCCGCCACCGCCAGCATTCCCCAACCCTTGGGCCACCTATGAAACCACTGTTTTTTCTTTTCGCCTGCGTCTGGTCGTTGTGCGCAGCAGCCCAGGTGCCACAGCCACCCGAGGTGGCTGCGCGGTCGTACCTGCTGCTTGATGTCACCGCCAACCAATTGCTGGCGGAGAAAGACATCGACTCTGCGGTCGAGCCGGCCTCGCTCACCAAATTGATGACGGCGTACCTCGTGTTCGACGCCTTGCGCTCCAACAAGATCAACTTGACGCAAACCCTGCCGGTCAGCGAGCGGGCCTGGAAGATGGGCGGCTCGAGGATGTTTATCGACCCCAAGATGCTGGTTCCGGTCGAGGACCTGATCAAAGGCATGGTCATCCAGTCGGGCAATGACGCTACGGTGGCGCTGGCCGAAGGTGTCGGCGGCTCGGTCGAGCGCTTTGTTGAACTGATGAACAACCAGGCCACCGTGCTGGGCATGAAGGGCACCAGTTACCGAAATCCGGAAGGTCTCACCCAGGCCGGTCACGTCACGACGGCGCGCGACCTCGGCGTGCTGGCAACCCGGCTGATGCGCGACTTTCCCGAGTTCGTCGGTTATTACGCGATCAAGAAGTACCGTTATGCGGGCACCCCCGCGACCAATGACAGCAATCGCAATTTGTTGTTGTTCCGCGATCCGTCGGTGGATGGGCTGAAGACGGGATTTACCGATGCTGCGGGCTACTGCATGATCGCAACCGCGCGCCGTGATTTCCCGAACCTGGCGCCTTCCGGCACATCGCAAAGCGGCGCTGGCGGACGCCGCCTGTTGTCGATTGTGCTGGGCGCCGCCAGCGAAAATGCGCGCGCCAACGAATCACAAAAGTTGCTCAATTGGGGCTACACGGCCTTTGACGCCGTCAAGCTGTTTGACGCTGGCCAGCCAGTACTGACGCCGGTGGTTTGGAAGGGCACCCAGGGCACGGTAAAGATTGGTCGTCTGCAACCGGTGATTGTCACCGTCCCGGCTGGACTGGTCGGCAAGGTCACCACATCGGTTGCCCGTGCCGAGCCGCTGGTGGCTCCATTCGTGCAGGGGCAGGTGATAGCCTCACTTAAGGTGTCTGTCGGCGACCGGGTATTGGCCGAGTTGCCCCTGGTGGCGCTGGAAGCGGTGCCGCAGAGCGGGTTTTTCGGTCGCACCTGGGATGCGGTGCGGTTGTGGATCAGGTAGCGAGCGTGCTGCAATGCCGGTTCAGCAACTTTTTACTGGGGGCAGTGCAGTCTTTTCCAATTCAGGTATGAGCCTGGGGCGGTCTGGGATCGGCGACGCGAAGCGAGTCGATCTGTTGCAGAAGACAGCAGTGTAGGCTGGCGGGATGCCGGGTTATTCGGGAGTTTCTTCAACGGCTGTTTGGCAAGCAATCGGCCCTGAGCCGATTGCGCGTCAGGCCGTTGGCTCCAAGCCGGGGAGCGGTGGGCAACCCCGGCACCCCGAAAAGCGTTAGCGAGGGGCTGTGCACACCCTTGTGGTGTGCGCAGCGGGGTTGTCCACCGCGGGCGCGTACTGGCAAGGTGTGCTGCATGCGGGTTTGTCGGCGGACGTTTACGCAACGGTACTCAAGCTGTGCGGGCAGGCACCCGCCGAAACAGCGCGGCGCGCGCCGCGTTGAGTTCCTCGGCGGCCTGTATATCGGTGAGGGCTCGCGCTTGGGCGTGAAGGTCTTCAAGCGTGATTCCCGGGCGCAGGAAGCTTGCCGCTTCAGGCAAGCTGGCCAGCTTGTCCAGCGGCGTCATCGCGTCCCGGGGTCGATATACCCGCTTGATGCGTCCGGGCTTCTTTGGGTCGGCCAACTCGGTGGCGTACAGGCACGGACGGTGAAAGCTCAGGAACGGGTTGAGGTACTCGCGACAAAATGTGTTGAAACGCCCTGCGTGGCGCCGAGGGATGTGTTCGTAGCCAAACGCCTTGCGCACCACTGCGCCGTTCCTGGTCTCGGCCAGTC
>Ga0163144_10005166_pt1 | contig 29119 bp, 23 predicted proteins | sample OliLak19BULKMAT1_FD_123175 | JGI IMG/M metagenome (GOLD analysis project Ga0163144, IMG submission 123175) | Freshwater microbial mat bacterial communities from Lake Vanda, McMurdo Dry Valleys, Antarctica - Oligotrophic Lake LV.19.BULKMAT1 | ecosystem: Environmental > Aquatic > Freshwater >...
TAATAAAAGTGAAAAAATGTTATTAGATGAAATCTGCACTAAAGATTTAATCAAAATACATCCTGACCAAAATCTTTTACTCGCGCTACAAAAGCTAAATAAATATCAAATCAGTCGCTTACCGGTTGTTTCTAGAATAAATACGAGAAAATTGCTCGGACTTATTACTGCCGAAGATATTTTACGTAAATTTGATCTTTTACGTAGGTAATAAAATATCCATCATTTCCGATAAGTTCCTTGATGAAATGGACTCTATCTTTTTTACTTTTTTTTGGTTGTTCGGAGGCACAAAGGAAAATTGCCTCCGACAGTAACTCAATTTCGATTGTCGCCATCAGAGAAGACAATTATAAAACTTTTGTTGAACAATTTAAATCAAACCCAGAAAAACTTTATGAGCAAATTTTAGAAGACGAAGTTGATGCACGTTTTTTTGACATACTCGCAAACGAATATTTTAGTTTATATAAATTAAATGACAGAGGCCTTCTAGTACAAAATCGAAGTAGTGTGACTTTTTATCAAAATCAAATTCTTTTATTAATAAAAGATAGTTTGGCGCAGGCGAGTAATATTAAATTAGCGGCGGCGTTTTTACCGCAACTTCCCCCAATGAAACAATTAGTCGAAGAAACCCAAATCTCATTAAGCCTTATATATAACGAAAGAGGTTTTCGCTTAATGCAACAAGCACTTGAGAGAGAATACTTTTTAACAAATACAGAGGCAATGAGCATTGCTGAGGGTTTTTTTAAAAAAAACTATCGCTTAAGACCAAAACAATCAATCGAAATTTTATTTTCCGCTGAGAAATATTTTGTGCCTGTTTATCGAAAAAGATTTTTAGAACTCATAACCTCACACGCTAGCCTAGTTAACGATGAATTCTTTATCAACACCATCGCCAAAAGACTCTATGATTATTACCCTAGAACTGAATATAAATCGCTCTATCAAAGACATATTGTTTTAAGAATGGACCCAGAGGAGTCAAGACTAGAAAATGATTTAATTCATCGCGTAGCCAAACGAACCACTGATTTAAAAACTCGTGATGCGCTCATCGCTATTTCTGAAGAAATTCCTCCCTATTCTGCTAATGTAAAAATGGCCATTTCCACATTAGAAAAAAAATACAACGTTAACTCTTGGAACATTCTAGTGAAGGCACTTGAGCGCAATTATTTTTATGATTCTGAAAAACCTCGTGAAATAGTGGAAAATTTTTTGACAACGGAAGAAGTGCCGACAGATGCAAAACTGCGATTGCTTTTGGTCAGCTCGAAGCTTTATAAGTTAGATAGAAATATTTTTGTAGAACGTGTAAAGGAATCTTACGCAAAGGCCGGCTCCGCAGGATTAAATTACCTAAAAAAATTCCTAGCTGCTCAAGATTTATTCGTAGAGGCAGACTTTGAATCATTAATTCCTAAAAAAATTACAATTGAACCTCAAATTAACACTAAAGGATGCGGCAAAATCATTGATGCCTTCATGGGTTTTATTTGGAGAAAATCATGAAGCATATTTTACTAGCGATTTTATTACTTCTCAAATGTCCAAGGAATTAAACGATGCCGCAAAAAAATGGGTGAAATTGCAGTCGATTTAAAAAAATTGGAACAGGTCTTATTCTTTGAAGTAGGAGAACTGGGAAATCTTGATTATAAGCATGGAGTACCTGGGCCATTAAAATTAATGAGAGAAAAAAAGTTAACTATGATCAACCCTCCTGGCTTTGATTTTATAAATGACAAAAAGTTTTGCCAAGATTGGAAAAGATGGAATGGAAGTTTTAGATCTAGCTGCCTTAGAAAAAGTTAAAAAAAATCAAAAAAAGTATGTCATAAAACAAGTTTCAGGACGAGGTGGTAGTGAAGTTTATCTTGGAAACAAATTATCTGAACAAGAATTTAAAAAGGCCCTAGATCTTGTAAAAAAAGCGCCTCATGAATATATCTATCAACAGCGAGTAAACCTTTCTACTTTTGGTGATTTATTAGGTGACTATCGCCCCCTTTCTTTTGTGACAGCGCTAAAAACGATAATTTCACCTGTACCTTGGGCCAGAGTGAACTTTCTTAATGGCGACGGTAAGGCCAATATTAGTGGGACTGGATTTGAGGCGGTTGTGCTTATTTGGAAAAAAGCAGTCGGTAAACTCAAGAAAACTAGGCGCTCTTGCATGGAAAGTATCGAGGTTTTTGTTCATTAAACTGTCTCTTTTTTAGACACTTTTAATTTTTCACCATAGAAAATTCACTCTCCCTTATAGGTATTATCGACTTCCTTTAGACTTACTATATGAAATTAAAGTTCTTACTATTATTTAGCTTAATTCTTAATATTGCTTATGCTGATCCAAAACGAGTCTATAACGCAGACCAATGGAAGCCTTTTATAGCTGGGACAATCGACGACATTAAAAATCCCCACTTAAAAAAATACCTACAGGATACTCATAGAAATAATTCTTACTTAAAGAAAATTGAAAAAGAGATGAGTTTCCTAGGTGACTTCTCGCCCACAAAAGAAAATGTATTTTGGCTGCCAAGTATCAATGTGCCCATGGATGAAAAAGAATGGCGTTATTTATCAGCGACTAATGATATTCCTAAAGACGTGGCGAATATCGCTTATTTTAAAAAAGATGATAAGTGGTTTGCTAAAATGTTTATTCATCCCTTTACCACTGCTCGCAAAGAATTTATTGAATTGGCCGATCGCTTCGGTGGATTTCAATACGATCACCAGGCAGTGACCACAGCTTCGGCCAGATCATTTGTTGCTTGGGAGACTGGTCAATCTAGAAGTGAAGAATTCAATAAAGTAGATGTGCCAAAAAATCCAGATAGTATTTTTAAAACCAAAGTCTCTATTTATAATGCTGATATCGATGGATCAAGATTAAATGTCGCCAAAAAAATGGTGCGCGCTTCAATTGTCACTAGATTTATGGACAGCATTGATGCCGCCACTAAAACAAAATTTGATTTGGATTTTGAAGGTGAATGGTTTATCGGTGTGCCTGATGAAACTGATGCTGGTTACGTGGTTAGAAGGCCAATGCCAGAACTTAGTGGAGAAGCAGGTAAAAAAAGACTTGAGCCTGCATTCTCCGTTCTATCGCCTGATCGTCTTAATGAATTAACCAAAGAAAAAGCGAAACCATTTGAATGGATTATGGAAAATCTTTACGCTCCACTTTCTCGTGGCTTCACCTACTTTTTATTTGAAGAAGGAATGATTGGAGAAAATCACGCACAAAATTTTGAATACGTGGTGAACGGTGATGGCGAGCCAACCGGAAAAATTATTTATCGCGATGCTGATGCTTTTAGAACACATATCACACTACGCTCACTCCTAGGCAAAGACGTGGTGAGTGCGAGCGAAATTGAAGATCCATTTTTTTATATGAAAGAGAGTGCCTTCTCAGCTCAAGTTGATGAAAAGGGACTAAATACTACCATTAATGAACTTATCGGAATGATTGTTGATCCGGGTGATGAGACCAGTATGACTGCCATGGTTTATAAATGGTGCCGCAACGTAAATAAATTTAAAGAGTGGTGTACTCCAGCGAAAATTCGCAACCGGTTTTTAAAAGATTTAAGTACACGCTTTGAAAGCTATTTAGAGAAACCAGTCCCATACAACGAAATTTTTTTCACAGAAGAACACACTGGGAAAATTGGTCTCATCAAGATTTTTGATGATTGGTTAAATTTAACAGCATCAAGAGTTTTAGAAAAAAGATCTGATTTAATTTCAGATGAGAAAATTCAAGATATGCTGGCAGAAGAGTTTAATCGTCTGGCCAAAGAAGGTAAGGCGCGTATTGAAGGTACTGATTCATTACTAAAAGTAAAAGATTATACTTTCTATATTTCGTTAAAAGAAAATAATACACATATTTTAGCAATGAAAAAAGTAGCTCGCAAAGGATCATATCCTATTAAAGGTGTCGCGATTATGAGTGCCGCGACAGACAGTGAAACGAAGGCATTTATCAATCGAGTAAAAGACGTTTTAAAAGAGCCTACGCAAAAAAAACGTTGTTTAAGTATTATTGAAAGAATGATGGAAGTTTCAAATGCTATTTTACCAAAGCCCATTATGAGAAATCTTGGCGGCGGAAATAACGTTCACTAATTTATTTCAAATCTAGTAAATTAACTCCAATACCAACGTCTACGCGCAGTGGAACCTTGAGAGCTACCACATTTTCCATTCTATTAACGACTAGATCTCGCACAACATCTAACTCGTCCTCTTCTACATCAAACACCAGTTCATCGTGAATTTGTAAAAGCATCTTTGATTTTAAATTTTTCTCAGTCAAATCTTTATCAATTGCCACCATCGCAAGCTTAATAATGTCTGCTGCCGTCCCTTGTACAGGACTGTTTACTGCCACTCGTTCGGCCATAGATTTAATAGTACGATTAGTGGATTTAATATCTGGCAAAAATCTTTTTCGGCCATAATAAGTTTTAGCGTAACCTTGGGCTTCACAAAATTCTTTTAATGAATCTAAATAAGATTTAACTTTTCCAAAACGAGAAAAATATTTTGTTATATATTCTTTCGCATCATTGCGAGAAATTTTGAGGGCCCGCGCTAAGCCAAAAGATGATTGTCCGTACATCAGGCCAAAGTTAACTGCTTTTGCAATCGAACGGTCATTACTAGTCACATCTTCCAGACGCACACCTAGTACTTCAGAAGCTGTTTGAGCATGGACATCAACGTTATTATTAAAGGCCTCAAGCATCATTGGATCTTCAGAAAAATGTGCCAATAAACGTAACTCTACTTGCGAGTAATCGCAGGTTAGTAATAATTTTCCTGGAGTAGATATAAAGGCCCTTCGCATGCGTTTGCCATTTTCGCTACGAATAGGAATATTTTGCAAATTTGGGTTGGTTGAAGAAAGTCTTCCGGTTGCAGCAACATGTAAATTAAAATGGCTGTGCAGACGTTTTGTCTTTAGATTCACCAGCAGTGGCAATGCTTTAACATAAGTTGAAAGGAGTTTATCCGTCTCGCGATATTCAATTAATAAAGTCGGTATCGGATGTTTTGTTTCATATTCTAGTTCTTCTAAAACTTCAGAGTCTGTCGAATAACCAGTTTTGGTTTTTTTAATAACAGGTAATTGTAACTTTTCAAATAATAAGGCCCCTAATTGTTTTGGTGAACGTAAATTAATTGTCGAGCCAGAAATGGCCTCGACTGATTTTTCAATTTCATTGATCCGCAATGAAAATTCATGCTCTAATTTTTCTAGATATTTTGTATTTAATAAAATCCCATGGAATTCCATTTTTGCTAAAACATATAAAGTTGGAATATCAATATTATTTAAAACATCTTCTAGCTTGTGATTTTTTAATTCTGATTTTAAAACTTCCCACAAAAGACTTTGATAATAACAGCGCTCTCCACAATAACTTGCCAAATCCTTAAGATTTAAAGTGGCCAGCGCACTAGGTTTTGTTTCTTCCGTCAAGTCGACATCTAGGTATCTTTTGGTAATATATTCGAAACGATGACTGCTTTCAGGGTCGACCACAAAATGAGCTTGGATAACATCAATCACCTTTGGCACTTGCTCAAAGTTTAAAACTTTTAAATAAATTAAAAACTGTTTTGGATGTACCGAAATAATAGTTTTTGTAATTAGGATTTCTAATAATTCATTTAAAAACTTTTTGTCGAGAGTAATAACTTGTTCATCTAAAGAAAAATTTTGCTGCGTAAATGGTAAATAAAATACTTTATCATCAATTTTTAAACTCACCGAAATAACATCGGTAGAAAAAAGATCTTCAGAACTCCACAAGAAATAAACCGACACTTGTTCAAGCGCTTTTAGTTTTTCCAAACAAATGGCAAAGTCTGTAGCTGTATCCACGATTTTCAATTCGAATTTTTGTGGCGTAATCAAAGGAAATGGCGCATCGGTATTTTTTTCGACTGAAACTTGCGATTCAATTCTTTCAATTTCTTTAATTTTTAAAATGGCCGATTTAAAACCCATGCGTTGTAAAAAATCGTACAACTCTGGATTCGCCGTAAAAATATACTTTAACTCATCAGCAGTATAACGAAGGTTTAAGTCTGTTTTTATTTCCACTAAGCTTTTTGAAAGAATGGCATCTTCAAGATGATCGCGAAAAGCATTAATTAATTTTTTGCCTTTAAAATCATCTTTGTGAGCAATGCAATTATCTAATGTTCCATATTGCAATAATAGCTCACTGGCGCCCTTAGGCCCAATCCCTCGCATTCCAGGGATATTATCTGAAGAGTCTCCAATAATAGATAGATAATCGACAATTTGCTCTGGACGAACCCCCATCTTTTCAAAAACATCAGTCGGTCCATAAATTTTATCTTTCATGGTATCTAAGATTTTTACTTTCTCGTCTACAAACTGCATTAAATCTTTATCACCAGTGGCGATAAAAATTTCATCAAAATCTGCATGCCATCTTTTAATCGCACTACCAATCACATCATCCGCTTCAAATCCTTCCTCTGCGATAAAAGGTATTTTTATTTTTTCTAACAATTCTTTAATTAAGGCAAATTGCGGAATTAATTCTTCTGGAGCGTCAGAGCGATTGGCCTTATACTCTGGATAAATTTCCTCGCGAAAAGTTTTTCCCTTTGAATCTTTGGCCACAAACATATGCGTTGGCCGGTGATCTGAAAGTAATTTCAAGAACATCGAAAGCACGCCGTAAACTGCATTTACCGGAACTCCCTCTGGAGTATGTAATGGTCGAATGGCGTAGAACGCACGGAAAATGAAACTGCTGACATCAACTATAATTAATTTTTTTTTCATTATTGCCTTTAAACTTTTTGAGCTTCGTACCAACTGCGTCTCACGGAATGTAGACGATGTCCATCATTTGCAATTACCGAGGTATCGGCCATGACGTCACCTAGTCTGTGACCTGAACTAATTTTAGATAATAAATAAATTTCTAAGCCTAAAAAAAATGGACCTAAAACGAGAGCTATAATCCAACCAAAAATAGGAAAAATAGAGAAAAAAAGTGGAATGATAAACGGCATATTACGAATGAAAGATTGCTTCACATTACAGGGACTGCCATCTTCTAGAGAAATCACCGCAAAGCCCACGAATTTTTTTCCCACGGATTGCCCGTCTTGAATAGCGTCCGCTACTGTTAAATAAAAAATACCCATCAAAATTCCGACATTGCCTAAAATAACTGCAAAAATCAAAACTATTGAAATATCGAGTGCCTTAGCAATAATGCGCGACCACATTGCCGTTTGATGAGGAGATTTAAGCAGATAACGTCGTATTTTCTTTTCCATAGAGCAACCACAGTTTATACAAATTTATTTAGACTGTACAAATTCATAGGGCAGATTTATAACAGTTAATAGAATCTTTTTTTAGGAGAATTTATGGGTACAGTAGGACATACAACTTCAGATAAATTTGAACAAGACGTAATCAACGCAGGTACACCTGTACTGGTCGATTTTTGGGCAGAATGGTGCGGTCCGTGTCGTTCACTAGCTCCAATTTTAGAGGAAGTGGCCAACGAATTAGGCACTAAGGCGAAAGTTTTTAAGGTAAATGTTGATGATAATGGTGATTTGGCACAAAAATTCGGCATTCGCGGAATCCCAACCATGATTTTCTTTAAAAACGGTAAAGCTGCTAAAACTCTGGTTGGTGTACAGCCAAAAGATGAAATTAAAAAATCATTGGAAGAATTGGCCTAAAAAATGGACTTTCTTAAAAGTGGATTTGCCGACGCAAAAAGCACACTCGAAAAATTTTCAAGTAATGATAAAAATTTAAAAACCATGTCCTTGGCAATTGAGGCCATGGTTTTTGCACTCAAAAATAACGGAAAAATTCTTTCTTGTGGCAATGGCGGATCGCTCTGCGATGCCATGCACTTTGCTGAAGAGTTAACTGGAAGATTTCGCAAAGATCGCCCAGCTCTAGCGGCTATGTCATTAAGTGATCCAAGTCATATCACTTGTGTGGCCAATGATTACGGCTATAAATTTATTTTTTCCAGAATGGTTGAAGCTTTTGGTCAGAATAACGATGTTCTTCTCGCCATCTCTACCAGCGGCAATTCTGAAAACGTTATCGAAGCGGTAAAATCAGCGAAAGCAAAAAAAATGAAAGTCATCGGGTTGCTCGGAAAAGGCGGCGGCGAATTAGCTTCAATAGTTGATTTCCCTCTAATCGTTGACAACAATATTTCTGATCGCATTCAAGAAGTTCATATTAAAATCATTCACCTTTTTATCGAAGGCATCGAAAGACAGATCTTTCCACTACACTACTAGTTTTTTTCCTCCTAATTTTCAAATCTTTGCTAAAATAAGAGTAATAACTTATGGGGAGATATCTATGGGATTAGTTGGCACATTTCAGTTCGTAGCAAAATTTATGATCGAGGGTGGATTATTCATGTGGATAATTCTCGCTGTGTGGTTATTTGCGATCGCAATTTGTTTAGAAAAGTTTATTAAACTTAGTTTTAAATTTGATGTCGATGGTCCTTCATTTATGAATGAAATCCAACGCTACGTTTTATCCAACGATATTCAAAGTGCGATTAGAGTTTGTTCCGGCACAGAAGCGATGCTTCCAAAAGTTTTAAAAAGTGGACTTAAGAGAGCACACTTAAATGAAACACAAATTCAAAATGCTATTGATGCAACAGCATTAGAAGTTATTCCAAAAGTTGAATCAAAAACAGGTTACCTAACTTTATGTGCTAACATTTCCACACTTTTTGGATTACTGGGAACGATCCAGGGTTTGATTATGGCCTTCGGTGCCATCAGTGCTGCAGAGCCATCACAAAAAGCACAAATTTTGGCAGAAGGTATTGCCGTTGCCATGAACACAACTTTCTTAGGATTAGTTGCCGCTATTTCCATTATGATTATTCAGGCCTTCTTGGTTTCAAAATCTGAAAAAATCATTGGAGATATAGATGAATTTTCAGTGAAGTTAATTGATTTACTCACCACTCGAAATGTTTCAAAAGAGTAAATAGCAAATGGAAAAACCGAGTCGTAGACGTTCAAAAAATAATCTTGCAAATCCCAGTCTTGTGCCGGTTATGGACGCAATGTTTACGCTTATTTTCTTTTTACTTATGTCTTCTAGTTTTTTAAAAATTAATGAAATTTCTAGTAATATTCCTTTTGTTAGTAATGACGATAAAATTCAAGATCAGAATTTAGGTCTCACTATTCAAGTAAATACTGACAATATTCAAATTCTAACCGGAACACCTTCACGTCCCTATAAAACTATTAGTCGAGTAGCGAATGGTGGTTACGATCTAGAACAACTACGGGCCGAGTTAATCTCTTTGAAAAAAATTCACCCTAAGGAAATGACAGCATTACTTGAACCAGTCGCTGACATTACATATGAAGAATTGGTAAACATTATGGACAATATTAGAGAGACAAAAAACACTGATGACACAATTTATACAAAAGATGAGAAGGGTCTCGACATACAAACGAACCAACTCTTTTCTAATATCGTTTTTACCAATATTAGAAGTTAAGGATTAACTCATGACTCATAGAAGTATTCGTTCTAAACGTCGCAAACGCAAAAGCTCATTACTCGAGCTAGAAATGACCTCTCTTCTTGATGTCATTACTACTTTATTAATCTTTCTGCTTTTCGGATATAACAGTTCAGGTATCGAAATAAATGTTCCAAAAGAAATCACATTACCAAAATCTATTTCTAAGGATTTTAACCATGATGCAGTAAAAATCATGGTGGCCCAGGATGCTATTTGGGTGGATGCAAAAAAAATTATTGATCTCTCAAAAGGTGATGAGCTTAGCACTGATCAAGAAGGCAGAAGAATCATTCCTTTATTTGATGAACTAGTCGCTCAAAAAGAATTAATTCGCGCGACAGAAAAAAGTAGTCCTCGGGCCACAAAATTTTCTGGCTTAGTGAATCTAATTGTCGATAAGTCGATTAAATATAGTTTTGTAAAAAAAATACTCTATACTACGGCAGAAGCTGGCTACAAAGAATATAAGTTTGTCGTCATGTCAGATATTCAATAAAACTATTTCTTTTTAATATAAACTGTTTTTAAAACTTCAGCGACAACTTCACCTTGATCATTACAAACATTAACTACTTTTTCGAAGAAGTATTTTTGTGATGAATCTGTTTTAACTTTAATTATTCCGATTTCTTCTGGTGTTAAACTAAATTTTGCTGAGACTCGAGATTTACCAGGCTTTTTAAAGTCAATCTTAGCTGCTTTATCCCACACAATATAATCCTCCCCTAAGTTTTGCATAATCATGATCATGTAAAAGGGGTCTGTCATGGCGTAAAGTGATCCACCAAAATGTGTCCCGACAAAATTTGTATTAAACCAACGCAACTTCATCTCAACTTCAATTTCTCTGAAGTCTTTGGAAAAATTTATTACTTTAATTCCTGCACCCTTAAAAGGTCTCCAATAATTAATTAATATAAATATTTTCGCCAGTGAGATTTTGCGTGAAATTTTTCTAGCAAAATTGGGGCTCATTAATTTGATCTGGGATAAAAATAAAAAGCTTGCCTGACATCTACGACTCCGGCGCCTGGTGGCTCAGGAAATCTAATACCTTTTAAAACATTGACGACACAATTTCTCACGTCATCAGGTAAGGCATTTGAGGCATTCTTTACTCCAGCATTAACCACAGCACCCGAGGCCCCAATGGTAAAAACTAAATCAATTTTCCCATCAAAAGTTTTGGTCGTAGCATCCAATTCACTTTGATAACAACCTCTAAAGTGCGGTACATTTTCTAATAAAATTCTTCTGATTAAATCTGGATCCATTCCTCCATAGACAACTTTTGTCGCAGGAATATCAACTGTATAAGCACCGGCTTTATCAATTAAACCACCAGTACCTGAGGTATTATCAACTTTTCCTTTTGCAATCCCAGCAAGACTGCCAGTTTCTTTAATATTTTTAGAATTTTTTAAGGTGGCGGACTCTTCGCCTAAACTAAGTCCAGAACCAGAACCTGTACCACTTCCAACACCATTTCCACGCCCATTACCATAATTAACAGTATTAGATTTTACCCCTCCACCTTTTGCTAATAATGAATTTAAACTCGCTGAAAAATCAGTGGCCTTAAAAGTATCAACATTTCCTTTATTAGGTGAATTTGTATTTATACCATTATTTTTTGCAGGTGCCCCTGAGCCAGCACTTTTTCCTTTATCTAAATTGTTAGTCACTTTAGGTCGAAGTCTGTCAAAGTCAGCTTTTTTTGGAGGTGCTAATTTAATAACTTCTTTAACTGCACCTTTTAATTCTAAAGGTTTCTCCGTTTTCTCATTGAGTTTTTTTTGTTGCAAAGGAGCTTCTGATTTTTTTGCTTCAACTGGCGGCATCTCTGGTACTTCAGTTAATTTTTGCTTTGGTATTTTGATGAAAACTTTTTGCTGATCCAAAATCTTGGCCACACGTTCTGGTAATTTTTCTTGTTCAACTTCTTTTTCAATATGAGTGTTGAAAACAGCAATTGTGAACAAAAGGCCAAAAAATAAAAAAAACAATAAAAACTTAAATAGATCTTTGTCGTATTGAAAAACTGGGGGGGCTTGAACCATTGGGGGAGAATCAGATAATCTAACATAAATCTGCATTTTACTTTTCTTGAAAATAAAAAGATCATTTGACTGCAAGGAAACCGAGTCAGATGAGGCCGAAATATTTTTTGCTCGATCAGAATGAGTTAGAAAATCAAAGTCTGGTAATTTATTAATGCTAACAGAGGCTCCATTAACAATAACAAAGGGAAAACGATTATCCTTACTTAAATACGAGTACTCTACTTCTTGTGAATTCTTTTTAAGACCAGACAAATAATAGGTCGCTTCTTTAACAGGTAAATAATCTACAGATAAAACATTATCATAAAATAAAACAGTCACTTCTACGGATTGCCAGGCCACATTGTAATCAAAAATAGGATAAATATCTTCCGCATCTTCAAAAATATATTGAACTTTATCAGCTCGAGGATCTTTTGAAAGAGGATAAACGATACGAGGAATTTCCTCTTCATGAATTTTCGGAACGGACTTTGGAAGTGCTAAATTATTTTTTACTTTAAGTGTATCTAAAATAGGAGGCAATTGATTCTCTTCATTAAATTTTTCGAGAGAAAATTCCTGGCCACCAAAAGAAACTTTGTCGCCAATTTTAACTTCTGATGAAATAACTTTTTGCCCATTAATCTCTGTTCCATTCTTACTATGTAAATCAATAACGATGATTTTCTTGTCTTGAATTTCAATTAAAGCATGTATTGCTGAAACTTCGGGCATAGGAAGTTTCAAATCACAAGTTTGCGCTCTTCCTACCAAAAATCTTTTTTTATGTAGGGCAATTGAACTTTTTAATCCAATGACATTAATTGGACGAAGCTCATAATTAATTTGGAAAGTTTCTTTTGTGAGATTCATCTAACTCTCTCAATTCCCTTTCTAATTTCGGGATTAAAATTTTTTCTATAAGGTAATTTGTTTTCAAACTTAGTCTGATAACGTTGATCAACAGAGATTGACCCTGGAGCTCCTGCACCTGCCTCAATTGAAATGTCTTCAAAATCGAACTTTTCGTATTTTTTATATTTATGAATGATTTTCACATTTGCATTGGTGTCTAGATCTTCCTCTGCAAGTATGTTCCATGAAAATGTCATGCATACAACTACTAATAATAATAATTTCATAATTCACCCTCAATAATTTTCTCTACCAATTGATATTGTTCTTTTGTAATTAAATTTTTCTGCACAGATCTTAAAACTTTTTTAGCATCTGACTTCTTTCCCGAGTGTGCCAAAATAAGTCCATAATTTAGGGAAAGTAACGGATCTGAATCATTTTGCGAGGATAATTTTTTCAAATCGGCCAGAGCGCTATCTTTATCTTTGGTATAAAAGTTAATAATAGCATGTAGCGTTTTTACTTTAAAATTATCAGATAAATTGGATATCAGCGTCTCGGCTTTTCCATATAGGCCATATGACATCAACAATTGTGCCATATTAAGTCTTGGCGTTGCAGCAGTGGGGGATTTTTTCGAAGAAGCACTGAACGCCTCATAGGCTTTGTTAATCTTTTTTTGCGCCAAATAAACCAAACCAAAACTATTTATTGCCGGAGCATAGTTGGCATCAATGTCTAAACATTTTTGCAGATAAAGAAGGGCTTTTCTAAATTGATTTTTTTTATAATAACAAATTCCCACTGCATTCCAGTAATCAGGATGAGACTTATACTGGTAGTATTGTGTATCGGCCTTATTAAGCCCCTGATCCACTTCATTAGTATTACATAAAATAAGAATCTCATTAACAAATCCCGAGACCTTTGAGTCTTGCCCCAGAGTTTCTCTATTAAAAGAATCTGTATCATCCATTATCAAATCAACAGAAGCATTATATTTAACTTCGCTAGGCCTTTGTTTAAAGCTCTGGTCCAGCTCAGTGGCTTTTGACAAAAGTTCTGCATCATCAACATCAGCATATTTTCTGCTATTTTGTGCACATGCCATAAAAGTTAACAATAGAAGAAAAAGAATCGCTTTCATCTTTTTCCTCCTAGTCTCATAAAATCAACATATCTTGGAACAAAAGTCTCATTAGATCCAATAATTTCTCTGGTGCTTTCAGTTAATAACGATTGATCTTGAACAATTTTAACTGCGACTGATTTGACTTCGCGAGCTTGTTCACGCAAAACATTTGTCACACCTTTCATCGATTTATGAAAAGCTTCTACATAATCTTGTGGTTTATTTTCAGGAGTGAAAGAATCAATTTTATCAACAGCACTACTATAGGCATCGATCATAATATTATAAGCGCTAGTCGCTCCATGGCCTGACTTTAATTCAAGAACAAGTTGCACCGAGTTTGCCAATGCCTCAATCTCTTTTAGGTATTTCTTTAAGAGAGTATTGTATTTTTCTTGAGGGAATTCTAGTTTGAAGGCTTTTATATGTTTCATATCCACTTTTAAATCTTCTAAGTAAAAATCTGCCACTAAGTCTAAGGTTTCTCTGCCTGCATTGATATTTTTTATTTTTTTGATATTCCAATTTCTTAAAAAAAGTTGTTTTAATTTTTCGGCCTTATCCACGTTCTCATGTTGATAGGCTTCATATAATTTGCCATAGAAATATAACGACGCCTCATTATTTTTCTCTATCAATTTTTCTTGTCCTGCAAAAGAGTAGGCCAAATCAGTCATTTGCTCTTCAAAATAGAATCGCAATAAGTCGCTTTGCAAGTCACTCATAATCTTAGGGTCAACACCACAAGTTTTTGCGTTATTGTATAGAGTCTTCGCATCTTTATGAGAATTCAAGGCGAGAAATATTGTAAACGCATTTTTTAAATACCCCTGACTCGTAACTGATTTATCCTTGCAGTCTCTTTGAAAAAGTTGTGCGTAGATGGCACTAGATGAATCTAAATTTTTTCTATTAAATAATAACAATGCGAGCTTGGAAATTTCAAGATGAAGTTTTTTAAGTTGTTCATCCGAGGTGAGCTGCAGAGTTTGTTGAGTCCAATATTTAATTTGTTCTAGGTCGCCATATCCATAGTAGATAATCGCAATATTATAAGCAGCATTTGTCTTTGAATCTCTATTTGATTTTTCGTCCTTATAAATTTTAAAATACTCACTTAGTGCTGTCTTTTTATCGCCCTCTTCTAGTGCCTTTTCCGCTTTTTCAAACTTAGTTCCTAAAACAATCTTATTAAATTTTTCTGCAAATTTGTCACTAACTTTAAGTCCTTTGTCTGAAACTGCAGTTTGCCATTTTTCCACAGCCGATACATTCCCCTTGATTCTATAAGTATCAATGATTTTACCGATCAACGCTTCGGTCGTTGCCGATTCAGCCGGAAAGCTTTTGCTATAATCCAGGATCAACTTATCAGCTTCATCTATTTGTTCTTTTTTTAAATATTCAGTAAACAACCGTTGATAAGCTTTATTGGCCTTGTCAGATTTTGGCGCATCAGAAATTTGCGCTTTAAAAACCTCTACTAAATATTTATCTTTAATTTCTTGTCTTATGACATTTTGCGAAAGACATGCTGCCAGTCCATTAAAGGCAATTTTAGTGATCTCTTTATCACCTAATTCTTTAGCGCGATTCATGGCCAAAACATAATGATCCGCTGCTGTATTATAACTTTTATTAGCGTAAAGTGTTTCAGCTGCCGCTAAATGGCTTTTATAATCAGTTGCTGGATTTAAAATTGATCTGAGTTTGAAATATTCAACCGCTATGCGTGTTCTCTTATTACGAATTTTGTCTTTATTTTGAATATGGATATTTAAAACACTTTTTTGCAGGATTGCGCAGTACTTATCGATTTGAAATTGTAATTCTTCTTTTTCAGCTGTATCAAAATTGAATTTTTCTTTTTCGTTTACCAACGTCGTCGCAATGGCCAAATGTTCCTCTAATTTCTCTGCTTTATTATGAATGTTAAGCAAATAGAGTAGTGCTTTCTTCTTATATACGAAATCGTCGCCGGCTTGTTTTAAAAGCACTTTTGCGACTTCTTCTGCAATCGCTAATTTACCTTGTGAAATCATACCATCCACAACTTTAGATAAATTCTCTAAAACATCCCCACCATTTTTTTGATAATAAACAATTGCTTCATTAGTTCTTCCTGCTTGTGCTAGAAAAAGACCAATATCTCTAGAAGCTTGCGAGCTCAAATCAACATATTCATTATTTTTACTTAATTTCAAAACTTCTTCTAATTTCGTAATCGCGACATCAATCTTTTTTTCGCGATAATAACACCAAGAAAGATTGTAAATATCTTTAGTTTTCCAACGATTATCAGAATCTTTCAATGCTAAGGACTTATTGTAAAAATCAATACACTCATTAAATTCTTTCTCGATGTAAGCAATTTCACCAAGCACTGAAAATGATTTCGCTTTTATAGAATCATCTTTTTGGGCCAATTTCACCACTTCGATGAAATGTTTTTTTGCGGACTTAAAATTCAAATGTTCTTTATCAAAATAGCCCAAAGTAAAATAAACATTTGCGATCTTCTTATAATGAGGGAATTTTTTTATAATGAAGACACAAAGCTCTTTTGATTTCAGATAATATTTTTCTGAACGTTCAAAATGGGTCTTTTGTAGTGCGGCTGTTCTTTTTTCATTTGGAATTTGTAAAAAACCTTCATTTTCAATCTCACGTAAAAGTCTGCCTTTCTCCAGCAACAGCTCAACTAAACGCAACATAAAATCTGGATTTGATGACCCAGTTGACTTATTTAAACGAGAAACTTCCGTTAGCTCTTCATCGATAAGTTTTATGACCTCATCTCTTTTTTCGTTAGCATATGCATGTTGAAAAAAAATGCATAATATGAATGTAAAAAACAGGCCATATTTCATTACTTACACTCGGATTTTAAAGAGAAAACATAATCACCCAACTCATCTGCCCAGAACTCGCCATTAAAGGTCCAGAAATATTGTTTATCATTTCTTTCCAGATTACGAATATCACCACGGTAGCGATCAGACTTCAGGTCTTGCCCATATAATGATGATTTTTTATTTGAAAGGATTTCAAGTTTAATATAGCTCATACCTTCAAATGATTTTTTTAACTGATCACTATAGAGGGCAAGTCTTCTTCTTACGTATGCTCCAAGTTGATTTCTTTGTAATAACAAAGCTTCTTTCAAGTTATCTAAGAGAAAGTTTTTTACCGTCGTTTTACGAATCTTTCGAATTTCTTCTAGTTCACCAAAACCTCTCTCATAGTTTCCGATCATCTCTCTGTATGTTGGATCAGAAGTAATGGCCTTTAAAGTTTTTGAGATCAAGCTATTGGCGCGTTCGCGTCCATCAACCGCTGATTTTGCCAATAGAAAGAAATATTTATAATCTTTTCCTTTTTGGGTGATAAGATTATCTAAGAGCTGACCATCTTCCGAATAAGAATTGTAAAAAGAATCCACTTCTTTCTTAGCATCTTCCCAAAGACATAATTCTAAGTAAGACATCGCTCTAAGCACATCAACTTCAGGGTTAAAAATAAAACTTAAAACTGGGGCTTTATAAGTTACAAGTTTACCAAGTGTTCGGTTGTAATCGCGACGATAAAAACTATTCCATGCTTCTTCAAATAATATTTCCGGCCAAATGTATGATGATTTTGGTAAATCTAAATAATTTAACTCTGCTTGATCGAACTTACCATCAGCAAACTGCACTCTAGGAATACCCACGATGCAATAATCTCTATTGATAGAAAGTTGTCTTTTCTCTTCTACTGATGAAGCATCCGAAATGGCCGATGGGGATGAATCAATACACTCCTTGTAAGCACTGGCGGCATCAAGATTCTTTCCCATTAGTGCATGAATACTAGCTTCAAGCATTAAAGCAAAAGGTTTCGTTGGATGTTTTTTAGGAATCGTACCGTTTAAAACATTTAAAGCATCTTGAAGTTTTTGATCTCTAAAAAGTTTTTTTGCAAGTATATATTTAATTGAAGGGGCATTACTATTTTTTAAAACTTCAATTGGTAGTGCTTCAAATTGTTTAACCCCAACCCGGCTGACCACTTCTTCTAGCAGGTTATCAAAGGTCTTTTCACTTTTCACATCACTTGAAAGATATTCTTTTAAAAGTGGAACCGCTGCAAAAAAATAATTATTGTCGACTAGTTTTCTTGCGACTTTTAAATAGTTTGAGGGATTTACATTCTTAAGATCGTCCTCTAGATCCCCTATGTCCGCAAAGGAGTTGAAAGAAATGATCAAAAAAAATAAAAATAATATTTTTGTTTTCATAATTAAAATGTGTATCCAACACCTAATGTCAAATCACTGTTATTAAAGTATGCTTTTTCTGTTGAAGTCGAAAGTGCCTTTAAAGCTTCGTAGTGTAGTGAAGTATAGTCTGTACGAATGATAAAATTTTCAGAACACCAAAATTGCAATCCAGTCTGCCATATATAAGCATTGTGAGTTTCAACTTTATCGCCAGTATTTGTTGTCCCACCGCTTACAAATTCATCACGATTGTTATGCTCTTCAAGTTTTCCGTATCCTGCACCAATGATCCAATCAAAATATAATATTTTATTGAAAGCATTAATTTTTGCATAGAAGGGAGACCATAATAAAACTCCACCCATATAATTATTAGTGATTCTTCTAAAGGGAGTCGACCCCGCTCCTCCTGGATTTCTAACTGATTGGGCCGTGGTGTTTTCTTTTCCGTTACTCTTTGCATACAAAAATTCAGCACCCCATGCTTCTGTGAAAAAATATCCCGCTCTTCCTTGTATCGTGCTTGAATCCGTAAATGCGCCGGATGTTGTCATACCATAGGCAGCATTTATATGAATTTTATTGGCCTTACGAAATTTTCTATTTTGTAAAACATAAACTTCTTTATCAGGATCAAGCCATGAAAAATTATAAAGTGAATCTTCCGCGGCATAACAGTATGACGAAATCATCAAAGTTAATAAAAGAAACCTTTTAAAATTACTGCAAATTAAATTCATAGAACATCCTATGTCTAGTTAAGGGTCTGCTCTTATTTTATCACTTTCAGTTTTTTGTACAAATAGATTGGTATTCGCAGTTTGGACAGTGTTTTAGATTTGTCTGACTTAATTGGTTAGTCTTTATCCACAGATTAGAAACAAATATCTTTATTTCTAATGAGTTAACTAGTTTTTCGATGATTTCATTACTATCGAGGTAAATAATTTTTAAATTCATCTGACAATTTTGGTCAATTTTAAATTGTTCAAAAATGGCAAAGGCATAGAGAAAAAGCTGTGAAAAGTATTGGTCTTCATTGTTTTTTCGCTGTCCTGTTTTAAAATCCCAGATCTCAAAATGGTCAGACTTGTCAAAAGGAACCAATAATAAATCCAAACTTCCGGAGACCATTTGCCCAAATTTTTTCTGTGGAATACTAAATTTCACATCGCACTCAGAAAATAATTTATATTTTTTCTTTTTTTCCACAATGATTTTCTTTATAAACTCTGCGCCAGAAAAATCTTCTGAATATTTAATAAAGTTTTCCAATTGTTTATGTAGAAAAGTACCTCGGCTTTTAGAGGATATGATTTGTACTGTCTCGTCACTTTCAAGATTAAGCGGCATTTCCTCATCGAGCTTACAAATATTCTTAAAATAAAACTTCCGGGGACAATCAGCAATTGAAATAAAATTCGTCACAGAAAGTTCCGAATAAATATCGACTGATCTTGATTTCTCTTTCGGAACGACTCCGACCCAATTATCAATATAGCTTGGCATTGGTAAAGCTTGAGATGGACTGAAGCCGGAAAGATCAATTGTATTTTGAGTAAATAAGTCACTGTTAATAATATTATTATCTTTAGAAACAAGGAGCGCATTAATCCAAGACTCCCCTCCAAATTTTGAGATTTTCCCGTCAGCCTTAAGCATTTCTGGCCATGACAAACTTTTTTTCGCTCGTGTGCAAGCAACATAAAAAAGTCTTTTCATTTCAGCACTTTCTTTGAATTTATTTTCAATCGTTTCCAAAATTAAAGGAAGAGAGGGAAATAATTTTTTCTCTTTAAAGCTATTTTTAAAACGATAAGCACCCGGCCAACTTCCTACCGATTGAACTCGAGAATTGGAGCGAGAGTTATCTGAAATCCCACCTAATAATACATGATCAAACTCTAAACCTTTTGAAGCATGAACAGTCATAATAGTTAACTTATTCGTATTATTTCCATATTCAATAAAAGCAGCATCTCGTACATCAAAATAGCTATGTAGATATTTAGTAATTTCATTAATGTTTTCATTGGCAATAGAGACAATTTTTTCAATATGTTCTAGATTTGATTTATAACTTGAAATGGAAAGCGCACATTGTTCAAGATAATTAATAAAAGCATTATAAAGTCCAAAGTACTGCACATCTTTTATATTAACTTCTGGAAAATGTCTTGCTTCTAGGTGTTGTAAAATATTTTTTAGTATAAACATATTTTTTTCATCAGGACACGTAATTTGTGCAAGATAAATTTCAAAAATACCCCAGATAGGCTCTTCCTTACGATCAATTTTTATTTGTGCACGAAAACTTATTTGTTCTTTTTTAAGCAATGCTATCAGCTCTTGAGAAGGGTTTAAGTTGCGATAAAGAACAACAATGGAATCCAATTCAGACTTTTGAATTATCTCAAGAATATTGGTTAATAAGATTTGTGCTTCGAATTGTTTAGTTAAACCTCCACTTAATTTACCGGGCATTTGCGCCTGAAGTGCATAAACGCCAACGACTTCTTCTGGAATAATCTTTATGGGCAATTGTGAGGTAACGCGAATTTTATTTCTCGCCTCACCTAAATAATCTAAGCCCGAATTAAGCACTGATGAAAAAAACACATTATTAAAATTTACTATCTTATCGCTAGATCTATAGTTATGATTTAATTCCAGCAATTCTGTTTTAGCAATAACACTTTCAAATACTGCGACTTCCCCACCTCGGAAACCATAGATGGCCTGCTTTAAATCTCCCACCACAAAAAGTTTCTTATAATCTTTTTGAATGAGCCCCTCAATAATCGTCAATTGAATATTAGACGTATCTTGAAATTCATCAATGATAAAATAATCGTATTCCGCAGCTACTTTTGCCGCAATTTGTTTATCTTGTAAAAGTTTATGGGTAAAAAACTCTAAATCCGAAAAAGTTAAAAAGTTTAAACCTTTCTGTTCTTTTTCTAGATAATCAAAGAGCTGTTTAAGATGTCCATCCCATGCATTTAGTACCTCGGTCTTAACCGCAATATTTGCCTCGATTGAGTCTTGAAATTTTTTTACGAAATCATCTTTAAATTCTTGTAACAGCTCATAGATCTTTCTGCACTCAGGAAAATCACTTGCCTTTGGTTTACTGCGGTAATTTAAAGCTAAAACAGCTGACATAAACTTACTAAAGTTGGCCAAACTTTTTAAGGCGTATCCTCGTTCTTTTACAACATTTTTAAGTCCGTCATGCCATTTTTCATCAAGAAATGAAGGAAGATCATCTACTGGCGAGATTATTACTTCTTTTAAAATAGGTAAAATTGAAAACAACTCAGATAAAAAGAATTCCTCAGATCTGTTTTCTGGTTTATTTTTTTGCCATCTTAAACGTAATTCCGCGTCGGCAAAAACTGTTTGCATAATCGCTATCAGATTATAATAATTTGCCGAGAAAAAATTAAAATCAATAATTTTATCTCGGTGTTGATCAAGCCAATTGTCAGCTTGCTTTTCAATCAATAATTCTTTTTCAATTTCAGAAATAATCTCAAAATTGGGAGACAAAATATTACTGCCATAAGCTTTAAGTACGGAAGCGCAAAAGCCATGAATCGTTCCCACATAAACGCTGCTTGATAATTTTTCAACCATCGCCCAAGCATTATGACTATTTAACTTTCCAATTTCTTTTTTTAGTCGTGTTTCTAATTCTGCGGCAGCTTTTTTAGTATATGTCATCACCACTATTTTTTTCAAAAAGTCAGACAACTCAATCGACGTAAGATTGGTCCCTTTGCTATCTAGGAATTTTTGTATTTTATAAATAACATGGCCCACGATTACTGTGGTTTTTCCCGAACCTGCCCCTGCGCTCAAGGATAGACCTCCAGTGTGCGTCACGGCCCTAATTTGTTCTTCGTTAAAATTCACTTGCGACCTCGAGAACAAATCATATTTATTTGACAATAGAGACACTCATTTTCATCAATAGGCGTTGCTAAAAAATTTGTGTCATGTTTAATTTTTTCTACTAATTCATTTTTAAATGGAGCAAATCGCGTTAACAATTCATTTAAATCAATCACCGAATGTTTCACTTCTGTTGTTAGAGGCAAGTGACCGAAGAAATGACTTTCATCTAAGTCTTTTAGACAAATATATCCAATATTTAAAACTTTTTGTTTTTCTTTGAAAAAATTAGCATAATACAATAATTGTATTTTTAAAAACTCTAATAATTTGGTTTCATTAGGAATACTGGATGCTGATAATTTAAAATCCAAGACTGAAACTTCTCCATCATTTTCAATAATTAGATCGGCACGTCCATCTCCAACTTTTTCTTCAAATTTGAAAAGAGCATTAGGATAAGTTGTTTTTATATTATTTAAGATGGTAAATCCAGATTCAATATAAGATGTAATCTCAATCGTGTATTTTTCTAAGTGATTTTGATTTATTTTTTTAGACCATTTTACAATATGTTCTTGTATGATTTTTTTTGTCTCGAACAGGATATTATCCTGAGTTTTGAACAATTTGGCCAGACCAGCGTGGGCCAGTGTTCCAATTTCATCAGCTGCAAAACTATTCTCATCGCTTAAGAGATCAGGAATTTTGAAAATGTAGCGAAAGAAATACTTGCGAGGACATTCAATATAACTTTGTAATGCACTCGCCGAAAACTTTAGATCAGATTTATCTGTTATCGGTAGTATCAATTCATTTAATTTTTTTTCAATTCCTATATTTACTGGGGTGACAGATAATAAATTTCGTTCTTTAAATAATTCCTGGCAAAAAGGATGGTCATGAAACACGTCATTCTCCACAAGAAAAACAACATTTTTTCGCTGGGACAGGTTTTTTAATTTATAAATAGTTGAATAATACTCAACTTCGCCATTATTGATAGGGGCCAAAGATCGCAATGGCTTTTCCCACTCGGCAGGTAAAAATGATTTTTGTAATTTAGGAAAATTATATTGTCCGTCTAGAACCACCAATAAATCATCAACCGTATCGATATAATCAATACTCTCTAAGGAATATATACGCCCTTTTAGTGAGTCATTTATACCTGAAGACATATAATTTCTGGGTAAATTTAAAACTACCATTTGCTTAAATAGTTCTTTTAAAAATTCATCTTTAATATCGAGATCGCCAATTTCTTCATGCCAAATCGCTTGGACTTCTTCAATCAATTTAGAAACCTTATAATCTCTGATATCTTTTTTTGGATCGATATTTAAATTCAAAAAATCTTCTTTAAACAACTTTTCAACAGAGTTTTTAAAAAGATCTATTGGCAACCTATAAAATATATCATCTTGTGCCACCTCAAGACATTTTAAAGAATCTAAATTCTTTTGGGCAATTAAAATGCTTTTATATTTCACAGGCAACTCTTTCAGTGCAATATTTAAAGAACCCTTAGGATATAAAAAGAGTGAGCAATTAATGGTCGATTGACTCGGAGTCTCGATATCAAACAAGATATTATCAGACAACCACTGCGGCCAACTCTTTAATAACAAATTGCCCTTTACTCCTGCAGAAACAAAAACATTTACTTCGTTTGCATGAGATAAGTTTTTCAAGAAATCTATCTGAGTACCACTAAAATTATTAAACCCAAAAAAACTTATTTGCTGATTTATAATTAGTTCACTTAACAAAGAATACGATTTTTGTTCATCAACAATATTTAAACTCTCTAAGATCTGCCAAAAAGTAGCAATAATTTTAAAATCTTCTTCACGTGTGCCGCTTACGGCATTGGCAAAAAGTTCTAAATCAAGAGTGATTCCGCGTAATTCGGTGAATAAATTAAAATAATATTCAAACTCATTAAAGGAACTCGAAGGAAAAAGCCTGTGAAAACTGCTTCCTAATGTCATCATCAGCGCAAATTTATTTTTTTTATTTATTTTTTCATCAGTTTTTATTTCACGTAAAGTCTGGGCCACAAAATTGGCCATGGTAATAATTTGTAACTCACTGTTATCAGCAGAACTTTGGTAAAAAGAGCGGAAATTATCCGCATCTTTTGGGCCAGGACAAATAACTAGACCTGCGCTTGGCAACATCGCAAGAACATCTTGAGTGGCAGTATATATTTTGATTTCGAGCATCTCTTTTGCCTTTTTTTCAAATTTATTATATGAAGCCTATACGTATGGAGACAAGCCGTATTTACACATTTTTAGACGAAAAGAGCTCATATCTTCTACATTTTTTTGAAGGACAAAAGCTCATTCACGATTTGGCTTTGATTCATGACTTAAAGGGCCAAGGATTTTCCTATTTTCGTGATTGTATTCTTGGCGCACAACCAATTATTGCTTTCTTAAAAAATGAAGAAGGAATTGGAATTTACATCGATTCCGAAGATCCCTATTTTAGGTTAAAAATTGAAACTGGTCATCATGGCCAGGTGAGATGTTTGTTGTTGCCTGAAAACTTTAATGAATTCCCTGAAAGCTTAAATGGTATTTGCAGGCTGTCAAAAATCTTCCCAGCAGGACAACAGTCCTATACTTCGGTCATTGAACTTAATGACACTTCTTTTTTTGATGTGATAAATATTATTTTAAAAGAATCTTATCAAATTCAAAGTGAAGTTAAGGTTTCCCAAGTATCAGATCAAAGTGTCATGATTATGAAATTACCTGCTATCAATTATGATCAACAAAATCCTGTCAATATTTCTATTCGAGATTATTGGAAAAGTCACGAGTCTAAACTTAGTGAAGTTTTCAAAAAAGGCTTGAGTCAATATAAGGAAATCCAAAAAAGTTTTGAAGCTTTGGGGTTAACCTATGTTGGTGCCAAAGATGTTATCTATTTTTGTCCTTGCTCTAAAGACAGAATGATTCAAAGTATACGTGGATTAAGCGCAAAAACGGCCGAAGATCTTTTCTCACAAGAAGGAAAAGATATTGAAACAAAGTGTGATTATTGTAAAAAAATTTATCACATCAGTAAACAAGAAATCTTATCTTAGAAATTATATCCACTCTTCCACAAAATTCTTTTGAAAATATCTTCATGTTGAAAATAACCACAAAAATTTTCTGCACCAGCTCCTCTGGCCAAAACTGCTGAGTAAACGCTTGGGGAACTGTTAAATGGCGGTTTTACTCTCAATGGAATTTCTACGCTTAATGATTGCCCAGAAGTTAACAGAATCAACATATCGGGATTTTCCTCTCTTAAAAGATTAAGATAGCCTAAAATTTTTGAAATCTCTTTTAACGTTGTAATAATGTTTACTGGATTTTTTATATCTTTTTCGAGAGCACGCCATAACGAAAAATCTCTGATGATAAATAAAAATTTGTCTTCTTTTAACAAGGCCTTTTCAATTAACATTTTTGTATTATCAAAAAGACTGTTTGTGCAGCTACTTTTTTGGCATGCCCGATCAAAATAGTCACGTACTTCTAATTTTAGCATCGGTTCTTCGGCATGAAAATAAGATGCATCTGGCTCGCTGGCCTTCGCCATATGAAAATAACTAAGATTTTTTTTAAAATCATTTTGCGACTTACATTTTGACCAAAAGATTTCCTCGTCGGGATTTGCTGACTTTTCCAACACCGATGTTTTAAATCCCTGAGAACTTAGTAAATCCCAAATCGGTCTATTGATAAAATCATCACAACTGTTTTTGATGTTTTTGCTTCCAGTAATCTGATGATGAAATGAGGCCATGGGAGCTGGCTTGAGATCGAATAAATTATAAGTCCAAGCTTTTCCAGTACAATTAAAAGTTTCTAGCGGATTTTTTTGAAGTGCGTCTTGCTCAATCAGCTTTAAAAGCATGGGCATTTCTTCACTGTAACCAGGCAGCTGAATCCACACTATCTTACTGGCGTTTACATCATAAAGATGCTTTTCAAAATTAAGCGTCACCACTTTTGAGCAGCTGACCAAAACTAATAACAAAAGGATCATTGAAAACGATTTAAATTGCTTCATTTATTTGCTCTCTATTCCTAAATCATTTATTCTAATGTCTAAATACATTATGACACAAAGGAGTCGTCGTGGATACTTTGACGAGCACACAAATTACTAGAGAAATTATGTGGAATATCCCCCCTATCTTTAAGCTATTCATGTATGGCCTAATGTTTTTATCCTTGGGTGTCATGGCCAAAGGCCTGTATAGTAAATACTGTTTTGTCACGAACTCTGCCGATTTCAAAACTGTCAAGTCACAGCTCTTACCTAAAAAATTAAATTGGAAAAGTTTTTTTCACACCATTATGTTTACGGGAAAAGTTCCAAGATTTAGAGAAGTGGCTTTCTTTCACAACTTAATATTTTGGGGCTTTGTTATTTTATGGATCGCCACTGATCTCGTAGCAATTCACTACGATACCCCCTTAAAGATTTTCCAAGGGACCACATATATTGTTATTTCATTTCTGGCTGACTTTGGTGGACTCGCAGTATTAGTGGGAATTGCTCTTGCTTGGCATCGACGTTATATAAAAAAACCTGCTTATCTATCTGCCACTGAACCTAAGCGTGAATATTTTATGTATTTAATGTTAATCTCACTGGTCGTGGTGGGTTTTATACTAGAAGGTTTGCGTATTTTAGGAACAGGAATGCCAATAGGTGAAAAGACTTGGTCCCCTATCGGTTGGTTCATTGCTTCTGGATTTCAAATGATAAATCCAAGTGATACTTCGCTAGCACTTATTTATCGCTCACTATGGTTTTATCACATGGTAAATACCATGGTATTTATTGCCAGTATCGGTTACTCCAAATTTTATCATATCGTAGCTGCTCCACTAAGCGCTCTCATCACTCCTAAAAGACGAGGTGGCGTCATTAATCCAATGAATTTTGAAAATGAAAATGCAGAAACTTTTGGACTAGGCAAAACATCAGAACTGACTATGAAACATCGCTTTGATCTTTTATCGTGTGTGGAATGCGGACGCTGTACTCAAGTTTGTCCCGCAAATGCAGCCGGAAAAATACTTGATCCTAAACTAATTATTACCAAAATGCGTGACTTTGTAGCAGGTAAAAAAGAAGACCAAGAAATTTGGGGCGAGAAAGCTTTATATCAAGCGAATGAATTAGATGCCTGCACAACATGTGGTGCCTGTATGGAAGAGTGTCCAGTTAATATCGAACACGTCGATCTCATCATGGAAGCTAAGCGCTATAAAGTTTTAACCTTAGGAGAAATTCCTCCGGCGGCAGCAGATGCAGTTAATAAAATTAAAAACCAAGGAAACCCTTGGGGAATTAGCAAGGAAGATCGCTTTAAATGGGCCGATGGTTTAGATGTGCCAGTGATATCAGCTGATAAAAAAGTTGATTATTTATATTATGTTGGATGTGCTGGTTCTTACGATGGCGCCAATCAAAAAGTAGTGCAAGATACAGTAAAACTTTTAAGCAAAGCCGGCGTGAGTTTTGCGGTCATGGGAAAAACTGAAAAATGTAATGGTGATCCAGTTAGAAGATTTGGTGATGAATATAGTTTCCATGAAATTGCTATTGAAAATATTGCCAACATGAGACAGTACAAATTTGATAAAGTAGTGACTCACTGTCCACATTGTTTGCACACCATTGGTAAGGAATATGCTAAATTTGAAAATGGTGATTTTCCAACCGTGCATCACACAGAATTACTGGCCGAATTAATTAAAGATGGAAAAATTAAACCCTACAAACCAATTAACCAGAGCATAACTTTTCATGACCCATGTTATCTAGGTAGACATCACGGTGAGTACAATGCGCCAAGAGAAATTTTAAAATCGATTCCAGGTCTTACTGTAACTGAAATGCAAAAGAACAAAGAAAAATCACTTTGCTGCGGAATGGGTGGTGGAAATATGTGGTATGAATTACCTGAAGGTGAACATCTGGCACATAATCGCCTAAAAGATATTGGTGAAACAAAAACAGAAAAATTAGCGACAGCTTGTTCTTTCTGTCTTATTAATTTTAATTCATCTAAAGCTAGTCATAAACCAACGGAAAATATTGAAATCGAGGATATCGCTAACATTCTTGCTAAGTCTGCTTTATAAGTCTTTGTTCTGTGCCTTGCTTTTAACCAAGCAAGGCTTTGCAGATAGTAGTGGACCTATATCAACTGTTGACTCACTTATTAGTCTTCATAAAGAAGAATATAAAAAATTAGAAGTTGATTATCGAAATTTCTATCTCAGTAAATCACAAATTGAAAATATCAAAGATTATCAACTCAATAAAACTTTTCTAAAATCTATTTTTTTACATTCTAATCCACAAGTATTAAAACTCGCCAACAAAGATCGCTGTACTTGGTTTGCCGTTTTAGAAAGTTCACTCATGAGAGATACTAAAGGATCAATTTCTACAGTCTATTTAGAGAGTAAAGATAAAAAAATAGCACTACCACTAGTGGACTATTTAGATCTCGTCTATCGTACCGAATGTCCTGAAAACAAAGAATACCGTTCGCTCTTTGGCGATATTAATTTCATGAAAACATTAAATGGACTTGGTTTAAAAATTCCAGAAAATAAAAAAAACTGTGAAGAAGTTTTTCAAAAATGGCAAGGACATGCGCTGACTCCAAATCTTTTAAAATATGGTAAAATATTAAGTGAAGGAAAAATGGCCCGCCTTCTGCTGGTCAGTATTGACAAAAAAAATCTTGCTCAAATAAAAATGATTGAAGCCAATATTTCTTACTATGACTATCTTATTAAGATGCTCAATTCATCTCAAAAAATTCTCTTAGAAAATCTTTATACCTATCTAGGTAATGGACAAAAATTTTGCAACCAGTTAATGACAAAAAATACTTGGAGTATGTCCGCCGAGGGATTGGCGCCAAAATCATATCTAAGATATCGCTGTAAGGATAATGACCTACTGGCCTGTGCCCAAAACTTAAAATTATCACCGGCACAATGTGTCGAACAAAATGCACGCAAATACAGTTCATTATTTCCTAAGCAAAATTGCAATCAAATAGATAGCTCACTTTATAAGTCCCACCTCAATGTGGATTATATTGATTGTCCAGGTCAAAGCCAAAATTTAAGTCTAATCAATATTCATAGAATCATTCAGCATTTTATTCCGACTCCCTATCAATCAAATTCAGTAAACTGTGCTACCGAAGCTTATTACTCTTATGCAAAATTATTAATTACTTTTAAAA
>Ga0163144_10005167_pt1 | contig 29118 bp, 29 predicted proteins | sample OliLak19BULKMAT1_FD_123175 | JGI IMG/M metagenome (GOLD analysis project Ga0163144, IMG submission 123175) | Freshwater microbial mat bacterial communities from Lake Vanda, McMurdo Dry Valleys, Antarctica - Oligotrophic Lake LV.19.BULKMAT1 | ecosystem: Environmental > Aquatic > Freshwater >...
ATGGCAGACCGGTGGCCAGACATGGCAGACCGGTGGCCAGACATGGCAGACCGGTGGCCAGACATGGCAGACCGGTGGCCAGACATGGCAGACCGGTGGCCAGACATGGCAGGGCGGTACATTATCTTGGAACTAATTATAACCTGACAGTCGTTTGATGTCGGGTTATTCGTTTGCAAGACACACGCTGGGTCTCGGACTAGTCCGGGACCCAGCGTGTGTCAAGAGCCTCTCGCCCACCATCTTGGGAGCACGAAATCTATTTCCGTGTTTTCATCTATTTACACTAGTGCGATGAAGGTCTTGATGAGAAGAGTCAATCGAGTATTTCACGGAGCCCTACTCGCCGCAGTGAGCTCAGCATGCGCTGGCGATCGAATAGATGTACCGACCCCGATTGAGCCAACTATGACGCAAGTGTACGCACGGCAAGATACGCTACAGGGTCTCCCGGGAGATACACTCAGAGCCGACATTCAGCCACGGAACAAGTTGCGCTGGACGGTTCGAGATACATCGATTGCTCATCTTGTCGGCGCGGGCGTCGTGCAACTGTCTCGATACGGAACCACCTGGCTCATTGGGGAAACGCTCTATGGAAAAGACTCTGTTGCCATCCGCAGTGATAGCCTGTATCGTCTCACTCTCGATCGAGCGACGTCCTGTGATGGCACGGTCCGTCAGCGGGCTCGGGTTCTCGCTGACGCCCACGGCGTGAGAATTTTAGAAGATATTCGCAATCCTTCGGGACAATTTTTATCTTCTGCGGCGAGGGAACTCGCACAAAACATTAGAGATCTCGCCATTCCGGTGGCCACTCAGACTTTCGGAGAGATATCGGATCGAGACGGGAATGGTAAACTCTTGGTCGTTGTCACAGCTGGGGTAAACGCTTTAACGCCTCGTGGGAGCACTGGGATATCCCTCGGGTATGTGACAGCGATGGACGCTTTTCCTCAGCGGCAGACCGACCGCCTTTCCGGCTGCAGGGCAGGCAACGGGGGAGAGGTGTTTTATCTCTTAGCTCCTGATGTCAATGGAGAATTTAGTGACCCGCGATCACTTGAGACTATTCGGCGAAACGCGATCGGCACGACCGTGCACGAGATTCAGCACTTAATTAACGTCAACCAGAGGCTTCACGTAGCCCAAGGAGACCCCTTCGAGGTAGTTTGGCTCAATGAAGGATTAAGCCACATCGCGGAAGATGAACTGTATCGTCGGCGCACAGGTCTTCCCAGTCAAGGCAGACCGCTGACATTTGCCGCCGCCCTCGCCGCCGGGCCACCAGACACCCTGATCCACCCGTTGTGGCAGAACCTTCGTCCGAATCTCTCTCGGCTCGTGGTGTATGTCCAAGATCCGGCGGCGAACGGAATCTGGGATATGGATGCGGATCTTCCGACACGAGGGGCTGTGTGGAGCTTTTTGCGATATCTCGCCGACCGATTTCAGTGGAACGCGACCACTTGGAAGAGCATTGTAAACTCGCGCTCCTCAGGACTTGAAAATCTTCAGGCGGCCGTTGGCTCCGAACACTCCCTTGATCTGCTCGCACATGATTGGATCGTAATGAACGCGCTCGACAGCTGGAGATGGCCTGCCACACGTTCAGAATGGGAGAGTCAAAGCTGGTCCGCGAGCGCGCTCATGGCGGGAGCATTTCGACGCACACCGTCCCAAGTGTCTCTCTCAATAGGGTCTCAGTGGCAAGGACCGCTCCGCAGCGGCGGCGGCCAATGGCTCCGACTGGTTTCTCCAACGAATGGCATTGGCTCAGTCCGCATCGCGTCGGGCCCAGACCAACGAAGAATCTGCGTGGATACTCTTCAAATGGAGGCCGGACGGATATTGAGTTTCGTTCACGAAAGCGCACAACCGTGGAATCATTGCCTTAAGAGCAACGTCCCAGTATTGCTCGTTGTGACACCAAGAGCCGTCGTTTCGAATGCCCAGGAACTTGTCACTATTTCGTGGGCGGCGAATGGGTCAGACGCGGCGAGCGCCGGTGCACGAGGAACAGCCCAGCCGGAGCTAGATGAGAGTGCCGCTCGAGAAGCACGCTGGAGCGCTCAGGACGCAGATATCCTAAGACCGCTCCTTCGATCTCAGGCTAGAATCTCTCTCTCTGCTCGTCAGCTGACAGCAAATGTAGTGCCAGCGTGGCGAATTACTCTCATCGCGGAGCCCGCACCATGAGCTTCTTTAGCTCGGTCTCATTTCAAGCTCAAAAGGGGGAGAAAAAGTCATTAATCTGGCGATGTGCCTGTATCGGGATCATGGGCCTGCTTGTGTCCTCATGTGTGATTAGAGAGAATTCTAGCATTACAGCTCCCACCGCGAATTGGAGTCTTGGCGGGGCGTATGCCTATGAGGCTACCTTCGCTGATGCCAGCCAGCCAGTTTTGCGTGGAGTACTCACACTGATTGACGCACCCAATGATAGCTTGATTGGTATCCTCCGCCTGAAAAACGCCTGTCAGTCTTCGACAAAAATCCCGATCGACTGTATCTTAACACTGCGTGGAAGCCAGCAAAAAAGTACAGGACTTATTACATGGACTGATGGACAGATGCTCCACGTTGGGAACCGTCAGGGAGAAGAACGCATCGGGGGCGTTTGGACACTCCCCCAAGACAGTATGCGAGTCAGCACCTTGCGCGGAACTTATCAGGCGGTTTTTGTGCGGTAAAAGCGGAGCAAAGACACAGTCGGTAGCATTTTCAAGGAGATGTGCGTATTCTGAGAAGCTGCGGCTCACTTTTCTGATTTCTCACTCATGCGCGTGTTTTGTAATACCTTGATTGGCACCGTGTCCCGCGTCAAAACATCTGTCGAGGGTATCCCCGAAATGACGTGGGGGGAGCTGCGCCAGCAACTGGAAAGCCATGATATGCCGTGGAGTCGAGTCGCCGGAGAGGCTGGGGTGACGTCTATCGGCTCGTGGCTGCCGCTGATTGGAGATACGTGGCCTCGCCTCCAGCCTGGCTTCTTTTTACGGGTCGAGCCCTCCCTTGGCATCGTTCTTTTGGCAGAATCAGGGTCGGCCGACGAGGTAGGTGACGAAGACAGCGACGAAATCGCTCCGGAAACTTAATCGCCCTGCAGTTGCGGATTGCGCCAAGAGGAAAAAATCTACGATGTTTGCGGACAGCCAGAGGGGTGGAGTATTATAATTTAGTATTCCACATCAATTCTGACAGATGATGACTCGTATCCGGTCGCTCCCGACCCTTGCCGTTCGATCAGGGATCTCTCTCGTTGAGACGATTTTAGCCGTGGTGCTCCTTGGCCTCTTTGCTGTTGGGGTCGGCTCGTCTCTCGGAAACCAAACAATCCGAACGAATGAAACACTGACACGGCAATCCGCAAATAATATTGCGAGAACATACACAGAACGCATCCGCGCTGCAGGACCCTTGGCATATAACTACAGTCGAAACATGGGTAGTCTAGAGGCCAGCGGGGATAGCGCACGAACGCAGACCGCATTCTTCCGTGACTATTTCTACACCGACGTGGCCGCGCTGTCAAACACGCCGACGAAGGACGATGCGCACCCCTACCGTGTCGTGCTTGAGGGACATGTGAGCTGCGACGGTGGGCCACTGACAGACGAATCCCCAGCCTCGCTTGCGATGTGGGGTCCATACAACACGGCTACCAATACGATTACGCCGTGCGCTGTTCGCAAGCCAGTCGTCACGTATGACGTATTAGTGGATGCGCCAAGCCGTCTCGCGTCAGCTAGCTCGTCCTCCGCCGGCATCACTGCGGTCGGTATGAACGCCCAATTCGTTGAGCAGGACTTGCTCAATGCCTCCTGCGCGGGTGGGCAGCTCTGGGACAACTCCTCACAGAACTGCGTCTGTCCGTCCGGGCAGTTCAACGTCGGGGGTATATGTAGCTGCCCGGCTTCGACCGTCTGGAACGGCTCGTCTTGCGTGACGCCAACGTGCACCGCTCAGTCAAACCGCGATAGCGTGACCAATCCCTTCCCGTCGATTGGGGCGGCCACTTCGTCGTCTCCAATTGGAGCGCACTGGTATCAGCAGCCGCGCGCCGATTGGTGCAACGATGGCGATGCGACCCCCTCGGCCAATGACTGGGGCCGCTACGCTGGAACGGTCTTCCAGTCGGGCGTGCTAATTCCTGTTGCGTCCTCTTATACATCCTATACAGGCCACATTGGTGCTTCCTATGTCAATTACAACTATGCCTGTGGTACCGGCGGTGGATTTAACTCGTCACTAGGCATCTGCAGCTGCTCCCAGGTCACGCCCGCCGGCGGCCCAGCGACGGGAACATGGAGCTTCGCGACAGGACCAAGCGGAACGTGGACGGCAACGGTGGTTGCCGATAGCGTGAGATCCTGTGCGGCTGGATACAGCGGAACAGAGTCAACCCCAGCGACTTATACAAGCAGCTGTGTCGCCGCTGGTTCAGGATTCGCTGTGTCAGCATCACCGAGTATCTCGCTTGGATCGTGGAACCAAGCAGGCTGCGCATTCATTCCCCTCAGCTGCAGTGCGAGCGGCCCGGATTCAGAGCCCTGCACTGGCGCGAGAATTGGTACAGCCACTCGTGTCTGTAATACGACGACCGGAAATTATGGATCATGGAATGAGTCAGCCTGCGCTCCTGCCCCCATCGCCTGCAGCGGACCAACTTCACAAGCTTGTGGAACCGGCCGCTCCGGTACATCTATCCGTACCTGCGACACAGCCACAGGAACGTGGAGTGCGTGGGACGAGGCAGGCTGCACAGTCGATCCGATTGCCTGCAGCGGTGCAGCGACACAAGCCTGCAGCGGTGGCCAGACTGGCACTTCTATTCGCACCTGTAATACAACCAATGGTACGTGGAGCGCGTGGGATGACGCAGCTTGTGCCTGCCCAGCGGGGATGTCTTGGACGGGTTCCATCTGCGAATGCGCTGGCTCGTCCTCAGATATTGAAACACGCACTTGTGTTAACGGAACAGGAACAGAAACACGTGACCGTATCAGAACGTGCGGCTCAGCAGGCTGGGATGCATGGTCGACATGGTCTATTTGGAATACATCTACGTGCGTTCTAGGGTCTGTAAATGCTTGCGTTCTTGCAGATGTAAATACCACGACTGAAACGGAGGCATGCCCATCAGGATCTCAAGAGGCAACAAGGACTCGCACCATGACATCTACCTGCTCCGGGGCACCTACTGCTTGGTCTAGTCCAGCAGCTGGGGGATGGTCATCGTGCACTCCGATTATTCAATCCTGCGCTGATTATTTTGGTAACTACGGCGTCCTGTTCTACGGCGAAGCCTGCGCCATTACTTGGTGTAGTGTTCAACCTAATTACGCGCCAGGAAACATGACTATTATTTGTGATGGGATGGGGTGCACTACGACATGGCCTCCCATAATCTCTTACACGACCACGACAACAAAAGATTGGAATGAGGGTCCGTTGCCTGCTGGGCCATTTTCACCCAGAAATTCTGTAACCAGCGTGACGACAACAATGGCCACACCGTGCCCAGGGGTACCAATCATTCCCCCCCAGCAACCCTCCGCTTCGCCGGTATGCCTAGCCACACTCGGGGACGCAGGGTATAACGGAGGTAATCAAATGATTCTGACTGGTGTGGTAGCCGCGGGAAACTGTGAGGTCAGCGGATGGGGTAGCGGTGGGTCTGGACCATGCCTCTCCGTCGATGAGGGTAATTACCAGTGCGTTCAAACTTTACCAAGCGAACACAACAGGTGGGACGTACAGAGTCCACAGTGGAGCAGTAGTTGCTCGGGAGTCTTTTTCTTCTGGCAAGCGAATTTATCGTCTTTCCCAGGATGCTAGTGTAGGAGTTGACTGGGTTGGGAATCCCCAGCATCTTGAAAGGTGGCAGCGACAACAAGTCGCCGCCACCTTTCTTCACTATCCAACACGCCTCATGGGTGAACTACGCGTTCAGGCACCTAAGACTCGATCACTGACTCTTTACATTATGACGTTGTTCCTTGCCACTTCTTTTTCCTCGTGCGCAAATGAAGCTTCCCGGGAAAATCTTGCTACGTGGGAAAATGGAACGCTTGATGCCAAACATGATGCGAGCCGTCCACTCAAAATAAAAATTGACCCCACAGCGGGGAAGCTACTTCAAGCGGCGTGGTCTGATAGCATCAGGCCAGGATTCGGCTGGCAAAAGGCCCGTCAAGTTCCGGACGGAACCCGCGATTCTTTGAGTGGAGCAGGTGCCTTCGTGCCAGCAATACCTATTGTCGACATGAAGACTCAAGAAACGATTGGGTGGCGGGTGAGACACAGGAAACTTATTTTAACACTACAGAACTCATCAGCCCCTGAAACACTCCGTGTTACAATTACTCCTCCTCGCGAATGAGAGACATGCCGCCATTGAAGAAATTCAGGCCCACGAAGCAATCGACTTGGAACTCCTCGGCCCGCAGCCGATGGTTTTTTGTGCCGTGTTTTTTGCTCACGATTTCGTGTAGCGAAAATAGAGAACGCCCACGTGCCATTGAGCAGGACCGCGTCGACACGACAGTGGTCTATTCTTCGGGAGGAGGGAGGGGTTCTTTGGCGGAGAAGCGTTCTGGAAGGGTTCTTCTTCCTCGAGGATTTCCAGTCCAAGAATCTGCGGTGGAAACAGATGATAGGTCGGGCGACGGGGTACGGGTTGAAATTTACTCAGGACCGCACGCGACACTGTTCGCACCCTTAGAGGCAGACCTCGCCCAGCGTCCATGGAAGGGTATGGCGCGTTACCTGGTTGCGCCAGAAGAGAGAGACTCATCTGATAAAAATATCTGGTTCGGCATGCATAAAGATCTACGCCGCGCAGCTGATCAACAGTGCGTCGGTAAATATTTGCCGCCGCGCACCGGTCTTCTTCAGCTAGTTTCGGACACGGCGGCGATGGCGAGAACCCGACTGCTCTTCTCTCTCTCAGAACGCGAGAGACAACGTGTTGAGGAGTCGTGCCCAGAGGGGAGTCCTTCCGGGCAGTGGTTTGATGAAGTGGTCTCGAATAGAATGCGCGCGTCAGTACTGATGCCTCGGGATAGTACTCCTATAGACCTACCAGCACTCAGGGTGCTTAATGAAGACGGAACAGTGTCTGTCTGGTCCCTTCGTGGAAGAATACAGTGGCCGGTATCAAGACCGTGATTGATAAGAAATATTACGGAGGAAGGTGGCTGAGAGGAGCTCTTCTACTAGCAGCGGTTTCCTGTGTCGCTGAAAAGTCTTCTCAGGAAGAGACTACCGGGGAAACAAAAAACCTTCAAGTGGTCGCGAAGAGTGTCGTACTCGCCGATACAATCCCTTTGGTGAGTCACGCAATTCCTATCACTCTTGCGAGTGGAAATCCAGTTAAAACTCAACGGGTCATTGAAGTCTATCTAGATCCAGCGGAGCCTCTTCCGCCAGTACTAGAATCGTTACGACGAGACGAGCGGTTAGGCAGAGCAGACATTACGCTCCTCCTCTACTGGCTCCCGAAAGACGCTCTTTCTGGAGCTCGTCGTCTCTGCAAGCCTCGCGATAGACGTCCGCCTCTCCCGGAGTGGGGAGACTGTAGCGACGACAAACTAAATGAAACTGCGCGGTGGATTACCGATATGAAGCAACGATTTACTCTGATTCAAAAATCAGTACAGAGTAAGCATACCCCACCGGTGCTTTTCAGCCCAGACATTCGGTCACGGGGAATATCGTCGTGGAATCTACAAGACACATCGCGACGCCTCCTCTTGTCTGATCTATATATGGCATTGTCTGTTCCGTGAAGATGTGTTTTTGAGAATTGAGCATAAAATTGGGTAGGTTTTGCAATGCTGAATGTACCGCGATGAGCTAGAAATCATTCCTCCTAAGTCTCTCCTTGTCCGAGTGGAAAGTTCCACGAGACTCTTTGATACCTAAATTCACTTTCACCGACTAGTGAATAAAGCCGGTACGTCCGACACAAGATCCAAAAAAACTGAATACGCCGTAAAGATGCGCACAAACCGCCGTGTGCCCTATGAAATCTTCACATTAACGCTATTATGCTAGAGAAATCTAGACATCCTTAACGCTCAATTCACATGACAGGCACTCCCTATCAGTCCATCGGACTTATTCCTGGCGCAGACCAGATTTCACACTCTGATATCGCAAAAGACTGGTTCCCCGGATGGAGCGCAGAGTGGCCAGAGGGACCTATCACATGGAGAGTGCTCTTTCCCGATGGGTTCCCAAAAAGTGAAATTTGGTCTGGTCAAATCAGTGTGGGAGCCGCGTCATTGATGATTAACGGGAAAGAGTGGGAGATAGAAGGTGTTGTCATGACGCCTGACCAACTGACCTCATGGGAGGGAAGCGAAGAAGAGCGCGCCGCCGCAGCGGTCGCAAATCCCGACGCTCCCGAGACTCGACGATCTGCAGAAAATACGGAGTCCCGTCCAGCCCCGACTCCGTGGACGCTCCATCGCCTTGGGGCACAGCACGCCTCGTGGATCTGGGCTAAAAGCGCCGCCGTGACTTCAGAAGAAGTCAAAGCAGCCGAAGATGTGATTCAGGGGAGGCTCATTGCTGTCGCAAAGCAGATCCATGCAGAAGTCAATCATGAGGATGCGTTGCTTTGGGGTCAAGCCTATGCGTGGTCCATGATGCTCACACGTAAACAGTTCAGTAGTCTCTGGGATAATAAACTGAAGGGAGCAGCTTACGATATCGGAGAATCTCGCCGAGCGATTCGTGAACAATGCTACAATGACCCATGGCAGAGAGAAGATCTTCGAAGCTTAACGCGGCATCCTCGGCAAGAAGTTCGCTCACTGGCTGTCGAAATTATCAATGAGCGATCGCGGCGAAACGATCCTGAGCATCAGGCACGACTGGCAGCCGCTCGTGAGGCTGGGGCAAACTCTGCGGCAATGCAATCGATCGGAGATAATATTGGGAATGCAGCCGCGTCGAAACAAAAGGCCGCTCATTCAACGGAACAACATCAAACAGATGAAGCGCCTACTCCGACATCTTCGATAGAAACGGCACCGGTCGTGCCGAGCCCTGTTCGGCGGTAGTATCGTCTTCCGGTAGAGATTCGCAAAGACTACGTCTTTGAAGAAATTGAAGGAGCGACTATTTTTTGTGTTCGAACACGAGAAGACGTTGATACGCATATTGCCTGCTACGTTCGCAAGCTACTCGCCCGTAAGCTACTCGTCTCCACCGAGCCGCCAGCGTCGCTGTGTCTTTTGCTTTCGAATGTGTTCCTTATCCACACGTCGCTCAACACGACTGGCGAGAGAGGGAGCGGTCGGTACACGAACAACCTCTTCATACAATGCAGATGCGACTAGCTTTTCAAGTCGAGCTATTGCCGCATGCTTGTTTTGCAGCTGACTTCTATGGTTTTGCGATCGAACCCAAACTCGACCCTCTGAATCACAGCGAGACGCGAGGACATGGCGGATGCGCTCAACTTGATCCGCGGAGAGCGATGAATCGTCTACGGGATTCCAGCCAGCGGAAATCGCAGTCGAGCTCGTGTTCACGTGTTGCCCTCCGGGACCACTTGAGCGAGTCGCTCGGAAAGTAAAATGGGTCGGATTAAGCATGTGACGAAAAACAGGTTGGAAGAATGGCTACAATGGATCATAGTGGATCACTATGCAAAACGCTGAATCTATTGATGGAGTACACGCCGTAGGCCTCCGCTTGAAACAAGCGTGGAGCGGCACCGATCTCAGGCCAGTTCTTCTACAAAGTGATGGAGCTCTCCATGCGGGACGCGTGGCAGCAGACCTCGGAGAGACTCTCTCACTCACTCCAATTTTGTGTGAAGCGGAGAGCCTTGCGCTAGCCCAAAGAATAGGGTGGGGCGGCTCACATCCTATGCGGCAAGTCGCAGGAGAACACGCACAACCAAGATTGGTTGTTATCCGGGGATTAGAGAAACTTGCTCACGCACGCCAATTAGAGATCTGGTCAATTGTCGCGCGGAGAACACTTGAGCGGGGGCTGGGGGAGATGCATCCGGATGCAAGAATTCTCATCATCCAAGAGAGCGACGCACTACCAATTGCTTTTAGCCTTGCGGTGCGACTCCAAGAAGGAGGAGTGCTTCGCGAAACTGATCCGCGTCAGGTAGAGCGATTAATAGAGCCTTCTGTTGTGTCGGCGCTTTCCCAGATGGATGCGATGATTACCAAGCTAGAATCCTTCGGGTTGAGCCCGAAGGAATGGGATGCGATGGCTGCAGAACTTCGATTTGCGACCATTGGAGAAGGGGGGCGGCGATGGCACATTCCAGACAGCATAATTCCTCCACATGAGCGATTGTCTACAAAAACGACGCAAGATCTAGAACAAAACAACTCTCGTGCGAACGGTACGAGAGCACCGCAAGGTAAAAGTCTTGAGAGTCCCTCACGCCTGACTGGCGACGAAGATCTCATTTCAGGCACACCTGCTCTTTCTCAAAAGAAAGAAGTAGCGGTGCGGACGAAAAAAGAAAATACTCAACGTCAAATCAAAGCCACTGCGAAGAGAAAAGGTCGGTAAAAGGCTCAAGTCGTTTGGGGCACCACGTGTAGGGCTTTTAGGGAAGGCTCGTCGCCTCAGTATCCATTTTTGGAAGCATCCGAGATGCTCTCATTGCAGCGATACGTATTTCGCGGTGTTCATCAAGAAGGCAGTGTCGAACCACTCCACGTAGATTGAAGGGAACGGTCTCTGGAGATGTCGAGAAGTCACAGCGTTCGAGCCACGAGCAGAGACGCCAGCCAGCGGATAAATGAAGGGGGCGTCCTAGCGGGCCGCTGCTTGAGATCAGAACCGTGGCCGCATCAACAACCCCGGTTTCGTCAAGATCGTTTTGGTGCCAAGGGGTGCACCGTAACCACTCACTCGTCGGATCAAAAACTCGCGCAAACGATGTCTGATGTTCACGAATGACTCGATGCGGAATAGAGAGCAGCAGTGTGGAGAGCGCTCGCAGCAAGTCCGGACCAGAAGCTGAATCGGCCAACCGACGGGCCGTGCACTGGGAGAAAATCTTCGTGATGACCGGCGACCACCACTCAGCAGGCATCCGATCGAGCAATAGGACGAGAAATCTAAGTGGTTCGCTCGTATAGGGAATGGTCACATCTCGGCGAAGAACGACATCAAGCACACGACGTTGCCACAGGCGAGACTCAAGCCAGCCATCGGGGAACCCGAGACATTGACGCCACGCAAGGACGTGCTCTTGGGGGACGCGGAGGATTCGCGTTGGCTGCGCCCACCATGCCCACCGGAGTCGATGCCGAGTCGTCGCGTCGCACTGCATGTGCTCAAGTCGATGCATGAGTGCGGTGCGATGATGTTCTAAGGTTGAGAGGCGTACAACACGAAGACTTTCTCGCCATCCTAGGCGATACCCAGGAACCATCTTTTTTAAGAGAGCCCTGCCATAGTCCGTGAGATACCCGTCCTTCATATCCTGAGATACTCGGGATGGCGGCCGCTGGTGGATTACCGGACGAAAAGGGGATACCAATGTCATAGCCTTAAGAATACACTTGACTCGCCGGACGTGTGGCCCGAGCATCCCACAAATCCTGCTCCGTGACCTTGGCATCAAGTAGGACTCCTGCTAGCGAGGCGCGGCCGAGGGCCAGCTGTTGTGCCCCCACCACTAGTGTCCGAATATCGCGGCCACTCCATCCATCGAGTGTGTCAGCCACTCGTTGAATCGCTAAGCGCAAAGACTCATCGGGGGCAGCTTGCTCGGAGAGAAAGTTGAACAAAAGGTCTGAGCGGGCGCCAGCGTCGGGGAGAGAGAGGGTCATCGTCTCTTGAAATCGGGAAAGAATTGCAGGGTCAATTCGATCAGGTCGATTCGTGGCACCAATGAGAAGGATGCTACGCGGGTCTTCCCCAATACCGTCAAGTTCTACCAGAATCTGGGCTACGATTTCTTCCGTATATCGGTCACCCTCTCCCCGAGCAGGTAGGTAGCTATCGAGCTCGTCGAGGAACAAAATGGCGGGGGCTGCGGCTCTCGCCCGCTCAAAAATCGCGCGTAGGGCTTGGCCAGAGACCCCTAAATGAGCTCTTTTGACGTCTGCCGGAGAGGCCGTGACAAACCCAAGACCCGTCTCGGTGGCGAGGACTCTGGCAATTTCTGTCTTTCCCGTACCAGGAGGACCGGCAAGCAGAAGAGCTGACGGGAGTCGAAATCCCTTGGCGCGTAGCTCTTCCGCATGCTGAAAGGCGTGCGAGAGCGTCTTAAGACGAGCCTTCATCGCTGGGTCGAGGAGCAGTCTATTCCATCCGGTTGGCCCGGAAGCAACCGTCCGAGACGTTGGGGTAAATCCACGGCGTCGGCGCCATCGCTCAATCGTCGCATCCCAATCTGCGGCTCCCCCAGCAGCCACAGCTGTGGCTCCAGCACGAACTAATGTCTCAATGTCCCGTCCAGCGAAGCTTTGAAGGGCGGTAATTCGCTCATCAGTAATCCAATCAATTGGCTGGCCAAGGGCTTTGCACGTTTGGATCAAAAGTCCGCGTCGAACTTCCGCTGGCGGAAGTGGCATTTCGAGCACGTCGCCAAAGCGAGACATGATTGCTCCATCGATTCTCTCTACATTATTCGTGGCACCAATCACCCAGATTTTTGGAGCGTCCGATTGCGTTGGTTGCCATTGAGCGAGGAAGCTTTCCGTCATGCTTCGAGCGAACGCATCAGTGTCCGCCCGAGATCGGTCTGCGAACACCGCATCACATTCATCCACAATGACCACACAGGGAGCGGAGAGGCGTACACGGTCCCAGAAAGCTTTAGCCCGCTCTTCAGTCCCTCCAACGTGGGCCGACTTTAAGTCTGGAGCAGATACCATAACAACAGGCACGCCAGCAGCTTGAGCAAGACGGCGAGCAGACTCTGTTTTCCCGGTCCCGGGAGGACCAGTCATCAGAGTGCCTGTCGGCGCGGCAGCAGATCCTGCGCGAAAAAGACTTAATCCGCCGAAAAGTCGCTCAAGCACGACAAGAGGAGCCCACAGCCCGGAGACTGCAGCCTCAATGCTATCGTAATGGTCGAGCTCTTGTCTCACGCGGTCTAACTTCGCGGCGATATGACGCTGTGACTGTGTGAGCCACCACGAAGGGTCGGGACCAGGCACAAGACGGAGAAGGGCACGCAGATGCTGACGTAAGCGTGTCGCCGCTTGAGGCGTTGCGCCGGCCAACCCACCAACCATCGCTTTGGCGGCGGCTCGCTGTAGCGGAGTATCTTCTAACACGGTCATCGCGTCCGGGTCCCACGCGGCGAGCATACGGGGGGCCCCACCTGTCGAAGAGACCACCCGTAATCCAATACGGTCTGGGCTTGGCGTCCCAACCTGAATTGGCCAGATCAGCTGCTGCAAGCGGTCGAGAGCCGTCGGAGTTGGCCGACTAGGGACTGGGGTCATCTGTGGCTGCAGTGCCACAGGAGCCGCCGCCACGAGTCGCAACTGCAGCGTTCTCGCCCGCCAAACAGCGGCGCTAACGCTTAACCCTGTCCAGCACAGTAACAAGAGCGCAAGCCACGCCGGACGGTCTGAAGTGTTGACTGCGCCCAAGCCAGCCGCGGAAATACTCGCGAAAGCAGTCAGGCCGGCGCGAAACAGGCCCTCTTCTGGATCAACAGATCTTGACCGTTCCCGCCAAATCCACAAAGACAGCGCTCCCCAGACGATGGTTGGGACTGCCAGTCGAAGGGAGCTTAAAGAGCCGAGGACCGGAATCCACTGACTCGCATACACACCAAGGGCCCCCGCAGCCATCGGCCCCCACCAGCTTGGCTCTCGAATAACATCAATACCTCGAACCCACTGCGTTGATTGAATTAAATCGTGCGTCACACTCGTGCCATAACTAGCCCACACCTGCATGCGGGACTGCTGGACTGTCGTCAAGAGACTCAACGTCTCCTCTTGAGCTTGGGCAACAGACTGCTGTCGTTCAAGTTGGCCCCGGGGGACTCGATGAAGTGCACGCATCCACGCTGCAGCCTCAGACCACTTCGGTGCGGTGGAAGAAGAATTCATGCAAGACGGTAGGAAAAAGTCAAACAGAACAAGGCACAGGAATTCTCCACAATGTAGCGGAGAATGGCGACGTAGACGGCGTTCATGAGGGGCGATATTTTGAATGCGAAGGTCGAAAAATAACCTTCGAAAGTGAAAAGTGCCTCTGGCGCTCCCGCTCAGTGAAGGCTTCGCAGTATCATTGCACTGAAACTTGAACCGAGCCTGCGGCTCTCTAGAAAGCTCCTTTTCATTCGCAACGATGAGATACAAAAAAGCGAGGGTAGGTTTTATCGGTCAGTATGAGGCAGTGCCTCGCAGAAGTGGTCAACAATGAGACCCCCATTAACCATCGAGCTCAGAGTCGGAGACGCGACAGTTGTCTGGCCACTACATGTGCGGGTCTCATTGACTCCGGAAAGAGAACTTCCCTGTGAGGCGGCCGTAATTGATGCGGACGGACGAATCTTAGCCGAATATTTTCCGAGCTTGGATGATATTATTACCGGAGATCCTGTTAGTGTCGTCGTAGCGCAAGCACAGGGACTAATCACACGATGGGCACAGTTGCATTCGGACGGATTGACTGCAGCAAGTCCCTATCTATCAACCTTCCCTATTGAGGAAAACCACGCTGCAAAGATGCGAACACATTTAAGCTTAGAAAGAGAGAAGGGAAAAACATGTGAAGAAGATATGGTTTCCATCCGAAAAAGTCAAACCAGAGGAAGCGGTTTACTCTTGAAAGAAGAAGGGCGTCTTGCCCAAACAACGAATGAGACCCCTGCCACGGAAGAGGGGGCTGCACGTGAGCATCCTCTCACGGTGGACACGGTATTGGCCCCACTTTGGGGGAGCGTTCTTCTTGGAATTATAGCGGGACTCAGCGCAAGCCTTGCAGTCGGTCGAAGCGATATGGCACTGGGTTTGATGTATTCTGGCGGCCAAGTCATGGGATGGTACACGGTGCGGACGATGGTTCGTGGAATACGACCGCGATGGTGGCTTCCGCACTGGGATGTGAGTGAGGAATCTCTCTCGGTGTTATCAGCGGCAGCCGATACACGGTGGCCAGAACAACCGCGCGCGCCTCGCGCAGGACCCGCGTGGATGACTCCTGTCCGTATGCGACGAGTGTTGCAAAGCCTCGCATGGATTCTGACAATTGCTGCTGGATGCGCATCCCTTCTCTCGGAAAACAGCTGGGGCCAAACACTCGCGCTCGTGCCCGGAACTCTACTTTGGCATTGGGGCTGGGGACAAATGGTGCCTAGCGCATCACCAGATACTCTTTTGGCAGACCGCGCCGAGTCACTCGTATCAGAGGGAAGAGAGCCTTCCACGTGACGGTACACTTTGGCGACCAGTAATTGGATTCGCTCCAATGGGAGACGGTGCGCAGAGGGCATCAACCGCGCCCGGAGTATCCCATGATTGCTGGCGTTGTTTGAGCAAATGAAGTAAAATATCCAGATCGGGTGTTCCCCGCGGCGCAGCAGCTCGGGCAAGAGCCAAGGGAGAGTCTGGGGGGGCGCTAATGTCGATAGTATTGCCGTGAGATCCAATAAACCTGCTGAAGTCTACACGGCCAAGGAGACGTTGCTGTAAGTCACGGACGAGTACGACACCGCTTTGCATTTGCTGGACAATCGCACCGATTCTCGGTGACCATGTCTCGGCAAGAGTACTCCAGCCATTCGGACGTTGAAGGTCTTCTGCGAGAGAAGAACCCCAGCCACCCGGACTTGGTGATTCAAGTGTGTATTCTCCCGTCGCTCGACCAAGCCATGTCCAGACCAAAGAGGATAAGCGCTCTGTGTCTAAGGGAAAACTGACAGGAGCCTCTGTTGTCCAAACGGGAGGCATCGAGCGGAGGAGGCGCTCTCCGATAGAATCGAGAGGCCACTCCTGCTGCATGAGTAAAGAAAGCCTGTCACGCCGCATGCTTTCGCGAAGAAGCCGATGTGAATACTCCGCTCCGAGAACGCACGCGCGACCAACTGCGGGAACTGTCTTAATACAGCGAGCCAAGTCAGGTTCTTTCCCCCCCTGTCCGTCGATAACCGGAACGTGGCGGGCTCCTCCGAGATGTTGAGACGAGGCTTTCTGGACAGATTTCTTCCAGAAAGGAAAGGGAACCATCGCTGATTGGAGAAGATGCAGCGGACCGGGGTCTAGATGAGGCATCTGCAAGTGTCCGGATTCGTAAATTCGGACAATGACAGGCTCGGGTTGTGCCTCGAGAATTGGCAGGAGGGAGGAAAAAATTTCGTAGCACCCGGCTGTTCCCCGTGATTCCTCAATCAAGTCAGCAAAATCTGCCCGAAAGACTTCGCCGTCACGACGCCGTGAGGCGAGTCGGAGCCGCCGCCGATCCTGGGCGTCGTCAGAGCGTGTTTCAGCATGTGCGATGAGGCGTTCAACCTCATCCGGAAGCAACACACTCAATGGACGCCATGGTTGTGGCCCTCTCGACAGCTTTTCTGATGGAGGAGGAGAGGGGGGGACAAATGTTGGCATACCTCACTCTAATCGGTCCGCCCGTCTTCCCGCTCGGGTCCGTAGGGATTTTTTGAGGCACCGTCCATCAGCTTCTTTCAAGACGGTGCTGTCTTTTAGAAGCTCCTCATCCAGTGCACTTTTGCCTGCTTCGTCTACCGAGAATACCACCAAGCGGTCGTAAACGTCTGAAACAAATAGCCGTATTTTTAAAGGCTTCAACGCGCTCTATGCCGCCCGATCCAGTGAATTAGATCGGGCGGCATCGGGCACATCACGCAATCAGGTCTTCTTCGGAGTGATGGACGGCGTAGAAACCCACGATAGTTCGGTCTCCTTCGAAGACCATGTGACCTTACTGACGATAGCGTCGGACGGAAGCGAGTTCGGAGCCGCGGCAATATTGAGTGCCGGAGATCCTGACCACGAACCGATCCATTGCTTTGATGTGAAGTCGCGCGCCGTAAAGACGGCCGTTCCGTTACGGATAATATTTCCAATCAAGTGTACCGCTTGGACCCGAGCGTCATCTTGTGCCTCAACGAGCCCCTGAGACTTGACTGAAAACCACCACGCGAGATGGGTGTGCCATCCAGCAAAATAGACAGTAATCTCGTCCTCGTCCACGTCGATAACGAGTGGATACTGTGACTGCGTCGGATTCTCTGCACGCAAGGTGACAGAATCCCCTTCCCCTGTCGGCTGGATAATTTGCAGCGCGATGACTCGGCGAAGATCTGCGCAGAGTGCGTCAGCCAATTCTAAGGGATTTCGTAAAAACACTTCGGGGGACTGAGCCATAGTATAAACCAAGGAGAAAAGACCGGATAAAGCATCAGAACATCTCACTGCTTTGGTGTACGGGGTGCTTCGTCGAGTATTCTCGCCGTGCTCAAAACGGGGGGAAAATAGTCCATTGACAAGGACCCCGGTTGCAAGCACCTCCCGCACAAGAGGCGGAGGACGGTAAAACAAGCGAAGCATCTGCTCCTTACTTTTCTCAGGCCCCGACGATTGGCCAAAAACTGTAAAGGCAAAACGGCCCATCCGAACAAAGGATGGGCCGTTTTGCTGAGTCGTGCTATCTGGTAATTAACGCGCGGGCGGCTGGTAAGACTCGATGAGGGCGGTCAGGGCCGGATTATCGGCAACACCGAAATCCTCAATGAGGTTCTGCTTGTCCCGCTCTAGTTCAGCGGCGGAAAACTCATCAAAGGCTGGACGAAGCTGCTTGAGTGTAGCTTCGATCTGATTGGTGAGCTCGTCGCTCGAGAGCGACTGCATGGGACGGTTGAGGCGTGTAGACATGCGGAATCAATCGGCAGAGAAATACCCCTGTTGTGGGGGCGGCGTCGTCACCTCATTAGTGGGTGCGACTCACAGAGTGATACACGGAGCACAGGCAAGTGTTGCCTCCCTAGTGTAGTCTCAAGTCAAATCCGGGCGCAAGTGTTGCGATCTCTCCGGCAAGAGGATGGGGAATCTGAACGAATTTCAGAGGGGGCATCGAGAGGGGGAAAATCTCTGCCAAGAAGTTTTAGAACAAGGAAAATCTTGCAAAATCAAAATGTCACCAGTTCTTTAGAACAATCTTCAGAGATAAAAGATGAAAGACTATCTCGACATTATGATATCCACACATACAAACTCAGTAAAAACAGATGGCGCACCGTTGAAATCGGCCGTCGAGCCCCTAGAAGGGTAAAAAAAACGGTTCTATCGAGTGAATCTTTGAGAAACGCAAGGGTGGGCTCGCTCAAAAGAAGCAATTCTTGGCAGTCGGTAGTATCTTGTCTTTAAGTGCCCTCTCGATGGCACCGACTTCCTCCTTTTAAAACTTCTGCGAATGTCTTCTTTTGATCCTGCGGTGGCTTTAGTACCTGCCCAAACACAGTCTTTCAATTGGGTCAAATCGACACAAGCGCGTCGAATGGCGTGGTGCTACGCCGCGCTGCTGCGGCGGAGTGGGGCGCAACTGTCGGTGGAGATTTCAGAAAGAGAATTACTGTTGCTGGTCGAATCAGGATTAGTGGAAGAGTCGAAGCATCTCCTCACGGCCAAAGGTGTTGGTGTCATTGAGATTGCTGTTCTTGAGCCGACAAAAGTGGCGCACCCCTTGCTTAGTAGCCTTGTGACCGCGTGGGCTCACGAATCACTTGGCGCCCGAGAGTGGCGTCCAGGGACGAGACAGGTCTAACGCTTTTGGCAAAGCGCATCAAGGAAGAATTTATCAAACTCTAATTTCTACTCTTATGATTCGTACAGTGATTCGCCGAGCTTCTGCCGCCCTCGCGGTGTCTTTGTTGGCTGCCTGCTCCACCGTATCGAGTGAGCCGTCCCCTGTTTTTGTCACCCCGGGTAGCTACACATTAACTCAAATATGGACGCAAAGTGGGGGGTGGAGATCTGTCGTTGGTGGAGCGCTTTGCCCCGATCTCGGCCTCGCTGCAGCCTGCGGTTTCGCCCCGGTAACTGGGGGAGATCTCCTGCTCGATCCATTAGGGCAGTGGCAAATGACTGTCCGGATGCGAACAGGCATTGGGGGCGCAGAGCAGCTTTTTAGCAGTAGCGGAAGGTGGCAGGCTCAAGGGCCGTCGGCAACCCCACGGTTAAACTTATTTGGGAATACAGGAATTGGAATTGCGACTGCGGGAGGAGCCTACCTCCCGCTAATTCAAGCGGGTACGGTGTCTGGCTCCGCGAATGTCGCTCCAACCACACGTATTGAAATTGCCGGTCTGACCGGATTATCCCTCGCGTTTACTCGTTCGACGTCTCGTTTGCCATAATGATCGCACGGGTCCCCAACAACGCCGCAAGTTCAAGCCCGACGATTCTTAAGAAGCGGATGGTCTATCAAGAGAAAATCTAAACAAAAACTTGTGCCAAAAAAAGAGAAAGAAACACGAAAGCTTTGCTTGTCACAGGACAAAGCCCAAGTGAACAGAGTGAATTTTCTTCTCTGCAAGCCGCTCGTTTTGAGACAAAAGAGCACACGCTTCAACGGGAAAAAATGTTTTAAGAGCTTCCTGTCAGAGCGGCTATCGCTACGGGCCTCCTCTTGCTCGCCACCTTTTGAATACTCTATGAACGCCTACTTCTTCCGTCGCGTTGGCGCCCTTTGTCTTAGTGTGGTGGTGGCCCTCGTGGCCGCCTGCAAATCTGAGCCAACAGTTTCGGACTTGACGACAGCTTCTCCCTTGGGACGCTGGATTCTGCAAAGTGCGGGGTCTCCGCCAACTCCAGTTCCGCTTGACCTCCGCAGATTAATAGGAGAACCAGGTTTATTGGCCAGCGGGAGTCTTGATATTCGTGCCGATGGATCTCATACGCTGTATTTGGATCGGCGGATTGTTTTGGCTTCTGGCGATACGACTAGATCCCCGGTCCAATCTAGTGGATCAACACTTATTCGAGGCCTCAATCTGCAGCTGCAGCGTCCTGACGGGAGCTTGAGTATCGCGGATTTTGGTCCGAGATACCTGACGCTGCGACATTCAAATATGACGCTGTTTTTTCGGCGCGATACGACATGATTGATACTCCACGCGGATCGATCCGGATGACTCTCAACGCGGTTCGGCTGAAAAGGAAGAAGCGAAAGTTTGAGCGTAAACAGAACGCACACCGTACTCCTTGTGCCTCAGCTGGGACAGCGGTTTTACGGTAGTTTTTGGGAAAGCTTGATATTTAGGTAGGCTCACTCTTGTTCAACGATGGAGTATCTGGCGTATTAACATATCTTCCCAGAGATCTGATATAGCCTCACTGTTACCTAGGCAGAAAAAATAGGCGGAAAGCTTAATCTCTGGGAAGATCTGCGCCTAGAGGCAAAGGCCAGCGTGGAAGCCACCGAACGCTCCACGCACGTGTGCCTTGTTTCCACCAGCGGCGAAGACGCCGAACGTGTCGTGGGTGGTGGATCTGAATCAAGCGCCATCCCATCCATACAGCCGCGCTACGTATAACCCACGCACACAAAAACAAGGCGATAAAGCCGACAGAGACAGATGTCTTCAATTCCGCAAGGTGTCTAATCGTGCCGCCGATCAGTGGCCCGATGGAGGCCGTTATCCCAAAAACTGCCTGAAACATCACATAGCGCGTGGTGCTCGGGCTGTGAGATCGGCCGTGAGATCTGTGCGGTTGGCGCCGCCGGCCCATCCCAATAAGCCAGATTGGGAGCATGGTATTAAAGCATGTCAGGCCAACGCCGTACGTCACGAACGAGCCGAAGAGCCAGCGTCGGTCGACAAGAAGTGCCGCAATATATAAGCAGGGGGTAATCGCAATGAACCAAAGCCCGGCAAGAGCCATGAGACTGGAAGCTCCAACGTGGTCAGCGAGCTGACCCCATCGAACGGAGACAATCACCCCCGAAAGTGCGATGATGCTGGACATCCAGAGCAGCTGACCAAGGGTGAATCCGAGAGGTCCGAGGGCAGCAGCATCCCCATGGCGAATCGTAATTCCGTATCCAAGACCATAGAATGCGGCGAGAGCGGCCACCCGTCGATCATACAAGTTCAAGCCACGGAGCCAGTTCCATCCTCCCGGAAGCCATGTATGCATTCGCCACAGGGGAGTCCACTCAATTTCACGAATGAGTGCCGAGGGAGAAATCGGCCACAAGGGGAGCATGGCAAGCATCTGTCGAAGCCGATAAATCGCATGGATGCCGCAGGCGACGGCCACGACGAGGGCCCCCGCTCTAACTTGTATCGGGGGAAGACCGAAGCGCTGCTCAAGCGTATCGACCATCACACCAACGACAAGCCCTACTGCCATGCCGGCGAGGCTGAGCCAGCGGGAGCGGCGTCCCTGGTAGGCTCCCTGCTGTCCTGGTGGAAGAGCTTCAGCCATGATGGCCGTTAAGCTCACTTCCACGATCCCAATGGCAATGCTCATAATCGCGAGGCCAAGAATAAGCCCCGTAATCTGCCATCGTCCGGTCAACGCGAACACACTTCCGGCGGCTATGACGACCCCGATGCGCTCGGCAATAGAAGCCCGGACAACCAAATCACGTACATCCATGCGTCGCATCAACGCAGGACCCCACGCTTGTGACAGCAGAGAGAGAAGTGGAACGACGCCAAGAAGTCCAAGGGTCAACGCCCCAGCCTGCAGACTTAAGGCTAACCCTGTCGCGACCGTGTTGCCGGCAAAAACCCGACTGGACGAGTTGCTGGTCGCCGTAGACAAGGCCGCGCTCGTTAGCCGCGTTAAATGGTCAGATGAACTAGCCCCTTTTTGGGGAATTGTCTCTTCCACTAACGAGTCGACTGGCGGAATACCTGAGCAACGATCGTCCGCCATGGACTGGTGTTGATTCGCACGAGAAGGCAGTATAGAGTCTGTAATCTCTGGTATTTCTTTGAATTTATTTACCACTGGGAAAAACCAGACCTTTCACGTGGAATGAGCGAGACGACCGAGTGAAGCCGAGGAGAAAAACAAAAGAACTGCATGCGATAAAAAGAGAGAAAGGTTTCTCGGATATCTGAGTATTAGCACTCTACGGGCCTGAGGTAATCGCGGTGTTCCCCAGTCCGCGAGCATGGTTGTTTGAGACCGGTGCTGTGCGCATACAACGAGACCGGCGTCTCAAAGGCTGAGGCGCCGGTCTCGTTATATGTGCACTCTTCTTCCGCTACAAAAGAAAGAATAGTGGTTCTTCGGTACACAAAAAACACGAAAACAAGGCGTCAACAAAGGAGCTACGGGTGCCTAAGCTTAAGGGAAAAAAGTTTAGTCACTTACCGAGAAGGGCGACTATTTTGCTGAGACCGAACACGGAGCTCTTGGGGTGATCGCTCAATCATCTGCCCTTGGGGCCCTTGGGTATACAGCTCTTTGACCACAATCTGATCACTGATGATTTGGTTCACCAGCGCGGCTTTGTCTGCACACGAGGCAGCCTGCTGCCGAGCCGATGACAGAGAATCGGTCATAATAGCCACAGACGTCGCATCAATCGTGCCTACCTGACTCAGGCGAACGAGTTCGTCCATCCGCGTCTTAAACACGGCGCAGCTCAACGAGTCATTTCCTACCACTGGAATAATAGACTTCAGAGAAGCAGCAGCGATCGGGGCAAGAGGCGTTGCAGGACTCTCCGCGGCCAACGTCGTCTGACCACGAGTAAGGACCCCAACCGAGATCCCCAGCGCGGCGACGCAGAACGCCGCCATCGCGAACATAGCCCAGCGCGCACCCGGGGACATCCCAACGGCTTTCTCTGGCAAAGAAGGAGGAGTGACGACGGTCTCCGCACCCGCGGTCTGACGCTTCGGACGGTGGTGCTCCTGAAAGTCTTCGTCTTCCTCAAGACGGGGCTGGTGCGATAGGCCCATCTGTTGAGAGGCAAGGTACTGACGACGGCGAGGAGAGGGGACGCGACTCATAGGACAGAAAGGAGAAAAGTGAACACAAGTAACAGGTGCACATCACGGACACAACATCATGCTCTTCTCTGAATACACAGACGTAGACGATTCGTTGCCACCCTAGGTCAGACCGGGTTATTGAAACAGAATTTCCTACTTGGCGCCCGGGATGGCTGGGCCGGAAGATGCCGTCCCGTACAAGCGCAGCAAGGCCACATCACCGACTCGCTTGAGCATAGACGGGTCTACCGCCTCCAATACGTCTTGCTGGGTGTGGTGCTCAGGGAAGTTTAGGGCGATCACGACGCCCACAGGCCACCCTTTTTCCTGCAAGGGAATATGGTCATCGAGTACAGGCTTCCCAATTTCAGAGACGAACCACCTGTTATAGCCGAGGGCGCTGGCAATTTCCCAAATCCCTCGAACCATGTTCGGGGCGTTTTGAACACTCATCGGCTCTTGCTGAAAGAGTCCGTCTCGGGTGCCAACAAGGTCCCAAACGACCCCCCACGTGTAATCGGCCGGGGTGCCGAATGGCGGGTGCTTCGAGAGATATTGCGAACCAATCAGGACGTCCTGCCGGCTTCGGTCGCGAAAGTCGCCGTAGTCTTCACCATCGACGAAAATTAAGTCGACACCGATAGCGGGGGGGCGAAGAGAGAGCTGCCGAGCGATTTCTACAAACATCGCCACGCCGGCGGCCCCGTCGTTGGCGCCTGCAATGGGCTTGGTACGTTGCGATAAATCCGTATCCTTCTCAGCGACAGGGCGTGTATCCCAGTGGGTTAAGTAGGCGATGCGCGGGCCGGTCGAAGGGCCAAATCGAGCCACAATATTGCGAAGAGACAGTGTGTCGCCATCGACGGTCGCATGCCTCCATGATTGAACTTCGACTTGGGAGGTGTGGGCTTTCATACGCTGAAGAATCCAATCTCCGACAGCGCGGTGGGCCTGTGTGTTCGGAACGCGCGGGCCTGCATCCAGCTGATAGCGGAGATTTGACATAGCGCTATCGAGGAGAAAGGGACTTGCCTCGCGCAAGGCCATCTGTTGCGGAGTCGGAGTATCGGCGATCCGTGGAGTCGTACTCTCAGAGCGATCAGTCTTTAGAGTACCCTCACCACCGCAGGAGGAGATAAGAATAGCAAGCGCACAGATGGCGACACGGTGAAAATGATGATTCAAAAAACGCATATCAGCGATTCGCGAAGGGAATAGACAAGAAAACGATTGCCGCGAATGAGGCATGCCTCTTCGGCCAACCGTGTTCACAGGATATGCGCAACGGAGGGATCTGTGGCAACACACTTTGAGGTCTCCCAAACTGAAAAACGCCAAAACCGTGCCAAAGATCCGCTAAAGAGAGGCTCGAGATATCATTAGATACTCTTAATCTTGATTAGGTGCGCGGCCCATTTCTCCTTCGGAGAGAGACATACGGGAATGGGCAGATGGGGAGCCGACGGGAAAAACAGGAAATGAGAAACATGTTGAGAACACCCGCGTTTCGGACAGGTATTCAGAGCCCGTATGAGACGGAGGGCTAACCTCGTATTGTGGGGATATATTTCGGATGAGATCTTCCGCACAGAGAAGCGCAGGGCTGTTCTCTCATTTTTTCTCTATCTTTGCTGTCTATGAATATCGCGCTCCTTGGTCCCCCTGGAAGTGGCAAAGGCACCTTGGCGGCGTCCATGGCGGCGGCGTCTCTGCTTGGAATATTTGATACAGGTGCTACGCTTCGTACATGGTCGCGCAAGAATGATCCCGCCTTGTATCAACACCTAAGCGCGGGGGGGATGGCGCCGACGGACCTCGTCATTGATCTGATGGGACGAAACCTCGCAAACCCACCTGCTGGTTGTCGGGGGTGGATTATTGATGGATTTCCAAGAAACGAAGAACAGGCCAATATTGCCCTGAGTTCCTATAAGGCAGGTAAGTTTTCGTGGGATGCCCTGCTGATTTTAGACTCTAGTACGGAGACAGTAATCTCGCGACTCGCCGGAAGACAGATGTGCGGGTCCTGCGGCAAAGCGTGGAATACCAGATTCCTTCCGCCAGTAACACTTGGTCGATGCAGCTGTGGCGGAGCCTTGGCTCCTCGGGCAGACGATACCGAAGAAGGAATTGCCCAGCGCCTATCCCTTTACACGAACCGGACGTCGCAGGGCATCGCCCGGATTCTGGCAGATGGAAATATCCCGGTTGTCAAGCTCGATGGAAACCACACAGAGCCACAGCGAACGTGGCACGAAGCAAATGAGTGGCTCGAGAAATCCTTCGGAGCACGGTGGACTCAGCTAGCGGTGCGCCCAGAGCCGAATAACCGACGCGGCAGGTAAGGCGAGTTGCGCCGGGCAGGACAAAGAGAGACTGGGCAACAGAAACAGAGTCGCCTATCCTAAGACGTGTCACTGTTACTACTAGGCGGGCGTATCCTTTTTGCCGGCTCTCTCTCTCCCACCGTCGTTATGCGTTCACGATTCTCTCGTGGTGTTTGGTTGCTCGTTCCCGTGCTAACGATGCAAGCCTGTGCAGGGCGAAATCGTCCAGATGTTGAACTCGTTGGTGCGCCGCGCATTGTCACACCGCAGATGCCGACTGCGCCAGCACGCTATGACACCGTTGGTCAAGGAGCCGCTACAGATTTTGCCGAAAATATCGCAGTGCCATCGGCGCCTAGTCAAGTTGGGCAGAAGCCGGCAGAAATGCTCCCGTCGCTTGAGGACATTATCAGCAGTCAGGCCATGGTCGTAGAAAGTGCCCCAGCGCGTCAAAGTTCGACTCCTTCGAGGGTTGTCCTGCCTCAAAAGGCTCCGACGCAGCAAGTGCGCAACCCATCCTTTCAGACTCGGGTGCCTCCTCCGGCTCCGAAGCCAGTTCCGCGCTACAAAATATTGACATCGAACGATTTGATGCGAGTGATGCAGCTTCAAGCGAGCTTTCAAGCCAGTAGCGCAGACTTAAATGCACCGATCTCGCGTCTTGGCGATGCGGCGGAAATATTGAGAGCCAACCCGGATGTCATTCTTCGAGTGACAGGGTTCGCTTTGGATGCAGAAATTGGAGGGCGTGCACTCGCGTTGCGTCGCGCGCAGTTTCTCGCCGCGCAGCTTCGCGAGCTCGGAACCGGAGGGGCTCGTATTGAGACCGAAGGCAAGCTGGTGTTGATGGGTAAAGCCACGAGCGATCGGGCTCGGGCTGAAGTGACTCGGGCAGCACGGCGTGCCCAAGTCAGCGTTGTCAGCGGAACGCCAACCGTAGATCCTTTCGAGCCGGGTCGTGTGCCACGCCTCGGAATGCCCGACGAGTAAGCCGAGGAGCTAGGGCTTCTTCCACTAATCGGTCAAAACGCGTGTCGGGATCACTTTGATCTCGCCACGCGTATGTTTGTGTATGACCCCGACCGTGTCGCCAGCATCCTATCCTCAAGCACAGTCCAGGCGGGCTCTGGCTGGGCAGGTTATCTCCGTGGATCTGGCGCAGTGGCTCCATCAGTGGGCGACCGCCGAGGGCGTCGCGCCGGAAGGGGCGTGGCCTCTGTTACAAGCGGCTCTCACCCCCCAGCGTCGGTGGATTGTGCCTAGTTGCTGTTCAGCCACGTGGTGGGACACCCTCACCGCCGCTGTCAGGCTCAGCGCAACAGGAGGCATCCCTGCGCTAGCGACAGGGCCATGCTTCGCTCCATCGTGGGGAGACGAGCCGAATAACGTTCAAGCAAAGAAGCTCCCTCGTGCTGGTACTCCGAAGGAGGCCGGGTCGAATCGGCGTGAGCGAATGCCACGCGAGGCGGTCGAGGAATGGATGCAGCGCGCGCATCATGTGCTTTGGGTTGAGTCTGCGATGACAGCTGGGCCCTCTGTTATCGCACTTGTCATCAACCTTCTCCAGCTCAGCCCGTCCCCCTACCTGACATCGAACGCAATTATTCGAGTCCTGCGCAAGCAGCACCTCAACGCCCAGCTACCACTCTGGGCTCAGATCCGCACAGGGTCACTTCTCAAATCTGGACGTGACGTAATAAACCGCGCCGAACAGCTACAGAAATGGTATGCCTCAGGCGAGGCCTCTCATCTCAGGGCACTCTTGATGTCGCCAGAGAAAGCCTCGAGAGAGTGGGGAGCGCGCTTAGCTGGGCTGAGCACGGCCACACCGTCTGTCTCAGAGCATGCTTCTGAGCAAGAGAACTCTCTTATATTAGCGACCGCCTGAGCCGCGCCGAGGAGATAGCGGCGCGCGAGGGCGTAGAGGCTCGCCCGCGAAAGGGGCTTCCTCGTCGTGGGCGCGCTCCTGCGCGTTATTTGTCTCGAGACCTTGTTCGTCTTCTCGTTGGTCATCTTGCTGTTCGCCCTCTTGCGCCCGAAGTTCTACGTCCCTGATCGTACGACGATACCGCAGCATCTCTGGATGAAAAGTAACGCAGATATCCGAGGCTTCTCCGGGCGAGACAACCGTGTGAGAGTACTGCCGAATAAGTAATCCGTGGTATCCTTCATCTTGAGCCTGTGCGATGTACCGACTAATAGAGCCCATCATCTCATCACCGTCGATGGTCAGAAACCTGTCAATATCGATGCTGAATTCTAGGATAGACCCGGTGGCCCCCGCGTAGTGCTCCGCAACGGTTTCCGATGACGTCAGGCTAAATGTATTCTTGGCGTATTCGTAACCGCTCGCTGATCCAAGCTGTGTTGTATCGACTTTTGAAAAAGCGGGACGTGAAGTGCCGTGATAGCCGGAGAAATACATACGAAGCCCCAAGAAGGTGTGATAGTTACAGATAGTGGTGTGCCGCACACTACTAGATGCTGCACGTATTGAATATATGTCTCAAAGATACGGATCTTTCCCTTTCTTCTATGTTACTGTTGAGGAGAAAGTATTTCTTGACACTCCCCATGGATAAATCCAGTGGATTCTCAGGTTTACGCGGCTGCTCTGGAAGCCAGTCCGCTCGCTGACGGCCCTGCCCGGGCCAATATGTCCCCAAGGAACATAGGGAAACGAGAGTAGCGCGTGTGCCTATGCGCAAGCGATGGACTGCGCGTGATATCCCCATAGCTGAAGCAAGGGGCTTTACGGCGCTTTTCGGTAAAAAGCAAGAGAAGCGTTGGAATGGCACGGGGTGTGCTTTACAGAGGTTACGCTGAGCACGAGCGGTCCTCTTCTGGACAACGCTTCGAAACTCGCGGTGTGGTGTGGAAAAAAACGTGAAGAAAGGACCACACCCGCGCTTGGGGTTGGCGCTCGGCTTCGTACTCCCCACTGGGCAAGAGGGTATGCCCGCGCAGGATGCGTAGACGCGCGTCTCTCACCGTTAACATTATGCACCTCATCGCATTTCTACACATCGAGCGCCGCGTCGGCGCGGCCGTCGCAGCCGTGGCTTTCGGAGTGGGACTCACGCCCAACGACGGATTATGCCAAGCGCGACCATTTGGGGCAACGCGCCGCGTGGACGCGACTGAGTCCGCGGCCTCCGTTGGAGTAAGCGCCGAAGTGGTCAACGCACTGGACACCGACAAGCCCGCATCGCGGGACTTTGAAGCAAAGGACTTCCGTATTCGCTACCAACATCGAGAGAGAACAGTGTACCTTCACCGGGGAACGCGGCGAATAAGCCTCGTTTGGCCCGACGGATTCTGAAGCTGTTTCTCACGGGTTGCGCAGCTGTTGATAGTCGCATATAATCCTCTACACAAGTACTCTCAAATCTATCTCATGAAGTTGAGCGCGTGGGCTCGTGCGAACGGAGTCTCCTATATCACGGCCTACCGTTGGTTTAAGGCGGGTTAGTTGCCCGTGCCCGCCCGACAGATGCCGTCCGGGACGATTTTAGTTCAGGGGCCGAGTGAAATGCCGGCCACAGACACCACACTGGCCGTGGCCTTGTACGCCCGCGTATCGGGGTCAAATCAGCGCGCCGATCTGGAGCGACAGCTCGGGCGACTGGTCGTCGCTGCGACCACGCGCGGGTGGCAGATCCAGCAGGCCGTCGCCGAAGTGGGGTCAGGGCTCTCGCCCAAACGCCCGAAGCTGACTCGGTTGCTCCGGGACCCCTTGGTACGCGTCATTGTTGTCGAGCATCGCGACCGACTCGCGCGATTTGGTGTCGAGGCGCTGGAGGCGGCGCTGGCCGCAGACGGACGCGCCATCATTGTGCTTGATGCGACGGA
>Ga0163144_10005168_pt1 | contig 29117 bp, 24 predicted proteins | sample OliLak19BULKMAT1_FD_123175 | JGI IMG/M metagenome (GOLD analysis project Ga0163144, IMG submission 123175) | Freshwater microbial mat bacterial communities from Lake Vanda, McMurdo Dry Valleys, Antarctica - Oligotrophic Lake LV.19.BULKMAT1 | ecosystem: Environmental > Aquatic > Freshwater >...
GGTGACGCCGACCGAGCCAGGCGAACCCTCAAAGCTGGAACTCACGGGAAATCTGGCGGCCCTGTTGGGCGAACCAACAGTGAACTTAAGTTTGGTTCCGGTGGTTGCGGGGGCTGGATTTGAACCAACGACCTTCAGGTTATGAGGTCTCAGGTCATCTCATAGCAAATCAAACTTGTCGTGTGATGAGCGTGTGATGAAGATTTTCTGAAGCAGTTGAAATCGGTGTAGTTGCCAGTAAATTGTGGGCTTCAACGACGGGCTCCGACTTGAGCAGCCAGAATTGAGACGTAGACGGAATTTGTGCGCTGTCGGTCTTCCTTGTTCTTGGCGATCTCATGGTTTCTGCATTCCACTCAGCAGGGGTGGTGGCGTGCCGCCGACATCGGGAATGCAGATGCGCAACTTGCCACCATCGAGCCGGTCGATCTTTTGATCGAGATCAAGCAAGCCCTTCTTTTCTCCACCGCCATCGAACGTGTGGAACTCAGAGGCGTTACCTAGGACAGCACTGGCAATATGGATGGCATCAGGCGGTTTGAGAGCAGTATGACCTTCTATCATAAGCTTGCGGGCGTGCTCGCCAACCAATCGATCGACGTTCATAAGTAAGATATAATCGTTCTCGAAATACGCTCCGATCTGGTCGTCATCAGATGTTCGGACCTTCGAATTTTTGCAGACTTCGACAAGGGAGAGCGTCGAGGTCAAGATCTCGATCTTGTTCTTTTTCGCTTCTGAGATGACAGCGCGACACAGAGTGTCGCGATCGGACCCACCAACCGCGATTTTCTCACGCTGGATCAGGGCAATCCAGGCGCACGCGTCCCAGTATACCCGCCGAGGACTATTCGCCATCGCGAAGCCTCTCCAGATACTCCTCAGACTTCAAGCCCCCGGTGAAATCCACATCGGCAATATCGTCGATGTCGGGCAATTCATTCCGGTCGCGAAGGAACCGTACTTCCGTCGCATCGATATGCGAAACTCGACCGGCAGCTTTGAAGTGAATTGTCCCACGTATTTGCAGGCGACGATTTTTCCACACGTCGCCGATTTCTCTGACGCTGATCTCGCGCTCTGCTTCTCCGGAGACGAAGCACTTCACCTCGTCACCTGTGAGGCGATGCCTGATCAAGAACACGGGCCGTCCACGATCTCGGTCGATCCCTCGAAAATACCCCTCGATCGAACCGAGTTCCTTGTACGGCCTGCTCTTGGGCGCCAGGACCTCCCGAACGTGATCTGCTGACGTTCTTGCGACCGACGTTGTGATTTCGATCGCGGTCCCCCCCCCGCCGTGTTCGAAGCGGGTCAATTCGAGACCATTGGTGACGCGATCAAAGATTCTCTGAGCCGCTGTTAACGCCTTGTTGTTGAAATTTGCAGGCCGCTGCGCAGCTTGGTGAAGCTGTCGCAAACCAGCTGCCACGTTTTCAACCACGTGTTTAGAACGTTCATCTACGTTCACTCCGAATTGGCGGGGGAACGCCTCCGCCTCGATGGACAGTGGACTGTTCTTACTGGCGCCGATGATGCGCCACTCGATAGCGCTCTCCCCGTCCTCCGCTAGCGTGGCTTCAACTTGTGCTAGAACGTCGAAATAGTCACGGACCTGACCCAAGAAATCTTCGACCGTAGGGGCGTCGGTGCCGCTCCCGCGTCCAGAGACGCTCAATGTCACCTTCTTACTCATCTCAATCCTCTCCGGTCACGACGTCATCACTCGCTCGCGCTCAACCGGGTCGTCATCATGCCTCCAGTTATCTTACCAGAACCTTGAAGGCTTGGGGATGGCGATGCAACGACCGCCACTCGAACCCATCCAGTCTCAGGCCTACTCACTTAAAGTCACCTCTGGCGTGTGATAAGTGTGTGATGGCATGCCAAATCGCCTCGCCACGCGCGAATTAAAGTAATAAATATCAATTGGATATCGATCCGGCTCCGACTTGAGCAGCCAGTAGACTAGCTGTGATCCTGAGTGAGCAGGCTTGGTGATGGATGAGACGGATGCATCCAGTCTTTTCTTTGCCATATCAGTATATTAGCCTTCGGAATTCTGTCTTGATCCGCATCACAACGACCCATACCATGCTGCATTTGCCGTGTGATCAGCGTGTGATCACGATTCGAAGACGTGAGCACGGTCTGGGCCTTCTCGCCTCGCGAATGTTTCTTCTCACACTAACTGCGTAGTTTCCGGGGCTACTGCCGCGCCTACGGCCAGTACTAGCGTCTCTGCATGACGGAGTAATGGGTTTTTACCCATGCAAGGAACTTTTTATCATGCTTGATCTCGCAGCACGCGGGCGGGCCGCCCCCACCACGACCACGACAATGAAGGCGCTGGTCTACGCCGGTCCCGGCAAAAAGGCTCTCGAAACAAAACCGAGACCTGTCATCGTCGCGGTTACCGATGCCATCGTCAAAATCACGAAAACAACGATCTGCGGTACGGATCTGCACATTTTAAAGGGCGATGTCGCGACGTGTGAGCCGGGCCGCATCCTCGGCCACGAGGGCGTCGGTGTCGTGGAAGCCGTCGGTGCAGCAGTGACAGCCTTCAAGGCGGGCGACCGGGTGTTGATCTCGTGTGTCAGCGCGTGCGGAAAATGCGAATATTGTCGGCGACAAATGTACTCCCATTGCACAACAGGCGGCTGGATACTCGGCAACAAAATCGACGGGACCCAGGCCGAGTATGTTCGGATTCCTCATGCGGATTCCAGCCTTTACCCGATTCCCGACGGCGCTGATGAAGAAGCGCTCGTCATGCTGAGCGACATTCTTCCTACGGGTTTCGAATGCGGCGTTCTAAACGGAAAGATTGCGCCGGGCAGTACTGTCGCGATTGTCGGCGCTGGTCCGATTGGTCTCGCCACACTGCTCACCGCGCAGTTCTATTCGCCTGCCGAGATCATCATGATCGACCTCGACGATCACCGGCTGGAGGTGGCGAAGCGATTTGGAGCCACGACGACGATCAACAGTGCTGACGGTAAAGCCGAAGACGCCGTCATGACGATGACTAGCGGCCGCGGCGTCGACACGGCGATTGAGGCGGTCGGCATTTCCGCGACTTTCGAAATGTGCCAGCGCATTATTGCGCCCGGCGGCGTCATAGCCAACATCGGCGTGCATGGCACCAAAGTCGACCTCCACCTCGAAATGCTGTGGGATCGTAACATCTCGATCACGACCCGGCTCGTCGATACGGTCAGCACGCCGATGCTGCTTGAGGTTCTGCGATCGAAGAAGATCGATCCAACATTGCTGATCACCCATAGGTTCACACTGGATCAGATCATGGACGCCTACGAAACCTTCGGCGACGCATCAAAAACAAAAGCACTGAAAGTAATCATTTCGCCTTGAACTTAAAACCGGATTTTGTGCTCCGGTCGGACGCACCCGCCGGACGCGTTTTTTTGTGGAGTTTTGATTATGAGCCGCGGTGTCCAAATTTGCGAAAGAACGGTCCAGGCGGTAAAGGCCGACTTCGAGAGTGGGAATTTCAATTGTGGGACAATTGAATGAGGCGCCAGTTTCTCATCGGTGCCGGCAGTTTTGCAGTTGCCGGTGCTGGCGCCACCTATTTCGGCTTCCAAACAATGGGCTCGATGGAGGAGTATGCCGACGTGGTGAAGGCGAGCAGGTCAGCGCTCAGTCAAGAACCTCCTATCGAAGAGCTTATTCGCTACGCGACGCTTGCCGCTAGCGGCCACAATACGCAACCTTGGCGCTTTATCGTTTCCCAACGGCGTATCGAGATTTTGCCCGATCTCAATCGGCGTACGCCAATTGTTGACCCTGATAACCATCATATCTATGTCAGTCTTGGCTGCGCCGCGGAAAACCTTGCGCTTGCTGCCGCCGTGCGTGGCCGTCCGGGCGAGCTCCGTTTCAACGATGTCGGCGACGGTGCCGTGGAATTGACGTTCGGATCTGCTCCAATCGGTAACGCCGCCTTGTTCAACGCCATCCCCGAACGCCAATCGACGCGCGCCGAGTATGATGGCCGGCAGGTCAGCGCTGCAAACTTGGAAGCACTCGCGGCCGCAGCGGCTACTCCAGGCGTCGAACTGGTCCTGGTCACAGACCGCCCTCAGATGGATCGTATTCGCGACTTGGTCTTGGCCGGTAACACCGCACAAATTGCCGACGCGGCTTTCGTTCGCGAACTTCGGTCTTGGCTGCGCTTCAGTCCGCGCGAGGCCATCGAAAAAGGCGACGGTCTGTTCAGCGCGGCAAGCGGTAACCCCACTCTTCCGGCATGGCTAGGTCCACGCCTATTCGATTGGGTGTTCAAGGCCGACGTTGAAAACGATAAATACGCGAAGCACATGCGCTCGTCTGCTGGTATCGCAGTCTTCGTTTCGCAGAGCGACGACAAGGATCACTGGGTGCGCGCCGGCCGCGCGTGTCAGCGGTTCGCGCTGCAGGCAACCGCACTTGGCCTAAAGACCGCATATATCAATCAGCCGGTCGAAGTTGCGAAATTGCGGCCCGAATTGGCGAGCCTCGTCGGCCTGCCCGGACGTCGGCCCGACATTGTGATGCGCTTCGGTTATGGCCCCACGCTGCCCTACTCGGCGCGTCGGCCGGTAAGCGCGGTGCTGGCGTGAACCCGTCGGCTTTGTCGCCGCATGGCAACTCGCGATTCCCGAAGACTTTGGACCCGGTCTGGCTGGTGTCGTCCTCGCGCTTGTGCTCGGCGCTGGATTATTTGGCGATCGGCGTTGCAGGCGGGATAGCGAGGACGCGGGTTTCGCACGCCGGCAATGACCCTGGACTCGCGTCAACGGCGCGTACCGGGGATTTTGGCTTCGGGTATGTGGGCCACGGGATCCTGTTGCGCATCAGGGGTCGATTGCTCGTCCGACGTCGGCACGAGTTCGGGCGTCAGTTTCGGAGGCGGTGTCGGCGGCGGTGTGGCGCTGCGTTCTCCGGTTAAAACTTCGATTTCGCGGGCATCTGTGAGACTAATACGCGGGCCGTTGGCCGTGGCTTCGATCCAGCCGCGCACGCGCACCTCGGCGTTGATCAGATGCTGCCAATTCTCGGTGGCCCGTTTGCGCTTCCATCGCCCGGCTGGCGACCCATCGGCGGGCGCAGCCGACGTTGCCGGAAGGGCAGAGCTTGCGACGCCTTGCGGTATGACCACCGTCATGGCCCGGATTGCATTGGGCTGGCTTCGATCGGGACGGATTGCATCAGGACGGATTGCATCAGGACGCCGCGCTGCCACTGGCGCGGGCTCGAACGTCAGAACCGTTGCACCGCGGTCGCTGCCAGTGCCATTCGAGACCTCTGCTATCTTGCCCGTGATGGTCTGGAATGTGTCGGCGAGCGCCAGCAGATCAGTTATCCTGCTGGCGTCACGGTCAACGAAGGCGCCGGTTGCCCAGTGCCCGCGGCTGCCAGCGCGTGCGGTTTGCTCAGCTACAAGCAGATCGTCGAGGCATGCCGTGCTGCCGGGCAACGCGTAGGCGCGCGCCCAGCCGTCCGAGACGAGGCGGCCTTGAACCCATGTTGCGGCAATTGTCGTCGCGGGTCCGCCGCTATCGCGTTGCGGCTCGCTGACCAGAAACACCTGGGCCAGCAACCGCCCGTAGCGGTCGGTCCGGCGTCCCGACACTGCGATGTCGACTGGATGGCCGGCCGCGATACCCGTAAGCGCGGACCGGGTTTGCGCTTCAGCGGGCGTCGACGGCGATGCGCCCATCGCGTGAGGGGGCAACGCGCCGACGAGCTTGACCTCCTCACCGCTGTCGAGAACGAGCGTGTCGCCAGCAACGATCTGCGAAACTGTCCGCCGCTGCTCATGATAGAGCGTGCACGCCCACGCGCCGTCTGTTGCGGTCAACGCCGCCGCAAGCGCCACCGCCCATGTGACGAATGAGGTCGCCACATGTTTCCGGCGCCGCCTGCAGCGTTCCTCAGCAGCCTCAGCATCGCGATCACGCCGATATCGGCCTCGATGCCCCGTCACACGAGCACGTCGTCGGTGAGGTCGGCGATGCGTGTGTTTGCGACCGTGACGGTGTTGCCGCCGAAGGCGATCACCGCGTGGGCGCCCGATTGCGTGATCACCAAACTGGTGTAGGCGTCGAGGCCCGTCACGTTCGAGAAGTCGAGGGTGTCCACGTCGTTTTGGAAGTCCGCCACGCGGTCGGCGCCCCAACCGTCGCCGAACATGAAGACGTCCGATCCGCCACGACCATAGAGGAGGTCGTTACCAGCCCCGCCGTCGATCGTGTCGGCTCCAGCATTGCCGAACAGCGTGTTCGCCACTTCGTTGCCGGTCAGGCGGAGGCCCGCGGTTCCGCTCGCCGCCAACTGCTCGAGAGCTTGCCCGGCCGCCAAGGCATAATCGACCGTCGCCACCACGCGGTCGTAGCCCTCACCAGCGCGTTCGATGATCAGATCGCCGATGTTTTCGATGTAGTATGTGTCGTCGCCGAGGCCGCCGATCATCGTGTCGATGCCGCCGAGGCCGTGGAGCACGTCGTTGCCCTCGCCACCGATCAACCTGTCGTGGCCCGTATTGCCGAACAACGTATTGGCGATTTCGTTGCCCGTCAGCGTCAGGCCAGCGGTGCCGCGAGCGGCCAACTGCTCGATCGCTTGGCCCGTGGCGAGGGTATAATCGATCGTTGTGACGACGCGGTCATAGCCCTCTCCAGTGCGCTCGGTGATTCGGTCGCCAATGTTTTCGACATAGTAGACGTCGTCGCCTGAGCCACCGATCATCGTATCGACGCCGCCGAGGCCATGGAGCACGTCGTTGCCCTCGCCGCCGTCCAGCGTGTCATCGCCGGAATTGCCGAACAACGTGTTCGCCAGTTCATTGCCGGTCAGTATGCGGCTTGCGCTGCCAACCGCGATCAGAGATTCGATCGATTGACCTGCAGCGATCGTGTAGTCGACCGTCGTGTTCACACGATCGTAGCCTTCGCCGGCGGTTTCAAAAATGATGTCGTCGGCTGTATCGACGTAATACCGATCATCGCCAAGCCCGCCGATCATAATGTCGGCACCTGCCCCACCGTCGATGTCGTCGTTGCCCGCGCCGCCAGATAAAACGTTGGGAGCGGACGAGCCGATCAGCCGGTCGTTGAAGCTGGAGCCAATGGCGTTTTGAATGCGCATGAGCGTGTCGGTCGAAGCGACATTGGTGCTGCTATCGGGCGCCAACTCTTCGACAAGGTTTGCCGACAAGTCTATTCGCACGGCTCCAGCCGCACCGGTGTAGTCGATGGTATTGTTGCCCGCGCCTCCATCGACGATATCCTGGCCGCCACCGGCGATAATGAGATCATCGCCCGCTGTTCCAATCAAATTGTCGGCGCTTTCGGTTCCGGCCGTGATGAAAACCTCTGGCGCGATGTTGCGACCGGTGACGCTTACGCTGGCAAGAGCGGTCGAACGTTGGCCGTTGGCTGCCTCGAGCGTGTATTCGAAGCTGACGACGCCGACGTAACCGGCCCCCGCCGACAGCAACACGTCTCCATTTGCATCGAGCGTCACCGAGCCGATGCTGGCTGGCCCGACTGAGGCCAGCCGCAGGCCTTCGCCAAGATCGTTGTAGAGAAAGGCTTCGGCGGGGATTGCTACGGTGGCGGCAAAGACGTTGATTGCGTCGTCTGCGATTGCGCGTGGCGGCGTATCGTCAAGAATTGGCGGCGACATCGCTAGAAGATCGGCGCGCGAAAGTGGCGCTGCGTTTTGGAAGGTGATCGTTTCGATGCCCTCACCACGCATGAAGCCTTCGATGGTGACTCGTCCGCCGGTCGGAAAATCAAGGACGAGATCGTCGGGTGCAGCGGCGAGCCGGTAGACGCGCATGCCATCGGGTCCTTCCTCGCCGCCGAGAAGGAGGGTGTCCGTGTCGCTAGCGTCGCCGCGGTCCGCGATCGAAATGTGACCTTCCTCGACAAAGTAGACATAGGTATCGTTGCCCTCGCCACCGTCGAGCGCGTCCCGGCCGCCGCCGCCATATAGCGTGTCGTCACCAAGTTCGCCGAAGAGCACATTGTCGGCACTGTTGCCTTCAAGCGTGTTATCGAGCGCGTTGCCGGTGCCAAAAACCGCAGAGCCGGTAAGGATGAGGCGCTCGACATTGGCCGCCAGCGCAAAGTCGGTCGAGGCCTCGACCGTGTCGACCCCCTCGCTGGCGAACTCGATGACGACGTCGCCTGCGTTGCCGACGATGAACGTGTCATTGCCGGTTCCACCGGTCATTGTGTCGTTGCCGGCACCGCCGTCGAGCGTGTCATCACCGGCGCGCCCGTCGAGCACGTCGTTCCCATCTTCGCCGAACAGCGTGTCGTCTCCGCTGCTGCTGATGACCGTGTCGTCGCCGGCCTCAGCACGCACAACCTGCCGTAGGGCGGAAGCGGTTTCGATCCGGTCGGACTCAGAGCCGCCGGAGATCTGGAGTTCAGGGACCTCGGCGTTTTCGCTCGGACGGCGGTCGGCGGTGGGTTGTTCTTCGAAGCCCTCGAACAGGTTCCCACCGTTCACCAGGTCATTGACGATTTCATCCCAGTTCGACGATTGCGAAACAGAGCCTAATGTTCCTGACAGTTGATCTTCACTAAACTCGACTGTCGGAAACGTGAGACCGTAATCACCATCATTAAAACCTAGAATGCGCACGTAAACGGCGGGCTGTCCCTCGACACCGAAGCCTTCGAGGTCTCCGCCATTTGGACCTTGCTCGAGAAAGAGCGTGGGAACCCGCAATCCGGGCGAGATCTCAATGACGAGGTCGTCGCCTGCCTTTACGTATGACACATTGCCAGAGAGAGTCAGGATACCTTGTGTCAGATCAGTGTTGTTGAGCAGCTGGTTCTGGGTCTGGTGAAATAGGGCGCCGAGGAAGACCTCGTTGGGCTCGAAGTTGAGGCCGCCCTTCAACTGGAACAATGCGTTATTGTCGAATGCGCTTAACTTGCCGTCAAAGAAACCATAGGAGACGAATAATTGGTCGGCCGAGTCACCACCGTCGATAATGACTTCTGTGACGAGTTCCTCGGTCGAGAAAGCCGAGATGACATAGTCATCGTCGCCAAACCCGCCCGTGATGAACGAGCGCCCGCCGCCTGCGATGATGATGTCGTCTCCGTCGCCACCCTCGATCTCGATGTCGTAACCGCGTGCTCCTGTCTTGCCGCCTGCCGTGACGCTGCGAGCGTCGATGAGGTCGGAGCCGGCACCGCCGTCAATCCGCAGCGTCTCGGACGGCAGATAGATAAAGTCATCGTAGGCCGAGCCGATGATGTCTTCAGCATTGGCGACCCACCACGCGTCTGACGTTCCCGATAGGCCGATGTCGAGCTTGAATTCGAAGGGATCGACGGGTGTGATCATCACCCGCCCGCCTGCCTGCGACAGGTCGAACTGGTCGCCATTGCCGCCGTCGTCGTCGCCCATGTCGAAGCGGATTTCACGAAACGTGATCGCTACATTGGGGCCAATAACGATCTGGTCCGTCTTGTCGCTGATGATGAAATCGTAAATCGACGACAGCCAGTCCTGGGAACCGGAACGATCACCGCTGCCGTCTGCGATGACGATGAGTTCGGGTAACTGATGAAAGCCACGGCTTCCAGAACCAACATCGACATACAGAAGGCCAGCCCCGTTATAGACGATCGTATCGGTGCCATCCTGTTCGAACTTCAAGCGGGGGTCGCCGCCATGATAAATGTTGAAACCGGACGACCAGACAAATTGATCGTCACCGTTGCCGCCGAATAGTTTTTCGACCGAAAAACGCCCGCTGTCGGTTCCAAACAATACGTCGTTGCCGTTGCCGCCCGACACCGTGCTGAAATTGATCGTCGGCATCGTTATGCGATCATCACCGCCGGTACCGACGTAGGTCTGGAGACCAAACGTGACGCCTTTTCCGAACGATGGAAAGGAATTCGCATCGAGCCCGACCTGGATCATCATCGACGAAATGACCGATGATGAATTCTGCGTCGGGAAGTTCGTATAGTCGCCGTTGAACGCGTAATACTCGAACTGTCCGGCGTTGATGCCGCGAGCGTAGGCTGACATCGTGGCCCATGCCAACTCGGGGATGTCGACCGGGAGTATCGTGCTGTAACGGGACCCGGGCGGGCCGATCGCCTGGACGAGGGGGTCTCCGCGCAGGTTGCCATTCACCTGCGCTAGCGTGGTTATTCCGTTCGCACCTTGGACCGCTAATTTCGGCAAGCCGCCAGTGCGCGGCACAAACACACCCTCCATGGTGTACCACGTATCTTGGGGGATCGCGCCTGGATACGGCGACGGATCGAAGGTCAGCTGGAGATGGTCGAGGCCGAAAAAGCCTAGGAAAAAGCGGCTAATCGGCACGGCTTCGACGCGAATTGTGGACATTTGACCCCCAGAACACTCACTCAAATCATCACGAACGGCTCGAACGGCCCCCGGACAAAACTCCCCGCTCAGGTTGTGCTTTACTGAACGCTGGTTGCCATTGAACGCCGTATTATTTGGGCATTAACCCTTCATTAACGTATATTTTTCACTTTTGAGTTGTGCAACCGTAAAATGCTTTGGCGAAGAACTTTCGCTTTTTCGACGAAGTTGCTATTTTTTTGAAAGTTGGGCTGGAGCACCCAGGCGGCGGTGGCGACGTCGAGGGTGCGCCAGCACCCGTCTGCCACCTAAACACGCGACAAGTGGTCCGAGTATCTGGACTGGCAGTTGCCGTTCTCAGCCGCTGACGCGATTGACAGCGCGGGTGCGTTCGGGCAACTCTCTGGCGAACTTCGGGTTGTCACAACGGCCCGCTCACGCTCGCCAGCGAGTTTTCGCTGCCGGGCGCAAATTGTTTTGGCCCGTCAACTTGCGAACCCCGTCAACTTGCGAACCCCGTCAACTTGCGACCTCAAGGGACATCGAGATGCTGAAGCTGTGGGGCCGGACAACGTCGGCCAACGTGCAGAAAGCGATGTGGGCGCTGGCCGAACTTGGCTTGGCTCATGAGCGCGTCGATGCGGGTGGAGCGTTCGGTGGCCTCGACGCGCCCGAGTACGCGGCGATGAACCCTAACCAGCTGATCCCCGTGTTACAGGACGGCGAGTTGGTGCTTTGGGAGAGCGAGGCGATCGTCCGCTATCTGGCTCGGACGTATGGCCTTGGCAGCTTGTGTCCGGCTGACGCCAAGGGTGCCGCACTTGCCGACCAGTGGATGATGTTTTCGGCAACGACGTTGCAGCCTGAGATCATCGGCGTGTGCTTTACGCAGCTGGTGCGCATGCCGTCTGCCAGCCGCAATATGGCAGCTGTCGATGCCGCTGCCTCGAAGGCTGGCGAAAAGCTTGGAATTCTCGACCGGCAGCTGTCGGGTCGGCCGTTTCTGCTCGGCGATACGCTGACCATGGCCGACATCTCCGCAGGTACGTTGATGTACCGCTATTTCACGCTGCCGATCGCGCGGCCGAAGCTCGCCAACGTCGAGGCCTGGTATGCAGGCCTGTGCACGCGGCAGGGCTATCAAAGTTCGGCGATGACCAGTTATTCAAGCCTCCAGGTGGCCTAAGCCCAGCATGTTCCAGTCGCTGTCCGATCGTCTGAATGGCGTCCTCGACAAGATCCGGGGCCGCGGTGCGCTGACCGAAAGCGACGTCGGCGAAGCGATGCGCGAGGTGCGCCGCGCGCTGCTCGAAGCCGACGTCGCGCTCGACGTGGTGCGCGGGTTCGTCGACGCGGTGAAGGCCAAAGCGGTCGGGCAAGAAGTCATCCGCTCGGTCAAACCCGGGCAGATGGTCGTCAAGATCGTCCACGACGAACTCGTCGCGGTGCTGGGTTCGACGGCCGAGCCGATCGACCTCGCTGCGACGCCGCCGGTCGGCATTCTGATGGTCGGGCTGCAGGGCTCGGGCAAAACGACGACGACGGCCAAGATCGCCTACCGGCTGACCAATCGCGATCGCCGTAAGGTGCTGATGGCCTCGCTCGACACGCGGCGGCCTGCGGCACAGGAGCAGCTTCGCGTTCTCGGTGAACAGACGGGCGTTGCGACGCTGCCGATCGTCAGCGGCCAGACGCCCGTGCAGATTGCCAAGCGTGCGCTCGATGCGGCCAAGCTGGGTGGCTACGACGTTGTCATTTACGACACCGCAGGGCGCGTCACCGTCGACGAAGAGCTGATGGACGAGGCGGCCGAGGTCAAGCGGATCGTGGCCCCGCATGAGGTGCTGCTGGTCGTCGACAGCCTGACCGGCCAGGATGCGGTCAACACCGCGACGGCGTTCGATGGTCGCATCGGGATCACCGGTACGGTGCTGACACGGGCCGACGGCGACGGCCGGGGTGGCGCGGCGCTATCCATGCGCGCGGTCACCGGCAAGCCGATCAAACTGCTCGGCATCGGCGAGAAGTGGGACGCGCTCGAGGATTTCGATCCCAAGCGTGTCGCCGGTCGAATCCTCGGCATGGGCGACATGGTCGGCCTCGTCGAGAAGGCGCTGGAAACTGCCGATATCGAGAAAGCGCAGGGTATCGCGCAGAAGATGCAGAAGGGCATCTTCGACCTCGAAAGCATGGCCGCGCAACTCGTGCAGATGCAGAAGATGGGTGGCATGGGCGGCCTGATGGGGATGATGCCGGGCGTGCGCGGCATGAAGGACCAGATGGCGGCAGCGGGCGTCGATGACCGCATGCTCAAACGCCAGCACGCGATTATCCAATCGATGACGCCAAAGGAGCGGCGCAATCCGAAGGTGCTCGACGGCAAGCGCAAGCGGCGGATCGCGTCGGGCTCTGGAACCAAGGTCGAGGAGATCAACCGGCTCCTCAAACAACATCGCCAGATGGCCGACATGGTCAAGGAGATGGGCCGCAACCCGGGCATGATGAAGAAGATGATGGCTGGCATGGGCCTTGGCGGCGGGGCCGGTGGCATGGGCGGGTTTGGCGCGGCGCCAGGGCCCGACGAACTGGCGCGCATGGAAGCCGAACTGATGAAGCTCGACCCAAAGGCGATCGCGGCGTTGCCACCGGAAGTCCGCGCGCAGTTTCCAAAGCTCGGTGCGGGCAGCGGGGCGGGGGCGCTGACTCCGGGGGTGCTGACTCCGGGGTCGGCTCCAACTGGGCTGCCGGGCTTGAGCGGGATTGCCTCGCGCGGGCTTCCCGGGTTGCCGGGATTACCGGGCCTTGGCGGCAAGTTTCCGGGGTTTCCGGGGAAGAAGAAATGAGCGGGACGTTCGCGGCAGGCATCAGCCAAGCGACGAACACCTGAACCAATTCGACCAATCGTCAACAATCGACGTCAACTGAAGGAAAGAACCACATGTCCGTCAAGATGCGCCTCGCCCGTGGCGGCGCCAAGAAGCGCCCGTATTACTACATCGTGATCGCCAACGGCACGGCGCCGCGCGATGGCCGCTACATCGAGCAGATCGGCACGTTCAACCCGATGCTTAAGAAGGACGATCCGACTCGCGTCTCGCTCAATGTCGAGCGTGCCGCCCACTGGCTCAAGTGTGGCGCGCAGCCGACCGATCGGGTCGCCCGCTTTCTCGATGCCGCTGGCCTGATGAAGCGCACGGCGTCGAACAGCCCCGAGAAGATGGTGCCAAAGAAGAAGGCGCAAGAGCGCGCTGCGGCTAAAGCCAAGGCCGCCGAAGCCGCAGCGACGGCTGCTGCTGCCGCCGAGTAAGGCTGAAGGTTTGCTGTGATGGCCTGTACCTGACCCAGCATCGATGTTGGGCTGGGGCAGGTGGAATAAAATCGCGCCGCTTGTCGGCTTGTCTGGGTGGCCCGCCTACGCGGGCCATGACGGGTGTTGTGGGTCGGGCGTTGTGGGTCGGGCGTTACAACGATGCGCGAGGCTCTTCGACGCCCGTGCTGTCTAACGCCCATGCTGTCTAACGCCCGTGCTGTTTAACGCCCGGACTGTTTAACGCCCGGACTGTTTAACGCCCGGACTGTTTAACGCCCGGACTCGCTAACGCCCGGACTCGCTAGCGCCCGTGCTGTCTCACACGACCGTGCTTTCAGGTGGCCGCCAAGTTCAACCGCGCTCGTGTTCCAATGGCGTCATCGCCGTCAGAGCGAACGCATGAACCTGCTTCCCGACGACACCGTCTAGCAGTCCGTTGACCATCCGGTGACGATCAACCCGCGATTTGCCTTCGAATTTGGTTGACACGACGAGCACGCGGAAATGGCTTTCGCCGGTCCCGGGCGAGCCGCGGTGACCCGCATGGAGTTCACTCTCGTTGGTGATGTCAAGACGAGTCGGCTCAAGCCCAACCAACAGTTTTTCGCGTATGGAAGTCTCGACAGTCACATTGCGCCTCGCCATTGGTGGGTTGCAAACCATTCATCCGTAACACTGCGACCACACAAGACTGCAGCGGCATTGCGACCCGCTCAAGCAGCCTTGTGCTCGCGCATCCGTTCTGGTCAAACTCGCCGGCCATGAAGCAACCATCGAAATACTTCGATAGCATCCGCATCAGCGGCAACAAGCGCGCGCGCCCCGCCGACTTGAAGCGTGAGGCGCCGTCGTCGCCCTGCGAGTGGAAGGGCTGCGGCAAACCTGGCGGGCACAAGGCACCCAAAGGACGTGGCCGTGACGGCGAATACTACGTGTTCTGCGTCGACCACGTTCGCCAGTATAACGCGAGCTACAACTACTTCGACGGCATGAGCGACAGCGAGGTCGAGGACTTCCGAAAGGATTCGCTGACCGGCCATCGCCCGACCCGTCCGCTCGGCGCCAACGCCGCGGCTTCCAACGCCACCGCGCGCGGCGACCATATCAACGCCGGGCCCGATCCGTCGCTGACCGCCGATCGGCTACGCGATCCGCACGCGTTTTTCGCCCAGCGCGCCAGGGCCGCGCGCGAAGAGGCAAAAATGGCGCAGCGCAAGCTGAAGCCGCTGGAGAAGAAATCGCTGGACGCGCTGAATTTGACGGCGGCGGCGGGCAAGGACGAGATCAAGGCGCGCTATAAAGAGCTGGTGAAACAGCACCACCCCGATGCCAACGGCGGCGATGCGAGGTCCGCCGACAAATTGCGCGAGATTATCCAGGCCTACAACTTCCTGAAACAAGCCGGCATGGTCTGACCACCTTCCAGTAACGAGGCGCGACCAGCGCGACATCGTAGTCTTTGCTGGGACGCTGGTCTTGCTGGATGGTAGGTTCGTAGCCAAGCAGGATGTCGACGGGCTGGATGTCGCCTGCCGTGTCGGTGCGCCGTTCTGCCACCAGGGCGAAAAGCGGCGCGATTTTGGCGCGACACTAATTGGTCGACGGCCGCCACGACTAGCGGCATCATCTCATGGACCTCAACCCCGGGACGGCGCTGCGCCAGCCCGGCCCCTCAACTGGACCAAGCGAAAAGAATGCGCGCTGATACGACATTGAAGCCCAACGGCACGTCGGCCATGCCCGATATGACCGTTTCCGTGCGGCAGCTGTTTAATATCGACAGCGACATCGAGGTGCCGGCCTACTCCAAGCCCGGCGAGAACGTGCCCGATCTCGATCCGGATTATTTGTTCAACCGGGAGGTCACGCTCGCGATCCTGGCGGGCTTCAAATACAATCGCCGCGTGATGGTCCAGGGCTACCACGGCACCGGCAAGTCGACCCATATCGAGCAGGTCGCCGCGCGGCTGAACTGGCCGTGCATTCGCGTGAACCTCGATAGCCACGTGTCGCGCATCGATCTCGTCGGCAAAGACGCGATCGTGCTGAAAGACGGCAAGCAGGTGACGGAGTTTCGCGAGGGCATCCTGCCGTTCGCGTTGCAGACCAACACCGCGCTGGTGTTCGACGAATATGACGCTGGCCGACCGGACGTGATGTTCGTGATCCAGCGCGTGCTCGAGACGTCTGGCAAATTGACGCTGCTCGACCAGTCGAAAGTGATCCGCCCGCACGCCGCGTTCCGGCTGTTTGCGACGACCAACACGATCGGGCTCGGCGACACGTCGGGGCTCTATCACGGCACGCAGCAGATCAACCAGGGTCAGATGGACCGCTGGTCCGTCGTCGTGACGCTCAATTATCTACCGCACGACGACGAGGCGCGCATCGTGCTGCAGAAGGTCAAATCGTTCGGCAAGACGGACGCCAAGCGCAAACAGGTCTCGGCGATGGTGCGCGTGGCCGACCTGACGCGGGCAGCCTTCGTCAACGGCGATCTATCGACCGTGATGAGCCCGCGAACCGTCATCACCTGGGCGCAGAACGCGGAAATTTTCGGCGATATCGGTATGGCGTTCCGGCTGACGTTTCTCAACAAGTGCGATGAACTCGAGCGACCCATGGTGGCTGAATTCTACCAGCGGTGTTTTGGCGAGGAACTGCCGCAGAGTTCCGCCAACATCGCCATGGGATGAGAGCCGACGTGAGCCAACCTTCAGCGACGATGCCCGGCATGACCCGCTCGGCCAAATACCGGTTCGACGCGGCGGCGATTAGCGTCTTCGCGATGGGGGCTGGCGATATGAACCCGCTGCACCATGACCCGGAGTTCGCAAGAACGACCCGCTTTGGCGGCATCATCGCGAGCGGTGCGCAAATGGCTGCCGTGCTGATGGGCTTTGGCGCGACGTTCATTTCTGAGCACGGCGAGGCGGTTGGACTCGAATTTACGTATCGGTTTTTGAAAGCCGTCCCGACTGGGACCGAGGCACTTCTGTCGTACACGATCCTGTCGGCCGAACCGCACGCCAAACTCGGTGGCACGATGCTGACGTTCGAGGGCGCGATCACCGACGACGCTGGGACGCGCTACGTCACCAGCACTGGCAAGGCCGTGATTTTCGACAAGCCAACCGTGGCGGTATAAACCGATCAGATGGCCCAAACACCGCCAAAGCGTAAAGAACCGCCGGTCGAGCCGCTGAAGCGCGCACTCGGCGCGACGTGCCGCGCGATGTCGGGCGACAAAGACATGGCGGTCAACTTTGGCCCGGGTCCGCCGGATCTCGTCGGCCATACCATGCACTTGCCGGAAATGTCGCGCGTGCCGACCCGGCGCGAGATCGCCGTGGTGCGCGGCTGGGCGGATGGCCTTGCGCTGCGGGCGGCGTTTCACAATCCGAAACTGCACGCGCGCAATTCACCGTCGCAAGGTCCAGCGCGTGCGGTTTATGATGCGATCGAGCGGACCCGCATCGAAGCCGTCGGGGCGGCGCGGATGGATGGCGTTGCGCAGAATCTTACGGCGCGATTGCAGGATTATTATGCGCAGCCGCGGTTCACGGAAGCCCGGACCGATCGTACGGCGCCTCTGGAAGAGGCCGTTGCGCTATTGCTGCGCGAGCACCTGACCGGCCAGGCGCCGCCATCGCCGACGGCGGCGGCCATTGCTGACGCTTGGCGCATGTCGGTTGAGCAGCGGGGCGGGTCGACGCTTGGCCGGATGTCCGACCTCATCGAGGACCAGGACGCGTTTGGACGTCTCGCGCGCGAGCTGTTGCGCTCGCTCGATCTGACCAGCGAAGACGATATCGAAGCGTCACAGGCCGAGACCGAGACCGAAGAGCCGCCGCCGTCGGAGGGCGGATCAGAGGAAGCCGAGGACAGCGAGACGGGCTCGCAGGGCCAAGACCAGACCGAGGAACAGCAACACGAGGACGGCGAAGCGGGCGAGACCGAGGAGAGCACCGAGGCTGCGCCGAGCGACCAGGACGAACGCGACAGCGACAGCGATGCCGAGGACGCCGAGGAAGCGCCTGCGCCGTGGCGGCCCAACACCACCGTGCTCGAGGACCCGGAGCGGTTCGGCTACAAGGTGTTCACGCGCGCGTTCGACGAGGAGGTCGATGCAGCCGATCTCGCCTCGCCTGACGAACTGGATCGGTTGCGCGGGTTTCTCGACAAGGAATTACGCAATTTGTCATCGGCGGTTGCGCGTCTCGCCAACCGGCTGCAGCGCAAGCTGCTCGCCCAGCAGAACCGCGCGTGGGATTTTGATCTCGAAGAAGGCACGCTTGATGCCGCGCGGTTGACGCGCATCGTGATGGACCCGATGCACGCGCTGTCGTTCAAGGCCGAACGCGACACCGACTTCCGCGATACGGTGGTGACGATCCTCATCGACAATTCGGGATCGATGCGCGGCCGCCCGATCATGGTCGCGGCGTGTTGCGGGGACATCCTTGCGCGCACGCTCGAACGGTGCGGCGTAAAGGTCGAGATCCTCGGCTTTACCACGCGGGCATGGAAGGGCGGGCAGGCGCGCGAACGGTGGTTGGCCGATGGCAAGCCAGCCAACCCCGGACGGCTTAACGACTTACGCCACATCGTCTACAAACGGGCGGATGCCCCGTGGCGGCGGTCGAAGCGATCGCTGGCGCTGATGATGCGCGAGGGGTTGCTCAAGGAAAATATCGACGGCGAGGCGCTGACGTGGGCGCACGCGCGGCTATTGGCGCGGCCTGAACAACGGCGCATTTTGATGACGATTTCAGATGGCGCGCCGGTCGACGACAGCACCACGTCGGTCAATTCGCAGACCTATCTTGAGAGCCACTTGCGGCAGGTGATCGCCGAGATCGAGGGGCGGGGTGCCGTTGAACTGGTCGCGATCGGCATCGGCCACGACGTGACGCGCTACTATAAGCGCGCCGTTACGATCACCGACCCGTCGGAACTTGCCGGCGCGATGACCGACAAGCTCGTCGAATTGTTCGATGAAGACGCGAGAGGCCCGAAGGGTGGTCGTTATCCCAGCCGCCGGGCGGCCGTCCGCTGAACAGGATACACGCCTCAAGATGGTGATCATCATCCTCGTGCTCGTCGCTGCTGTCGCGCTGATCGCGTTGCCGCAACTGTGGGTGCACCAGACGATCGAGAAGCACGCGAAGGAGCGCCCTGACCTGCCGGGTACGGGCGGAGAATTTGCACGCCATGTGCTCGACGGGATGAAGCTTCAGCACGTCAAGGTCGAGCCCACCGAACTCGGCAACCATTACGATCCCGAAGCACGCGCGGTGCGGCTAGAGCCACGGTTCTTCTCGGGCCGGTCGGTTTCGGCGGTGGCGATCGCCGCGCACGAGGTCGGCCACGCCATGCAGCACGCCGTTGAACTGCCGATGTTCGAGCGGCGATTGCGGATCGCGAAACAGGCGCAGGCATTGACCTGGATCGCGCAGGCGTGCCTGTGGTCGGCGCCGATTTTCATCATCTTGAACAAGGGCGTGACGGCGCTGGTGCTGAATATCGCCGGGTTCGCGCTTGTCGGGCTGCTGTCGTTTGCCGTGCAGGCGCTGACTCTGCCGGTCGAGTTCGACGCCAGTTTCAAACGCGCGATGCCGTTGTTGAAGGACGGCCGGTTCCTCGCCCAACGCGATCTGGGAGCTGCTCACGAACTATTGCGTGCGGCGGCCTACACCTATGTCGCCGCGCTGATCCGCAGCCTGATCACGATCCCACTTGCGGGTCGTGGCGTGAGGTTGTGAGGAGACGGGTGATCCTAAAGCATGATGCGAAAGCTATAGCCGTGGCGTTCGAAGCCCAGCCGATCGTAGAAGGCGTGGGCGGCGTCGCGTTTGACGTTGGATGATAGCGCTAGCTTGTAGCAGCCGTGCGCGCGGGCGATATCGATCGCGTGGGCCATCATCAGGCGGCCGAGGCCCGCGCCTTGCTGGTCCGGGGACACCATGACTTGCTCGACCACGGCGGACGGTGTGCCCATGTGGGCGAGGTTTTCCATCACCAGCAGCGTGTAGGTGGCGATGATGGGGGCATCGTGCTGGTGGGCGACGTAAAGCTTGTAGAACGGGTATGTCGCCATCCGCGCGAAGATTGCATGGGCGGCGTCAAGCGGGAGCCGTTCGCCGTCGTCGACGCCGGGCTGGGCATAGAGGTCAAGGATCGCCGGGAGGTCGGCGGCCGTCGCCTCGCGGATGCTTACGGTGCTCGTCATCATATATGTATACCCTCAGCTTGCGATAGCCGCGTTTTACTGCGTAGCTGCCCCTCACCCGCGACGTCGATACTCGCTGACGCTCGCTCGCCGTCTTTTCCCTCTCCCCGCACGCGGGGAGAGGGGTGGATCAGCAGACATGGCAACCACGGCACCGGCGCTCCCTCGCCCCGCGCGCGGGGGGAGGGGTGGCAAGCGCTTGAGGCGACGCCGCGCACAGAATTCTTTTCCCCGCACGCGGGGAGAGGAGTAGATCCGCGCGCCGTAGGTGAAATTGCTCGATGTCAGCCGTATATCCGGGCGATCCAGCTTGCGGGTAGGCCCGCGAAATACAGGCCCAAGCATATGACGTTTTTGGCACTTCGCCGCGTCCAGCCTTCGCGGCGCCAGCGGTCAGCCGAGGTGATGGCGTCGGCGTCGAGCACCTCGAAGCGCGCCCGCCCGATCCGCCGGATGATGTCCACGTCCTCCATCAGCGGCATGGGTTTATAGCCGCCGATCGCCTCGTAGAAGCGGCGGTTGATCAACAGGCCCTGGTCGCCGTAGGGCAGGCCGAGGTTGCTCACACGCCAATGGACCATGGCGGTCAGGCGGCGTGCGGACGGGCTGTCGTCGTCGAGGGCGAAGCGGAACACGGCGGCGCGGTGTAGGTCAGCGTGGACTCGGTGTGGGTCGTCGCGGGCGCGGTGGTGCGTGCTGTCGGTGCTTTGGCGGGCGATGAATGCGTCGGCCGCCGTCATCCAGCCCGGCGCAAGCGCGGTGTCGGCATGGACAAACAATAGCCAGTCGCAGTTGGGATCCGTGTTGCTATCATGGTTCGTGTCGAAGACGTATTGTGCCCCGGTGGCGAGTTGGACGCCCCGACCGCGCGGACAAAGCACGACTTTAGCCCCGAGTTCGCGGGCGACGGCTGCGGTGTCGTCGCTCGATCCTCCGTCGGCCACGACGATGCGAATGCCATCACCCAAATGCGAAACGCAGCGCGGGAGATGCCGCGCTGCGTTCAGGGCTGGAATAACGGCTGTGATTTGCCTCACGTGATTGAACTCACGCCGTCTTGGCTCCAAAGCGGCGGACCGCGATCGGCAACAGCGACAGCAAACCGAGACCGACAAGTGCAGCGATCAGCGTCGGTGACAGCACGCCTGCGAGTGTCGCTTGGCCACCACGATCGAACACTTCACCAAGGCTAGCGCCGAACGCTGTGAACACGCTGGTGCCGGGGATGATGCCAAGAGCCGTCGCAATTACGAACGGGCGGAGTTTCATGCCGACCAAGGCCGGAACGAGGTTAACGGCAAAGAACGGGAAAGCTGGAACTAGGCGAAGGAACAGCAAATAGTTGAATGCGTCTTTCTTGAAACCGTCGGCCATTTTGGCGACAAACGGTCCGGCTTTCTCGCGCAGGGCATCTCCGAAGGCGGTGCGCGCCACGACGAACAGGATAGTGGCGCCAAGCGTCGCGCCGATGACTGTCAACGTCGCGCCGAGCGGCACGCCGAACAGGAACCCGCCAGCGACCGTCAGCACGGCGGCGGCCGGGAGCGACAGCGCGGTGACGGTGGCATACGTCGCGACGTGAAGGAATGCGGCGAGGACCGTGTTCTTCTCGACGAATGCGAGCAGGGCCGTGCGGTTGTCCTTCAGCGCATCGAGCGACAGATACTTGTAGGCGCCGGTGACATAGGCGGCACCAATGAGGCTCGCGAGAATGACGAGCGGGAGATAGCGTTTCAGGGTGGTCATGTGAACCTCAGCAAGTTGCGGACGATGAACCGTGTGCTGTCAGAAAACAATGTTGGCGTGTAGTAGGCGCCGGCCGCTCGCTTGGAGATTTCCGATAGGGTCGGGTAGGGTGCGATCATCGCGGTCATCGCCCCGATCTTGAGGCCGCTGGTGATGGCGAGGACCCACGGCAGGATCAGCTCGCCAGCGTTGAGGCCGACGATGGTGGCGCCGAGGATCTTGCCGTTTTTGGCGACCACAGCTTTCAGGAAACCATCAGTCGCACCTTCGGCGATGGCGCGGTCGTTGCCGGTGAATTCGGCGCGGACGATGCGGACGGTATCGCCGAACTTGGCCTTGGCTTCGGCTTCCGACAGGCCAACCTGGGCCAATTCCGGGTCGGTGTAGGTGACCCAGGGCATGGCCGCTGGCTGCGCCTTGGCTGGCACCCAAAACAGGATATTCCGGATGATGATGCCAGCGTGATAGCCGGCGAGATGGGTGAACTGGTAGCCGCCCGCCACGTCGCCAGCGGCGAAGATTTTCGTGTTCGAGGTGCGCAGACGGGCGTCGACGGTAATGCCCCGGGGACTGTATTTGACGCCTGCCTCATCCAAGCCGATGTTTTCGACGTTGGGCCTGCGTCCGGCCGCGACGAGAATATGCGAACCCGCGACGCGCTCCTCGCTGCCACCTGGGGTCGACAGCACGACAGCGATGCCGCTTTCACCAGCTTCGACGCGGGCGATTTTTATCTTCTCCCGCAGCACGACCCCTTCGCTTGTCAGGCGGCGTCGGACCACCTCGACGGCTTCGGGATCATCCTTGGGGAGAATACCGCCAGCGTCGAGAATGGTAACGCGCGCGCCCAGCCGACGGTGGGCCTGGGCCATCTCACAGCCGATCGGGCCGCCGCCGATGATGATCAGGTGTTCGGGCAGGACGGTATTGTCGAAGATGGTTTCGTTGGTGAAGTGTGGAACGCCAGCAAGTCCGGGGATCGGCGGAACGGCGGCGCGGCTGCCGGTAGCGATGATGAAGCGGCGGGCGCGGATTATCTTGCCGCCAGCCTCGACTGTGTCAGGGCCCGAGAACTTGCCATGGGCCTGGATAACGGTGCAGCCGAGGCCCTCGAAGCGCTCGACCGAATCGTGCGGGGCGATGGTCGCGATCACGCTTTGGACGTGGGCATTGGCCTTGGCGAAATTTATCACCGGCTCGGCGCCGTTGACTCCGAATTTACCTGACGCGCGGGCGATCTTGGCAGCCTTGCCAGCGGCCAACAGCGACTTCGACGGGACGCAGCCGGTGTTGAGGCAATCGCCACCCATTTTGTGGCCTTCGATGAGCACGACTTTCGCGCCCATTTGAGCAGCACCTGCTGCAATCGACAGCCCGGCTGATCCGGCCCCGATGATGCAGAGGTCAGTTTGTATCGTCTCGGTCATGTGAGCTTTCTGAAGGGGTTAGCCGCTGCAGGATGCGCCGCCAAGGACGCAGAATTTCGAACAGTTGCGGTGGTTGAGTGGAACGGGGCGGCTAGCAGCGTCGAGCGTAGCGCCCATCTCGAAATTCGGGTCGTAGGGGATTAGCGTGCACGCGACGTAGACCGGGGCGGCGGCTCCCTTGCGTTTAACCACCATGCGCTGCGAGGCGCACATCATGCTGTCGGGGGACAATTTGAGGATGCCCCAACAGGCCTCCGTGATCTCTGGCACTTGTGCCTGTGCGGCCATTTCGGGAAACAGGACGAGGCGCGCAGGGTCGGCTGCATCGACGGATATGCCCATATCGGTGAAAAATCGCTGGTATCCGGCGCGCAGGTCCATTTCGCTTTCCGCCCACAACAGGCGGCCGGCGATGGCGAGGTCAAAGCCGTTGTCAGCCAGCCAGCGGATCCCATCCATGGCAGGTTGCCAAGTGCGTGGCCCGCGCACCTGTTCGTGCTTTTCGGTCTCGTAATGGTCGACCGAAACGCGGAGGCGCAGCTTGCCGGGATAGGCGCGGTGGAGCGCGAGCAATGCCGCCTGCTTGAGTTGCATTGGCTTCATGGCGTTGGTCAGCACGAGCGTTTCGAAGCCCGTCGACAGTACGTCGTCGAGGATGCCGATCATGTCGGGGTTCATGAACGGCTCGCCGCCGGTGAAGGCGATCTCTCGCGCCCGCTGTGGCGCGGCGGCGACCTGCGCTAGAATGTCGGCGACTTCAGCGCGGCTGATGTAGACGAGAGCGTCGTTCTTGGGGCTGCTCTCGATGTAGCAATCGACGCAGGTGATGTTGCACAGCGTGCCGGTGTTGATCCAAAGGGTTTCGAGGCCGGTGAACGCGACGCTCGCGCGGCGCTCGCCCTTGGCGGTCCACACCGCATCGGTGAACGGCGCAGGCGCCATAGCGGCGATTGTGTAGCTCGAGGCCTTCATTGCGGATCTCCTGGCGGCGTCGTGTGGATTGCTGCCGGTCGCGTCGATACCGGGTCGTCAGCGAACGCCGTAGTTGTCTGTCAGGGTTGGCTACGTGGTGGCATATCCGGTTGTTTCACGTCCCGGGGCGCTTTTCTGTACGCGGTCTATCGGGCGCGCCCGAGCTGCCGGTACCGGCGCTGGCGGCGGCGCTGACGCGCGGTCCAAAAACGGCCTCTCGGCCAATGACATAGAGGATCTTGGTGCCGGCTCCAAAGACGCCGCGAATGGTGCCGGAGACTTTGGATTTGCCAATCCGCTTGCGGTATCCGGCCGGCATTTCGGCCGTGCGCAATCCGGCACGGGCGGCCTTGACTTGCATCTCCACGGTCCAGCCGTAGTCGGTGTCGGACATGGCGAGATCGCGCAGCGCACTGGCACGGATGGCGCGGAACGGGCCGAGATCGGTAAAGCGTACCCGCCAGATCAGCCGGATCAGCGTGCAGGCGAGCCAGTTGCCGAAGACCTGCTGTGGGGTCAGCGATCCCGCCTCACGCTGACCAAGCGTGCGTGAGCCGATCACGAGGTCAGCGCTGCCGTCGGCGATGGGTGCGACAAGGCGGACCATCTCGTCTGGGCGGTCGCTGGCATCGCCGTCGAGGAAAACGACGACATCGACGGCTGCATGGATGCCGCTTGCAGCACCCTCCTCCAGATGGGCAAGAGCGGCGAGGCAGGCGCGGCCATAACCTCGCACCGGTTCGCGGACGACGATGGCGCCATGCGCCCGGGCGACGTTGCCGGTGCCGTCGGTCGAGCCGTTGTCGGCGACGATGACCATTGCGACCCCGCTGGGGATCGCCGCCAACACGTGGGGTAAGGCCTCGGCTTCGTTCAGCGCGGGGATAATGACCGCAACCCGGAGGCCGCCGAACGGGTCACGCGGCGACAGGGTGGCGTTGCCAGTCAGGGTGGCGTTGCCAGTCGGGGGGGCGTTGCCAGTCGGGGGGGCGTCGACGGTCGGGGTGGCGTTGCCGGTCGGGGTGGCGTTGCCGGTCGGGGTGGCGTTGCCAGTGGGGTCGGCCGTTAGCGTCATGTCGGGTAGCCCTCCGCCTTCGCCTGCTTCGCTATTGCGCCGCGCCGGAGATCCGCCAGGAGCCATAGCCACACCGGCAGACTATGGAGAAACGCGGTGCCGTACTGGAACGCCGGTCCAAACGAGTAATAAGCGGCGAGCGTGGCGCTGGCGGCCAATAGCGGGAAACTCGGCACGGCTGCAGCGAGGCCGAAGAACCACAGCGCGTACCAGGGGAACTGCGCGGGCGAGAGATAGAACACCGAAGCTGCTACGATGGTTGCGCGAATGACGAGATCGCGCGGGCTGCCGATCTTTGGGATCGCAACCGCGATGGCGATGACGGCCGCTGCCCCTGCAACGGCCATCCGCAGAGCGCGATTGACGACGTCGCCCTCGCCGAACAGTTGGGCAAGGCCGTAGCTGACCCAGGCGTAGGGCGCGTTGTTGATGTGCCAGGACGCGGCATAGGCGGTGAGGCCCGAGTGCGGGGCAAATGCGCTCACCGCCAATGGTGCCGTGAGAACGGCGGTGATGAGTGCGCAAACTGCGAGCGCGGCGAGCGCATGAGTAGGGCTATGCGCCAATGTTTGCCGGACGAGAACGGGCGCGAGCAGGATGGGCCACAGCTTTACCCCGGCGGCGAGCCCGAGGACCGCACCGGCCGCAACCGGGCGCGCGGCGATCGATAGCACGAGGGCGAAGAGGAGGGCTGGCACCATGACGATGTCGGCATGTACCAGCCCGATGCCGGTGTAGACGACCATCGGATTGAGCCAATAGAGCGCGATCAGCCATGGTGGATGGCCGAGGCGCGACAAGAGCACGGCGAGGGCCAAAAGCGCGGCGCCATCGGCAACCAGGAACACGGCGCGCAACCCGTCGATTTGGAATGGCGCAAGCAGGTAGGCTGCGGCGAAGACCACTTGCGCCGTGCCGGGATAGATCGTCCGCAGGTCGGGAAAGTTGACGTTTTGCAGAATGGCGCCGGACGCGTCGGCCAACGATTGCAAGCGCCGGTCTGACAAGCCCGCTGCCGCGACGTCCTTGGGTGCCACGGCATAGGGATCGCCGCCCGATGCGGTGACGGCGCCGTCCCACAGATAGCGATAAAAGTCGTCTTCCATCGGCGGCGTTGCGCCAAACCAAGCGAGCCGCATGGCGAGACCACCGGCGATGATCAACAGCAGGGCCGCACGCGTGGTGTGCGGGCGGCGACGCCAAGCCACCAGCGCTGCAGCCAGACCGATCGCGGCGGACCCGGCGAGGAGTGCGATTAGCGGGATGACCTCTTCGAACGTCGTTGTCCGTCGACCGGTGAGGCCCGGCGACAACCACACCAACCCGACTTGTGCGGCAATAAGGATGACAACGACGAGGGTAGCGCCGAGCATGGTGAGGTGTGGTGTCCTTAGCTGCCGGCTGCGGGAAGTTTATGACTTGTCGAGTGTCCGTGACAGCAATTGCCCCCAGTTGGCATCATAGGGGTGCAGTTCGACTGGCGCGGTGCTTTGGGGTGCCGCCAACCGGCCGCCAGTCGCATGCCAGCGGAAAATGCCTCCGCGCAGGTTGACGACGCTGCTCGCTTGTTTGGTGGCGGCCGCGATCCGCTGGGCGAGGATGCCGCTGCGGACGCCGACCGAGCAGTAGACGACGACGCGTTTGCCAGCGATCTCGGCGCCGTACGTTTCAAAGAACGCATCGCCCGACAGGCTGGGCGAGACACGGCGCGCGCCTGGAATATGGCTCTGGGCGTGTTCGTCGGCCTCGCGCACATCGAACACGACCGTGCCGGGATCGGCCAACGCGGCCGTCAATTCCGGCGCCGTGATCTCAGGCACCGGGAATTTGGCCGCGACCACCTGCTCGATGTCGGCCAATGTTACGCGCGGGTTCGTTGGATCCCAGCTTGTCAGGCGGCTGGAGTACGTCGACGCGATCAGATAGTCGAAAGCCAGCACTGCGACCGAGAGGGTCGCAATGCCAGCAATGCGTCGGGGCGACAGCGCGCTGCGAACCATGATCGTGCTCTGCTACTTTGTTTTGGTAATGTCGTTGAGCGACCAGTCGTAGGCGTGGCCGCCGACGGCCTTGACGCCATCGAGCTTCGCGCGCAGCGGCGGTTCAGCGTATTTCTTGAGGTGGTCGATGACGCCTGCGTCGGTGCCGCCGAAGTCAACTTTGAACCAATGGTAGATGCTCGACACCTGCAACGTGCCGTCGGGCTTAATCGTTGCACCGCGCGGATTGTTGACGAACGCGCGGGCGCCAGCGTCGAGATCCGCTTCCAGGGTCGCTGCCGCGAAAGCCTTGGGCGGCAAATTGGGGCAACCGAAGGAAGCGCAGTTGACCGAATAGTGGACGCGGGGATCCTTGAAGGTTTCGCGCATGATGGCGTGCTCGATTTCTTCGAGCGACAGTTCTTTGCCCTCCACGGTGACGCGTTTGGCAACCCACGGACCAGTGAAGGCTTTCGGGTCGAGCCACACACCGGCACTCTTGATGTCGCGGATTGATTTCACGGGGTAGTTGTCGAGGATCACCTTCAACGTGATCGCGTTATACAGGTTGGCCCAATAGGCAAACTGTTCGTTGCGAACCAATTTTGACGGGGCAGCCTTGGCATGGTCGGCGATCACGGCATCGAGGGCCTTGCGGTCGGCGGCCGTGCCGTGCCACCGGGCGTAGTCGACGCGGTTGACGCCGTCGGGCGAGGCCACGACATAACGCGCGAGCAGGGCTGTATAGCCGGTGGTATCAGGCGGGGCCGCGCTGGCTGAAGTAGCCATGACGAAGGCGGTTGCAACCGTGGCGATGACCCTTGCTGCGGTCGCGGAGATCTGCTCGAGGCTGAGTTGCAACGTTGTAGTCGAAATCATTTCGGCACCTCTTAAAGCTGGTCGGTTGCCGAAGTTACGGTCGTAATGGCCAGTTGTTACGCTTGCCAACCGGTCCTGGTGGCCGTGCCGATTCAACTTGGTGCAACCTCAAACCTGTTCACACGGGCTCTCAGCCCGACACAACTGGACGCAACGTCTCGCCGATCAGACGCTGGCGGGTATTTTCATCGCCAATTTCGATGTGGGCGACAAACCAATCCTGGACCATCTGGCAGACCCGCGCCGGCTCGGTCCGGGCGAGCGATTTTGGGTTGAGGAACACGGTCAGGTCCTCTTGGGTCCAGCCGAGTTTGCCTAACTCGGTCATCAGAGCGTCGTAGTCGGCCTTCTGCGGCTTTTCATATGTGACCGGCGTCTTGCGGCCTTCGGCAATGGCCTCGAAGATCGCGGCGACCTGGACCTGTATCCCTGGCGGCGGGCTTTCGGCGCCCTTGAGCTGCGACATCAGCGCGGGGGTCAGCTCACCTTGGGCGATGAAGTTGTAGCAGACCTGCGGGTTCGACTGCTTCAACTGTTTCAAGTTGGCGAGAAACGCGTTGGCGACTGCCATGAGGCGCGGAGCACTTGCCGATAGCGCCTGGGGTGCGTTCTGCCGACGAAGCGTCACGATGCGCTCGGTGAGCATTTTGCTGATTTCGTCTGGCGTTTTGTTTTCGGCCGACAGCTTGGCTGCCTCACGCAGACGTTCGCTGTACCAATCGGGGAACTCGCGTTTGATCACGGGCCAGTGGGCGGTGGCATCAAAGCCGCTCTCGATGTCGGCGATCTGCCCACCCGAGTTCGTCATCATACCGGTCACTGCGCCCGACAGAGACGCCAGCGCGCGGCGCACGGGCTCCATCGCGCCGGACTTCGTGATTTGCGGCTCGGCCGCGACGTAGACCCCGCCGGTAATCGCTAAGAGCGTGATGACCAACGCGGCGATGGCCATGCGGTTGGTGCGCGGCTTAGGCGTGTCCGTCTCATGCTCACGGGCGGCGGTCATCGGCGCGAGCGGGCGCCCGGTCGTGGGTGTGTGCGGCAACGCCGATTGCAGGCCGGGTCCGGGAAGGCCCAGGGCGGTTGGCTGGCTGCTTCCGAGGGTCGGGCCGGCGTA
>Ga0163144_10005170_pt1 | contig 29108 bp, 21 predicted proteins | sample OliLak19BULKMAT1_FD_123175 | JGI IMG/M metagenome (GOLD analysis project Ga0163144, IMG submission 123175) | Freshwater microbial mat bacterial communities from Lake Vanda, McMurdo Dry Valleys, Antarctica - Oligotrophic Lake LV.19.BULKMAT1 | ecosystem: Environmental > Aquatic > Freshwater >...
ACCGCTGCCGGTCTTGCCGCCACTCCGTGGCCCCGGTCGTGCCCCCGCCGCGCCATCCGGCGCCGGGCGCCCTCCGCTACCGTCGGACGCGGGCCTTGCCGCCGGCGCCGCCGGACGCCGGGCCTGACCCGACGAGCCGCTACCGCGCGGCGGCGAACCCTGACCGCCGCCTGCCTTTCGCGCTGCTTTTTCCGCGGCGCGCTGCCGATCGGCGGCTTTCCGAGCACGGATCTCCTTGATCCGTTCGGCAATCGGGACTTCGAACGCCTGCGCGGTTCGCGCGGTGTAGTCGAAATCCGGCAGCGTGACGCGTGGCAGGCGTCGACCCACCGCCTTCTCGATCTCGCGCACATCGCCTTCTTCTTCCGGTGCCACGAACGTGAATGCATCGCCTGTGGCTTCAGCGCGCCCCGTGCGCCCGACGCGGTGGATGTAGTCTTCAGGCTGCGCCGGCACGTCGAAGTTCACGACGTGGCCGAGGTCGGCGACATCGATTCCACGTGCCGCCACGTCAGTGGCGACGAGCACACGGATGCTGCCGTTCTTGAAGCCGTCGAGCGCGGCGACGCGTGCCGCCTGCGAGCGGTTGCCGTGAATTCGCGCGGCCGCGACGCCATGCTTCTCCAGCAGTTCGAACAACCGGTTCGCGCGATGCTTCGTGCGCGTGAATACCAGTGCTTCCTTCATGTCGCCACGTTCGAGAAGCTTCACGAAGAGCGCCGGCTTCAGGTCCTGCGACACCGGATAGAGGGCCTGCGTGATTCCGCTCGCGGGTGCCGATTTCCGCTCGAGATTGATCTGTGCGGCGTCCTTCAACAGGTCGCGGGAGAGCTGCACGATCGCGCCGGGCATCGTGGCACTGAAGAGCAGCACCTGCTTCTTCGCGGGCAGATAGGACAGGATCCGCTTGATGTCGGGCAGAAACCCCATGTCGAGCATGCGGTCGGCTTCGTCCAGCACCAGATGCTGGACGCCGGCCAGCGAGGCGTACGACTTGGTCATGTGGTCGAGCAGACGGCCGGGCGTAGCCACCATCAGATCAACCTTGGTGCGGAACGCGTGTTCCTGCGGTCCCATGCCGACCCCGCCATAAATCGCGGCGCTCGTCAGTGCGGTGTGTACCGACAGCGCCTGCGCCGTCTCGAGCACCTGCAGTGCCAGTTCGCGGGTGGGGACCACGATCAAGGCGCGGGTCGTTCCGCGTTTTCCGGCCAGCATCCGATGCAGAATGGGCAGCAGGAAGGCGGCGGTCTTGCCGCTGCCGGTCTGTGCGCAGGCGAGGACATCGCGGCCATCCATCGCCGGAGGGATGGAATCACTCTGGATCGGCGTCGGTCGCGCGAATCCCAGCTCCTTGACGGCTTGCATGAGGGCCGCGTCAAGCGACAGGGATGCGAACGTGGGTACGGCCACGGGAGGTCGGGACGGGGAGATGCCAAGCCGAGACGGAATGCCACGGGACCTTGGGAAGATACTCCGGATCAGGCCCGCTGCGCGGCGCGCTGGCGTCTGGAGACTCGAAGCGCGTGCTCGACGGCATCGGTGAGCTGGGTCAGCGAGTACGGCTTGTCGAGGACGGCCTCGATATGCGCCTCGCGCAGCCGTTCCGGCGTCACTCGGCCGGTATAGCCGGTGCTCAGGATGATCGGGAGCAGCGGACGCAGTGTCCGGACGTGCTCGGCAAGCGTCAACCCCGTCATGCCAGGCATGGTCTGATCCGTGATCAGGACCGCGATGTCGTCGAAGTCATCCAGCAGATCGAGTGCGGCCGTCGCGCTGGAGGCCGTCACCACGCGCATCCCCGCCGCCATGATGCCGCGCGCGGCAGCGCGCAGGATACCGGGTTCGTCGTCCACCAGCAGGATCAGCGGCGCATCGCTGGTGACCGCCTGGCGATCGCGTGGCGTGACGATCGCGGTACTGTAGGGTGGCGTCGTCAGCATGACGCTCGCCCCCTCCTCGGCCGGTGTCGCGCGCGCAAACAGCAACTCGAATTGTGTGCCGCTCCCCTCGTTCGATTCCACGTGGACCGAGCCATGGTGCGACTGCACGATGCCGTGCAAGACCGCCAACCCCAACCCCGTGCCCTCGCCAATCGGCTTGGTGGTGAAGAAAGGCTCGAAAATGCGTTGTCGCAGGTCGTCGCTCATGCCGGAACCGGTGTCGCGAACGGCCAGGCGGACATAGGCGCCAGCAGTCATGTTCGGATGGCGCACCGTGTGCTCCGGGTGCGGCATCCGCAGGGTATCGACCGACACCCGAAGCAGCCCCCCCCCCGTGCGGCGCATCGCATGTTCGGCATTGCTGCAGAGATTCAACAGCAGTTGCTGCATCTGCGTGGCGTCGCCGTTCACCCAGGCCTCGGCCGAGCGGACCTCGATCAGCAGCTGAACCGTGGTCGGGATCGTCGCGCGCAGGAGTGTTTGCGCATCGGTGATCAGCGCCGCGAGGTTGATGCGTGAATGCACCGGGACTGATCGACGCGAGAACAGCAGGATCTGCTTGACGATGTCGCGCGCACGGTCACTGGCCTGCATCACAGCCGTCAGCGACTCCGCCACACCTTCGGGGTCGCTCTCCGCCATCGCAATCTGCGCGATCTCGGCGTTGGCACGCACGACGGTGAGCAGATTGTTGAAATCGTGCGCAACACCGCCGGCGAGCGTTCCCAGCGCTTCGAGCCGCTGGCTCGCGAGAAGCTGGTTCTCCAGTTCCTTCCGCTCCGTCGCCAGGCGTCGCGTGTCGCGCAGGTCACGCAGCTGATAGTGCACCAGTTCACCGGCCTCGAGCGGAATCCGCGTACGACGCATCGCGACTGGGACCGACTGCCCGGCACTCGTCCTCACCTCGGTCTCGCAGGACAGATCATCGTCGTCCAGTGCTGCGTCCGCGCGAGTGATGACCAGCGATGCGTCGCGACCGATCAGGAGATCGCCGCGCCCATCAGCCAGCAGCGCCAGGGCGGCGGGGTTGGCGGCCACGATCTGCCGTCCATCCGACAGGAATTGCGGGTCCGCGCCACGATCGAAGAGCCACCGAAACCGTTCGTCGCCGGCCGGTTCCCGGGTCACACCCTCATCACCAGCGAACGCGCGACGCAGGCTGCGGCGCACTCGTCGTCGCACCACGAAGACTGTTCCGCTGATGCCCACCGCGGTCGTGACGAACGCGAGCGCGAGCGCCTCCCAGAGCGATAGGTGCATCGGGATTCCCATGATGGTGCAATATGCAACGTTTTCATTTTCGCAGCATTGTCACGTTCTCATGCGCGCGACCGGAGCGCAAGGCCCACGCCACGCAGTCGCGCACATGAACGCACGCTCATCGCGGCGGCAACGCGCCCCACTCCTCGTCCGGGGTCTGTCCGTCAGCGCCGACCGCATCGGCGGGACGAACGATGAGGTAGTTGTTCGGCGGCATCGCGCCCATCAGATACTGGACGAAGTAGTCCCACCGGCGACGAATGAAGTAGGGCTCGTTGAGGGAGTGCGGACGGTTCGGCGCCATCACCAGATCGAACGACCGATTCGCCTTGATCAGCGCGTCTACCACCTGGATCGTCATCGCCGGATGCACGTTGTCGTCCATGTCGCCGTGCATCAGCAGCAGATGACCCTTCAGGTTGGCGGCCATCCCCGCATTCGATTGATCGGCGAAGTTATCCGTGCGCCGGAGTGAATCGCGACTCAGCAGGCCCTGATACTTCTCGGCCCAGTAGATGTTGTAGCTGCGATTGTCGTGGTTGCCCGCACCGCTCACCGCCACCTTGAAGAAATCCGGGTAACGCAGGATGGCGTCGGTGCTGGCAAAGCCGCCGCCAGAGTGCCCGAAAATCCCGACCCGATCGATGTCGATGAATCCGTGGCGGCTGGCGAGCTGCTTGATCACGGCGATGTGATCGGGCAGGCCGTTGTCGCCGAAGTTGCCATAGTAGTTGTCGTGGAACGCCTTGCTCCGCAGCGGTGTGCCGAGGTGGTCGATCTGCACCACCACGAAGCCGAGCTCCGCCAGCGCCGCCGGTTCGCCGGCGGCCTTGTAGGCCCACGCGCCGACCGACCCGACCTGCGGGCCCGGATAAATGTTCGAGATGATCGGATAGCGCCGCGTGGTGTCCAGATTCGACGGCAGATACATCACGCCGTAAAGGTCCGTGATGCCGTCGCGCGCCTTGGCCGTGAAGACCCGCGCGCCTTTGAAGCCGAGGGCGGCCAGTTGGGAGGCATCCGCGGACTCGAGTTTCTTGACGATGCGGCCAGTCAGGGCATCGCGCAGCACGGTGACGGGCGGCGTTTCGATGCGTGAGTACACGTCCACCACCCAGCGGCCGTTCGGACTCACCTGGACGCGATGCTCAGCATCCTCGGACGTCAGCCGCTGCAAGCCGGTGCCGTCGAAGTTGGCGGAGTACAGCTGGGCATAGTAGAGGAACGCGTCACTCTCACGACCGCGACCGGTGAACCAGACGCGCTTCAGCTTCTCGTCGACCGCGACGATCGTTCCCACCTGCCACGGCCCCTCCGTGATCCGATTCCTCACCTTCCCGTCGGCGCCGAAGCGGTACAGATGGCCCCACCCGTCGCGTTCCGACCAGACCAGCGACTCGCCGTCCTCGGTGACGTAGGTGGGCGTCGGATCCACCGGATTGCCGGTTTCGACGAACGTCCTGGCCGAGTCGGCCGCGAGCAGCCGCACCGCACCACTGGTCGCATCCACTTCCAGCAGCTGGGCCACCTTCGAGGCGCGCGACATCGTCGTCAGATACACCTTGCTTCCGGATGTATTCCATGCCGAGTCGCGCGCCGACAGGTTCCAGGACGCCTGCGCCGGCGCCGGATCCAGCTGCACGCGCAGGTTCGTTTTCGACTCCCGATCGAGGATGTGGAAGCCGGGTTTCGGAATCACGCTGTCACCGGGCAGGGCGTAGGGCTGCGTGAAGGCGCGCGGCCGTTGCGAGGTGTAGCTGATGTATGGCATGGTGGCCACGCCGCGGGTGTCCTGACGACTCACGATCATGCGGCGTGAGTCGGGCGCCCACTTGATCTGCGGGCGACGCGGCGCGAGCTGCGGACGAAGCAGATTCTGCGGCGTCGGATCGCCGAGGCCGTAGCTCCAGTTGCGCGCGCCATCGGTTGTCAGGCGGGTCGAGTCGGCGGCCGTTCCGCGGGCGCGCACGTACACGTCGAAGCCGCGCACGAAGGCCTCCCACTTCCGGTCGGGACTGAGCACGAACGGCACCTCGCTCGGCAGCGTGTCGACGGCCAGGCAGCGGTAGGCAACGATATCACAGTTCAGCCGTCGCTTGCCGAATCGGAAATCGATCGTGCGCTCATCGTCGCCATCCTTTGCGAAACGGAATGTGCGAAACGGGAGTTTCGTCGGGTCGATGCTGGTGTCCGCCGCGGTACTGATCGCGGCTGCAAGGCGGGCATTGTCAAACAGCAGTTCGCGTGCGCCGCGCACCGGATCGACCATCACGAACTCGGCGCCCTGGCGGACCTTGTTCCGATACCAGAACCGCGCGCCATCCTTCATCCATTGCGCCTGTACGTCATCGCCGGTGACGAGACGGGTGCTGTTCCATGAGAGCAGCTGTTCAGCGCGATCGTAGCGCACCTCCGGCGGTGCGGATGCCGCACTGGATTGCGCACTGGCGCGCGCCGCCGAGGCGAAGAGCAGAACGGCGGCGTGGGAGTACGGACGGGAGAGCATGGCACGTGGCCCTGTAACGGGTGAAACAGGTGGCTCGGAGTGACCAAAACGATACGCGACGACGCTCGCGTTCGCTGAGTCCGGGCCAACCGTGCGACAGGGACACTTTCTGACCGGGCGGTGCGTAGACGCCGTGGCGAGTCGATGCAAACGCGTCACCCTCCGACCAACGCTCGGGTCGTGTGCGGCGTACTTCCCTCCGACGGGGCGCGTCGCCGCGATGCTGATCCCTCTCCCGATGTGCACGACGTAGCAGGGTGCACGCCGCTCTCCCTGAATTGCCGACTCATGAAGCTTTCCATTGTGCAGGCGCGCCGACTGCGTCGATCCCTGCTGCCGCTGCTGGTCTGTCTCGCTGGTCCCAGGCTGGTGCACGCGCAGGTCGGCGCCTCGACGGACATCATCACGGGCATCATCAAGACGCCCGCCGGTGTTCCGGTGGAAGGTGCGCAGATCGAGGCGCAGTCCACCGAAACCCAGGTGACCCGGAAGCAGCGGTCCAATGCGCAGGGCAAGTACACGATCCTGTTTCCGGACGGTGGCGGGACGTATCGCCTCACGGTGCGCTACATCGGTTTTCAGCCCACGACCCTGACCGTCACGCGAAATGGCGACGACGACCGGATCGTGCGCAACATCACCTTGGGCCAGAGCACGGCGCAGACGCTGGCGCGGGTGGAAGTTCGCGGGCAGCGCCGTCCGCAGCAGGGCGGTCCTGGTGGCGGCCCGGCCGCCCCGGGTGGATCGGAGCGCGTGGTTGACGGTGGGCAGGCGGCACGGCTGCCGGTCGACGCGTCCGACCCGACGGCGATTGCCGCGCTCGCGCCTGGCGTCGTCCTGACGGGCGCGGACACCTCCGGTGGCGGCGGCGCCGCCAACTTCAGCGTCGCCGGCCAGTCGTCGCAGAGCAACAACGTCACTCTCGACGGGCTCTCGTTCGCCGCCGGCTTCGTGCCGCAGGATGCGATTCGCGGGACGCGGGTCGTGACGAACACGTATGACGTGGCACGCGGACAGTTCTCCGGCGGTCAGGTCTCGCAGACGACCCGCAGCGGCACGAACGTGATTCAGGGGTCGCTCTCCTACATCGGCCGCTACCGCGACTTCACGGTGGAGCAGGGCGGAACGACCGGCGCCTTCGGCGGTGCGTTCAACCAGAATCAGTTCGGAGCCGGTGTCGGCTTCCCGATCATCAAGGATCGACTGTTCTTCTTCGGCGCTCTGCAGGGCCGTCGCCGCGCCGATCTGCTGCCGTCGCTGCTGGCCGCGGACGATGCCACCCGCCAGCGACTCGGTGTCGCACCCGACTCCGTCAACCGCTTCCTCGGCCTGGTCAATGGTTTTGGCGTCGGCGCGGCTGGTGGTGTCATCGATGACAACCGCAACGCCGACAACCTGACGGTGCTCGGTCGCATGGACTATTCCGTGAGTGACGCACATACGCTCACGCTGCGAGGCGACTGGCGCCTGGTGGACCAGACGCCAACCCGCGTCGGTTCGCTGGCGCTGCCGCAGACCGGCGGCACCACGGAGAACCGTGGCGGTGGTGGCTCGCTCGTCCTGTCGTCGCGGTTCGGCACGGCAGTCGTGAACGAGCTCCGTGCCGGGCTCCAGCTCGACGACCGGAGTGGGACGCCGTTCATCCAGCTGCCACTCGGCCGGGTGCAGGTGCTGTCGGATCTGAGCGACGGCACCCAAGGCTTCAGCACGCTGCAGTTCGGCGGCAGCACCTCGCTGCTGCAGCGCAGTGACAACTCCGTCTTCGAAGCCACCAACGAAACATCGCTGCTGCTCGATGAAGGCAAGCATCGCGTGAAGATCGGTGGCCTCATCAATCGCACCGGGTATACGCAGGATCAGGCGTTCAACCGATTCGGGTCGTTCACGTTCAATTCCCTGGTGGATTTCCAGGCCAACCGGCCGGCCAGTTTCAACCGGACGCTGGCCTCACCGGAACGCACTGGCAGCACGATCAACTCGGGCATCTACATCGGTGACACCTGGCGTCCGCGTGATGGCCTGCAGCTCGTCTTCGGTGGCCGGTTCGAGGGTTCGTCGTTCGATGGCGCACCGGCGCGGAACCTCGCGGTGGATTCGGCGTTCGGCCGCAGAACCGACATCATTCCCAACGACGCATCGTTCCTGCCGCGGGTGGGCTTCAGCTGGTCGCCGAAGCAGCCAGAGGGTGCCAACGGTGGCAATCCATTCGGCAACGGCGCCCTGACCATCCGCGGTGGCGTTGGTCGCTTTCGTGACGCCCCCAATACGCAGCTGTTTGCCGGTGCACAGACCGCGACCGGACTGGCCACCGGTGAGCAGGCGATCTTCTGCGTCGGTGCGGGTGTGCCGGTGCCGGACTTCACCAACTATTTTGCCGTGCCGTCGAGCATCCCCACGCAGTGCGCTCCCGGTGGCCCACCGGCACAGCGCAACACCGCGCGCAACGTCACCTCCTTCGACGCCAACTACGCCAACCCGCGCGCCTGGCGCGGATCGATTGGTGCGTCGAAGCGCATCTTCGGGCGCTTCAGCCTGAATGTCGACGTCAGTGGCGCGCTCGGTGAGGCCCAGACGGGCTACCGCGACCTGAACCTCAGCACCACGTCGCAGTTCTCGCTGGCGTCGGAAGGGAATCGCCCGGTGTTCGTCCCGGCTGCCTCGATCATCACCACCACTGGTGCCGTGCCGACGCAACTGTCGCGCATCGATCAGCGTTTTGCGTCGGTGTTCGATGTCAATTCGCTCAACAAGACGGAACAGTGGCAGGCGACGATGTCGTTCGGCGGTTTCACCGGCCGCGGGGCGATCATCAACACCAGCTACACCTACTCGGATGCGCGGAGTCAGACCGGCTTTGCCTTCGGTGGCGCCGCCGGCGGATTTGCCTCAGCCACCACGGCCGGCGATCCGAACACCCCCGAGTGGGCAACGAGCGCGTTCAATCGCCGCCACAACCTGATTGCAACGGTGACACATCCGCTGTCGTCGAGCTTCGAGATCACCGCCATCGGGCGGATGACCTCCGGCGCGCCCTTCACGCCGCTGGTCAGCGCTGACATCAACGGCGACGGTTTCCGCAACGACCGCGCGTTCATCTTCGATCCCGCCACCGCGGACGACCCGGATCTTGCCGCCGGCATGTCCAAGCTTCTCGCCTCGTCCGGGAACACGGCGCGGCAGTGCGTTCAGTCGCAGCTCGGCACACTCTCGTCGCGGAACTCGTGTACCGGCCCGTGGCAGCCAAGCTTCGACCTGCAGCTCAACTGGCGTCCGACGGCGTTCAAGCTGGATCGTCGCCTGACGTTCTCACTGGTCACCGCCAACCTGATCGGCGGCATCGATCAGCTGGTGCACGGCAGTGACGACCTGCGCGGCTGGGGCTCGTTCACACAGGCGGACAACACGCTCCTCTTCGTGCGCGGCTTTGACGCGGCGACGAACCGCTACAAGTACGAAGTCAACGAGCGCTTCGGCGCCGTGCGCGGGAACCAGACCGGCATCCGTCTGCCCTTCCAGGTCGGCTTCAACATTCGCTACACCCTCGGCCCCGATCAGACGCGCGATCGTCTCCGCGCGGCATTCGGCGGCGCCCCGGGGGCACGCTTGACCGGCGCTGGCATCGCGGCTGGGGTCGGCCGGTTCTTCCCGAACATCCCGCTGCAGATCATCGAAGCGCGTGACTCGGTCGGCCTGACGGATGTGGAAGTGGCGACGCTGAAACTCCTCGCCGACTCGATCCAGGTCCAGGTGGATTCCCTCACCGAGCAGGCCCGCAAGGTGGTCGAGAAGGAAGGTGGCAACCCCGATCCGGCGGTACTGTTTGGCGTGAAGCTCCGTCCCTTCTTCGAGAAGGGTGGGCGGCTCCGCACCGCGGGCACCGAGGGGGCGAAGAAGATCCTGACACCGGAGCAGTGGCTGCGTGTGCCGGCGCGCATCCGGACGCCGCAGGGCTTCGGTGGGCCCGGCGGCGGTGGCCCAGGCGGTGGCCGTCCACCCCTCTGACGAGCGCGGCGCACGACGAGGGACGCGGCTCAGCCAGCTGTGAACCCTTCGTCGAGCGCGGCACGCACGCTGGCGGTGAGTTCCGTCCAGGTCCACGGCTTCGGCAGCACGGGAACGTTCGGATCCAGCGCGATCGTGTCGCTCGACATGCGATCGGTATAACCACTGGTGAAGAGGAAGGGCATGCGGAAGCCTTCTTCTCGCAGCGAGGCGTAGAGTTCGCGACCGCCCATGCGCGGCATCACCACATCACTGACCACCAGTGCGATTTCGGAACCACGCTCGCGCAGCAGCGCCATTGCCTCGGCCCCATCCGCGGCCTGCATCACGCGATAGCCGTGTTTCTCGAGGATACGGCGTCCGGCACGACGAACCATCTCTTCATCCTCGACCAGCAGGATCGTTTCCGTCGCCCCTTCGCGGATCAGCATCGCCGAACGCGGGGTTGCGTTTGGCACCATCACCTCGGCCAGCGGCAGGCCGATCGTCACCCGTGTTCCCTGGCCCGGCGTGCTCTCTACATCGATGGTGCCCTCGTGCTGCTGGACGAGGCCATAGATCATGGCCATCCCGAGCCCGGTGCCCTCACCTGGCGCCTTCGTCGTAAAGAACGGTTCGAAGAGATGCGCCAGCACCGACTCGTCCATCCCGCGTCCCGTATCGTCAACGACCACCGTCACCATCGGTCCAACACTGCCGTCCGGGCGCTCCATGCTGCGTTCGAATGCCCCGCGCATCGTCAGGACGCCACCCGATGGCATCGCGTCGCGGGCGTTGGTCGCCAGGTTGAGCAACATGTGCTGCACGGCACCAGGGTCCGCAAGAATCCCAGGCAGTTCAGGCGCGGCCTCGGTGCGCACGGAGATGTTCGCTGGCAGCAATCTCACCAACAGTGCCTGCGTCTCGGCGAGGACGACCTCGAGGGAGACCGGGCGACGCTCGAGTGTTTCTCGACGGCTGAAGGCGAGCAGCTTCTTGACCATCTCCGTCCCGCGTGTCGCCGCCTGAATCATCTCGCCGACTTCGTCGCGCAGTTCGTCCATCTCCGCCGGCAGCGACTCGAGCACGAGATCGGCGTTGGCAAGCACCACGGTCAGGAGGTTGTTGAAGTCGTGCGCCATGCCGCCCGTGAGCAAGCCGATCGCCTCCATCTTTTGCGCCTGCCGGAGCTGTGCTTCCATCTGCAGCGATTCCGTGAGATCGCGGATCGTGACGAGGTGTCGACCCGGTGTGATATGCGCCGAGGCCGCGACATCCAGCATGCGCGCGGTGTCGCCGACCATGATGCGCCCTTCCCCACGCCATTGCCCATCCTGTATCAGTCGGTGCCACGCGTCAGCCGGTGAACTGGTGCGTGACCCGGCACTGAAAAAGTGCGTGAAGTTCAACGCCGCGATACCAGCTTCGTTCTGGCCGAGCAGACGACGTGCAGCCGGGTTGCTGGAGAGCACCTGGCCGGTGCCATCGGCGATCAGCATGGCGTCGAGCGAGGCGGCGAAGATCGATCGGAAACTCGCCTCGTGCGCGTGCGCAGAGATGCTGTCGGTATCGCTCGTCGGCACCGAGGCGACATGGACGACGGCGCCTCCTCCCGCGGCGGCGGGAATTCCGGTCGCGCGGAGCATGAATCGTCTCGCCGGCTCGGCGGGCGAGACGAACTCGAGCGAGAAGGCACGTTGGGACAAGTCGAGCACGGACCCGATTCCACGCAGGGCCGTCGCTTCGTCGTCCGAGCTGCAGGAGGCAAGGCCTGTGAGCGCCTCTCCGATCGGCTGGCCCGCCGAGGATCGCGGTGCAGCGGCCCGGTTGCCGGTCACGATCAGGCCCGCCCGATCGAGGAGCACGCCGGGGCCGACGAGTGCATCGAGCACACCTCCAAGGAGGGTGGCGTCGGCGGAGAAATCACCAAAGAGCATGACCAGCAACCTAGTGCAGCGCTCATCTCGTCCGGCGCAGCGTCCGATACTGAGATCGGGGCGGAGCCAGGGTGCGGGTGCCCAGCCAGTGGAGACTCCTCACCTGCTTTTTCGAGTTGACGGCCGAATACTCAGACCTCGATGACCAATCAGACACCTTTCGCGACAGCCGCCATCCCCTCACCCGCGCGGGCGGATCCCAAGGTCGTAGTACCGCCGCCAGGCGCTTCCGCTCGGCCGGCACCGGTCGCGCACTTGGGCCCGATCTTGACGGAGCCCTCGATTCACGACGAGGTCGAGGCGGGGTATGACGTCCGGCGATCCCTTCGTACCGCCCTCGAGCGATTGGAAGCGGCACTCGATCCGATGGAGCGCCGGGGTGACGCCCCCGCATTCTTCGAGCGGATCGCGAAGAGTGGCGAAAAGACCGTGCGTCAGCCGCCCGCTGCGGCGCAGCGGGCGCTGGAACTGCTGCGGCGCGACGTTGCGATCTCGGAGCTGGTGAAGCTGGTCGAGCAGGACCCGGTACTGGCGCAGTCGCTGCTTCGGTTCGCCAACTCTGCCGCCAATTCCACCGGCGCGCGCAGCACGTCTCTCGCGGAGAGTATCCGTCGCGTCGGCACGCAGGGACTCCGGAGCGTGATCCTGAGCAGCATGGTCGAGGGGACGCTCTGCCGCACCGGGACCGCGTACGACGGCATGGTCCGTCAGGTGTGGGAACACATGGTGCGCACGGCGCCGATCGCGAGGACCCTGGCGTCGGGGTTCGGCGTGGTCCCGGACGAGGCGTTTACGCTGGCGCTGCTGCACGACGTGGGCAAGCTGGTGTTGTTCGACCGGCTGGGGACGATGCGCGCAGAGCTGCGTCGGGAAGTGAAGATGAATGTGCAGGTCATGCCGCGCCTGCTGAGCGAACTGCACGAGATTCTGGGTGGCGCGGCGGCGTTACGCTGGGGGCTTGGCAAGGCGGCGGTCGAGGTGGTGTCGTCACACCATCGGAGCGCCAATCCGCTGGAACCCAACCTTCACTCGGAATGTGTGTACGTGGCAGAACGTCTGGATCTGGCCATCCTCCGCGGGCAACCGGTGAACCTCGTGCGGTGGTTCGAGGAGGGGCGTCTGCAGGCGAGTTTCGACGCGGTCGCGCCATTGGTGGAGCGGGTGCTCTCGCCGGACTCCGGGGGGACGGGGTTCCACTTCTGAGTTGGCCACATCGAATGCCAGCTATGACGTAACGGAATGTTTGAAAAAATCTATTGAAAGTCGTAATCTCTTGAAATTGTGCGCTCCTGTCGTGACGGTTAGCGTCTGAATCATCGGTGGCCGAATGGTTGCCGATGGTTCCGCCAACCGTTGTGTCGAGTGCCATCATGACCAGTGCAAACTTCAGTATCACGCCCGAGTCTCAGCCGTCCATTCGGCTCCGGCGCACTCCCTCGTCCCGGGTGGCCGACGCACCGAAGCCCCGCCCGGTCGACCCCTCGACATTCAGTATCGCGACGCTGCTGGATGAGTCGCACCATGCGCCAGCGCTCCAGGCGGTGCGGGATTTCGCGCATTCGCTTGGGGTGCCACTCGACTCGCAGAGCATCCCGACGCATCTCGCACGTACGGGCGTAGTGGGGCGGATCGGCGTCCCGCGGGAAGCCGGAACCACGATGTTGCGCCAGCGCGTCGTCGTTGGCGCAACGGTCGGTGCGGACCCGCTGGCGCCCGTGTCGCGTCTCTGGCGCGGACTGCAGCGGCGCGCCGATGTCCTGGTCGACATGCGCCGCTTCCGCACGTTGCCAGGAAGTGACGCCGCTGTCGCGGGCGTCGAGCGGGATGTCCTGCTCTTCTCGCAGCGCGTGACTGAACGCGCGACGCAACGGCGCGAGGTTCCGGCGGCGACCGATACGGCGGACCAGTGGACGCGTGCTCGTCATGCGGCCGAACTCGCCTACCGGCAGGCGTCGGCGGAAGATCGACAGCTCTTGCTTGTCCTGCCGGTGGGACGGGGCACCGACGCGCAACGGCTCTTCAGCGATGCGCTCGTGCGTCAGGCGCGCCTGCAGCGTCTCGCGCCGCCGCGCGTGGTGAAGGCCGGGCTGCTCGCCGCCCTGCTGACGGGTGAGGTGGGTCGCGAGCGTGTGCTCGCGGCCTCGGTGATGTCGATCGACGAGTTGACCGCCGTGGCGGCAGAAGCGATCGGTGACTGTGGGCCCTGGCCCGTGGTCAGCGTCGGCCAGCGCGCGACGTTCTACGACATGCCGTCGGCGTTCGTCGCCGGCCCTGAGCCGCTGCCGTTGCTCCTGGTGCTGGCCACCATGCTGCAGCGTGACGGTCGCGGTGACTTCGCGCGGCAACTCCAGCACTCGGTCCAGCTCACGCTGGCGGCGCTGATGCGCATGCGTGACGAGTTGGGGACAGCATTTTCGCCACCCGCGAACGCATTCCTGAGTGGTGTGCTGGCCAACTGGGGGCGCATGCCCATCAGCACGTCGTCGGCCACCGCAACGGTGCCGCCGCCGGTGCAGGGGCTTCGGCTGCGCATCGCGACGGAACTCGACACCGCCGCCGTGCGCGACACCGTCAATGCGGCGTTGCTGACGGCCGGCGTCGAGGTGGCGTCGGTCCGCACGCTGGACCTGCTGGCTGAGCGTGGATCGGCGATGCTCGAAGTGCGCTTGCGCGGTCGACTCGGTGAACCAGTGGTTCCCGATGCCGCAGCGCGCGCGCTCTCGCACGCCCTGGTCCCCTCGATGCGGTGTGTCAGTCTGGAGCCGTGGTCGCCGGGAGCCCCTGGTGACAGGGCGCGGACGCGGACGACCGTCTAGCCGAAGAGTCGCGTGCGTGCGGCCCGAGCGATTGCCGTCACGGCGGGATGTTCCATCCGGCGCTCCGCCGAGACGGCGTAGAACTGTTGCTTGACGTCGCTCAGCCGTCCCACGATTTCGACACCGTGTTGCGACTGGATTTCCGCCTCGAGTACCGTCGGGGCGGCGAAGAGTCCGTGGCCGTTCTGGCCGAAGACCTTCATCAGCGCGCTGTCGGCGTACTCGCCGGTCACCAGCGGTCGCACGTCATGCTGCTGAAACCATGCGTCGAGGGCGCGGCGGATCGTGGACGCGTGCAGTGTCAACAGGAACGGAGCCCCGTGCAGGCACGCCGGAAAATCGGATCGATAGCGCGCTGCCAGATCCGGCGTGCCGAAGATCGTGGTCCCACTCTCGCCGAGCAGGTGGTTGAAGGCCCGGACATTCGCGGCCGGTGTGACCGGTGCATCGGTGATCAGCAGGTCGAGCGCGTGCACGCTGAGCGCCGCCACCAGTCGCTCCGGCGTGTCGTCGGTGCACTGGAGCGCGATCCGCTCCGGCATTGCCAGCGCGGGCTCGATCAGTCGGTACGCAATCAGCTTCGGCACCACATCGGCGATGCCGACCACGAACCGGCGCGGCCGATCGCCAACGACACCCGACATGGCTTGCGATAGTTCGTCACCGAGCGAGAAGATGTCGTCGGCGTACCGCAGCGCCGTCTGTCCGGCGTCGGTGAGTTGCAGGCGTCGTCCAGTGCGCGAGAAGAGCGCCTGCCCGAAATACTGCTCGAGCGACTTGATCTGCGTACTCACCGTCGGTTCCGTGAGCCGCAGTTCCGCCGCGGCGCGTGCCAGCGTGCCGGCGCGCGCCACGGCACGGAACAGGTGCAGATGATGATAGTTGATCTCGGCCATCGTCAGTTCGTTCCTCCGGCAGGGGCGTCCACGCGCACCCGCACCAGCGGGCCGCCGAAGCGCTGGTACAAGCGGACCAGCAGGACGGCGGCCACGGCGGCCAGACCGATGACGAGCCCCCACCAGAGCCCGGCGGGGCCCATGTCGGACCGGTATGCGAGGTACAAGCCGATCGGCAAACCCACCGCCCAGAATCCGAGAATGTTCGCGAGCATGGCGGCCCGCGTATCCGCCGCACCGCGCAGCGCGCCACCAGCGACGGCTTGCAGCCCGTCGAAAAGCTGAAATACGCCGGCCAGTGGAATCAATGTCGCGGCGAGCGCGATCACGCCCGGCTCGGCGACATATCCGCTGGCCAGCAGCCGCGGAATGGTCAGAAAAATGACGGATGTCAGCGTGGACACACACAGGCCCGCCGTAATCGCCGCGATGGCGGCACGACGCGCGCCAGCGGCGTCACCCCGCCCGATCGCTTGTCCCACCAGCACGGCGGCGGCCGCACCGATGCCCAGCGGCATCATGAAGGTGAAGCTGGCCAGGTTGATCGCGACCTGATGCGCGGCCAATGTGCTCGTTGCCTGTGCGCCCATCAGCAGCGCCACCGCGTTGAACACGCCGACCTCGAGCAGGTACTGCACGCCAACCGGCGCGCCGATCCGCAACATGCGCGCCAGCGGAGCGAGGGCAAACAGCGACGGGTCGCGTTCGCGCAACAGTGGCCAGAGCACGTCCCGCGCCGACCAGAGCACCAGCAACGGCAATGCCGTACGTCCGATCACACTCGCGAGTGCCGACCCGTTCACACCGAGCGCCGGCGCCCCGAGATGTCCATCGATGAGCAGCCAGTTGCAGGCCGCGTTGATCACGTTGGCGAGGAGGACGGCCACCAGAATCGGTCGCAACCGCTCCATCGCCTGGAGCGTCTGACGCAGCACCACGAACGCCATCATGCCCGGCAGGCCGAGCATCGAAATGTGGACCACGCGGGTGGCCATCGGCACGATATCCGGCTGCTGCTGCATCGCGTACAGCACCGGCGCCGTCGGCCAGAGAATGAGTCCCAGTGGCACGCAGAGCAGCGTGGCGAGCAACAGCCCGCGCTGGAGTGCGCGGCGGACGTCGCGTTGGTCATTGGCCCCCACCGCCTGACTCACCAGCGCGTCGAATCCGACCAGCGTCCCCATGCCGATGACGGCAATGGTGTAGTAGTAGATCAGGCCGAGTGAGACAGCGGCCAGTGCCGTCGCCGAGATGTGACCGACGAAGAGGGCATCGACCACGCTCATCCCCATCATTCCCATTTCGGCCGCCATGACAGGGAGTGCGAGTGTGATGATCGCGCGCATGTCTGCCGTGGTGGGCCGGACGAGAACAGGTGCGCGCGGCAGCGTGCGATCGGGGGACACTTGGCTCGGCATGGTCGCTAAACTGTAATGAGTTCGGCCTGAATCACCCCGTCCCTGCCGCCGCAATGCCACCACGCGCCCCCGTCAATACCGCCACCACGTTGCTTGGCCTGGTGACCGGGCCGGTCAGCGCGCGCCGCTGGTGGTTGCGCGCGCTGGTGCGTGTCACGGGTGGTGGCCTCGGGGTGCTCCTCGTCATCGCCGCTGTGATCGCATATCTCCTTACCTTGCGTCCGGATGTGACGGGAGCGCGTCGTCTGGCACGCAGCGAGTTGCAGGGGCTTCTCGAGCCGACGGAGCGGGTGCATTCCGCCGCCTGGGCGCGACGGCGGGAATGGTGGGATGGGTTCCGCGAGACGTACGGTATTCTGGCGCTGACCGATCGTCGGTTGCTTTTCGTAGGTATTCCGCCGCGAGAGCTGGTGACGCCTGAGCGCGGCCCGCAACAGTTCGTCATTCTGCAGATGGGACGCGATGCGACGTTGCGTGCGCAGCGCACGCGGGTCGACCTCGGCACGGCGGCCGGCCTCACGATCGGCAACGATCGAGAGCGGCTGGCCTTTGCGTCGACCGACCGCCGCGGCGTTGACAGTGTCCTCGCTGATGTGACCCGGGGCCGACGTTCGGAAGCCGCCGTGGTGGAACTCGCACGCCGCACGCGGGAGTATGAACGGCAGGTGGCCGACAAGGCCGTCTGGCACGTGGTGGCCGCCGGCGATGCCCTCAGCTCGATTGCAACGCGGTACGGCACGACGGAGGCGCAGTTGACGCAGTGGAATCGCCTGACCTCGACGACGATCCGGATCGGTCAGCGATTGCTGGTGAAGTCTGGCCGCTGAGCCCGGCAAACCGGGGCCAGTCCGTTATCTTTGGACTTTATCCCCCCGCTTTAACAGTCGCCCGGCGACGACTCAGGAGCTGATGCAGCATTCGTGGATGTGGTCTGCCTTCGCCATCATTGTCGCCGTGATGCTGGCGCTCGACCTCGGCGTCTTTCATCGCAAGGCGCACAGTGTGCGTCCGCGCGAGGCGTTGCTGTGGAGCATCGTCTGGATCACGCTGGCGGCATGTTTTGCCGCCGCACTGTGGGTGTTCGACGGGCATCAGACGGCGACCGAGTTCGTGGCGGGCTACGTCGTCGAACAGGCGCTCAGCGTGGACAATCTGTTCGTCTTTCTCCTGCTCTTCGGCTACTTCAAGGTGCCGGACGCCCTGCAGCATCGCGTGCTGTTCTGGGGAATCATCGGCGCCCTGGTGATGCGCGCGGCCATGATCGGTGCGGGGGCCATGCTGTTGAACCGCTTTCACTGGCTCATCTATCTCTTCGGCGCCTTTCTCGTCTTCACCGGCATCCGCATGCTGGTGCAGCAGGACAGCGAGATGGAGCCGGAACGGAATCCCGTGCTGAAGCTCGTTCGACGCCTCATTCCTGTCACGGATCACTACGAAGGTGATCGGTTCTTCACCCGGGCGCCGTGGGGCGCCGATCGGGTGATGCGCACCGTCGCGACACCGCTTTTCGTCGTCCTCGTCCTCGTCGAAACGACAGACCTCGTCTTCGCGGTCGATTCAATTCCAGCGGTGTTCGGCGTCACGCGTGATCCGTTCGTGGTCTACACCTCGAACGTCTTCGCCATTCTGGGGTTGCGCTCGCTGTATTTCCTTCTGGCGGCGGTCGTGCACAAGTTCTGGCTGCTGAAGCCGGCCCTGTCGCTGGTCCTGCTGTTCGTGGGTGGCAAGATGCTGGCGAGCGGTTTCTATCACGTCTCGACGCTGCTCTCGCTGCTGGTCATCGTCACGATTCTGGCGGGTTCAGTGGTGCTGTCGCTGCTGTTCCCACGCGTCGCGCCGGATCCAGTGGATCCAGTGGATTTAGTGGCGCCACCGGCATCTTCGGCGGTCCCATCGCAGACGCAGTAACGACAGCCGCACACCCGCTGGCGCCCGCGCCGTCTGATCGCCGGTCGCTGGATCTGCTGCGCGCGCCGCTGCCGGCGGTGTGCCGGCCGGAGGCCACGCTGGCGGTGCTCGACACCACCGAGTGGTTTGCGCCGACCAGCGGCGGCATTCGCACCTACCTGCTGCAGAAGGAACGGTACGTCGCGGCGCGGCCCTGGCTGCGTCATGCGCTGGTGGTGCCGTGGTCTGACGACGGCATTGTCGAGCGCGAAGGGGCCCGATGGTACGAGTGCGCGGGGCCGCGCGTGCCGCGGAACCCGCCGTATCGGCTGCTCACGTCGGTGGCGCGCATGCGGCGCGTGCTGCTGCATGAGCGGCCGGACATCATCGAGCTCGGAAGTCCGGCGCTGATTCCGTGGGTGCTCTTCCGGGCCCTTGGCGCGCGGGATGTCCCGATCGTGAATTTCTTCCACAGCCACTTTCCGGCACTGCTGGCGGGCAGTCGGCGCCCGATCCCGCCGCTGCGTGCCCGGCTGCAGCGCGCGGCCTGGTGGTACGCACATCGCATGGATCGGCATGTCAGTGCGACAATCGCCGCGTCGCAGTTCGTCGCCGATGATCTCGAGCAGGCGGGCATTCCGAACGTCGTCCGGATTCCGCTCGGCGTCGATCTCGAGCACTTCTCACCGGAGCGCCGGGCGAGCGCCGCCGCAACGCGCGCCGCGTGGAAGCTTCCGGCCGATGGGCTCGTGGTGACGTACGTCGGGCGATTCGCCCACGAGAAGGAGCTCGATGTGCTGATGGATGCGTGGCCGCGGATTGAACGCGAGACGGGAGCGTCGTTGGTGATGGCGGGCGATGGCCCGGAACGGCTGGCCCTGCAGCAGCGCAACCGGGGGACGCAGGTTTTCTGGCTCCCGTTCATCGCCGATCGCGCGCGGCTCGCCGATCTGCAGGCTGCGTCGAGCATCTACATGGCGACCAGTCCGCACGAGACGTTCGGGCTCTCGCCGCTCGAAGCGATGGCCTGTGGCACGCCGGTGCTGGCGGCCGACGGCGGGGGCGTACGAGAACACGTGCTCGCATCAGGAGCCGGTCGGACATTCGTTCCCGGGGACGCGAACGACCTCGCGGCGAAGGCGATCGACTTGCTGCGTGACGATCTCGTGGCACATGGCGCGCGCGCCCGCGAGTTTGCCGCACGCGAGCATTCGTGGGAATCGGTGTTCGATCGCGTCTTCGCACTCTACGAGCGGCTGCGGCGATGAGCGTGCTGCTGTCGATTCACGATGTCACGCCCGCCTGGAAGGAGCAGGTGGAGACGCTGTGGTCGCTCTGCCGCGAGCGTGGTGCGACACCGGCGCTGCTGGTCGTGCCGAACTGGCACGGCGCCTGGCCGCTGCGCGAGCATGCGCGGTATGTGGCCTGGGTCCGTGAGCGCGCCACCGAAGGCGCGGAGATTTTTCTGCATGGAGAGCGGCACGACGAAGTTGGTCTGACGCGGAGCTGGCGCGATGCCCAGCGCGCCTTCGGCAAGACCAATCGCGAAGGAGAGTTTCTGACGCTCGACCACGAGGCCGCGGCCGAGCGGATCGGGCGCGGCGTTGCGCTGTTCGATGAGCTCGGACTGGAACCGATTGGCTTCGTGCCCCCCGCCTGGCTTTGCCGCCGCGGGACGCACACCGCCTGTGCCGAACACGGTCTTCGAATCCTCGAGGACGATGCGGCGATCTACCTCACGCGCAACGAGCAGCGCATACCGAGTCATGTATTGCGCTGGAGTGGACGCACCGATTTTCGCGCGCGAGGGTCCGCCGTCCAGGCGGCGTGGCGCTGGCGCACGCAGCAACAGGAACCACATTTCCGCATTGCGCTGCATCCGCTGGATCTCGAACACCAGATCACCCGTCAATCGGTGATCGACGAACTGGATCGATGGCTGGCCGCGCGACCGGCGCGACCATACGCTGATCTTCTCCGCCTGCCGGTGGCGCCGTGACCGAAGCGCTAATTCGGCTCGATGGCGTCCGGCTGGCCCTGTTCAGCGATACGTTCCCGCCGCAGATGAACGGCGTCTCGCGGACACTCGAACGACTCGTAACCGCTGCGCGTGAGCGCGGTGCCGCCGTCCGCGTGTTCACCACCACGGATCCGGAACAGGCACCGCACGGACCGGACGAGGTTCGCTGGAACAGCGTGCCGTTCTGGGCCTACCCGCAAGTACGTCTGTCTGCGCCACGCGTTGCAGCGGCGCGCGCGGCGCTCTCGGACTGGTCACCAACGCTCGTGCACGTGGCGACCGAATTCGGAGTCGGCCTCGCCGGTCGACTGGCAGCCACCTCACTCGGGGTGCCGTTGGTCACCAGCTACCATACCAGCTTCGCCGCCTACGCACAGTTCTATCAGCTGGGTGCGCTCGAGCAACTGGGATGGCGGTACTTCCGCTGGTTCCACTCCGCCGCGGCGCGGACATTCACGCCGACCGATGCCATCAGGGCGGAAGTCGAGGCACACGGCTTCAGGAACGTTGGGGTCTGGGGGCGCGGTGTGGACGGTGACCGCTTTGATCCCGCATTTCGTTCGCTCGAATGGCGTCGAAATCTGGGTATCGCTGATGACGCGATGGCCGTGCTGTATGTCGGCCGGATGGCAAAGGAGAAAGGGCTGGAGCAGGTGCTCGATGCGATGCTCGATCTGGCGCGACACCCCACCCGGATCCGGTTCGTATTCGTTGGGGATGGGCCGTACGACGGCGAACTGCGCGCCGCCGCTCCCGGCGATACCATCTTCACCGGCCGGCTCGATGGCGTCGCACTCAGCACCGCGTACGCGTCGAGTGACGTATTTCTCTTTCCATCGGTGACCGACACATTCGGCAACGTGCTGCTCGAGGCGATGGCCTCCGGGCTGGTCGTGGTATCCGCCGACGCCGGCAACACGCGGGAACTCGTCGGAACGGACCGCGGTGTCATCGTCCCGGTCACCGTGCCCGGTGCAATCGCCCGGGAACTCACGCGACTCGAACAGGATTGCGTGACGCATGACGGGATTCGCACTGCCGCGCAGTCGTGGGCGCGAGAGCGCACCTGGCCCCGGGTCTGGAACGGACTCTTCGCGGAGTATCGGCGCGTGATCAGCGAGCGAGTTTCCAGTTCGTGAACGACGATTCGTCGGTCACTTCCCTGACCACCCATTGCGCCAGCCAACCGGGAAGCTCCACCGTCGTCGTCGCATCCGGGAGCTCGACTTCGGCCAGGCAAAGTTCACGATCGGTGAACTCGTCAATCTCCCACACCAGCGCACCCTCCGTCACCGCGTAGCGCCGCTTGCTGACCCGCCGCCCCTCTGTGAGCGCAAACAGCGCCTTCCCGAGGGCGGCGGTGGTCTCTTCCTCCACCTCGATCCGGGCAATCCCACGCCCGAGCTTCACGGTCCGAAACCAGCGAGTCGCACGACCTTCGGTCACCTGGCGAACGCGTTCGACCAGCACCTCGCCGGGGAGATATCCCTGCTGGAGGCGCGCGGGTGACAGGCTTCGCAGGCGCGGCGGCAGCGCGGAGAGCAACCACTTCCGTTCGTACTCCATTGGCGGCGCCGTACCCCGTCGCCACGATTCGGCGAGAGAACGCAGCACGGCGATGGTCTCGGCCAGCGACGGCCCCGAGCGCCAATCCCCCAATGCCGCGTAGGCACGCATCATCCGTTCAGTGAGATCACGATCACTCGCCGCCAATCCGGCCCCGGTGACCCGCGCAGCTCGGCCGTCCAGTGTTCGCGCCGCGTCATGGGTTGTGCGAAGGTGCTCGCGCAGGCTCCACGCATCGTTGATGATTCCCATCAGATCCTGCGCCGCGCGAAGCGCCGTCCGCAGGTTGACGGTGCGGGCATCATCGTCGGCAAGGGGCGCGATCAGGTAGCGGATCGCCTTGATCACGAGCCGCGCGGAATGTATCGCGGTGATGTCCTCCAGCCCGGTGATTGCCGCACACCGCTGCTGCAGTTCCGCGGTTTTCAGATCGAGGGCGGTGGCTGCCTCCGACGAAAAGGGCAGCGAGTGTTGCTGCCCGCTGAGCTTCTGCGCGTCATGCCAGGTTTCGAGCGCGGTGTGCAGGCGTGCCTCGAAGCGACGCCAACGGCGCCGGAACGCGGCGACTGCGACGGTGTCGGTGGCGTCCTCACTGCCGAACGGTGAAAACTGTGCGAGCGCGGCGCGCTGTGGCGCGGTTCGCGCTGCGCGTACCGACTGCATCAGCACCTGCTGGACATCGCGGTTCCGGGTGACGCCAATGCGGCGTGCCAGTGCAGCGGCGCGGCGAGCCAGCTTCTCCGGGTTGCAATCCTGGAGCAGCGAGCGGTACGCGAGGAGGGTCACTCGCAAGCGACGGAGCGCAACACGGAAGTGGTGCCGAGCATCGATGCCACGCTGGCCCGCCGCCTCGATGTCATCGGCCGCGCGAGCCGCCTGCGCGCCATATGCTCGGCAGAGCAGGCGCGCGCTGCGGGAGGCCGACGCTGTCAGCAGTTCGTTCGGCGACGCCAGCGGCGGCAGGGCATGTTCTTGCATCCAAGAAATATGAAGGCGCCAGTGGCAATCCTTCGACTCAGTACCCTCTGGGGGCTGGCAAACAACCAAATCTTCATTATATTTTGACATCGAAACAATCGACATTGAAATAAACGACATCGAAGCAATGGCGACCCACTACGACGGCACACCGAATGAGCGACGGGCGCTCGATGCCTATATCAAGCTCATGCGTTCGACCGCGGCCATCAACAGCCGGCTCTTTCCCCAGCTGCAGGCTTCATTCGGAATCACGCCAAGCCAGTTGGGCGTGCTCGAGGCGCTGCTTCATCTGGGGCCGATGCCGCACTGCGCTCTGGCGGCCAAGCTGCTCGTCAGCGCCAGCAATCTCACCACCGTCATCGACAATCTCGAACGAGATGGGCTGGTCCGGCGCGACCGTGATCCAGACGATCGTCGAGTCTCCATCACCTCGCTGACGCCGGCCGGCGAGGCGCGCCTCGCCGAGTTCTTCCCGGAACACATCGAGCGCCTGGTGTCGGCGATGAACATGCTGGATGCCGAGGAACAGGTCGAGCTGGCTCGACTCTGCCGCAAACTTGGTCTGGCTGCGGCGAGCATGTCATCGCGAACGGCCACCAGCTGAGCTCGCAATCCCCGCTTTTCCCTTCTTCTTCTCCGGTCTACTCCATGAGCACCGCTGTCAGCACGCCCCTTCTCTCCGTCACCGAAGCCGCCGAAAGCCGGCGCTCGATCCGCAAGTACGATCCAGCGCCAATTCCGCGCGAACAACTGCGTGAGATTCTTCGCGTGGCTGGCCTCGCGCCATCGCCGTGGAATCTGCAGCCGTGGCGATTCGTGGTCGTCGAAGATGCCGTCACGAAATCGAAGCTGCAGGAAGCGGCCTATGGCCAGGCGCAGGTCGGTACTGCCCCGGCCGTGATTGTGATGTACTCCGACATGACCGATGCCATCGCGACCGTCGAGGAGACGGTGCATCCAGGCATGCGTGGGCCAGCGGGCGACAAGGCGGCGGCAGACATTCGCGCCACGTTCGCTGGATACGGCGATGCTGATCGCGCCGCCTGGGGCTATGCCGAAAGCAACATCGCGCTTGGCTTCCTGCTCCTCGCGGCGCAGGCGCACGGATACAGCACCAGCCCGATGCTCGGCTTCAATCCCGACGCGGTGAAGTCCTTGCTGTCACTGCCCGGCGACGCGCGCTTGCCGGCCCTGGTAGCCATCGGCATTGGAGCCGAAGCAGGATTTCCGCACCATCGGCACAGTCTGGATCGTATCGCACGTTTTGTCTGATCGCAGGAATTGTCGCCGGCTGCACGGCACGCAGGTGTTGCCGTGCGAATCCGACACGAACGGCGCGAACCTTCGCGCGACAGAAGAACCGCGGATGTTCAGCACGACCGGGCTGCACCACCTCACGGCGATCGCCAGTGAGCCGCGGCGCAATCTCGATTTCTACGCAGGCACGCTGGGGCTGCGATTCGTCAAGCGGACCGTCAATTTCGATGACCTTGGCACATATCATTTGTACTACGGCGAAGCGACCGGAAGGCCCGGCAGCATTCTGACATTCTTCCCGTGGCCGAGCGCGCGCCGTGGCCGTGTCGGTGTTGGCCAGGTCGCCGAGACGCAACTGGCAATTCCAATGGTCGCGCTCGGGTTCTGGGCGCATCGGCTCACTGAACATCAGATCGCGTTTGCGGGACCGGAGCGTCGCTTCGACGGAGAGACGGCGCTGACGTTCACTGATCACGATGGCCTTCCGCTTGCGCTGGTCGCCAGCGATGCGGCTGGTGCGCTGCCGGGTCGGGAGAGCGTTTCTGATGTACCTGTCGACGTGAGCGTTCGCGGCTTGCACGCGGTGACGCTGTGGGTGCGCCAGCAGTCCGACACCGCCAACGTGTCGTGAGGGACGATGGGATTCCGGCGTGTCGGTGCGCACGACGAAGTGGTGCGATTTGCCGTCGATATCGGCGCTTCCGGAACATTGGTCGATGTGCGCGAACTACCGACGGGCGCGGCAGGCACCGGCGGTGCCGGAACGGTGCACCATGTGGCATTCCGTGCGCACGACGATACGACGGAGTTCGGATTGCGCACGCAAAACGCGGCGTCCGGCCTGCCGATCACTGAACAGATCGATCGGACGTACTTCAGGTCCATGTATTTCCGCGAACCGGGTCAGGTGCTCTTCGAACTGGCGACCGATGCACCCGGTTTTGCGGTGGACGAGCCAGCCGATCGACTGGGCGAGACATTGCAGTTGCCGGCGCAGCATGCGCACTTGCGTTCCGTGCTGGAGTCGCGGCTGCCCACGGTTCAGATCCCCGTCAGCGGGGGTCTTTGACGAAGCGGACCTGCATGTGCGGGCTGCAGAGCTGGCCGCGTTCGTGTCTGCCGCGGCATTGGTCGACGGCTTCGATCATGCGCAGGTGGTAGCGATCGGGTACTCCAACGGCGCGAACATCGCGGCGGCGATGCTGCTCCTGCAGCCCGGCGTGCTCGCCGAGGCCGTGCTTCTGCGCAGCATGGTGCCGCTCATTGCGGCGTAGCTGCCGTCGTTGGGCGGGACGCCGGTCTTGATCGTCGAGAACGAGTCTGATCCGATCGTGCCTCGGTCCAATGCCCAACGGCTGGCGTCGCTGCTGCGCGACGCGGCTGCGTCGGTCACACTGAAGTGGCAGCCTGCGAGCCATGGACTGACGCCGGCGGATCTGCAGGTCGCCCGAAGCTGGATGAGGGACGCGCGCGGAGGCATGACGAGGGCGCCTGCGCGTGCGTAAGTTTCGCCATGCAATTCTGGATCCCACTTGCTTCGCTCTCCTGCGCTGCCGCGATCCTCATGGGAGCACTGAGCACGTCGCTTTCCGAACCGGCGCCGGACGCGCGTCGTGGACTGGCACTGCTGCAGCACTTCCGGGATAGCCTGCCGCGGCACGCTGGCAACGGGCTCCGGTGCACGAGCTGCCACCTCGATGATGGCAAGCGCGGCACGGCGATGCCGTGGATCGGCGTCACCGCGCGATTCCCGAAGTACCGCGCTCGGCGCGGTTCGCTGGAGTCGATCGAACAGCGGGTGAATGAGTGTATCGCGCGCAGTCTGGCTGGGCGGATGTTGCCGGAGGATGATCCGGCGATGCGCGACATCGTCGGCTTTCTCGAGACGCTGCGCGAGCTGCCGGCACCTGAGCGTCCGGATACGGTGCGTGTGGCTGGCAGCGCGACCCGTGGCGCGGTCGCTTACCAGCCGAACTGCGCGCGTTGTCATGGCGCAGATGGCGCTGGTACGGTCGCTGCTCCGGCGGTGTTCGGCGCGCGGAGCTACTCCATCGGTGCCGGACTGGCGCGTCAGAAGGTGCTGGCCACGTTCCTGCAGTCGAACATGCCCGTCGACCAGCCTGGGAGTCTCGATGCACAGGTCGCAGCCGACATTGCGGCCTGGGTGCTGCAACAGTCGCGGCAGGATCACCCGGGCAAGGAGTGGGATTGGCCGAACGGTGACGTGCCGGCAGACGTTGCCTACGCCACTGACGGCGCGCGTCGACGCGGTGTTCCGCTGCCGCCGTCACGCCCGGTCCTGCGCCGACGCGTGCCACCGGCCTCACTCCCGAGCCGATGATCGACGCCTCGGACGACGTCGCGCCGCCGGGCAAGGTCCGCCTCGACAAATGGCTCTGGGCCGCGCGATTCTTCAAGACGCGCGCACTGGCCGCTGAAGCGATCGACGGCGGCAAGGTGTCGGTGAATGAGGAACGTCCGAAGCGGGCAAAGCTGATTCAGGCCGGTGATCAGGTCAGCGTGCGTATCGGCCCATCTCAACATGTGGTGCACGTGCGCGACGTCAGCGGCCGCCGAGGGTCGGCTTCCATCGCGCAGTCGCTGTATGACGAGACGCCGGCGAGCGTCGCCGCACGTGCCGCAGCGGCTGAGCAGTACCGGAATGCCGCGATGACCTTTGCCTTTCAGGAAGGGAAGCCGAGCAAGAAGGAACGACGCGCCATCGACCGTGTCCGGGACCGTCGCTGAATCGGGGGGGACGCGTAACATCGTGAGCGGTCTGGGGTTGCTACGTTGAACTCGTCAGCAGACACGACCATTTTTATACGGATTGCCGTTCACCGAACCCAGCCCGACCATCACATGGCTTTTGTGCTCAGCCGCTCTGTCAATGAATTGATCGCCCGAACCCTTGGCCTGGAGATCGAACCTCGGCGCTGGGATCCTGGCTTTATCGGTTCGGCACCGGTGATCAACAATGTTGGCGAGCTGGCGACCGCGATCGAGTCGATCGGGAAGCAGGGTGAACTCAGCTATCTCCGCCGGACGGTTGGCGAGGACGAGTTTCGGCAGCTCATGTCGGGTGGTGCGGTGCCAATTGTGCTGCTCCCTGAGCGTGCCGCCGTCGCGCTCGAAGCGGCAGTGGTGATCAGGGCCAACGGCGGCAAGTCACTGACGATCGTGCCGATCACCTTACAGGGCGTTGGCGCCGAGTACACGCTGCCGATCGACGCGGTCTGGTCGGGGCTCGCATCACGGCTGGTCTACGCGCTGGTACCGGTGCGGTTGACGCCGATTTTGAGCGACCGCGGCGACGGACTCATTCACGATGAGCCGCACGAGCATCTGACTCCCTTTGAGCGGCTCGGGCAGCTGTTGAAGGCGGAGCGTCGTGACATCTGGCTGATCTATCTCTATGCGGTACTGGTCGGCCTGTTCGGACTCACTGTCCCGCTCGCCGTTCAGGGCATCACACAATTGGTCCAGGGTGGGCTGGTTCTCCAGCCGGTGGTTCTGCTGATCGCGTTCGCCATCGTCGGCACACTTGTCACGGGTCTCGTAGGGCTGCTGCAGGAGTCGGTGGTCGAGACGATCCAGCAGCGGATTTTTGCGCGCCTGGCTTTCGAGTTCGCGTATCTGGTGCCACGCATCCGGTTCGAAGCGGCGCAGTCATCGAACCTGCCGCTGCAGATGAATCGCTTTTTCGAAGCGGTGCTGATTCAGAAGGCACTGGCCAAGCTGCTGCTCGATGTGCCGACGGCCACGCTGCAGGTGCTCTTTGGTCTCGGGCTGCTCTCGTTCTACAACCCCAGCTTCATCATCTTCGCGCTGGTGCTGATCGTCGGTGTGTATGTGATTTTCCGGATCACGTTTCCCCGTGGCCTGGAAACGAGCATCATGGAGTCGAAGTTCAAGTACAACGTGCTCGAGTGGCTGCAGGCGATGGCGCGTTCGATCGCGGCGTTCAAGTTCTCGACTCGCTCGACGTTGCCGCTGGAGATGATGGACGGCCACGTGGCCAACTATCTCAAGTACCGCCGCAAGCATTTCAAGGTGCTGGTGACGCAGTCGCTGAGCATGATCGCGTTCAAGACACTGCTGACAGGCGCGCTGCTGGTTCTCGGCACCACACTGGTGGTCGACCGCTCGCTGACGCTCGGTCAGTTCGTGGCGGCGGAACTGGTGATCGTGACTGTGCTCGTCGGTGTCGAGAAGCTGATCCGTTCACTGGCAACCATCTACGACGTGCTGACATCGGTAGACAAGATCGGCCATGTCATGGATCTGCCGCTGGAGGAGATCCGCGGCTTGCAGCTCAATGAGTCGCCGCAGGGGCTGGCGATCTTCGCGCGGGGGCTGTCGTTCACATACCCTGACCAGGCTTCGCCGGCGCTGGCCGAGATCGATCTCGACATCCGGCCTGGTGCTCGGATCGCCATCACCGGCGTCGATGGCAGCGGCCAGACCACGTTGTTGCGCGTCCTGGGCGCCCTGCATGACGGTTTTGACGGTACGCTCACCTACGATGGCGTGACGCTGCGCAGCATGAACCGCGCGGCGCTGCGTGAGCAGATCGGGCAGGTGCTCTCCACCACCGATCTGTTCGACGGCACGATCGAGGACAACATCAGCGTCGGACG
>Ga0163144_10005172_pt1 | contig 29106 bp, 24 predicted proteins | sample OliLak19BULKMAT1_FD_123175 | JGI IMG/M metagenome (GOLD analysis project Ga0163144, IMG submission 123175) | Freshwater microbial mat bacterial communities from Lake Vanda, McMurdo Dry Valleys, Antarctica - Oligotrophic Lake LV.19.BULKMAT1 | ecosystem: Environmental > Aquatic > Freshwater >...
GATGGCTTCGGAAATGCCCGTTCGGTGCTCGGGCGTCAGTTCGGGCTTCATGATTGGATGACCTGCCGCTCGCAGCTCACCTCATCAGGGCACGACGATCATGTCGAACGGATTGCCGCCGACCGCAATCGTGCCCGACAGTTGTAGGTGCGTGTCGGCATCGAAGAAGAGCACGCCGCCGGCGATCGACCCACCTTCCGGAATCGGATAGACGATCTGTCTGTGTGCCTCGTCGTAGGCGATCGTCTCGACGCGACCGTTGGTCGACACGTGGAGCTCGGCGATCTGGCCCACGGTTCGATCGAACACGCGCAAGTGAGTCGAAGCGACGATCGACGTGTGCGCGATCGCGAAACCCTTGTTGTCGTCGATCATCACGAAGGGGCCTAAATCAGCGCCGAATTGGAACTCGGTGATGACGAATCCGAGCGACTGCCATGCGTCCAGGTCGACCTCTTCGATTCCCGTCGCAGCGAATCCACCCCAGTCGCCGTCGACGCCCGGTGCGCTGATCCACAGCTTGTTGCCGGCTGCATTGGCTTGCATGCGGTACTCAGGGCGTCGGCCTTGCAAATCGATCACCGTTTCGAGGATCACCGGCGGATTCGGATTGAACCCTGGCGCCAAGACCGCGAGTTGCGAACCGTAATCCACTTGCGTGTTGCGGTCGTAGCGTTGCATCTGCACGTAAACGCGCATTCCGACAGCTTCCATCATCGAGACGTCCGGTAAGTGATCGGGATCAGAGTAAGGGCTCAGATCCTGACCGACGGAGACGACTCCGGTCTTGGTGTCGAGCCACCACAGGTGCGCACTGTCGTGATCGGAAATCAACGCCATGCGCCGACCCACCATCACCAAGTCGCGCGGTGCCAAGACCTGCGGAATCTTGAAATCTTGCAGGAGGCCTAGGCCGGGAAGCGCGCGAACCTGAACGGTGCGCTCATCGCGACCGAGGACGTACAACTTGCCGTTGAACACGTGAACGATGGAATTGAGGCTCGCTTTCGCGGCAGCCGGCGTCGCGGACCACGGCGGTGTCGTCTCGACGATCGACAGCACTCCGTCCGTGGCGCCCACGTTCGCGGCGATGATGACTTGCTGCGCAGGTGCGCTGGGCGCTGAACAGAGTAGGGCCAACGTCAATGATGCCAAGATGGTTGAATTCATCGTGCTTCACTCGACTTTCGATGGATGGATCAGGGTTCGGGACACACGGCGGTTCCGCGCCATGAGCTTGCGCATCCTACCGTTGTCCTCCACATCGGGATCCGCGCGCCGCCCGGATTCGGATTCCGGAGTCCAGCCCGTGACGTCCTCGAAAGCACGCGTCCGCCGTGCCGGCCCACGTGCGCAACGCCAGTTCGCAGCCCGACCCGTCGTTCGAGCACTGGAGCCGTGCTTCTGATGTCGCTACACCATGTCGACGAATGGACGACACCACGCTGAAATCCCTCGCACTGCGCTTGCTCGAGATGCGCCAGGAAAAGCGCTATCTCGAAGTCGAGATCGAGAAAGTCTCGATCGAACTCGCCGCCGGGCTCGGTCAAGGGACCAAGCGCGAGTTCGGCGAAGTGAGCGTGCGCGTGTCGGTCGCCAAACCCGGCCTCCGAATCCTCCGCGCCGCAGATGTGCCCGCAGCATTCTGCTCGGCGCAACCGGACCGGCGCCTGTTGCTGCAACACATCGCAACGACGGGTGAAGTTCCGCCGGGAGTTGCAACCACGGAAGCCAAGCCGGTCGTCTACACGAAGGCACCTGGAGATACGGCTAAATCGACGCCGGAAGAAGACGACTGAGCCGAGTCGCTGATTCTTCAATCACCCGCGGCTGGAACCAATCGCGCGAGTGCGCGTTCGACCTCACCGAACGTGACGTCACGGCGGAACGTTTCCCGTCGAGCCAAACCGGCGCGCGCGAATTGTCGCGCGAGTGCGGGATCGTCGAGCAAGCGCTGGACTGCGACTCGCACTGTTTCGGGTCGACGCGGATCGCACGTGAGTCCATTGACGCCGTGCTCGATCACTTCGGGGTTGCCGCACACGTTGCTCGCGACGATCGGTGTGCCCAAATTCATCACTTCGAGCAACGTGTGCGACAAGCCCTCGTATTCGCTGTTCAAGACGAACACGTCGGCCGCGCGGATGTAGAGCGGAATGCGCGCATGCGGCACGTTGCCGAGGAAATGTACACGGCTCGCGAGGCCCACACGCGCGCTGAGTGCGCTCCATTCGGCCTGCATGTCGCCGTCACCAGCGACGAGCAACTGAACGTCGTCGGGCAAGCCGCGCAGTGCTTCGATGATGCCGTCGACGCGCTTCCAGACCATCAAGCGACAGATCGTGAGCAGATAACGTTTCTGCGTGTCGAGACCGAGTTGCGTCCGAGCCTCGCGCTGCGTTTCGAGCACGTCCTCGAACTGTGGGCCGTGATGTGCGTTGAAGATGCGCTGCACTTTGGCGGGCTCGACGCCGTAGCTGTCGACCAAGATGCCGCGCAGAAAATCCGAGCATGCGACGATGTTGTCGCTCCATGACCACCAACGCCGTTGGAGCGCCCGCGTCAGCCGCACTCTGGGTCCGTAGTTCTTCGTCTGAAAGGTGACGATGTCGTCCGCGCCGCACCAGCCCTTGCGATGCGAAATCTCCCACGCGCCGTCGACCATGATGCGGATCATCACGGGCTTGCCGCGCAGCTTGGCGGCTAGAACGTGCAAGAGCGCCAAGTGTTCGTTGACGTAGACGACGTCGACACGGCCAGCGGCCTTCAACACGGCGAAGAACGCGAGTAAGTAGCGCACCGCATTCGAACGCGTCGAGATCGCGGTGACTCGAAATGGATGGCCCTGCGGTGCCGGATCAGAGCAGAACGCGATGACTTCGACGTCGTGTCCGCGCTCGACGAGAAAGCGTCCCAGCGAAGGGACGTACACCGCCGGCCCACCTAGATCCGGAGGAAAGACAGGCGTCGTGATCAGAACGCGCATGGGCCCGCCCTCGGCGAGTGGGAATTGTTTTCGACGTGAACTCGGCCGCGCATCGGTGATCTCGGAGTGTCGACTGCGCGCGAGCTCGGAACAAGCCGAAGTGCGTTGGCTCGTGCGATCTATGCGGAGTAGGGTTCATCGGAAACGACGCGCACCACTCGATGTGAACGCGTCGAAACAGCGAGGAAATACGTGCATCCCGAGCCCCGACGAGCCCCTCGAGACCGCCGCGACGAAGTGTGGCGTCGTTTGTTCGAACGCCAAGGCCCCGCCGCCGAGCGCGGCATGTGCGCCGAATTCAAGCGCGGTCTGGTCGCTGCGGGACTCGAAGCCCGTCGCATGCCGCAACACGGCGCTCTCTCGCGACGCTTGATGAACGTGTGCGGTTGGCGCATCGAGACGGTGCCGGGGCTGATTCCCGCGCGTGACTTTTTCGCACTGCTGCGCGACCGACGCTTTCCTTCGCCCGATTGGATACGCCATCCCGACGATCTCGAATACACGCCCGAGCCTGACGCCTTCCACGACTTGTTCGGCCACGTGCCTCAATTGGTGTCGCCGCCGTTCACACGTGTGCTAGAGCATCTGGCTTTTGCCGCGCGTCGAGCGAGCGACGAAGAGCTCGCCGAAATCGAACGCGTGTACTGGTTCACGATCGAATTCGGCCTAGTGCGCGAACAGAGCATCGTGAAGGCGATCGGTGCCGGCCTCGCGTCCTCGATCGCCGAACTCGATCGTGCGCTCCACCTGGAATCGATCGAACGTCGCCGCTTCGTTCTCACGACTGCGCGCAACGTCGAATTCAAGACCGACCATCCTCAGGCGCTCTACATGGTGGCCGACTCGCTGGATGCGCTCGCTAAGGACCTGCGCGGCGAGAATTGGTCCAGCGCGCGGCGCGCGAGCTGAGCCTGCGACACGCGCGCAATGCGCATCGGACGCCCGACGCTGCGTCACATCGGCGCGACGAGTCGTCGACAGGGCGCGGCGTGCATTCGACATTGACGCACTCGATGTCGGGATCGCGCTCCAGTTCGCGAACGAACGGCATGGCAAGGCGTTGTTGCAATACCAAGCTTGATAGTGCCGCACGCCACCGAAGACGTCAGGCCATCAAAACTCAACGCGCGTGACGCGGTCCGCCAGGCTCACGAAACGACTCGACCCTCGCACAGGATCCAGCCTCCAACTGTTGGCGAGCGTTACTCGAGAGCAGGCAACCGCTCGATCCGGATCTGGCCCGGTTGGACGACCGCGAAAGCTCCCACGAGGCGGTCAGGGTGTTCATGGACGAGCAGGAGCACAGCGGCGACGAGCTGTGCGCGCGCGGAGGTTGCAAAGCGAATCAGCATGACGCCAGCCGAAGCGGCGCCACTCGAATACACCAACCAATCGAATTCCTTGTCCTCGGTGATCAGTATGCGCGGCTCACGGGCTGCCGACGCAATGACCGCGCGATCGGGAATACCAGCGTCGCCCTCGGCTACCGCGCAGACATCGAACCCTTCACCTCGAAGCGCGCGCACGATCGAGTGATCAAACTCTCGTCCGCGAGGAACCGAGGCACCTGGCGCGGCCGAGTCACGACGTCTCAGCCCGCGCTAGTCAAAACGATGACCTCGTGCGCGAGCGTTGGGGCCGAATACGTCAGCGCGGCGCGCAGGTCAGCCTCGGATGAGCATCCAACAGGTCAGCGATGCTCGCTCCCTCGCCTAGTTTGCGCAGGATGAGCTCGACAGGAATTCACGTCCCGCGGATGACAGGCTTGCCCAGCAGGACTTCGGCATTGATTTCGATCCGTTCGTTCATCACGCCTGCAATCTACATCAATTGCTGCAACCCACTTCGTCACGCGAACTCAAGCGCTCACCCTCGATCGCCGTCATGCGCTCGATAGTGATGTCGCCCGTCGGATAATCCCCCGTGAAGCACGCATTGCAGAACTTCTCGATCTTCGGATTGCCGACGCGTGCGGCCTGATTCATCGCTTCACGATCCAAATAGATGAGTTCGTCGACGTTGAGGTGCTGCGCGATCTCTTCGTTCGTGCGACCGGTCGCCACGAACTCGCGCTTCGTCGCCATGTCGATTCCGTACGGGCACGGAGCGATCAGCGGCGGACTGCACGACGCGAGATAGACCTTCTTCGCGCCCGCATCGCGCGCCATCTGAACGATGCGTGCCGCCGTGTTGCCGCGCACGATCGAATCGTCGACGAGCACGACGTTTTTGCCCTCGAATTCGAGCGGAATCGGGTTGAGCTTGCGGCGGATCGAATTCCGACGGCTCTGCTGGCTCGGCATGATGAACGTGCGCCCGATGTAGCGATTCTTGACGAGACCCTCGCGATACGGGACGCCCAATTCCATCGCCATCGCGAGCGCCGCATCACGCGAACTGTCGGGCACCGGAATCACCGCGTCAGGCGTCGGACGATTCTCGGCCTTCCACTGACGCGCGAGCGCTTCTCCGAAACGGCGGCGCGTCTTGTAGACCGACATGTCGTCGAGGAACGAATCGGGACGAGCGAAGTACACCAGCTCGAAAATGCACGGACGATGCGGCTTGTCAGACAGCTTGCGACGTTGGACCACGCGATCGTGTCCGACGAACACGGCTTCGCCCGCGTCGAGATCGAAGCTGCGCTCGTACCCGTTGATGTCGAGCACGACGGACTCGCTCGCACACGCGAACCAACGACCTTCACTGGTCGTTTTCTCGCCGAAAACGCAAGGTTTGATGCCGTAGGGGTCGCGGAACGCGACCATGCCGACGTCCGGCAACACGGCGACGACGGAGTACGCTCCGCGCACGTCTTTGTAGACCTTCTTGACCGCCGCGAAGACGTCCTCGGCATTCACGTTGTGGCCAGGGCGGATGCGCTCGTTCAACGCGCTCGCGAACGCGAACAAGATCACTTCGACGTCGCACGTGCTGTTCATGCGCGTGCCCGAATTCTTGAAGTGACGATCCATCAGCTCTTGGAAATTCGTCACGTTGCCGTTGTGCGCCATCGCGACGCCGACCGGGAACGTCAAGTGGAACGGCTGAGCATCGTCTTTGCTGCCGCGACCGACGGTCGGATAGCGCACGTGACCGACGCCGAGATTGCCCCGCAAACGCGGCATGTTCTTCTCGTTGAAGATCTCGAGGACGAGCCCGAGACCCTTCTTCACGTGGAACGAGTCCGTGAACGTGATGATCCCCGCTGCGTCTTGTCCGCGGTGTTGAACGGCCAAGAGGCCTTCGTAGATCTCACCCGCGACGTCGACGCCGTCCGGGCCATAAATGCCGATGTATCCGCACATGTTGAGGACTCTTCCGCGATCGATTCTCGGTGCCGGTAAACCGAGAATGTAGTCGAACGTGAGCGTTCGCCCCACCGCAAAAGCGCCGCGTCGAACGACTGGCTCGGACTGGTACGATCCGCGGATCGAGGACCGCGATTGAGCCCGCACCGCCGCAACATCGCCCTCTTCGTCCTGCTGCTCGTCTGCCTGCGTGGAGCGCTGGTCCTGTCCCTCGCGGACGTCTTCGGGTACGGCGAGGAGTTCGCGAAGAGCGGCGCGGCGAAGGCCATGCTCGATGGGCTCGGACTCCCGCATCACCAGATCAATTACGCCTATCACGAGGGCGGAGGATTCGCGGTCTCGCACCTCGAGGCGCTCGGTTTCTTGGTCCTCGGGCCGTGCGTTCTGGTGGTCAAGTTGGTCGCGATCGGATTCGCGATCGCGACGCTTCTCGCAGGGGCGTGGATGCTCGCCGAGCATGTGTCGACGCGGTCGGCATACATTTTTGCGGCGCTCTTCGCGTTCGCGCCCGAGACGTTTCAGCGCGTGTCGTTACTCAGCCTCGGGACGCACGTCGAAGCGTCGCTCTTCATCTTGCTCGTGTTCCATTTCACTGCGCGCACCGTGCGTGGCGGAGGCGCGTCGAAGCACGCACCGTTCTGGATGGGAATCTGCGGCGGATTGGGCTGTTACGTCGGACTGCAGATGCCGCCCGTGTTGTTCGTGTGCGGCATCGCGATCCTGGCGACGATCCGCGGGAAGGTGCTCGTCGGCGTCGTCGGGCGTTCGCTCGCGGGCTTCGCGATCGGAGCGCTGCCGCTGTGGTGGATGATGTCGCACGTCGGTTTCGGCGGCGTGCTCATCTATCGCGACACGCAGAAGGGCCCGGGGTTCTTCGAGTCGCTCCCTGTCGTGTTCACTTCGATCCTGCAGTCGCGCGATCCGTTGACGTGGATGCAGACGGTCGCCTTCGTCGTGGTGATCGCCTGGGGCCTCGTGATCCGGCGCGCGCATCTGCAATGGATCCTGCTCGGCTACCTACTCGTGTTCATGATCGGCTGGGGCATGAGCGGGCTGGCCAAGCCGTACGACGCGGCGTGGGCCGGTGCCTGGTTCGAAATGTTGCGGCTCGTGCCGCCGTGGCTCGTGGTGACGGCCCTCGCGGCGATCGGGATCGACACGCTCTGGTCGCAAGGCGGATCGAAGCGCGTCGTTGCGCTCGTGACGACTCTGATCGCGATCAGCGCGGGAATTCGCGGCACCATTGCGCTCGCGAGCGGAGGCCGACCAGGCGCGCCGATCGAGAACGCGTCGATCCTGCTGTCTGCGCGCGGTTACTCGTATCAGGAGTATTTCGTGCAGCTCGAGTACCACTTCGAGGGAAGTCGGGCTCGTAAGGCGGCCGTGCTGCTGCGTTCGCGCGACGATCCCGCGCTGCTCGTGCCCGACGTCGCCAACGTGTTGTACGGTCAGCCGGGATACAAACCTGCGCCGGACACGACCCCTCGTTCGATCGAGAACATCTTGCCCGAGCTCGCGGAAGTGTTCGGTGCGCATCGCGATCTCGCGCTGCTCGGCGTGGGCGCGACCGTGAACGGCTTCTGGAACTACGACGTAGCGGCTGCATTCGCGAAGCTCGAAACACTGCCTCTGGACGTGCGCGAGCCGCTGGCCGAAGGCCTGGGGCGCAATGGAATCGGATCGCGCTTTTGGGCGGAGAAGTTGCCCCTACTCTTCGCGGTTGTTCCGCCCGAACGCTGGCACGACGCATGGTGGCGCGGAGTCGGCTGGCGCGTGCATCGGACGTTCCGACTGCGGCCCGACCTGGCGCGCGAGACTCTCGCCACGTTGACGGAGCGTGATCGCGCGCCGGCGATCGTCGGCTATGAGCGCGCCGTCGGTCTCGATCGCATCCGCTGATCAGCGCGCCGCGAGAAAGCGGTAATCGACGAGCTCGACGTCGTAGCGTGCGAGCGCGGCGCGCACTTGCGGCGCGGTGACTGCTTCGAACTCCGTGCGCCGTCGATTCGCACCGTACTTGGCGTCGGCGTCGCCGCCATCGGAGCCGTCGCTCGGATGCACCATCAACTCGCTGATCTTCCCGCGCGTCAACTTCGACAACGCGCGCTCGACCCATGCGGCATCGACTTCGCCGGATTTAACGAGGCCCACGAACTCGTCGGGGGTCGTCAACCGATCGCTCTTACTCCCGAATTTGTTGCTGAGCGTGATCAAGATCGAAAGCGGATAACGCGAGATCGGCGCGCCTTGGAACTCCGACAACGAGCTGAATTCGGGACGGCGCGCGCAGACGATGCCGTTCTTCGCGCCGAGCTCGTGCACGATGCGCCCGAGTGCAGGCAGCGCATGCAGATGACAATGACTGTCGAGATGCGTCGGCTGCAATCCGCGCGCGCGCACACGTTCGATCTGCGCCGCATACTCGATCTCGATCTGTTCGCGCGGAATGCGGCCGAAAAACAGGGCGCGCACGACGCTTCCGAGCGACTTCATCCGTCCGTCACGTCCAACCAGCGCCGGAATCCTCGCCACCGGCGCAACCGGTCTTTCATCGTGCAATACCAAATGCACGCCGACACCGAGCCGCGGCCGCGCGAGCGCACCGTCGATCGCATTGTCGAACTCATCACCCGTCGCCATCAAGCTGGCGCTGGTCACGATCCCGCGCTCGAATGCCTCGAAAATGGCGCGATTCACGCTACGCGAGACGCCGAGATCGTCTGCATTGACGATCAAGTAGCGCTTCTTCGGATCGATCGACGACGACATCGCTAGGACTTCGGATACGCGCCGCGCACCCTGTTCCACACGACGGTCGCGATCTCTTTCAACACCGTCAAATACGTGCTGAAGCGAACCGTCCCGCCGATTTTGTGCTCGCAGTGAATCGGCACTTCCGCGACGTCGTATCCGAGTCGCTTGGCGAGATAGAGCACTTCGAAATCGAAACCGAATCCGTCGATCGTCTGCGCGGCGAACAAACGCCGTGCGACATCCGTGCGGTACAGCTTGAAACCAGCCTGCGTGTCGTGGAAGCCGCTGACGACGAACAGCGACACGAGCGATTGACCGATTCCACCAAGAAAACGGCGCACTTTCGGATACTCGACATGACTGCCGGGCGCACGCTTGCTGCCGATGACGATCGGCACGCGATCGGTGTGCGGCTCGAACGCTTCGATCTCTTCGAGCGGAATCGACAAGTCCGCGTCGCAGAAGAGCATCCAGGTCGTGCGCACTTCCGTGACGCCGCGTCGAATGGCCGCGCCCTTGCCGCGACGCTCGGGCTGGCGCACGACGCGCACGCGATCGCCGTACGTCTGCGCGATGAACGCGCCCATGCCGTCGTCGCTGCCGTCGTCGACCACGATCACGTCCAGCGTTTCGAAACGTTTCTTCGCGTAGGCGAAGACTTTGTCGAGCGTGACTTGGATCCGCCGCGATTCGTTGTACGCGGGGATGAGGATGGTGAGATCGCGGATCAGAAGTCGGCTCCGGGCGCTTTGCGGCAGACCACGATATCGCGAGTCGTGTCGACTAGGTAGCCGAGATCGTCGGTACGGAGCCGGGCTGCGTGCCGACGATCTCGCCAGCCCACGCCAGAATCTCGCGTGCCGCACGCGTTGGATCCGAAGCAGCGAACAACCCTGAGAAAACCAGGCCCTTTTGACTGTGGCGGTAGAGCGGATCGTAGTAGCGCTCGAGCAACAGCTCGACGAGTTCGCGCTCGCGACCCGTATCGAGCAGCGTCACGAGCGACGGCGCATCCGCGGCTCGCGTCAATCTCTCCTCGAGGTGCGGCAAGCGTTCGCGCAGTTCCCTGCGACTCGCTGCGTCGGCAAGGTAGTCGTCGCACAAGACTTCGACACGGCGATCGATCGAGGCGTCGATCTGGACGTTCACGCCGCGCACGAGCGCGTTCCAAATCGCCGGCGGCACGATCGCGTCGCCGACTTTGCGGCTCTCGCCCTCGATGACGACGAACGGGCCGAATCCGCGGCCGATGCGGTGACACAACCGACTCTCGAACGTCTTTTGCGAACACGGTGCGAGCCCGACCATCCCGAGCAGCGAACTGCGATGTCCCGCCATCTTTTCGAGATCGAGCGTCGCACCCGGTCGCAGGCGCTCGATCTCGCGCAGGACGAGCGTCTTGCCCACGCCGGTCATTCCGCGCAGCACGATCGTCTTGGGCAACGTCGCGCGCGCGAGCTCTTGATTCACGAACGCGCGATACCCCTTGTATCCGCCGACGAGCATCGTGGCCTGCCCGAGTCCGAGCGAGCGCACGAGAGCGATAACGCTGCGTGAACGCAACCCGCCGCGCCAACAGTGCATCAGGATCGGCGCGTGCGGTAACACACCTGGTTCGAGCGACATCAAACGAGCCGCCGTCTGTTCGTAGCCGCCCGAGGTCATGCGCTCGACGCGGGCTTCGACGTCGTCCGCACGCGGCGACCACTGCGTGATGCGCGCAATCTCGTCGATCATGTGGCGGATCTTCGAGCGCACGATCACGCGCCCTTCCTCGAACGCGGCCGACGGCGATACCTGCGTGTACAGCGTCCCGACGCAAGCGCGCTGCACGTCGTCGAACAGGGGCACGTTGACGGCGCCGGGAACGTGATCCTCGGCGAACTCGGCCGGACTGCGCAGGTCGATGACGCACGCCGGTTTCGCGCTGGAAATGCCGCTCGCTTCGAGGCGCGGCATCGACGTGACTCGGTCGAGTTCGATCTTGGAAGCGTCCGTCGTCACACGGCGAGTATACGAGCGCGTACGGCGCCTGGCTCGATCACGACATCGCGCCCGATGTCGTGATCGAGCCAGGCACCGTACCGCGCGGCGGATCACACGGCGGAGCATCGCCACGTTCGCCCGGTGGCGGACCACGGTGCTCACCCTTCGAAGGACCGAAGCGATCGTCGGGCGGCGGACCTTCGTGATCTTGTCTGCCCGGCTGCGGACCGCCCGGTCCGTCGCGCATGCTGCCGCGGCGCTCGTTCGAGCGTTGATTCTGCTTGCGCAGCGCTTTGAAGAGCTCGGCCTCGCTCAGTTTCGACCACTCTTCCAACAGAGCCTCGTCGACCTTCTTCGATTCACGCAGCACTTGGAGGACGCGTTCGCGACGATGCTCGAAGAGTCGTTCGCGACGCTCCTGCGCCGGCAATGCGCCGTACTGCAGGATCTCTTCCGGCGTCGAGCGCAACGCTTCCATCAACGGATGCGGCATCGGCGGCGGACCACCCTTGTTCGGCTCGCCGTCGCGCACAGGACCCGGCCTGCGCCAACCGTGTTCGCGACGATGATGCTGCACGACTTCGAAGAACTCGTTCGGCGGGAGCGCGCGCCAGCGGTCCCACTGCGCCTCGGTGAGACCCGGCGGCAGACCGAATTCCTGGACGTCCTTCACCGACAATTGTTTGCCGAGTTCGAGCACCTTCGAGGCGCGTTCCAGCCCGGGCAAGTTCTTCAGTCGCTCGACTTCCGAGGTCGGCAGACCCAGCTTCTTGCCGATCCGATCGATCGCTTCGCGTGTCGCCTTCTCGCGCGCTTTCTGCTGGAAATCAGCCAAAAAACGGCCGCGATCCTCCGGCCGAGCGCGCTCGAATCGATCGACCCACGCTTCGGGCATCTTCTCGCGAATGCGCGCGCCGCGTTCGCGAGCGGCGTTCTCGACGAGCTCGTTCAAGACGATCTGGCGCTGCTTCGGTTCGAGCAGATCGAGCTTCGCGCGCAGATCCGGCGACAGATTGTTCTTGAAGCGTTCCTTCACCTCACGCATGCGGTCCGCGCGCTCGGTGAGCATGCGTCGATCGTCTTCACTCAAACTCCGGTAGCGTTCGTAGCGATCACGAAAGCGCTCCTGGTCTTCGTGCGAGAGACGCGCCCAACGTTGTCGTGCGCGCTCGAGCGTCGGAGAATCGTGTTGCAGGGCGAAAGCCGACACGACCAGCACGAGGGGCAGCAGGAATCGGGCGTAGCTCTTCATGCGCTAGCCCTCGTCCTGATAGTCGAGCAACACTTCGTCAGCAGTGCCGAGCGTCGAGAGCAGCGCGTCGACGTCGTCCGACGACATCAACAAGTCCCAGTTCTCGAGCACGTCGAGCGCCGCGAGCATCTGCACGCCGGGTGCGTTCGAAACGACCTGCGGAGCGAGCGGAATCTTCCGAGGCGCGAGACCGTCCATCTGCGGCGCGTTCGTGGTCGGCACATTCTCGACGATCGGTTCGACGGGCGTCTCGGGGCGTTGCTGTGCGAGCCACACGACGAGCGCGAGCACGAAGATCGCCGCTGCCGCCGCGAGCCAAGTCGAGCGCCGCCACGCGAGAATCGGTCGACGTGCGGGAGCGCGTTCGGTCGCCAGCGCGGCCAAGACGTGACGCGCCAAGTCGCGCGGAACCGTGACGTCACCGGCGCGCTCGAGCAGTCGATCGAGTGGATCGAAAGTGCCAGAAACACCTGCATTCACAGGCGTTTTCGCCGAAGCGGACTGTTTGGACCGCGCACCGATCGCGCCGCGATCCATCTCGAGGCCAGCCAGCACGCGCGCGGCCAAATCCTTCGGCGCGGTGTACTCGACGTCGCGTTCGAGCAGCGCGTCGAGCGACGTTTCGAACCTCTTCGACTTCGCCAACGCCATGAGGACACGACGCTTCACTTCAGGCGACAGACGCGGTTCGGGCCACGTCGCGAGCAGTGCTTCGAGCGCTTCTTCGCCCTCGAACAGTCGCCGACAATCGCCACAACCGAAGAGGTGTTCGTGCCACGACAACGCGCTCAGCGAACTCGGATCGGGCCGGCCGACCAACTGGTTCTCGAGCAGCGTGCGGAATGCAAGGCAATCGAGCTTCACGCGATTTCTCCTTGCAGATAAGGGGCCAGCGTCACGCGCAGATTTTCTCGAGCGCGGTGCACGAGCGACTTGACGGCTTTTTCGCTCGAACCGAGGACGGCCGCGATCTCGAGGTAAGGCATCTCGTGGTACTTCGCGAGCACGAGCGCCATGCGTTGTTGTTCAGGCAGTCGCGCGATCGCCGCGCGCACCGCGAGAACCACGTCGTCGTGCGCCATGCGCTCGGAGGGGTCCTCGACTTTGTCGTCGCGCCAATTGAGAAGCGCATCTCCCGCTTCGTCGTCGCCGCTCGCTCCACCGTCGTGGCCGGAGACTTCCTTGCCGACTTGGCGCTGGGTCTCGTTGACCGCCAAGTTGAAGACGATGCGATAGATCCACGTCGAAAAACGCGCGGTCGGTTCGTAGCGATCGCGCGCGCGCACGACGCGCAAGAACACGTCTTGGACGAGATCCTCGCGCCCCGGTTTGGGGCCCAAAAAGCGCGTCAGGAGGGAGAAGACTTGGCCCGAGTACTGCTCGACGATGCGGTCGAATGCGCCCTCGTCCCCGCGCTTGTACGCGAGCATCAGCTGCACGCCCGGATCGCTTTCGAAGGATTGGTCCATCGTATCTGCCGCAAGTCGAACCGACGCGGGGTGCGCAGGTTCCGACGCGGTTTCAGTCTAGTCGGTCTGCGCTAATCCGACGCCAACGGGAGGGGGGCCAGACGACGGAAATGGGCCTGCCGACGATCTGCGAGACGTCGATCGGGCCCCAGTCGCGGCTGTCTTTGCTTCTCGAGGAGTGATCGCCGAGCAGGAAGTATTGTCCGGGTCCGAGCTGGATTTCCGCGTTCACGCCGACATTTCCCTGGCTCGTGTAGAACATATCGCGCGCCACACGGATCGCGCGAAAAGCGAAGCGACCGCCTTCGCCGCCGAAGCCGGCGCGGTATCCGTAGGCCTTCTCGGGGTCGAGGTTTTCGCCTGTGTTCGGAGCGTTTTCCTTGTAGCTCGTGACGAGTGGCGAGCCGGGGCCGTCGAAGCCGACCTTGAGCGCGTTGTCGCGATTCTCCAACCAGAATCGCGTCCACGCGCCGAGCGCCAGCGGGAACCGCGCAGTGGCCAGCGTCTCGACCGAGCCCGAGGTGCTGTTGCGCGTGACCGTGATTTCTACGGTCGTTTCGTCTACGCGCTCGAGTGTTGCTTCGAACAGGTCACGCATCTCGTTCAAGCGCAAGCGCACGCGCCCAGTCGGATCGTCGAAGCGCACTTCGCACGCGATGCGCAGATCGTTGGCTTGTTCCGTGCCGCGCACGAGTTCGTGCTCGGGGCCCAGATAGTCGTCGTCGATCGGATCGCGCAGGTAAAGGAGCGTCTTGTCGACCGTGATCGGAATGTCCCGCGCGTCGAGGTGCCATTCGTTCGCGACTTTCGTCCACAAGCGCGACTGTTCTTCGAGGATGACGAAGCGCGATTCGAGCGTGTGAAAGCGGTCGTCGAACACTACGATTTCGGGCGCGCGCGGCTCGCTCGGCCGCAACCGCTGGCGATCGATCATCAGGTCGCCCTGCACGATCTTGACGGTTTCTCCAGGCAAACCGGCGACGCGTTTCACGATCGGGTGGTCCTCGCCCGCACGACGCACGACGACGAGATCTTGGCGCGCCGGCGCGGAGCGATCGAAGCGCACGAATACGTACTCACCGCCGCCTTCATCACCCCACAAGGTCGGCTCCATCGAACCCGAGTCGACGTGGTAGACATCGCCGATGAACGTGCGCGCGACGAACAGCAAGATGACGGCCGCGCCGAGGATCCACAGGGCACGAATGAGGCGGGAACGCTTCGTCACTTCGTCCGAGAGCCTACGTTCGCGAGGCTGCGTCGGCACGAACTGTCCGCGTGTCAGAGCCCGCGATACGGTACACGGTACTTTTCCTCTCGATTCGCGGACGGCGCTCGAAGCAACTTGCTTCGACCGCCGTCCACGAATCGAGAAGAAAAGTACCGTGTACCGTATCGAAAGCGATGGACCCTTCTCCGCGACTTCTGCCCTGGGACGAGATCGACAGAGACGCGTACTGCCGTCTTCAACAATCTGCGTTCGCCGAGATCTTCGCCAAGAACGGTGTGCCGATCGAACGGCTCAACCGCGCGTTTCTCGAATGGAAATACGCTCCGCCGGCAGGTCGGGCACGCGTCGCAGTCGTGATGCACGGTGACGAGATGGTCGCCAGCAACGCGATGTTTCCGTTGCGCGTGGTTCATGGCGATGAGCAGGCGAGCGCTTGGCAGTCGTGCGACACGGCCACGTCGCCGGCCGCGCGCGGCAAGGGCTACTTCAAGAAGTGCATAACCACGTTGCGCGACAGCTTGAGCGCGGGCGAAACGTTCTTCGGTTATCCCAACGAGAACTCGAAGAAGGGTTTCGAGGGCATCGGCTGGAACGTCGCGGCCGAAGTTCCGTTTCGAGCGCGGCCCATCTGGTGGGGGGCGAAGGTCGGCCCGGAAATCGCAACCGTTCAGACCTTCGACGCGCGTCAAGACGATTTGGCAAAGCACCTAGCCGTCGGTGCTGACGCCATGATCGAGCGCTCGGCCGCTTATCTGAATTGGCGCTACGTGCGACACCCGTTCTTTGCTTACGAGCGCTATCAGTGCGTTCACGACGGTCGCGTCACGGGCCTATTGGTGCTCAATCAGGCGGTCGTGCGCGGCAAGCGCGTCATGGTGGTCATGGAATTCCTGGCGATCGACGTGCGCTGGGCCAGATCAATGGCTGCTCGCGCGTTGCGGTCTGCGCGCGACGGTGATTGCTCGATGATGATCGCGATCGGCAATCGTCCCGTGCCCGGCCTGTGGCGCGTGCCCAAGGCGCTTGCGCCCAAACAACAATTGCTGATGGGCCAGAAAATCGGTCCGCCCCACGGCGCGCTGACCGAGCCGTGGCTCGTTCAGGCGGGCGACTGGGACGTCTTCTGACGCAGCGTCATTCGGTCTTGAACTTCCACTCCACGCGCTTGGCCACGCTGGTGGTTTTCTTGTTCGAATTGTGCCAGTCCGCGACGACTCGATACTCGGTCTTCGACTTCAAGAACGTCTTGGGAATGAGGCACCAAGCGCCGCCCGGTGCCGACTCAGGATTCGACGGCTCCGAGGGCGACGAGAAGTGACACTCGACTTCACGGTCTCCTTCGAAAAGCTTCATGGCGATGTCGACGAGCTCACCCTTCTCGTCGATGGGCTTCGTTTGAATCGTGATCGGGTAACCGAAGATCTCGCCCTCGTTCACGTCCTGACCCTTTTCCGGAACCGGGTCGGGAAACTCGTTGCCGTTGAACGCCGTAGGCGCGTCCTTCTGCCCGTCGTAGGGCCAGAGCACCAAGTATGGATCCTCGTACGGAGCGGCCAATGAACTCATGTCCATGACCCACCATTCGCCGGCTTGACCCCAACCGAGGCGCAGAACGCCCGGATCGAGCAGCGGCAAACGGTGATAGAACGTGCCCATCCAACCGTCGATCGAATCCTTGTAGTCCTCGATGCCGCCCCACGCGATCACGGAGTGGGTACCGGCCCATGCGCCTTCGACGCTGTAGCCTTCTTTGTCCGCGTACTCCTCGTGCGCGTCCGGCCACTTTTTTTGTTCAGGGTGCTTGACGAGATAATTGGCGTGCATGTCGCACGGCCCCGAAAGGTCGGGGTCGAACTTCAGCTTCCAGACGCCTTTGATCTTGTCCTTGAACGCGTTCTCGCGAATCTCGTTCATGTAATCGAGAACGCGCAGCGCGTCTTTGGGCCACGCGGCCAGATTCTCCTTGTCGATGCGCTCAGCGACACCCGGGCGAACTCCGAGCAGCCAGTCGCGCCACTTCGACTCGAGTTCACCGAACGGCATCTCCATCGCGGCCGTGTAGCGACTGACCGGGCTGCCGTCGGCCTTCTTCGTGAGCGCCTTGTAGATCGTCCCGAACGTGTTCGACTCCGTGAGGAACTCCACGATCGACGTGCACTTGTGGAGATCGTTGCCCTGGATTTCGCCGAAGGAATTCACGAGTGAGTTGCCGAACGACGGATCCTCACCGCGCTCCGCGAGGAACTGCATCCACGTGCGCGACCCGGCGATTCCGGACTTGGCCAAGCGCATGAGTTCCTCGCGCTCGCGGTCTTCGCCAGCGACTCGCGTGTCTCCCATGCCTCGCCGCGTGGGCTCCGTGACGATGTAATTGGGAATCGTCGTTCCGAAGCACGAAAGCGCGATCCAATTCAAGAGACCGACGCTCAAAGGGGTCGGCAGTTCGTCTTGCATTTGGGAGTAACGCACGAAGATCGCGCACGTCGTGCTGGCTTCCCACTGAGCCATGCGGATCACCATCTGCGTATCGTCCTTGAGATTGAACGATCCGATTTGGGTGTTCGGAATCTCCATCGCCTTCTTGTCATCGGGGTCGACTCGATCCTCAGCGGCGAGAGCGGAGGCGTACTTCATGTACAACTCACGCGAGTCGATCATGAGCTCGACGTAGCGAGGGACCACAGTGCCTGACTTGCGCAGCTTCAGATCGCCGCCTTTCGTGCTGCGCAACCAATCGCTCAGCGCGAGAGCGCGCTGCACCTCACGCATGATGCGCTGGGTTTTCGCGACGCTGAAGTTCGTGCGCAACTCCATGTTCCCGCGGCGCACGACGGTCGCTTTGACGCCGCACGCTTTTCCGATGTGCTCGTCGTCGACGTTCTCTTCCGTATCCATGTCGATCTCGAGCTTCTTCGCCTCTTCGACCTTGCGGAGGATTTCGCCGCGGCGCTCGCGCAACGGTTTGAACTCGCTGCGCACCCACGTGGTGCCGACTTTCTCGTGACCGAGGAATGTGTGGACGGGCGCGCATTCACCATCGAGCAAGAGGATTTTGCGCGCAAAGTCCTTCTTCGCTTCCTCGTCCTCGATCTTCTCCATGATCGGCACGAGCTGAGCCGCCGTAACGCGCAGCTGCTTAGCGCCCGAAGGCAGTGAATCGATCGGGCTCTTCGCCTTCGCGAAATCGTCCAGCGCGGACTTCTCGAGCTTGTCGTGATTCGCTTTGGGATAGCCGAGCCTCTCGAGCGCGCTCAACAGGTCCTTCATCTCGCGCTCGCGAGCCCCCTTGGCAAGTTGACGGACGATGCCTTCGAGCGGCGCGAGCACTTGCACCGGAACGATCGAAGCCGTCGCCGCCTGGTTCACCGGTTTTTCGGCAGGCTTGTCTGCCGCAACGAAAGGAAACAGGGCGATCGGGAGACAGAACAGCGCGTAGAGGGTTCGCATGGGGAACGAATCACTTCGATTCGAAGGACTGGACTGCGTGTGGTTCGAGCCGTGGACGGCGCGCGGGATGATATCAGTTCCGGACGCTTCCGAACGGCTCACTCGCGCGACCCGTCCACTACCCGAGTGCACCTCGCGAGCAACCGGTTTCCCGCTCCGGCCCGCGCAAAGTTACGCTCTCTCCCATGTCACCCCAACGCATCACGACCCCTCTCGTCCGCGACGGCAAATACCAACGTACGGCGAGCTGGGACGAAGCACTGGACCGCGCCGCCGCAGGCATTCGCTCAGCGGTCAGCGCACACGGGCCGAGCACGTTCGGCATCTTCAGCTGTTCCAAAGCCACCAACGAGGTGAATTACGCCGCGCAGAAGTTCATTCGCGCGGCGGTCGGCTCGAACAACATCGACAGCTGCAATCGAACTTGACACGCGCCCAGCGTCGTCGGTCTGGCGACGGTCTTTGGCGCGGGCGGCGGAACTTCTTCGTATCGCGAGGTCGAGGAAGCCGACGTCATTCTCTTGTGGGGCTCCAACGCCCGCGAGACGCACCCGATTTTCTTCCATCATGTGCTCAAAGCGGTGAAGCGCGGCGCACGCCTGTACGTGATCGATCCGCGACGCACGACGACAGCGGATTGGGCGGTGGGTTGGTTGAGTCTGGAAGTGGGCAGCGACATCTCGCTCGCGAACGGCGTCGCACACGTGATCCTCGACGAGAAGCTGGAGAACCGCGCCTTCATCGAGAATGCGACCGAGAATTTCGCAGCGATGCGTGAGACGGCGATGCGCTACGACTTGGCGCGCGTCGAGCTCGAGACCGGCGTCGAGCGCGAGCTCATCCAACGCATGGCGCGCGACTTCGCGACCGCCGACAAAGCGATGATCTGTTGGACGCTCGGCATCACCGAACACCACAACGCGGTCGACAACGTGTTGTCGCTCATCAACCTCGCTCTCCTGACGGGTCACGTCGGCAAATGGGGCAGCGGCCTCAACCCGTTGCGCGGTCAGAACAATGTGCAAGGTGGCGGCGACATGGGCGCTTTGCCACACAAGCTGACCGGCTTCCAGGACGTCGAAAACGCTGAAATTCGAGGCAACTTCGAGCGTTCATGGGGCTGTGAGATACCGTCGAAGAGCGGTTGGCACTTGACCGAGATGTTCGAGGCGATGCACCGCCGTGAGCTCACCGCTCTCTATGTGATCGGCGAGAATCCCGCACAGAGCGAAGCCGATTCGACGCACGCTCTCGCGTGTTTGAGCGGGCTCGAACACTTGGTCGTGCAGGACATCGTGATGACGAAGACGGCCGAGATGGCCGACGTCGTCCTGCCCGCGTCGGCGAGTTGGTGCGAAGCGGAAGGCACCGTGACCAACTCCGAGCGCCGCGTGCAGCGTGTGCGACGCGCACTGAATCCGCCGGGCATGGCGCGCGACGACATCGAGATCATCTGCGATCTGTCCGCGCGCCTCGGCTACGACATGAAGGCGCGCACTCCCGAAGAGATGTGGAACGAGTTGCGGACATTGAGTCCGATGCACGGCGGCATGAGTTACGCGCGACTCGAAGCGCTCGGCGGCATTCAGTGGCCGTGCCCGGACGAGTCGAGCGAAGGTCAGCCTTTCTTGCACGGACGTCTGTGGCAATGGCCGATCGTCGGCGCGCGAGTTGGCTTCAATCCGGCCGAGCACGCAGGGCCCGTCGACGTTTTGGACGCTGATTTCCCGCTGCGTTTGACGACGGGCCGGCGTTTGGAGTCGTTCAACACGGGCGTGCAGAGCGGTGCCTACGCGTGGCCGCAGAAGCGCGGCGAGACGATCGACTTGAGTCCTGCCGATGCCGCGAAATTGCGAGTTGCGGACGGCGAGCGCGTGCGCATCGTGTCGCGCCGTGGCAGTGTGGAGGCGCCCGTGCGCCTCGACACACGACTCGAGCCGGGCCTCGCGTTCATGACCTTTCACTTCCCCGACGACGTCGACGTCAACGTGCTCACGATCGATGCGACCGATCCGCGCTCCGGCACGGCGGAATTCAAAGCAGCGGCGATTCGCGTCGAGCGCATTCGCTGATCACGATGGACCTGCGCATTCCCGACGTGGCGCCGACGAGCGAAGAGCGACGCGCGGTCGATCTGGCGACGCCGAACGTTCCCGAGGATGCGCAAGCGCGACGATCGCTGTTGTTGCCGGCGCTACATGCATTGCAAGCCGGCACGGGTTGGGTTTCCAAGGGCGGGCTTTATTACGTTTGCGAGCGTCTGCACATCCCGCCGGCGGAAGCCTTCGGTGTCGCGAGCTTTTATGCGCTGTTGTCTTTGACCGAGAGGCCCAAAGCGTTCGCGCACGTGTGCGACGACATTGCGTGCCTTGCCAAAGGCGCCGAAGACTTGTGTCGCGACGTGGAGACAAGGCTCGGGCCCGGCGGGCATGGGCATCAGAAAGCCGACCCGAACCACGCGAAAACAGCTGGAAAACAGGCTGTTTGGGCGCGCAGTCCCTGTCTCGGTCTGTGTGAGCGCGCTCCCGCTGCGTTGGTGACGATCGCGGGCGCGAAGCCGAGTGACGTTTCGTTCGGTGACGCGACGCTCGCGAAGATCGAGAAGGCTTTGCGCGGCCAGCCGCCGGCCGTGGAAGAGGCTTATGTCGCAAACCTTGGACCGCGCAGGCTGCTGGCGCGCATCGGTGCCGCTGACCCGAGCTCTATCGACAGTTACGCAGCCCACGGCGGCTTCACGGCACTCAGACGCGCTCTAGCGTTGGGCGTCGACGGCGTGTTGCGCGAAGTGAGCGACTCCAAGCTCGTCGGTCGCGGCGGCGCGGCCTTTCCCACCGGACGGAAATGGGAAGCCGTCGCGAAGATGGCCGTGCGTCCGCACTACGTCGTGTGCAACGCCGACGAGTCCGAACCGGGCACGTTCAAGGACCGCGTCCTGCTCGAAGGTGATCCGTTCGCGGTGATCGAGTCGATGACGATCGCCGGATTCGCGACAGGATCCGAGCGCGGCTACTTGTACTTGCGCGGCGAATACCCGCTGGCGCGTGAACGGCTCGAGCGCGCGATTCACTCGTGTCGCGTGAACGGGATGTTGGGCGCGAATGTGATGAAGAGCGGTTTCGCCTTCGACATCGAGCTGCGTCGCGGCGCCGGCGCGTACATCTGCGGCGAGGAAACGGCGCTCTTCAATTCGATCGAGGGTCTGCGTGGCGAACCGCGCAACAAGCCGCCTTTTCCTGCTCAATTCGGCCTGTTCGGCAAGCCGACGGCGGTCAACAACGTCGAGACGTTGGTCGCCGTGCTCGACATCGTGCGCGACGGCGCAGCGGCGTACGCGTCCGTCGGAACGAGCGGCTCACCGGGCACGAAATTGTTCTGCGTGTCGGGCAGCGTCGTGAAAGCGGGCGTGTACGAAGTGCCGTTCGGAACACCGCTGGATGCGTTGATCGCGCTCGCTGGCGGCGTCACTCCCGGTCGCAAGATCCAAACCGTGTTGCTCGGTGGAGCCGCCGGTGGATTCGTGATGCCTGACAAACTCGCGCTGCCGTTGTCGTTAGAAGACACGCGCAAGGTCGGCGCGACTCTGGGATCGGGCGTCGTGCTCGTATTCGACGACACCGCGCCGATCAAGGACATCCTGCGTCGCATCGCCGCGTTTTTCCGCGACGAATCGTGCGGTCAATGCGTGCCGTGTCGCGTCGGAACCGTGCGCCAAGAAGAATTGCTCGCCCGCATCGCCGGTGGTCGCTCGACACTGCACATCGAGTTGCCTCTCTTGAAAGACCTAGGCCAAGCGATGCGCGACGCGTCGATTTGCGGTCTCGGCCAAACGGCGTCGAGCGCGATCGAGTCCGCCGTCGAAGTCGGTTTGTTGGAGCGCGACTCATGAGCGAACAAGGCCGAAAAGCACTCGAAAACAGCGCTAGATCTGCACAGGTGGCCTCGACGGTAGCCCTGACGGTCGACGGCCAATCGGTCAGCGTGACCGAAGGCTCGACGCTCCTCGACGCGTGCCGCTCGATCGGTGTCGACACGCCGACTCTGTGTTGGGCCGAGAACTTGACGCCGGTGAACGTGTGTCGCGTGTGCGTCGTCGAAGTCGAGGGCGCGCGTGTGCTCGCACCCGCGTGCTCACGCAAAGCCGAAGCCGGCATGGTCGTGAAGACCGACAGTCCGCGCGTGCGTTTGAGCCGCAAATTGGTCCTCGAACTGCTCGGCTCGTCGGTGGACATGTCGCTGTCGACAGCGTTCACCGATTACGCGAAGCGCTACGCCGCCGAGCCCGATCGCTTCGGCCCGCGCTCAGCGCCTGCAGCTGCCGGCGTTCGTGAAAGCGCTCATCCAGGTCATCACGAGATTCAAGACGGCTCGCGCGCCGAGACGGTCGCTCAACCGGTCAAAGTCGACAACGACCTGTTCGTGCGCGATTACTCGAAGTGCATGCTCTGCTACAAATGCGTCGAAGCGTGCGGCACGGACGCGCAGAACACGTTCGCGATCGCGATCGCCGGCCGCGGTTTCGACGCTCGCATCGCGACTGAGCACGAAGCGACGCTCCCCGATTCAGCCTGCGTTTTCTGCGGCAACTGCGTCGGCGTCTGTCCGACGGGCGCCTTGATGTTCAAAGCCGAGCACGACAAACGCGCTGATGGTTCATGGGACGAGAAGAAGCAGACGGTGACCGACACGATTTGCCCTTACTGCGGTGTCGGCTGCGTGCTGTCGTTGCTCGTTCAAGACAACAAGATCCTGCGCGTGACGAGTCCGAGCGACAGCACCGTGACGGGCGGGCACTTGTGCGTGAAGGGGCGCTTCGGGTTCACGTTCGTGGAGTCGGATCCCGACGACCGGTCCGGTGAAAAGGGCACCTAGATTTCGGCCGGTGGTCAGCGAAGGCTAGCGTTAGATCGCTCCATCCACTGTCGGCGATTGCGCACGCGCCAGCATCAGCGAATTTCCTAGCGGCTCTTGCACGACGAATGGGGCATCGACCGTGCGCAACGGATGAGGATGAGTACGACCAAGAAGAAGCCGGGGCGTGTGGCTACCCGCCCGGAAACGATCGAACGCAGCATCCATCTCGTTCGATGTGAGAAGATCATGTTCGATTTCGATCTTGCGGTGCTCTACGAGGTCGACACTCGAATCCTCGTGCAGGCCGTCAAGCGCAACGTCGAGCGGTTTCCAGAGGACTTCATGTTTCAGCTGTCCGTCGTGGAGCTCGAGAGTTGGAGATCACAATTTGTGATCTCCAATTCCGGCGTCCGGATGGGGCTCCGACGCCCACCGTTCGCGTTCTCGGAGCAAGGCGTCGCGATGCTCTCGAGCGTGCTGCGGAGTCCACGCGCGGTAGAGGTCAACATCCAGATCATGCGCACGTTCGTTCGTCTGCGCGCACTGATGCTGACCCATCGCGACCTTGCTTCGAAACTGAACAGGCCCGAGAAAAGTACGACAAGCAATTCGCCGTCGTGTTCGAAGCTATTCGGCGACTCATGGTTGAACCGTCCACAGACTCGCGACGCTCGATCGGTTTGCGGCACAAGCAGTGACGGGTGGGTCAGGGCGGGCATCCATGCGCGCGCCGCTGCTGCGGACTCACGTTCGTCGAGGACTGCCCAGCGAGGGGATGTCACAATTCGCGATCTCCGTCCTGGGCACGAGCATGATCTCCTGTTCTCGGTCCACCTGGGCAGAGCGAGATCGGATCGAAAACGGTTGAGGCCGCCAGCGTGAGCCGACGGCCTCAGAGCCTGCGGATCAAAGTCCTTGGTATTGAAGACCACGGGCCCTGACCGGTTACACTGACCGAAGCATAGCCTTCACTTGAGCCGAAGAGCAACTGTGCTCTCCGCTGCAGGAACTGTGTTTCTTCGCTTCTCCAAGAAAGCCAGGTCGTATGTCGGATTACATCTTGGGCCTTGATCTTGGGCCCAATTCAATTGGCTGGGCACTCGTGGCCGCGTCGTTCGAGGATGGTGAACCGGTCGAGGTCGGTTTGCTCGACACGTCGAAAGCGGGACATCCAGCGCTGGGCGTGCGGATCTTCAAGGAAGGGCTCCCGAACTTCGGCACGAGCGAGGGGAAGTCGCTCGCTCAGGAGAGACGGAGCAAAAGATCGCTGAGGCGCATCATCGCGCGTCGACGAGCACGAAAGAACGCACTGCTTCACGTCCTGCGCGAGGCCGGCCTCGCCCCCCACGATCCCGAGGCTCTCGCAAAGGTGATCGCCCTGAATCCGTACCAAGTGCGGGCCGACGCATTGGACCGACCTCTCGCACCTGAGGAACTGGGAAGAGCCTTGTTCCACTTGGCACAGCGGCGTGGATTCAAATCCAATCGCAAGTCAACGAAGGCCGCCGCGGCTGACGAACGCCGAACTCTCAAGGAGATGGGCGCCCTTTCCACATCGATTCAAAGCGCTGGAGCAAGGACACTCGGAGAGTACCTGCACCTGGAGTCTCTGCGAGGGTCGACCCCACAACCAGGACATTCGATAGCGCCAGTGCATCGCGGCGAGGTGCGTCTACGCGGTCGCTTTGCGCGGCAGGATTTGTTCACGGACAAGCCCCGCCGTGCGCGACGGGACCAATATGAATACGAGTTCAGAGCTATCCTGGAGGCTCAACGACGACTGACAGGCTGCCCGATTCTTACCGCTGATCAGGAGAAGCGGGCTCGCTTCGCCATCTTCCACCAGCACGACTTCGCGATCAGCGAGGATCGCCGGTTCAAGGCTCCTCCACGCGCCAACCTACACCGAGCACCGCAGCTCAAACCGTGTCCCTTGGAACCGAACGAACGTCGCGCGCGACGAAGCGATTGGATCGCTCAGCGGTTCCGCATTCTCAAGGAAGTCAACAACCTCCGCATCATCGAACGTGGGCGGCAAGAGCGGAAGCTGACTGAGTCCGAGCGCAACAGATGCGTAGAGCTGTTGGGCGAGCAGAAAGAGGTCAAGTTCGATCGTATGCGAAAGGAACTTCGACTTCACGAAGACGCTACGTTCAACCTGGAGCGTGGCAGTCGCGAAGAGCTCGACGGCAATGAGTTGGACGCGACGTTGGTGAATGCTTTGGGCAAAGATCGGTGGCGAGCTCTAGTCGAGGAGGAGCGTCAGTCCTTCCGTGATTTGATCGAGGCGTCCGAAGACGAGGACACTCTGAAATCAGAGCTCGAACGGCGAGCAGTTCCATCAAGGGGCATCGAGAAGTTGCTGAAACTTGGGCCGGAGGATCGCTACCTCGCCTACTCCCGAAAGGCGCTCGGGAACCTCGTGCCGCATCTGGAACATGGGACGAGCGAATACGGCGCGATCGCGCTTGCCTACCCGAAGAGCGGAGAGGCGAAAGTATGGAAATCGCTGCCATCGTTGGTTGCGCCAGGCGTTCCCGCAGACATAGCAGAGGTGACCAATCCGATCGTCCGCCGCGCGCTCGTTGAAGTTCGCAAAGTCGTGAACGCAATAGTTCAGACGCATGGCATGCCGCGACGCATCGTAGTCGAGCTGGCTCGCGACATGCACGAGGGACCGGACTCCAGAGCTGAACACTCAGAGCTGATCCGTGACCGAGCAGCTGAACGGATAGAGGCAAAGGATCGTGTGATTGAGCTCACAGGAAATTCGCACCCGAGGCGAGCGGACATCGATAAGTACCTGATGTGGAAAGAGCAAGGGACTCGGTGTCTCTACACAGATAAACAAATTGATCAGGGTGCACTCTTCAACGACCAGCTAGCCGAGCCACTCGAGATCGATCACATTCTTCCGCGCTGGGCCAGCCTCGACGATTCGCGCCCGAACAAGGTACTATGTCTCGCATCAGCTAATCAAGCCAAGGGTGACCGAACTCCCGCAGAGTGGTTGGGGACAGACAGTCCGGCCTACGCAGCTCTACTGACGCGCGCCGAGGAGCACTGCAAGCATAGCGGACTCCCTTGGAGCATGTTGTCGCGGTTGCGGCAGGAGCACGTTGAGGCCGACGATTTCACCGCGCGACAACTCAACGACACTCGCTATATCTCGCGACTCGTTACGAAGTACCTCGCTGTTCTTTTCTCCGTTCAGGAGCGCACCGGTCAGAAGGCGATACTGACAAGCCGTGGCTCACTCACAGCCGAGTTGCGACATCAGTGGGGGCTCAACGACGTGTTGGATCCGTTACTCGACGCGGACGGCAAGCCGCTTCCCGACTACGAGGAACGTGGTGGGCGGCGCGTGAAGCTCCGCATCGATCATCGCCACCATGCCATCGACGCGCTCATCGTCGCTCTCTCGAGTCGATCACGATTGAAACGCTATCAGGAGTATTGGAAGCGGACTCCCCGGACGCGGCCGACTTCGGGAAGCGCGTCCGGGTTTGCGGCGCCTTGGGTGGACTTTCGAAACGACGTGGCGCGCGAGGCAGCCAACATTCAGATTTCCCACCGAGTCAGTCGCAAGATCATTGGGGCGCTTCATGCGGACACCTTCTGCGGAAGGGTCCGACTTCCGAATGGCCAAGAATCCGAGGGAATATACGTGACCCGCAAGAACCTGGAGGGTCTCACGGCAAAGGAGTTAGACGACGAGACCGGACGTATTGGAATCGTCGACCGGGTGGTTCGTGGCACGATCCTGTCTCGATTGCGCGCCTGCGGTTGGGTCGGTGGCAAGTCGCTACCAAAGGACTGGTGGCGCGATGAGCTTCGACTGCCCAGCGGAGTTCCGATACGACGCGTCCGCGTGCGCGAGGTCGTTAAAGATGGAATCCCGCTTGGTCATCGAATCGCGAAGAACGAGGGGAATCACCACATGGCATTCGATCCGATTACCATGCCAGGGCAACCGCTCAAGGCCCGTGTCTTGCGGATGATGGACGTGGCGACCGCCATGCGTCGGGGGAAAGAACGGCCGCTTACTCCTGATCGTTCGATACCTGAAAGTGCGTTCCCGATCGGGCGCACCCTAGCGAGAAACGAGCTCGTCGAGATGACCGTTCCAGGAACTGACCGCCGCGTGCTCGCGGTAGTTCAGAATGTCTCTGGCAGTCGAACGAGTTCAACAACGATCGATCTGACGCTGAGGGACGCTCGGGATGCTCGGCCGGCATCCACAGGAAACAAGACGCCGCTCAAGCGAGCTTCGAGTACCAGAGCGCTGTTGGATTGGCGGGCCCACAAGGTCCAAATCGACCCTCTCGGTCGCATTTTCCCAGCTGGCGACTAGCCCGCCACCTCCCCACTCAAGCTCCCTGGCTATCGTCCCGATGCAGGTGGGTGATGGAACACCTGTTTTGAAGCGGACCGTCGTGGTTTCTAGCCCCGGCATTCACCTCGCTCACCGCGATGGTCAGCTCGTGTTGCTGAAGGAAGGTGCGGAGCTGGGCAAAGTTCCCATGGAAGACATGGGAGTGCTCATTCTCGACGGCCCCGGTCTCTCGCTCACCAGTGCAGTTCTGGAGGGCCTGGCCACTGCGGGCGCGGTGCTGATCAGCTGTGGAGCCGATCACATGCCCGCCGCCATCCTTCACCCATTAGCGGGAAACAGCACACATAACGAGCGTCTACGGCATCAAGTAGAGACGTCCCAGCCCCTACGAAAACTCCTTTGGGCGCGTCTCGTGCGCGCCAAGCTACTTGCACAGGCTGCTGCGGTTCCAAGTGAGACCGCTCGACGACAGATCGAGCATCTAGCCAGTGGGGTCAAATCAGGCGACCGTGAGGCGGCCGAAGCACAAGGGGCGAGGATTTATTGGGAAGCCTTTTTTGCTGACTGCGATCCGGGGCAAATTCTCCTGCCCTTCCGGCGCAACCGAGACGGTTCACCGCCAAACGCGTTGCTCAACTATGGCTACACCGTCCTGCGCGCGGCGGTTGCGCGTGCGCTGTGCGGGGCTGGTCTTCATCCGGCCTTGGGTGTCCAGCACCACAGCAGGTACGACTCATTCGCACTCGCAAGCGATGTGATGGAACCCTTTCGCCCGTGGGTCGACCGCCGGGTGAAACAGCTTGTGCTTGCCGGTTCACTGCGGATCGACCGCGAGAGTAAAGCTCATCTGCTACAAGTCCTGACTGATCCAGTTCAGTACGGAGACGTGAGCGGTCCGCTCCTCGCCGCAACGGAGCGTTGCTGCTCCTCACTCGCGGAGTGCTATCTCTCGGCCTCGCGTGGAGCACCGGCACCCGTGGTGGTGGAGGATCTTGTACTCCCGTCATGGCCTTTGAATCTAGAACCCGACCAGCACGACGAGGAAGAGGAGTAAGAGGGAATCGCCGTGTTTGTAAGCGGCTATCGAGCAATGTGGCTTGTCGTACTGTTCGATCTCCCGGTAACGACCAAGGCTTGCCGGAAGAAGGCGACCGAGTTTCGAAGAGACTTGTTGCGGGATGGGTTCGTGATGATGCAATTTTCCGTCTACGCTCGGCCATGTGCGTCGGAAGACAATGCGCGCGCGCATCTCGGCCGGATTTGGTCGATGCTCCCCGAAATAGGCCGCGTCCGCGTCCTCCAACTGACCGACAAGCAGTACGGCCGCATGCATTGTTTCGAAGGCGGAAATCGGGTGGAGATCGAAGGGATGCCCAAGCAACTCGAGCTATTCTGAGGGCGGATTCTGCCCCAAGCCACTGGCTAGCAGCAACTTAGGGCAGATGTAGTGTAACCGGTCAGGGTCCGCGAGCGATCAACAACA
>Ga0163144_10005173_pt1 | contig 29101 bp, 25 predicted proteins | sample OliLak19BULKMAT1_FD_123175 | JGI IMG/M metagenome (GOLD analysis project Ga0163144, IMG submission 123175) | Freshwater microbial mat bacterial communities from Lake Vanda, McMurdo Dry Valleys, Antarctica - Oligotrophic Lake LV.19.BULKMAT1 | ecosystem: Environmental > Aquatic > Freshwater >...
GCCGCCGCGACCAGCCATGTTTGCATCCACAAAGAAAAAACGAGAAGCCACAGAGCCATGGGACGGAGATGAAGACGGGGACGCCGAACGTCCGAAGGAGCCGAGGCAACGTGGCTCAAATTTGCCCCACTTCCGCAAAACCTCGCTCGAAGATTTTGCCCGGAGCGCGGACATTTTTGTCCGCCAGACTCATACACGGCGACCGCAAAGCCGACAAAAATGTCGGCGCTCCAATTCCCTCCAGGTTTCGCACCGCAAGGCTCGTCAACGTCGGGCGATGCAGCTTTCATGGAGTGACCGAGAGCACCTTTGTTCACGGAACGATGCCGCCATCCACCGTCGTCATTTCGGTTGTGATTCATTGTGAGATTTCTCAATGCAGGATTTTTATTCATCAGAAGCAAGTTGAATTGAAGAGGTCAGTCATGAACGGACACCACAAAAATCTGGTTAAACGCCTGGCCCGATTCTCCCAGGCGCCGCATGTAGGTCACCTTTTTTCCATCGGGCGAAAAGACACAAGCTTCCGGACGAGGAGCGGCTGCGTCCTCGGTGCGCGCAGTCAGGCGCTTCGTTTTCCCGGTGGCGACATCCGTCAGGCAGACACTATTGTCCATGGCGTGCGCCACGAGTCGGCCGTCCGGACTCCAGGTGAATGCCGAGGCAACGTTCCAATCGTTCCGTGTCATTTGCTCCGGCGAACCTCCATTGGGCGAAATAGTCCAAAACTGCACGATTCCGGAATCGTCTTTCATCAGGAATGCGATCCGCGATCCGTCCGGCGAACTGCGCAACCAATGGCGCGGACCTTGCAGGCCTGGAAATTTGCGGTCCGCAGTGAACGTCAACCGCCGTTGCGAACAGCCTTTCGGCGGAAACGGCATTCGAGTTTTCGTGCCTGCCAATGGACCATCACCCGGCTGCGTCAGATCCTCCGGCAGATCGACCAGGAAGACTTCCGATATAGTTTTGCCCTCCGCAGTCACCACATCGCCTTGGAAAGCCAATGCTCGCCGTTGCCAGGTTCCACCCGCGAGTTGGTATCCTTTCGCCCCCACCCAACCGTCCTCATAGGCTTTCTTGATTTCGTCCGACCCAGGTTTTGGGTTCACCACAGTGCGGGCGACGATGACGGTGAAGTATTCTCCGTCATGATTTCGCGGATGATCTCTGCTGACACGAACCGGGCGATTCGGCACGCTCACGCCGATGTTGCGCAGGTTGACCTCATTCCCGGCGGTCGCCTCTTTGAATTGCGCCAGGACGTGATCTTCATACGTAAAACTAACCCAATCGCCAGCGGCATCCCAGACATGCACGTGCGATCCACCGCGCAACGCGCCCGCAGTGAACGGCGGCGTGAGGTCGCGCGCATCGAGATTGATCGCCGGATTAGGGCGGGCGCTCTCCTTTGCACCGACGATCACCCCTTGCCGATGAAACGGCCCATAGAGCCAATCGGCCGTCGGGTTCTCCGGTCCGAGAATAAACACCACCTTTTCCTCGGTGGGATGAAACGTGACCACGCCGCAATGCGCGCCGTTTCGGGACTGGTAGAGATCTTTCAACTCGCCCGTCTCCACATTGACCATGCGGATGAAATCCCCATTGAATCCGTCGCCCACTCCGTCAATGCGCGTGTCGTAAACGATCCACTTGCCGTCGGGAGACCAGACGCCGGTGTTGGTGATGATCCGCCCGCCAGGACCGTGAGTGAGTTGTTTATCTGCGCCCGAAAACTTTTCCGGCGCAGACAAAGCCTGCCCTGTCACGTTTCCAGTTTGGCATCCTGTTTGGCTCATGATGGTGGCGATGATTAAGGTGGTGAGAATTCTGATTTTCTGTTGAAGGTTTCGGATCATGGTGTTTTCGGTTTGCCGTCAGAAAGGAGGCCGATTTTTTCCACCGGGATTTTCTGAAAGCCGAGCGCCCAGGCGGGCGAATCTGGTTTCAGAGCGAAATCCTTCGCCTTGGCTTGGTCGTCAATCTTTCCGACAAAACCCGGCTCCACGTTGGTCAAATTATTATCGAGACGCAGCATGGCCGTGGTGGCGTGCCAGCCGACTCTGAGCCACTTGCCGACAGAAACATTGCTCGCCACCACATTATTCTCCGGAGGCACTCCCAGGAAAGCGGCGCTCTCGATGGACGGACCACCCGGCGGACCGTAAAAAGCGTCCAATGTTTTCAACGCGGGATAACGCTCGCGATAGAGTTCCGTCGGCACAGCGGACAAGCGCTGACGCATGGTTTTATCGACCATGTCGCGCCAGACCGGCGATTTGTCGAGCCCCCGTCCGTCCAACTCCACGGCATGATTGCAATCCACGAAAATATTATTGATCACCTGGTGGTCGCGTCCGCCGCCGAGGAACGCCGAGCGTTGCACCTTGTAGAAGATGTTTCCGAAAATCTCCGTGCCGCTGACACAATCGTCCATGTAGATGCCCATTGACCCCATGCCAACGCCACCGGTGTGATGAATAAAATTGTGACGGATAACGTTGCCACGATAGGTGTAGTCGCGCCCCGCGTAAATCGCGCCGACGTCTCCGCTTTCCAACGCGATGTGGTGAATCTCGTTGAACTCGATCAAATGGTCGTTGCCGTTAAAGAGAATGGCGCAGTGAGGATGATCATGAATGAGATTGTGCGAGGCGCGCATACCAACGCCGTCCATCATCACGGCCGGCACGTAACATTTCGACCACCGCCCCTGCCGGGCGAAATGACAGTTCTCGACAAAATGCCCGGCGGATTTGAGCGTGGAACGGTTTCCTCCTTGGAGCGACACGCCGCCATCCCCAGTATCCAAAATCTCGCATCCGACCACAGCGTGATTGGCGCCACCATCGATTGTGACGCCGGAATCACCGATGTTGCGGATGACGCAGTCAGCGATGCGATTGCTCGCGCCGTCGCGAATTTCGATGGCATTGCCGCGTGTCGCCTCGAGAGTGATACCGCGAAACGTGACACGGGAAGCATCCGTCATTTTCAACATTGGTTCCGCCAGCAGCGAAAGAAGCGTCTCGTCACGTCCCTCGGCTTTATTGTCGCCCGGGGGCCAAAAGTAAAGAACACCCCCGGACCGATCCAGAAACCATTCTCCGGGTTGATCCAACTCCTCCAGCACATTGAGAAAATAAAAACGCTGCCCTTTCCGGAAACCGTAGTTGCCATAAGGCGCGGCGGTTTGAACAAGGCGTTTCTCTAAATCGACTGAGGCAACCCGCTCATAAGAATTCGCCCAGTCCCACGCCCAATATCCGTGAACCCAAAGGTCGCTCGTCCCTTTCCAACGCCGGGGCCGATCGCCGCTGTAGGAAAAACCGTCGCCGAGCTTCCCGATCTTTCCGCCATGGCCATCACCCTCCGCCGTGCTTTCCGGGAATCCGGCGATGCGTTCCCATTCTCCTTCATTCGGCCAGCGCGCGAGAGTCATTGGCTTGCCGCCGAAAAACAACTCGCAATGCGCCGGTGACAGCGGGCGGCCAAACCCGCGCGATTTCATTTCGCCGAAATTCGAAATGCCCATCGCGCGCAGATCAATTTGCACAACCTGACCACGCGCATTCTCATCCAGGCGCGCAAGAACAGCGGCGTTCGTGACCGGTTTGAATCCACTGAGCTTTCGTCCGCCCAGCAGGCGAGCGTTTTCGTTCTTGGCGGACTGCCAGATGATGGGTGAGGACGCGGCACCTGAGTCGGACGCAGTGAGTTCGAGAGCATTCGTGCGAGTGTAATCGCCGCCTCGAAGCGAGATCATGACGCCTTCTTTGGGCAAGATGCCTTTTTGCCTCGATTTGCGAACCTCATCCCGCGCCCGCTCCAATGTCGCGAACGGATTTTCCTTCGTCCCCGCGTTCAAATCACTTCCGTCCGTCGCAACAAAAAGTTCCAGCGCCCGGAGTGGTTGCGCGTGAAAGAGCGCAACGGCCAGGATCAGTCGAATGAACATGGCGCGAGGTTACGAGACGGTGCCGAAGAAAGCATCTGAAAAGTCGGGGCCGATCCCGCTTTCAGAAACGGTAAAGCGGCAGGAAACCAGAGCCTCCGATAATCGCGAAGGAGGAACGCTTCGCAAACGGGCGCATCTTGACACAACCGCCACGTGCGGCCGAGTTGCACTCGGCAGTTCCCGCCTAATTAGTGAAGGAGGCTGTCGGGTTTTCCCGCGGTTCAACGGCCGAGTGCAACTCGGCCGCACGTTGATTTGACTGCAAGGAGCCATTTTGGGCAGAGCTTGGCGGTGGGTGTTGAGAAGCGGCCCCCCGACAACTCGCAGACAGGAATGTCTGCGCTCCGAGGTGGGGCCGTTCCCCGCCGCCTGTCCTCTACCTTTCCAGGACATCGGAGAAACCGATGGACGCGACGGCGAATGCTCTTTACTTTACGCGGCATCAAAAATTCCTCGTCGCTCCTGACTAGGGGAATGCTTTGAGGCACATTGAAAATGTTTCCGCAGCATATGAAAAAGACGCGCCGCTCGTTCACGGTTCTTGCCCTTCTATCTTCGTTCGCGTTCCTGGTCGCGTGCCGATCCAACGACGCTGCCACATCCGGCGGATTGGGGGCGGAGCCCAGCGTCAAGCCCGGCATCAACACCGAATATCTCAAGCCGGATCTCAACGTCTCGAACTGGGTCGAGCGTTTCGAAAAGGAAGGTCGCGAGATTTACGATAGCCGCCAGGAGATCGTTGCCGCCGCTAAAATTCGTCCGGGCACCGTTGTGGCGGACATCGGATCCGGGACGGGACTATTCACGCCCATGCTCTCCACCGCAGTGGGCCCCCGAGGAACGGTTTACTCCGTGGACATCGTCCCGAATTTTCTCAAGCTGATTGAAGAGCGATCCGCGAAGGACGGTCTCAGCAATGTGCGAACCGTCCTCTGCACCGAACGCTCGGTGGAACTACCGCCCGCCTCGATCGACTCGGCATTCATCTGCGACGTGTATCATCACTTCGAGTATCCGCGGCATTCGCTCGCTTCGTTGCATCGCGCGCTTCGGCCCGGCGGGGAAATTTTCCTGATCGACTTCAAGCGGGTGCCGGGAGTCAGTTCAGATTGGATTCTCAATCACGTCCGGGCCGGGCAGGAATTGGTGACCGCCGAGTTCGAGGCGGCTGGATTTAAAAAAGTCGAGGAGATCGCCCTGCTCAAGGACAACTACACTCTCCGCTTTCGAAAAGTGGGTCGCTGAAATCAAGCCATGGAAGCGTCCGGTTCGCCGCCAACGTCCGTCGCTCAACCCAACCGCCGAACGCTTGGCTTCTGGAGCGCGACCGCGCTGGTGATTGCCAGCATGCTGGGCACCGGAGTTTTTACCACCAGCGGGTTTCTCCTGGCAGACCTGAAATCGCCCTGGCTGGTGCTGGCGGCGTGGGCTGCGGGAGGAGTCGTGGCGATGCTGGGCGCGCTGAGTTACGGAGCGCTGGCGCGGCAAATCCCGGAGTCTGGCGGCGAATATTTGTTCCTCTCACGCACCCTGCATCCGGCGGCGGGATATGTGGCAGGTTGGATTTCTCTGATCGTTGGCTTCTCCGCGCCGCTCGCCGCCGCGGCCAACGCATTTGGTGTTTACACGAAAGATTGGACCCCAGGATTATCACCGGAAGTCATGGGGACCCTGCTCCTGGTCATCGTGTCAGCCCTGCATGCATGGAATGTCCGGCACGGGGCTTTGGCCCAGAACCTCTCAGTGCTGCTCAAGGTTCTGCTCATCGCAGCATTCATTGGCGTGGGAGTGACGCGAATTTCGGGAACCGCTCCCGTCGCGTCCGCGACGTTCTCGGCTCCGGCATTTGCGATGTCGCTGGTTTGGGTTTCCTTCAGTTACGCGGGCTGGAACGCGGCCATTTATCTTGGTGGCGAAGTCAAAAACCCGGAGCGCAATCTTCCGCGTTCGCTCTTTGCCGGAACTCTTCTGGTCACGGTGATTTATCTGGCGATCAATGCGATCTTCGTGCTCGCCGTTCCGGGAGAGGCGATCGCGGGCAAACTGGAAGTAGGCCGCATCGTCGCCGAAAACCTGGGTGGCCGGGTTTGGGCTGATGGCGCGACCCTTTTAATCTGCCTTGCACTGGTGACATCGGTGTCATCCATGATGATGGCGGGCCCGCGCGTTTACGCCCGCATGGCGGCGGATGGTTACCTGCCCTCGTCGTTGGCGCAGCAATCGGGTCCGCCGCGCGCATCCATTCTATTACAATTCGCCATCGCGTTGCTGATGCTTTGGACGGCGAGCTATCCGGCTTTGCTCACGTTCATCGGATTCACGCTCAGTCTGAGCACGGCGGCAACGGTGGTTGGGCTCATCGTATTGCGGAGGCGAATGGGAGCGAGTCTTCGCGTGCCCGGCTGGCCGTGGGTGCCGGTCGTTTTTGTCATCGCCGTGCTGGGAATGACGTCGCTATCGGTCGCGCGAGCGCCGGTGCCGAGTCTCGCCGGGTTTGGTGTGCTGGCGCTCGGTTGGATTTTTTGGCGGCTGAACGAACGTAACAGGCGGATCGTCCCTGCTGGCGGAGCCAAGGATTGAGAATGATGGCGGAACTCGTCGCGCTGCAGCGCGACCACCAGCGATGATTTTCCCGTTCCGTCCGCTGGACGCGGACGGGATCGTCGCAGCGCGACGATCGCTACCTCGAAACAAGCTCGCAATGCGCGGCAGTAATTAATTCTCGTCAGCCGCGCCGACATCATTAAAATGGGTGCAGATAACCCCCGACAGAAACAATTATGAACTCACCTCGAATCCAATTTTGTAAAGTGAGAACAGCCATCGCCGCCATCTTCCTTGCCGTCTCCCATTCCCTGCTGGCCGCCACGTTGCCCATTGAGAGAGGTGTCGAATTACAACCGTTCGTCGCGCAAGTGAATCGGCTGATCGAGGCGACCGATTATCTGGGCTCGCCGTTCAGCGCTAACGAAAAGCGATCTATTGAGGCCGCGAAGAACGAATCCGATCCCGAGCGCGCCAGCGAAAAGTTGCAAACGATCCTGGATCGGCATTGTTTATTTGGCGTCCAGATCAATCCGGAAATGCGCGTCAAAGTCACGGCCGGCGCCGCCAAGGCGGTTTTGGTGGAACAGGGGTGGCGACAATTCCTGGTCAAGGTTCACAACGAATCGGGCACGACTGCGGCGTTGCGGGTGACCAGTCCAAACGGGCAAAAGCTCGCGGGCTCCGCGGCCAAGGACGTGCCGGATCGCTGGCTCGATTTGATGATGTTCGATGCGCAACCCCTCAAGCCGGCCTTAAGCGGTTTGAATCTGGAATATCGCATCGTGCAACTTTACAGCCGTGACGCGGGCAAACGTGAAGGCCGGTTCTCGTTCAACGTCGGCCAGGGAACCCAGGACATCGGGTTCCGCAACGAAACCGATATCCTTTTTCAAATTGAACCGGCACGCGCGGTGACGTTCCGGGTGCGCGATGAAAACGATGAACCGACCACTGCGTCGTTCGTCATCAAGGATGCTCAGGGCCGAGTGTATCCCTCGCCCGCCAAACGGCTCGCCCCTGACTTCGCATTTCACCATCAGGTCTATCGCGCCGACGGAGAAGTGATGCGGCTGCCGGACGGCAATTACATAATTGAACTGACAAGAGGACCGGAGTCGATTCTGCAAACCCGGAAAGTGAAAATCGATAACGGCACGAAGAAGCTGGAATTTAAGGCTCAGCGCTGGATCGATCCGGCACAATTTGGCTGGTGGTCCGGCGATCATCACATTCATGCGGCCGGTTGCGCCCATTACGTGAAGCCGACCGAAGGGGTTCACGCCGAGGACATGATCCGCCATTGCATCGGGGAGGATCTGAAAATCGGAGCCAACCTGACGTGGGGTCCGTGCTTTGATTATCAGAAACAGTTTTTCTGTGGAGCGGTGGATAAAGTTTCTAAATATCCTTACTTGCTGCGCTACGACATCGAGGTCTCCGGGTTCGGCTCGCACATGTCGGGGCATCTTTGCTTGCTGCGACTCAAGGAGGAAATTTATCCCGGTGGCGAGTCGAAAGATCATTGGCCAACGCTCGGCCTGAACACGCTGCGTTGGGCGAAGAAGCAGGGTTCGGTTTGCGGACCAGCCCATTCGGGGTGGGGCTTGGAAGTCAAAACGTCAGATTTGCCGAACTACATTGTCCCGCCCTTCGATGGCATCGGTGCAAACGAATATATCGTCGATGTGACGCACCAGTTGCCAGGGCCGGACGGAAAACTGCAGCCTGCAGTGGATTTTATTTCGACGGTGGACACGCCCTACGTGTGGGAACTGAACATCTGGTATCACACGCTCAACGTCGGGTATCGCACGCGCATCAGCGGTGAAACGGATTTTCCGTGCATCTACGGCGAGAAGGTGGGCCTGGGCAGGTCCTACGTGAAGATAGATGGGAAACTGGATTACGACCTTTGGTGCGAGGGCATTCGCCAAGGGCGTAATTATGTCGGAGACGGCAAGAGTCATTTGATGGAATTCAAAGCCAATGAGGTAGCGGTTGGCAAGAACGGGAGCGAATTGAAGCTGACACAACCCGCCACGATCAAACTGACCGCGAAAGTTGCCGCTCGCCTGAACGAACAGCCAAATCCCGCGCTTCAGAACCTCGACTACGCGAAGAAGCCATATTGGGACATCGAACGCGCCCGAATTGCGGCGACGCGCGAGGTTCCCGTGGAGCTCATTATCAATGGCTATCCGGTCGCGAAGAAAACCATCGTAGCCGACGGGAAGTTACAGGATCTGTCATTCGACGTGAAGATCGACCGGAGCAGTTGGGTGGCCCTGCGAATTCTTCCCTCGTCCCATTCGAATCCCATTTTTGTTCTTGTGGAGGACAAACCGATTCGCGCTTCCCGGCGCAGCGCGGAATGGTGCCTCAAAGGCGTTGATCAATGCTGGTCACAGAAGGAAAAGCTGATTAAAGCCAATGAATTGGAAGAGGCGAAACAGGCGTATGATTTCGCGCGGGCGGAATATCGAAAAATTCTGGCCGAGAGCACGGTTGACTGAGAATCCGCCAGGCAAACTCGAGTTGACCACCCGTCGATCCACTCGAGATTTCTCCTCGATCCGCAAATCTCCCGATCATTAAATGTCTCAATATTGGTATTCAATCGCTTAGGCGTCGGCCTTCCTTCGGCCTCACATAGCCTGCTTGTAGATTCTTAACATTCTTTTTGAAAGCTAGTTAAGATAGATGCTGTTCTAAGTTCTATTTTAGGATTTCTGGGCAATGAGAACGGCATTGTTGCTGCTGTCCATAATTCAGACAATGATTATGAAACGGCTAATTCTCGCGTGGTTCTCAAAAATTCCAATTGCGGTCGGTGTTTTTCGCGATCACGTGAATCGGGTCCATCGCGCCCTGACGTTTGACGATGGGTTCGAACTGTCCGCCGTCTGGATAACGGACGATAACGCTTGAAATTTCTTGTGCGAAAAGAGGGGGGGATGGCTGTTAAGTTTTACCACGACGACGGCCGAAAAGTGACGTCGCTGATTCGCGACGCCGAAGCCTCCCTTTTCGACGAACGTTGGCAGGCCGAGTTACGAGCCGCGGAATACGGAATGCGTCATGGCAGCTTTTCCGTCCAACCTATCAACCTCTCAAATTTCAGAGACTAAAATACTCGAACTCTCCAGTGGCACCGAGCCACGAAACACGCGGCTCATTCAAACTGAGGGTCCACGACGATGGGGCTTGGAATGACGCCATTCAGCCAAAAGCGTTCGCAACGCGGAAATGAATGCCAGCGGCTGATCGAGCAGCAGGTGATGATTTGCCTCGGGAATGGGAACAAATGGCACGCTGCTGTCCAGCACCTTAAACATGTAATCCGCAATTTCGTGAGAGAAGAGCTGACTGTTCTCCCCGTAAACCACTCCAACACGGCAGGCCAAATTCGAGAGATCCTCCGACATGTTGCCGATCTTGAAGCCCTTGAAATACTGGTCATCAAACTTCCAGCTCCAGCCGCCTTCCACTTTTGCCAGCGAGTGGCGGGCGAGATAATTCAGTATGAATGGATTCTCGCACGGCTGCGCCGGCACGAGGCGAAAGCGAGAGACGGCCGTTTCAAAATCTGGATAAATCTTCTTCGGCTGAATCGGCGAATATTTGGGGTCGCGTTCCCATTCGTAGTCCGGCGGACGAACCGGCGCATCCACAAGCACCACACCCCGCAGTCTTTCGCCGTAAATCAAGCCCGCCTTCAGCGTCACAAATCCTCCAAAGCTGTGCCCAACGACGATCGCGTCCTGCTCAAACCCGGCATCCTCACAGACGCTGATGATTTCCTTGGCAAAGACTTCAGGTGAATAACCCTGGCGATGACCGCTGTCGCCCATTCCACTGAGGTCGATTGCGGCCACACAATTATGCTTCGTAAAATACGGGGCGATGAAATCCCACCAATGCGCGTGCGCGCCGCTGCCATGCACGAGAAGCAATCCTGTTTTGCCCGGATCGCCCCATCGGAGGTAATGAATCTTGCAGCCCTCGACTTCCACGACACGATCCTCGCGTGGGACGGCCACCGCGCGCTTGAACCACTCCGGCCCTTCAATTTTGTTCTCGTTCATCTCGTCTCCCCGAGTTTTATCTGCCAGCCAGAATGAAGGAACAGATTTCCCGCCAATGCAATCCTGATGTCGTGGCCCTGAATGATTGTGTCAACGGGCAACCTCAAGATTCGTGACAATTCCGTTGACATGGGCAATTTCAAGCCAACTCTTATGCCCAATCTAAAACCATACTATGAATCATTTTTTCCCCGGACGAGCGTCCTTAATCTTCCTCACCGCGTTTCTGCTTTCTCTTCCCGCTTCCGCGGCAAAGCTCACGGCTCTCGACAAATACGTGGCCAAGCCGGACACGAACTACAATTACCAACTGGTCAAAACCGTCCCCGGCAAGGGCCAGATCACTTACGTCCTGAAAATGACCTCCCAGGCATGGCTGACGACCAATGAAGTCAATCAACCGATCTGGAAACATTGGCTGACCATTGTCAAACCGGACGGAGTCGCCACGTCGAAAGCGCTTCTGTTGATTTCCGGCGGTTCGGTTGATAAACCCGCTCCAAATTCCGCCGACGCCAGCTCCGTCATGATCGCCCTGGCGACAAAATCCGTGGTGGTTGAACTCCGTGGCGTGCCGAACCAGCCTCTCGTCTTCGCCGGCGAAACCAGGAAGCGATCTGAAGATTCTTTGATCGCCTACACCTGGGATAAATTTCTCCGAACCGGTGACGAAAAGTGGCCTGCCCGGCTTCCCATGACGAAGAGCGCCGTTCGCGCGCTGGACACCGTAACGGCGTTTTGCGCTTCCGAGGAAGGCGGGAAAACCAAAGTGGACTCGTTCATCGTGGCCGGAGCCTCGAAGCGTGGATGGACCACCTGGACCACGGCCATCGTGGACAAACGCGTCGTCGCAATTATCCCGATCGTAATCGACATGTTGAACATCGAGCCCTCGTTCAAACACCACTACGAGGCCTACGGTTTCTGGGCGCCGGCCGTCAAAGACTATACCGAGGCGAAGCTGATGGATTGGATGGGCACGAAGGAATATCACGCGCTGATGGAAATCGAGGAACCCTTTCAGTATCTCGACCGCCTGACCCTGCCCAAGTTCATGATCAATGCTTGCGGCGACCAATTCTTTCTTCCGGACTCGTCACAATTTTATTTTAACGCCCTGCCGGGAGTAAAATATATTCGGTACGTCCCGAACGCGGACCATTCCCTGCGCGACTCGGACGCCGTCCAATCGCTGGTCGCCTTCTACAACGCCGAGTTGACCGGAGAAAAGCTGCCTCAATTTACCTGGAAGAACGAAGCCGACGGATCTCTGCGCGTCACCACCCAGGACAAACCCACCGAAGTGAAATTGTGGCAGGCGCACAACCCGAACGCGCGCGACTTCCGGATGGAAACGCTCGGCCCGGTCTGGAAAAGCACCTCAATCGTCGGAGCCGATGGGGTGTATGTCGGCAAGATCGAGGCGCCGACGAAGGGTTGGACCGCATTCATGGTGGAACTCACGTTTCCGAGCAAGGGACCGCAGCCGTTCAAGTTTACAACCAACGTGCGGGTTCTGCCGGACACCACTCTCTTCAAATACGAGAGCCCCGCGAAACCGAACTGATCACGAGTCAAAAGCCGTTCGGGGAAAAACCGATCTTTCCCTGAGGATGGATGCCGATCCGTTCGCGTCGAGATACACGCCCTGCCCTTGCGCTTCAGATTCCGCCATTGCGACGTGATATCACTTCTCAACCGACTCCGGCTTGGGTGAGTCGTTGACGAACTTGAGAGCCTCATTGACTAAAATTTCCCCCGTGCGTTCGCCGAGACTGGTTCGAGAAATATATGTGTAGCGTTTGAAGCTGTCGAAATCCTCCTTCGTCAGGATGTAGCCGTAGGCGTCGTTCGTCAGGCCGAAGAGAAGGTTGTTTTCACCCCGCATCTTCCGCTTGAGATAATAGCCGATGTTCGGCAGCGCCTCACCCGGGATCGTGATGATCTGCGCGTTCCCCAGATTTACGAGGTTTACCTGCGCGGTCACACTGCCGCTTGCGGATTCAGATCCGCCGGGCAATTGCTTCATCAAGGCGCGCATTAGCAGCGAATCCACCGGGAAAGTAACCGACCGTGCCGCGCAGAATAATTTGGGAGACGCTTGCTCCGGTGCGTCCTGCACAATTCGAATGGCTTCGTCAGCCAGCAAAGTACCGATCCGCTGACATTCCTCCCAGGTTCTGGCCTCGCGACCCTCGGGCCGGCGGTTGTCGGCCGTCACCATTCCGCCTTGCGCACCATTCATGAAAATTCCGGTGCCGCCTCCCTTCGCCGCGATCCGATCGTAGAGAGGTCCGATGAGATCCGGGCTACAGATGCCCACATCACTGCCCAACACCTCGGGATGCACGGCATAATTCACCAGCGTGGCAATCGGCTTGCCCGCAGCGTCCAAAGCCTGAATGACGCTGCAACGCGGGTCGTACAACTGCTCGGCGTAATAGTTAAAAGCGATTTTTCCCTTCGCCTCCCCTGTGGCGATTTTCAGCCGCGCCGGTTGGAGCTTGGCCACCGCCTCGTTGATCGCCTCGGTCATCCGCGCGCAGACCAGTTCCAAATATTTTGGATCGCTGGCGGTTCCGCCCTTGCCGTCCGGAAAGCCGTAGGCGTCTGGTGCGCTATGCGTGTGGGTCGCGCCAATCATGATGTTCTCAGCCGGAATCCCCTTGACCCCTGCCCGAACCTTGTTGCCCAACGTGGCGGGGAATCCAAGAAAATCCGCGCTCACGATCGCGATGCGCGTGCCTTCCTGCTCAAAGACCAGGGCGCGCACTGTAATTTCGCCTTCCTTGCGCGTTGACGGATTCCCGGGACCCACTCCCCCGCTGACGGGCAGAAGCGGGTCGGGTGTAACATTGCGGATCGCGATGCCGGCGCGAAAAGCGGCGCTGGCATCCAACGTCAAAGTGGCAATGAAAACCAAGAGGACAAATAGTTTTAGTTTCATGATTGCTCGGGGAAATTGCGTGCTTCGCAAAGTTTAATACGGCAGCTTCGCGAGGTTGTCATGCGTGAATACCAGGAATTCCTCGTCAAATCGTTCTCGCAATGTTTGCTTTTTTTTGGAGGCCTCGGTGGAACGGTCAAATTTCGGCACGATGGCCGCAGCAATCGTCTGCGATTCCAAAAGTTTTCGGTAGGACGGCAGATAGCCTGAAGCAACGATGAACTTCGGCCCGCCTGATTTTGGGCCGGTGTAATCCGAGGGGAACGGACAAAACAAAACCACCGCTGCGGCATTCGGATTATCGCGGACGGCGGCTGCCAAAATTCCGCTCGGCACGGCGCCGCCCGATCCCATTCGTTCCATTGCGGTCAGTTTGAACCTCGCCTTCGCGGCAATTGTCATCCCGCTTTTCTTCAGCACACCCTCAAAGGCGGCGAGTTGGCCATCTATCACCGGGTCCTTGTATTCGCTCGTGTCCGGTGCGATTACCACCACTGCGCCGCTGTTCCCGATCAATCGACCGGTTTCCTCCGCCGCGCCAGCGCCGAGGGCGTTGTAGGGAGTAAGATCGAACTTTTGGGAAGAATCAGACGAATTGAAATAGGCCCAGCCCATCGCCGCCACCACGGCCACAAGTGCGACAATTAACTGAATCGGTTTTTTTGCCACGCTGGGTTAGGTCAGGGACCGATTCGAAGATGAAATCAATACGGGGTTCAGTTTATTCAAGATCCCATTGCCACAGCGGATCAGATCTTCCGTCGCCTCCGAGCCACTTGACGCCGGTCGGATTTCGTCCGCCGAAATATTGCAGGCCGATGACACTGACTCGAATCGCCTGCGCATGCCCATCTACGTAACCGGCGTTGCATCGTCCGTTGTGCCGACCGACCGGCCGTTGCGGATCGGTATCGTAGTAACCGCGATTGACCGGGGTTCGCCAATAAAGGAATTCCTGGCCCGGCTTTTCGACCCATTTGTCAGGATCCTTTTCCAGCGGGTTGGCGATCAAACCGGCGTCGGCGAACGGAATCGATTCCACCGGCCGCTTGACCTGGGAGACTTTTGTCCTGTTGTCGGCCCAGGCCGTGAGCTCGGGGTGACTTCCGGCGATTCCGAACTGGCTCAACTGGACACTCGGACATCGGATGACGTTTGTGGTATGGAGGTAGGGCCGAAGCAAATCAACCCACCAGGTCACAGTTCCTGGAAAAAAGGCTCCAGGGGGCGCGGTCTTGAACAGATACAAAGTCACCATGTCGCCCGAGTTATCGTCCGCATACATGCTGTAACCCAGAGACATTTGCTTGATGTTGCTCAGGCAGTTTGCCCCGCGCGCCTTTTCCTTGGCCTTGGCCAGGGCCGGTAACAGCAGTCCGGCGAGAATCGCGATGATGGCAATGACCACGAGCAGCTCGATGAGCGTGAATCCCCAGTGGCGACCACCGGCACGGGAGGAAAAACAGCCGAACCATTTAATGTGTTTCATAACGAGGTCTGGACCGATCTTTCATTGGGACGCAACGAGCGTAATCACTTCGCGTAAGATTACAATCGACAAATTCGACTCGGTCACGAATCTAAATACTCCACCCGACCACGATTGACTGGCTCACTTTGCCGGCTGCCGTTCCCGTCGCTGGAGTTCGAGGATGGGACGAAAGCCCATCAGGATTATTTTTTGATCCGTGATGAGTCGCTTCATGTCTTCATCGTGGGTAAAGACCTCGTATTCCTGCGAGCGGGTCGGCCAGCTTCCGGTGATGGCCTTCAGTTCCTCGGTGGGCAGGGCGGCGTGAATATACAGTTCCGTCACACCCGGTTTAAGATTCTTGACGATATCAAGCCAGAAGGCTTTGACGTTCCCTTTTTCGTTCTTCAATTCCTCGTAAACAAAGTAATCGGGACAAAGAATTCCCTTGGCGGCAAACTCGCCGCGCAAACCCGGCTGTCCGAAGCGGGTCATCGTTTGTTGCGACGCCATGCGAACGGGCAAATCAAACTCAACCGCCAACTGAAGATACACCTTCATGTAGTCCGGGCTCAGTTGAAGCGTTCCCATGTGCGAATCGAGGTGGGTCACTTTGATTCCCGCCGCCAGTGCCCGCTTGATTTGTGCCCGTCCCTCAATCAACGCCTCTTCTGGTTTGGCATTGCGGTAAACCTCCTCGACGCTCCGCCAAAGGAAACCGTCCGGGTCGATCAGCCCGGGTACTTTATCGCGATCCGCCACAGGTCCCCAGCGATACTTTCCCCACTCCGAGGTATGGCATAAATGGATGCCAAAATTCTTGTCCGGGTTTTTCCTGGCATATTCTGCAATCTCGGGAAACCACGGACACGGGACCATGATCGTGGCGGAACGCATCAAGCCCTTTTCCAAAGACTCAATCGTCGCCATGTTGGCGGCGTGACACATCCCGGTATCATCACCGTTGACAATGAGAATTTTGTCAGTGGCCTTGTAGCCGAGGCGTTCGGCCAGCGACGGCTTCGCGGCGGCAACGCCCTCCAGCGCGCAAAGAGCGCCAGACAATGCAACCTGTCGCAGCAATTTCGAAAACGAAGGTGGGAAATGCATGTCCGAAATTGATCCGAATGCGGCGCGCGAGGCAAGCAAATCGCACCACCATCTGGCTCGGAGCTAAACTCGGCGTGCCCCGCTTGCATAACATTCGGCTTGCGGATCGGCAAAACGATTTGCCGCGTGGCTTCCGTCTGTTACCGTTTCGCCCGATGGTAAAATATGTTTCTGGTTTATTGTTCGCCGCGTGGGCGTTTTCGGCTGCCGCCGCAGAACTGACATTTGATTTCAGTCAATATTCCGCAGGAGCCTCGCCGACCGGTTTTGTAAGCAAGGTGAATGGCGCGGGCAAACCGGGGGATTGGAAACTTGTCGAAGACGCCATTCCCACGGCGTTGGAGCCGCTCTCACCGAATGCTCCCAAATCGAACAAGCGACTCGTCCTGGCCCAACTCGCAAAGGAAACCCTCGACGAACATTTTCCGCTTTTTATCTACACCGGCGAAACGTTTGGCGATTTCAGTCTGAAAACCCGGTTTAAATGCGTGGCCGGTTCGGTTGAGCAGATGGCCGGAATCGCTTTCCGCGTGCAGGACGAAAAGAATTACTACGTCGTTCGGGCGAGCACGCTCGGCAATTCATTTCGTTTTTACAAAGTCGTCAACGGCGAACGAAGTCCTCCTATCGGCCCTCAGGTTGACATTCCAAGCGGCGTCTGGCACGAGCTCTCCGTCGAGTGCAAAGCCAACCAGATTCGATGCTTGTTGAATGGGAAGGAGCTGATTCCACTGCTTACGGACAATTCATTCTCCGCCGGAAAGATTGCGTTTTGGACGAAGTCGGATTCGATCAGTTATTTCACCGACACAAAAATCACCTACACGCCGCGGGTGTCTGTGGCTCAAACTGTCATAGCCGACATGATGGAACGGTATCCGCGGTTGATTGGCCTCAAAATATTCAGCACGAATTCCGTCCACGAGATGCGTGTCATCGCCAGCAACGATGAAAATCAAATCGGCGAGTTGAGCGAAAAAGCCGAAGTGAACGCCTTCGCCGAGGGGATTCCGTATTACGCAAAGGGGAAAGACGTGGTATCGGTCATCATGCCGCTGAGCGATCGCAATGGGGATACGGTGGCCGCGGTCCGGGTGATCATGAAATCGTTCCCCGGCCAGACGCAAGGCAACGCCCACGGACGAGCCCTCCCCGTCGCAAAAGCTATCGAGGCGCGGATCGTTTCATTAAAAGACCTGACGGAATGACGGCGGCGGCGAATTGTCAGGCGAAAAATCCAATCGCCAGATAAAGCACGAACGTCAAACCCGCCGCCAAGAGCGCGTAGGGCAATTGCGTCCGGACATGGTCAATGTGGTCGCTGCACGCCGCCATCGAGGAAACGATTGTGGTGTCGCTGATCGGAGAACAATGATCGCCGAACACGCCGCCACCCAGCACGGCGCTGACCACGAGGGCCATTGAAACATCCGCGCCCTGCGCCTGAAACGCAGCCGCCAGCGGGACAGCCAGTGGCATCATGATGGAAAAGGTTCCCCAGCTCGTTCCGGTGGAAAACGCGATGACGGACGAGGTGAGAAAGACGAGCGCCGCGATTAGTTTTGGGTTGAGATAGGGCTGGATCGCGTTTGCCACCCAGAGGCCGGTGCCCAGTTGGTTGCAGGTCGTGCCGATGGCGAAGGCAAACATCATCAATGTCGCCAGAGAAATCAATCCACCCGCGCCTTTGAACGAGAGGTCAACAATTTCACTGATCTTGAAAATCTTTTGCAACCGGGTGGAAACCGCCGCAACGAACAACGCCCCCAGCACCGCCCATAAGACCGCGGTCGAACCGGACGCCTCCTTCAAATAATCCATGAAGCCCGGCTCGACAATTTTTGCCGCAGTCACCCCGCGGTGGCCGGTGACGGCAATGCCAATCGGCACGAGCGACAGCATGACCGCCAGCGGGAGCATCAGGTTTCGCAGGCGCATCGGGGTGCCTTCCTTGACCGGTTCGGTGATGACCGATTGATCGACCACGAGTTGCGCGCCGTCTCGAAAAAGCTTTCCCTCCTCGCGAGCCCGCCGCTCTGCTTTCTTCATCGGGCCAATATTCCAATCCGCGACCGCGACAAGGAAGGCGAAGAGCACCGAGATGATCGCGTAAAAATTCAACGGTATGGCCGCGATGAAAACGTTCATCGGTCCATTGTTGCCGAGATTGCCCGCTGCCGCCTGCGCCGTTAGCAACCCGATCACGAGCGCGCCCCAACCATTGATTGGAATCAGCATGCAAACCGGCGCGGAAGTCGAGTCGCACAAGTAGGCCAGTTTTTCGCGAGAGATTTTCAATCGGTCGAAGAGAGGCCGCGCGACAGCGCCCACCACCAGACAGGTAATAGTCGATTCAATGAACACTCCCAGGCCCACGACAAATGCAAGCAGTTGCGCGCCGCGCCTGGTATGCGCCCATTTCCAGCGACTGACCCATTGGACAAATCCTTCCACGCCCCCGCTGCGTTGCATGAGAATCAATAGCGAACCCATCAACAGAGTGAAGAGGATGACCTTGGTTTGCCAGCCTTCCGCGAACACACCCACGAGGCAATTCAACGTCGCCTCGATCCCGCCGAAGAAAGACCCGCTAAGAATAATCCAGCCGCTCAAAACTCCGGCGAACAACGAGAGAACAACTTGCCGGGTTGCGATTGCAAGCGTGATGGCCAGCACCGGCGGCAGGATCGACAGCCAGTCATGGGAGAAAATTTCAGGCATAGGTTCAGGTAAACATCATGCGACAGATAATGATGGCGGCAATCACCCCAGCCAGGTCCGCGAGCAACCCGGAGGCGACCGCATGACGCGTCCGGCGAATCGCGACCGAACCAAAATAGACGGCGATGACGTAGAAAGTGGTTTCCGTGCTGCCCATGATGGTTGCCCCCATCCGGCTGACCAGGCTGTCAGGACCGTTCGCCTGAATCAATTCCAGCAGCAAGGCGTTGCTGCCGCTTCCGCTCAGCGGCCGCATCAATACCAACGGCAGCAACTGCACCGGAAAGCCGACAAACGCGAGCAGGTTTCCCAGCAGGCGGCTCAACAACTCGATTCCGCCCGCGCCGCGAAACATTCCGACCGCCATCAGGATCGCGACGAGAAACGGGATGATCTTGATCGCGACGTGAAACCCTTCCTTCGCCCCTTCCACAAATTCCTCGTACACCTTCACCCGCGAGAGCGCCGCGTAGAGCGGAAAAAACGACAGAAAAAATGGAACTGCGAGGACCGAAATCGCCTGGACGACTCGGGTGAAAGGCGTTTGCGGGATGGTTGCGTCAGTCGTCCCGGTTTTGACGATGCTCAGGTCAGGAAAAAATTTTGGCGATACATTTTGCAACCGCAGGTCAGGAAAAATCAGGGCGAAGAAAAAATAGCCGAACATGGCCACGAACGCGATCAGCGCCAGTTTTCCCATCGGCGATATTTTTTGAGGTTTCGCCAAAGGCTCCGCCTGCGGTTCCACGGGAACCGGATCTGCGCCGGCATCGTCTGCTGCGGCGGCGCGCCGCGTTCGCGAGAATCTTTCAAAGAATTTGGCCGCAGAAACACCCACCACCGTTGAACACAGCGTCGCCATGAACGCCGTCCCGACAATCGCCGTGGAATTTGTTGAACCGTTGACGGCAAGAATCCCGATTGTCGTTGCGGGAATCAACTGAATGGAACTGGTGTTGATCGTGAGAAACATGCACATGGCATTGGTCGCCGTGCCGGGATGCGGATTCAATTTTTCCAAATGCTCCATGGCGCGCAGGCCGAGCGGAGTGGCGGCGTTGTTTAACCCGAGCATGTTGGCCGCGAAGTTCATCAACATCGCGCCCATGGCGGGATGTTCGCCCGGCACTTCGGGAAACAGCCACCGCATCACCGGTCGAAGGGCGCGCGCGAGCAGGAAAATCAAGCCCGACTTTTCCACCAGCCGCATGATGCCGAGCCAGAGCGTGATGATGGCCGAGAGCGGGAGCGCAAGGTCCATCACCGCTTTCTTCGCCGAGAGAAAGCCTTCGTTGGCCACCTGTTCCAGCGCGCCGTTGTAGCCACCGATGACAACCGCGAGCAGCACCAGTCCAAGCCAGATGTAATTCAGCATGGGAAAAAAGTTGGGTTCATTGGCTTCGGTGGGCTGCGTCGTGTTTCGGCAAGTACCAGTCTTTTTCCAATCGCTGAAACTCCGAATCGGGAAGCTGCACGAGAATCGGACGCGCTTTGGAATCGAGCCAACGAACGACTTCCTCCATATTGCGACGTTCCATCGCCGTGCATCCGGCCGTGCCGCTCCCGTCCCCTTTCCAGATGTGAAGGAAAATGCAGGAACCTTCCCCGGCGATTCTCGGCGCGACGTTATGATTGACCACCACACCCAGCCGGTACTGCTCACCGATCTCCCGCATTTTTTCGGAGCTGCTCCAATCAGGATTCAGCACATGCGTATTGTCCACAATCGAGTTGTAGCGAATGGATTTCACATCATCGACACATTCCATCGCGTCGGTCACGTGCAGGTAAGGCAGCTTCAGCCATTTCATTTCCTCCCCAGAGACGAATCCGAACGCCGACGAAAGCACAAAGACTCCCGCCGGACTCTTGCCGTCGCCCTCAATTTTTTGCGGCCCGACCGAATTCGTGGGATGAAGCCCCCTGCCCCACGCCAGCCCGCTGCGGCCCACGACCACGACTATGGGAGAACCGACCGGCTTCCATTGTGTTTCTACTTTTTCCCGTTCGAAACGCTGTAGGGTTCCGGCGACATTTTCCCAGCCAGGCGTTTTCACGACAATCATTTGGCGCGAGGTTTGATCCCATTTTGAAACTCCGGCGGCGGGTTGGGAAAGCGCCACCGCCGCCACGGAAATCAGAAGCGCGGCAATGAAAAAATATTTTCGCATCAATCTGCCGTTGATTGTCATCAGGACACCACGAAAGACAACTGCAAATCTTATCGCCCCATGGATAATGGTGAATTGACAAAACCGGTGTGGGTTTATTTCATGCAGGATGTTCTCTGGGAAAAAAAAGGCGCGGAACCTGTATTACCTCTTTCCGGTTTCGCGGAAGGGAAGCCAACGGCGTTATCTCCGAAATCTGTTTTGGTCGATTACCGTTGGAATCCTCGCCTCCAGCCTGATCGCCCTGCTCATCTTCGTCTTCAACCAGCATTAGGTGTGAGGAAAGCGATCCTGCAAGTCTGCGATCTTTCAATTCGTCGCGGCAACACCGTCATTCTGGAAAAGGTTTCATGGCGGATTGAGCGCGGAGAACATTGGGCCATGCTCGGCGCCAATGGTTCGGGCAAAACATCCCTGCTCAGCGCGTTGACCGGTTATCTGAACGCGACTTCGGGCGAGATCGAATTTCTGGGGCAACGATTTGGACAGAGCGACTGGCGCGAATTGCGCAAACGAATCGGACTCGTGAGTTCGTCCATTCGACAACTGATGGCGGAATCGGAACCGGCTTTGCTCACCGTCCTGAGCGGCAAAAATGGCGTCATCGATTATTGGGGCAGCGGCACGCCTGCGGATCGGCGGCGCGCGCGGAGAATCCTCACGCAAGTCGAATGCGAATATCTGGCCGACCGTCCCTGGCAGGTGTTGTCGCAGGGGGAACGGCAACGCGTATTGATCGGCCGCGCATTGATGGCGACGCCGCGGGTTCTGATTCTCGATGAACCGTGCGCCGGACTTGATCCGGTCGCGCGGGAAAACCTTTTGCAGTTTTTGCAGCGTCTCGGTTCGAAGCCTTCTTCACCGACCCTGGTTCTCGTCACCCATCACATCGAGGAAATCATGCCGGTCTTTTCGCATGCGCTTCTTTTGAAATCCGGAAGAGTGATTGCCGCCGGAGAAAAATCCGCCGTGCTCACCTCAGCAAAGCTTTCCCGCACTTTCTCAGCCGGGATAAAAGTGGGGCAAATGCGCGGCCGCTTTACGGCGACAGTCGTTCAATAATCCAGGAAGCGTCCTGCTGCTTCGTGTAACGGAACCGGTCATGCAGCCGATTCACCCTGCCCTGCCAAAACTGGATGGTTTTTGGCGCCACAACGTAGCCACCCCAATTCGGCGGCCTGGGAATTTTCTGCCCGGAATATCTGGCGTCCAACTCGGCATACTGTTTCTCCAGAACCTCGCGGCTTTCGACCACCGTAGATTGCTTCGAGGCAGCCGCGCCCAACTGGCTCCCAATTGGCCTCGCCGAAAAATAAAACTCGGATTCATGGGAGGGAACTTTCAACGCCGTGCCTTCGATGCAAATCTGTCGCTCCAACTCTTTCCAGAGAAACAACAGAGCGACACGGGCATTCTGCTCGATTTCCAGCCCCTTTTGACTTTCGTAGCTGGTGCAGAAAATAAACCCGCGTTCGTCCACGACCTTGAGCAAAACGGTTCGCAGCGACGGCTGGCCGTGCTTGTCCACTGTGGCCAGCGACATGGCGGTTGGCTCGAGGATCTCCGCCTTCACCGCTTGTTCAAACCAGGCGTTAAATTGCGTCACCGGGTTTTCGGACAGGTCGCTCCGACGTAAACCGCCCAGCTTATATTCTTTTCTAAATGAGGCGAGGTTCATGGCAAGTTGGGTCAAAATCGATACAATTTCGGGCTACTTTCCTCCCGCCCACCTGGGCGCGTTTTTAAGGTGATACAACATTTCTCCGGCCTTGCGCACCAGCAGAACGCCCTCGTCCTCGCGATTGGCAAATTCCTCGATATTGATGGTGGCCGGATCGCGATAACCAAGGCTGATTTTTCGGCAGACGGACTCGGGAATCTGCGTCGCGAGTGTGACTTGCGCGCGGCACTTTTCCACTCCGTTCTCGAAGGTGCCGATGCCACGGACATGCGTGGAGTGCGCGACGACACCCCAGGGATACTCCTTGAACTTGTCCCATTGCTTCAAAAAATAATCGCGACAGTGATATCCGATTTCTTCGATGGTTTTGCCGTGGGAAACGCAAACCTCCGAAACGTGCGGTGCGTAAATAATCAGTTCGCCGCCATCCGCGAGTACCGGTTCCAGTTTATACATGCATTTCCCGGCAGTCCAAATTTCGTCGTACATTTTCGGCGCGCAGGAAAGAATCGTGTGAAACGGACGATCCTTGTAGGTGATATGGCGCTGCCGCGAAAGCTCGCTGGCCTGGTCCCAGGCCGATTCCGGCGTGCCGGCAAATACTCCGGCCAACTCCTTGCCATCCACCACCAAAGCAAAACAAAGTTTTGGGACGCCGACCATTGAACCCGCCTTGTCCACGACGGCGCGAACCGGTGTCCACTTGTTGCCGATGATCATCGGATTGGTCACCACCGCGCCCAGCCAATGGAAAAAATTTAAAATGTCCGGGCCGCCGATTCCCGGAAACAGGTATTTGTTACCGCCGGAGAAACCAACCACCTCATGCGGGAACACCGGCCCGACAATGACGATCTGGTCGTAATCGAAGACAAGCTTGTTGACCTCAACGGGAACCTCCATCGAAAACAAGCCGCCCGAAAGCTTGGAGATTTCCTCCGCAGAAATGGTGCCGATGTTGCGCAACGCATCCGGATTGTCCCACGCGTGATTGAAGAATCGAACCTTCCGGTATTTATCCTCTCGATCGCTTTCTGAGAGCTCCAGGCGTTCGCGAATCGCCGCCTCGCTCATCGCCTGATGCGTTCCCAACGCAATCAGCACATCCAGGTTCTTCGCGACTTCGCCAATCTGCTCAAACAGCGCTTTGAACATCAACCCGATCGGGGCCGTGCGGGTGCCATCGGGAACGATCAGCAGAATTTTTTTGTCGCGGTAATCCTTGGCCGGGCAGGCGGACGCAACGATCTCGAAAACTTTTTCAGGAGAAACAACGTTCACGGATTCAAATTAACCACCAAGTCACCAAGAGACAAAGCCGTTTTCTTCAGGATGAATTCGAATGGACGCGCTTCGCTGGCTTCCGGAGTGACCGCCAATCTGACGGCAGAAAGGCGCGCGGACTTCAGGCCGCTTCAGCGCAATACACCCTTCGATTTGCGATGGATGCCGGACTTGGTTGAGGTGAAGCGGAATAAATTCCGCGATCCAAGTCCGCCATCGCAGCCTCGACGGCTTCGTCCCGTCCTATGATCGTTTATCGGTTTTGCTTTTCAGGAAGCGCGTCCACACCTTCCGCGACGCTTCCAATCACGCCGCTGGCCAGGCGCGTTTTGAGTTTCTGCCCGACGCGAACCTCGTCGGCCCGTCGAATGACGTTCCCGGAATTTGCATCCGTGGTGATGGAATAGCCCCGCGCCAGAATTTGCTCGGGCGACAGCAGCCGAAGTCGAACCTCCAGGTTGGCGGCGCGATTCCGGACTTCCCGAAACAAATGGCGCGCCTGCTCGACCAATCGTCCCCGGGCCAGATCGATCACTTCCTTTCGTTGGTTCAGAAATTGTCGAGGACGCAATCGCCAGAGTCTCTGCCGCAAAGTTTCCGCCGCCATCTGGAGTTTGCGAAAATCATTTTCAGCACAGCGAAACAAGCTGGTTTGCAAATCATCCAGGTGTTGGAGCCGGGCGTTGATTCTCCGCTGGGGATGCGCGTTTGCCAGTCTCCGCAGATCATTGGCAACGGATTGAGTTTTTGCAGTCATGACGGCCCTGGTCCTTTCCCGTAGCCAATCGCCGATCTCAAAGACAAATTTGTAACTGGAAAAGACGCCTTCGGAAATAATCTCCGCCGCGGCGCTGGGGGTTGCGGCCCGCAGATCGGCCACGAAGTCGCTGATCGTGAAATCAATCTCGTGCCCAACCGCCGACACGACTGGAAGTTTCGAATCAAAGATCGTCCGAGCCAGAACCTCTTCGTTGAAGGCCCACAAATCTTCGACGCTGCCGCCGCCACGCGTGACCAGGATCAGATTGAGCGCGTTGGATTCGTTTTCGGCCCAACGATTCAAGTTTCGAATCGCCGCCGAGATTTCTTCCGCGGCGCCCGGACCTTGAACGCGACATGGTGCCAGAATAATTTTCAAACTGGGATTTCGCCGTTGCAGAACATGGAGGACATCGCGAATGGCCGCCCCGGTCGGCGAGGTTACGAGCCCGATCCTTTCGGGAAATCGGGGCAATGGCCGCTTTCGCTCCGTGGCAAACAATCCTTCTGCGTTCAGCTTCTGCTTGAGTTTTTCGAATGCGACCTGAAGCGCGCCCGCGCCTTGAAGTTCAATGGCCACCACGCGCATCTGATATTGACCGCGCGGCTCATAGACCGTCATTTCACCCTGGAGCAAAACCTTGCGGCCGTCGGAAAGGAACTCGCGCTGCCCGTTGCAATCCCCCCGAAACAAAATGCAATTCAACTGAGCGCTGGCGTCCTTCAGCGTGAAATAAAAGTGACCCGAACTTTGCGCCCGAAAGTTACTCACTTCGCCGGAAACCCAAACGCGCCCGACCTGCTTCTCGAGCAAGCGACGCACCTGGGTCGTCAATTCGCTGACCGACAAAACCTTTCGGACAGCTTCTTCCGGAAACAACTCCCCGAAATCCCATTGTGATCCGCTGGCCTTGGGCATAGGTGCAGGTTTAGCCGGCGGCTCGCATCGGTTCAGATACCCGCTCGATGCTCACCGCGCGACCGGAGCCGTCCTCGATTTCGATCAACGCGCCTTTCAAGACAACGTTCTCGGTGGCGATGCCGAACTTCTGCGGAGTGTTGGTGAGAAATCGTCGGATGACCGGCTCGATTTCGCGCCCGAGCACGCTGGTCTGAGGTCCAGTAAAACCGGCGTCGGAAAGGTAGGCCGTTCCGCCTGGAAAAATTTGCTCGTCCGCCGTCTGCACGTGCGTGTGAGTGCCAATCACCGCGCTGACTTTCCCATCCAGCATTCGCGCGAGCGCGATCTTTTCTGAGGTCGCCTCCGCGTGCATATCGACAAAAATGATCGGTGTGATTTTGCGCAGGCGCTCCACTTCGGCCTGTGCGCACGAAAACGGATTTTCCAGGGCGGCCATGAAAGTTCGTCCCTGCAAATTCAAGACTGCGACGGGCGGCAGGCTGGCGACCTGCCAGATCATGCTTCCCTGCCCGACCGTGCCACGGGGGTAATTGAACGGGCGAAGAAATCGAGGCTCATTCTGGAGAAGCGCCGTGACTTCCTTCTGGTCCCAGAGGTGATCGCCGGTGGTGATGACATGGACCCCAGCTCCGTAAATCTCCATCGCGGTGTTGACCGTGATGCCCGAGCCGCCCGCCGCATTTTCGCCGTTGGCAATCACCAGATCGATTTGATGCTGACGCTTCAGACGCGGGACGAGTTGCTGCACCGCCTGCCGTCCCGGTTCTCCCACGATGTCGCCAACGAACAAAATTTTCACGACGGCAGACTACGAACGGACCTCGTGGATGTCTAACCTCGAATGGATGGACGACCCGCGTTTCGGAGTGCAGCAAGCTCAGTCGGCTTGTCACGGGTGCATCCCAAGGGCGGCCGGGCGCGATTAAAAGTGACTGAGGCTGGCACGGCTGTGTCGCAGCCCAGCCGCAGCGGTCAATGAATGCTCGTGCCTGTCGATCAACCCACACGCTGCGGCTGATGCTCCGCACACAGCCGCGCTCGAATCCCGCCCTGATCTCACCCACTCTCGATCACACCCAAGGGAGGCACACCGACAATTTTCCGATTGCGTTCCTGGCCGATTGATTTGACTCTCCTGCCATGAGATTCACCACTGTCACCCTTTCGTTCGTGCTGGCCCTTGCTTTCCTGGCCCCAAAAACGGTTCACGCCGACGTTGCCGTTGCCGCGGACATGACCAAGGCCGCCGGCGATTTCCTGGTTTCGCTCAACCCGGAGCAGAAAGCGAAAGCGACGTTCGAATTGAAAAGCGACGAGCGCGAGAACTGGCATTTCATTCCCAAGGACAGGAACGGACTTCCGTTCAAACAAATGACCGGCCCGCAACGGGAGCTTGCCAAAAAGCTGCTTCAATCGGCCTTGAGCAAGGAGGGCTATGGCAAGGTCACCAACATCATGAGCCTCGAACTGGTTCTGTTTGACTTGGAAAACAAAAGTCCCAAGCGCGACCCCGAACTCTACTACATTTCGATTTTTGGGAAGCCGGCGAGAAACGGAACGTGGGGCTGGCGCGTGGAGGGTCATCACATGTCCGCCAATTTCACGGTTGTGGCGGGAAAAGAAGTTTCGGGGACACCGTCATTTTTGGGTTCCAATCCTGGCGAAGTAAAAGACGGATCGCGCAAAGGGGTGCGCGTTTTGGGGAACGAAGAAGATCTGGGACGCCAGTTGGCGAAATCACTTTCTGCCGAGCAACGAAAAACGGCGATCTATTCCCAGGAAGCACCCAAGGACATTTTGACCGGCAGCATGAGGAAGGTTAAGCCACTTGAGACGGCCGGTTTGCCCCAGGCCCAGATGACGAAAGATCAAACCGATCAACTGATGAAATTGATCAACGAATATCTAAACCGAAACCGCGCTCCGCTGGCGGCGGCTGATCTCAAAAAAATCAAAAATGCCGGCATTGAGAAAATCTATTTCGCGTGGGCGGGCGGCATGGAACGAGGCGAACCGCACTACTACCGAATTCAAGGACCGACGTTCTTGATGGAGTACGACAACACTCAGAACGACGCGAACCACGTACATGCCGTCTGGCGCGATTTCGAGAACGACTTCGGCGAAGACATCCTGCGAAAACATTACGAGCAGACGCCGCATCCGTGATCCGAAGGGGTCTCGGGACAGCGGCGAATTTGCGGAATCTGCGTTTAAGAAAACGGCACGGCCTCGCGTCGAGACGCTTCGCCCAACCCCCCGGCAGGCGGACGTCGGCTCCGGCGCGGAGTTGGACTCCCAAATCCCGTCGAAGCTCGCACGCAAGAAAACGGGCCATCACCGCACGATGGAGGCAACGGCCCGATTCAGTTCAATTGAATCGAACTATTTCTTCGACGACCCTTTGGCCGCTCTGATCCTTGCCCAGCGAGCTCTCATGGTCGCGGCAATCTTTGCTTTTTGCGCGGCGCTCATGGTCTTTCGTTTGGGAGAGGCTTTGGCGGCAGCCGGGGCGGGTTTGCTGGCCGACTGGCCTTGTTCGGCCGCCTTCTTCTTGGCCCAACGCGCCTTCAAAGCGGCGGAGATTCTCGCCCGGCCAGCGGCTGAGAGTTCCCCTTTTTTTCTCGGCGGAGGCGCGGGCGGACCGAAGAGCGCTTGCATCTGGTTTTCCAGAGACGCGATCTGTTCTTTGATTTGGGCTGCCTTCCTGAGTTGGTCGGCGGTTAAGTCTGCAATTGTTTTCATCGCTGAGGACTAAACCGTTTGTGCCGCGTCGTCAACACCTTCCAGTATCGCGCCTCGGACACGGGCCGGTGGAAACTCCTGACGCTGGAGACGCCGGAGTTTTTGCGCCGCTTCCTCCAACACGTGCTGCCGTCGGGTTATCATCGTGCCGACCGCGTGAGGCGAAGCCTTTTACGCGGCGGCTGGTGGAGCCCGGCGGCGAAAACGAAATGGGAACGCATCCTGGCGCTGCTGGATTGGAAACCGGGCGAGCCGCCGCCCAAACGCGCGCCGTGGATCAAGGCCTGCCCGTGCTGCGGCCGTCCGATGTTGCGCATCGGCCAGCTCCCGCGCAAGGCGCCCACCTGAAAAGCCCGCGATGAAAACATTCCACCAACCCGATCGCAGAGCGCCGCGTCGAAAAAGCGAGGAGGCGTTGGCGGCGGGGTGTTGTCGCGCGGCGGAGAAGAGCGCAAAAAGCGGGAGCCGGGAGAGGCGGAGGAGGCGAAGGACGCGTCGCGAGACGACGGAGAGACGCTTTCCGGTCCGCGGTCGAATCCGTGGGGCGGAAAAAAGCGGTGTCAGGATCGAACACGGCTGAGAGAGCGAAGAAAGAAAACCGCAAAGGTCCTGGCAGACGGCCACCGGGAGGGAAAACTTCGGGAAAATAAACCGGCGTGCCCCGTGGCCGCAGGTTTTACGGGGGCTTGTTCAACAA
>Ga0163144_10005176_pt1 | contig 29081 bp, 30 predicted proteins | sample OliLak19BULKMAT1_FD_123175 | JGI IMG/M metagenome (GOLD analysis project Ga0163144, IMG submission 123175) | Freshwater microbial mat bacterial communities from Lake Vanda, McMurdo Dry Valleys, Antarctica - Oligotrophic Lake LV.19.BULKMAT1 | ecosystem: Environmental > Aquatic > Freshwater >...
GGGATGACTGGGCCCGAAGACGTGATGTTCTCGCCGGCGGTCAAGGCGGAGCAGGCACGCCTCGGCTCGCGCGCCTCCTTCGAGGACCGCGACTGGCAGACGGAGATCACCGACGACCTCCGGCAATTCCTGGCCGCCATCGACACTTTCTTCTTTGCGACGGCCAGTGCCGACGGACGACCTTATATCCAGCATCGCGGCGGGCCTGCAGGCTTCCTGAAGCCGATCGGCAGCCACATGCTCGCCTTCGCCGATTTTGCCGGCAACCGTCAGTACATCACCCTGGGCCATCTCAAGGAAAACGACCGGGCCCACATTTTCATCCCGCATTTCGCGACCCAGCAGCGGCTGAAACTCTGGGGCCGTGCCCGCGTGATCGAGGACGACCTCGCGCTGATGGAACGCCTGATCGACCCTTCGTACAAGGCGAAGCCGCAGCGGGCGATCGCCTTCAGGATCGAGGCCTGGGACATCAACTGCCGCCAGCACATCGTGGCGCGCTACAGCGAGGCCGAGATCGCACCGGCCGTGAATCAGCTCACACAGCGGATTAAGGAACTGGAAGAGGAAGTGGCGCGCCTGAAAGGCGTCCCTTAACCCTTCTTCGCCCGCACGATCTTGATGGTCGAGGTGGCGTGGACGATCAGGCGGCCCTTCTCGTCCCTTAGATCGCCGTCGAGGAAGCCCACCGAGCCACCCCAGCGCATCACGCGGCCCTCGGCGAACACGATCCCCGGCCCCATCGCCTCGAAGAAGCTGATCTTGAGCTCGAGCGTCGGCACCGCGACGGCAAGGTTGCCTTTGACGATGGCGGCGTTGGCCATCGCGGTGTCGACCATGCCGGTGAGAAAGCCGCCCTGGCAGATGCGGCCGTCCGAATGGCAGAAGGCCGGCACGATCTCGAACCGGAAGCGGCAGGCGCCGCGCGCCGAATCGATCTCGATCAACTCGCCGTTGAGCGTCTTCACCGGCTCCGGCGGATTGGCCCGCATCAAGGCGAGCAGATCGGTGTCGTTCATCGACTGGCCGGCGATATGGCTGAAATCGGGATGGGCTGAGGTCATCGAGTAGTGCTCATAAGGAGGCGGACTATAACGATCGCGCGCCGGCCCGCACCTTCTCCAACAGCCCAATGAGCGTGCGCGTTCCGGCGGTCGAAAGGCCCGACGTGATGCGCTTCTCGTGCCTCCGCACCAGAGTGGTGAAGCGCCCGAGCGCCTTGTTGCCGGAGGGTGTCAACACCAGCGCGTGCGTGCGCCCGTCGGTGGGGGAGCGCCGCCGGACCAGGAGGCCGCGCGCCTGCAGCCGGTCGAGGATCGGCACCAGGGTCGAGCGGTCGATGCCCAGTGCCCGCGCCAGCGCCATCTGACTGAGGCCGGTATTGCGGGCGACGAGGACAAGCAGGCCGAATTCGCCGGGGGTCAGCGCCGCGCCAGCCGCCTGGAAGGTCGCGGCAAAGTCGGCGAAGACCGCCGACTGCGTGCGGCGGAGCACGTAGCCGAGCAGTGTCGGCAGCACGCCGCGGTCGAGGCTTTTGGCAGGTGGACGGCCCATGGGACGAGTGGTAAACGGCGATTGTTTGGGGATCAAACAAATTCTAGTGCGCAGTTCCCGATGAGCTTCAAAGTCCGCATCGTCCAGGCCGACCGCACCATCGAGGTGCCGACCGGCTCCACCATTCTGGAGGCCGCCCTCGACGCCGGCATCTCCTACCCGTTCGGCTGCCAATCCGGCAATTGCGGCGCCTGCAAGTCGCACCTCGTCAAGGGCGAGGTGACGATGGAGGGCTTTTCCGAGTTCGCGCTCTCCGACGAAGAGAAGGATCGCGGCCTGATCCTGGCATGCCGCGCCGTGCCCTGGGAGGAATGCGAAATCGCCTGGCTCGAGGAGGACGACCTGGTCGTCCATCCCCGCCGCGTGCTGACCTGCAAGGTAACCGGGCTCGACGATGCCACGCACGACATCAAGCGCGTGCGACTGGAGATCGCCTCGGGTGGCCCGTTCGACTTCGCCGCCGGCCAGTTCGCCTCCGTCACCTTCGACGGCTGCCCGCCGCGCGACTATTCGATGGCCAACGTACCGGGCGACCCGGTCCTGGAATTCCACGTCCGCCGCACCGCTGGTGGCGCCACCAGCCTCCATGTCTCGGAGCACCTCAAGATCGGCGACAGCGTGCGTGTCGAAGGCCCGTTTGGCGCCTCCTACCTGCGCGAGGCCCATCGCGGGCCGATCATCGCGGTCGCCGGCGGCTCGGGCATGGCACCGATCAAGGCGATCGTCGAGCGTGCTCTGCAGAAGAACCTGCCGCAGCACATCTACTGTTACTTCGGCGTTCGTACCGAGCGCGACCTCTACCTGCACGACCATTTCGCCGCGCTGGCCGACCGCCACAAGAACCTGCATTTCATTCCGGTGCTGAGCGAAGGCGACGGCATGACCCGACGCTGCGGCCTGGTGCACGACGCCGTCGCCGCCGATTTCGACGAGGTCGACGGCTGCAAAGCCTATCTCGCCGGGCCGCCGGTCATGGTCGAGGCCGCGACGAAGCTGCTCGAGCGGCGCGGCATGCGCCGCATCGACGTCCACGCCGACGCCTTCTACACCGCGGCCGAAATGGCCAGCGCCAACAAGAAAACGGGAGCGGAACGATGACGGCTTTGTTGGAAGGACGCTCAGCGATCGTCACCGGCGCCGGCCGCGGCATCGGTCGCGCCATCGCCGAAGCCTTGGTAGCTGAAGGCGCGAAGGTGATCGTCGCCGACAATGGTGCCTCGATCGCAGGCGACGGCGGCGATCCCGAGGTCGCGCGCGACACCGTAAAGGCCCTCAACGACAAGATTGGGGGTAAGAACACCCTCGCCTTCTCCGAGAGCGTCGCCTCGCCGGGCGTCGCCAGGCAACTCGTCGATCTTGCGATCAAGAATTTCGGCGGCATCGACATCGTCGTGAACAATGCCGCGATCCTGCGCGACGCCTTCGTCTTCCGCGCCGATCCGCGCGACTGGGATGCGGTGATCCGCACCAACCTGTCGTCCGCCTTCTACCTGATCAACGCCGCGTCCGCGGTCATGCGCGAGCAGGGCAAATCCGGCCGCGGCGGCAAAGAGGGCTACGACTGGGGTCGCATCGTCAACATCGTCTCGTCGGCCGGGCTCTACGGCAATCTCGGCCAGGCCGCCTATGCCAGCGCCAAGGCGGGGTTGTTCGGCCTCACGCGGGTCACCGCCATGGACCTGCAGCGCGCCAACATCACGGTGAATGCCGTGGCGCCTTTTGCCAAGACGCGCGTCACGGACATCATCCAGCCCGCCAACGAGGCACAGAAGACCTACAAGGAGCGCGCACTCAAGATCGGCGCGCATCACGTCGCGGCGCTCGTGACCTCCCTCGCCTCGCCGGCCGCGAAGGCGATCACCGGCCAGCTGTTCGGCGTGCGCGGCCGCGAGGTGTTCCTGTTCAGCCAGCCGCGGCCCGTCGCGACACTGGTCGTCGACCAGCCGGCAACGCTCGCGCAGGACCTCACGGCCAAATTCGGTGGCCAGTTCACCGACATGACCACCGATCTCGAAGCCTTCAACACAGAACCCCTCGTCTGAGGAGATCCGCCATGACCGACATCATCGTGAAGACCGTCGAAGAGCTGAAGGACGCGCCCGAGGAATATCGCGAGGCCATCGGCAAGCTCGTCATCAGCCATGCCGTCAACGAGCTCTACGGCGCGCAGGTGTTCGACGAGCCGGCCATCGCCTACGCACCGACACCCTACGCCAAGTGGCTGACCTGCCGCGTGGCGATGGAGGAATACGGCCACCATGTGCGCTTCAAGCAGCTTGGCGTGCAGATGGGAATCCCTGAGGAGCGCATGGTGCCAGGCACCGGCAAAAAGCCGCTGTCGATCTTCGAGTTTCCGCTAAAAACCTGGGAGGAGTTCGTCGCCATCAAGCTGCTGGCCGACCTCGCCGAGATCCTGCAGGTCGAAGACCTGCTCCACTGCACTTTCCATCCGCTGCGCAATCTCGCCCGCGCGACCATGCCGGAAGAACGTTTCCACGCCCAGTTCGGCGAGGATTTCTCCGCCGAACTGGTGAAGACGCCCGATGGTAAGGCGCGCCTGCAGGCGGCGGTTGACGAATACTATCCCTACCTGCCGTCGTTCTTCGGCGGCTCGAAGTCGCGGAACAATGAAATCTTCCGCAAGTGGAAGATCAAGCAGCGCACCAATGACGAGATGCGCCAGGACTTCATCACGCGCGCCTCCGAGGTCGCCGCCAAGTACGGCCTCACCTTGCCGGAGGTCCGGCAGGCGGCGTGAGTTCTGTCGTCGCCCTTCCGCGGGCACTGCTCGACACGCTTCGCGTCGATGTGCGGGCAGCGTCGTGGTTTGCGGCTCTGGGCGAGCCTCTCACCGACGGTGACCGCAGCGATGCCACGGCCTATGCGGAGGCACTGGGCTTTGACTTCTTGGAGATTGGCCTTGCCCGCGACTGGCCCGACGCCGAGCGACTCCTGAAAGCGCCCGACTGGACGCCGGCATGGTGGGATCGCGAGGAGGCCTTGCGCCGGAGCCTGCTCGCCGATGCCGAGGCACGCTACCCGGAGGCTGCCCTCTGGTCGGCACTCACCGACCTCACGACGGACGCCGGCGACCTCGTCCATGGCAAAGCCGCGACCGCCGCGGCCCGCCTGGGCAGCGCTGCGCCGGCCTCGATCCACGTCGCGGCAGGCGCTGCCTCCCAGGCAATCTATCAACTGGCGGTGGCTCGCCTTGCCGGACAGTCCGCTTCGCCCTTCGAAAGCAAGTTTCGCCTCTATGCTGCAGGCCGCTGGCCGCTCGGCATCCTGGGCTCTAGGCTGGTCCTGTTCTGAGAGGACCACCAGGTCGAGTACGCCGGTCGGGGTACTGCCCACGCACCGGCGCCGGAGGAGTTGAGATCGTGCTTCAGTTGGGCCGCTTTCCGCGCGTGCGTCTCGGTCACTTGCCGACACCGCTCGAGCCAATGATCCGTCTTGCCGCCCGACTCGGCGGGCCGAAGCTCTGGATCAAGCGCGACGACTGCACGGGGCTCGCGACCGGCGGCAACAAGACCCGCAAGCTCGAATATCTCGTGGCCGACGCATTGAGCCAGGGCGCCGACACGTTGATCACTGTGGGCGCGTTGCAGTCCAACCATGCGCGCCAGACAGCGGCGGCGGCATCAAAGCTCGGCCTGAAATGCATCCTCGTGCTGGAAGAGCGCGTTTCGCAGCCGACCGATGCCTATCGTCACAACGGCAATGTGCTGCTCGACCGGCTGTTGGGGGCCAGCCTCAAGTATGTGCCGCGCGACAGTTCCATGACCGCCGCCGCGGAAATGGCGGCGGAAGAGGTCAGGAAGAGTGGCGGCCGACCCTACGTCATCCCCGGTGGCGGCTCGAACGCGATAGGTGCTCTGGGCTATGTCGGCTGCGCCCTCGAAATCCTGCAGCAGGCGGCCGAGCGCGACATCCGCGTCGACCGCGTGGTGCATGCAACGGGCAGCAGCGGCACCCAGGCCGGGCTGATCGCAGGGTTCGCCGCCACGCAAAGCGGCGTGCGCGTGCTCGGCATCACCGTCGGAAGGCCCCGCGCCAACCAGGAAGCCAATGTCGGCAAGCTGGTCGACGCCACGGCCGACCTGCTGGGCTTGAAGGGGCCGATCGCGCGCGACTGCATCGAGGCCGACGACAGCTATTTCGGCGAGGCCTATGGTATTCCCACGCCCGGCATGAAGGAGGCCGTCAGCCTGCTCGCCGAGACCGAGGCCGTGCTGCTCGATCCGGTCTATTCCGGCAAGGCGATGTCGGGACTGATCGACCTCGTGCGCAAGCAGACGTTCGACAAGGATGAGAACATTGTGTTCATCCACACCGGTGGCCAGGCCGGGCTCTTCGCCTACGAGCCCGCATTCGCCGCCTAAGGAGGAGACCGTGTCCAGCGAGAACCCGCGAATAGCCATTCTCGGCTTCGCCATCGAGTGCAACCGCTTCTCGCCCGTCACCACAGCCGCCGATTTCGAGCAGGATGTCGATATCCGCGGCAATCGCATCGTGAGCGAAGCGCGCTCCGGCGCGTCGATCACCATGCCGGACCTGCCCGGCTTCTTCACCGAGATGGACCGCACCGGCAATTGGACGCCGGTGCCGATCCGCGTTTCGCTCGCCCAGCCGGGCGGGCCGGTCGAGGAAGGCTTCTTCCGCGACTTTCTGCGCGAGATCGAGGCCGGCCTAAAGACCTCGCTGCCGCTCGATGCGGTGTTCATCTCGAGCCATGGCGCGGCGCTCGCCCAAGGCACCGACGATCCCGACGGCGACCTGTTCGAGATCGTGCGCCGCGTGGTCGGTCCTGGCATTCCGATCGTCGTCGTGTTCGACCTGCATGCCAACGTCTCGCGCAAGATGATCGACAACATCTCGGTGTTCGTCGGCTATCTCGAAAATCCGCACACCGACATCTACGAGCGCGGCGTCGAGGCCGCCGTGCACATGCGCGAGTGCCTGGCCGGCGCCCAGACGGCGATCGAAATGGTCAAGGTGCCGATCGTGGCGCCGCAGATCTCGTTGCTCACGGCCAAGGGTCCTTACGCCGACCTCATCAAGTACGGCCAGACCAAGGTCGGCGGCGATATCCTCAACGTGTCCGTGATGGCGGGCTTCGCCTACAGCGACAGCCCGAAGAACGGCCTGACGGCAGTCGTGACGGCCCGCAACGGCAAGCGCGAAGCGGCCGCCGCCCTCGCGCTCGACCTCGCCAAGCGGGCCTGGGGCACGAAGGAGCGCTTCAAGCGCGCAATGATGTCGCTGGGCGACGCCGTCCAGCTCGCGGCCTCGGTCGGCCGCGACCGCCGCCGCAAGCCGATCATCCTGGCCGACGTCGCCGACAATCCCGGCGGCGGCGGGCGTGGCAATACGACCTACCTGCTGCGTGCCCTGAAGAGCGCCAGCGTCCAGAATGTCTTCTTCGGTGTCTTCAACGACCGGGCACTTGCGGCAAAGGCCCATCAGGTCGGCGAAGGCGCGATCTTCACCGCCTCGTTCAACACCGAGGAGCATCAGGAATTCTCGCTGCCGTTCGACTGCGAGGCCAAGGTCGTGAAACTGTCGGACGGCCGCTACGTCGGCCGCCGCGGCGTGCTGAAGAACGTCTCGTCGGACATGGGTCCCTCGGCACTGCTCGATCTCGGCGGCATCCAGGTCGTCGTCATCAGCCATCGCTGCCAGTGCATGGACCCGCGCCAGCTCGAGATGTTCGGCCTCGACATCGCCCAGGCACGGGTGGTCGTCGTCAAGAGCCGTGGCCATTTCCGCGGCGGCTTCGATGAGTTCTTCAAGCCGGACCAGATCTTCGAAGTCGACTGCCCGGGCCTGACGTCGCCGGTGCTGGCCAACTTCACCTGGAGCAAGTTGCCGCGGCCGGTCTATCCGCTCGACGAGGAGACGGTCTGGACGCCGCCCTCTTCGACCTGAGGGCGGTCAGCGATCCGGCAGCGGAATGAATTCGGGATCACCTGGCACCATGGCAAACCGGCCCTCGCGCCAGTCGGCCTTGGCGACTTCGATGCGTTCCTTGGTCGACGACACGAAATTCCACCAGATGTGCCGCGGTCCGTCCATCGCGGCGCCGCCCAGCAGCATCAGCTTGGCGCCATCCGCGCCGGCCACAAGCTCAGCCGTCAGGCCGGTGGCCAGAACAGCGAGGTCGCCGACGGCCAGGACGCGATCGCCTATCGTGACGGATCCCTCGGCCACATAGAGCGCGCGTTCGGCATGCTCGGGCGAGACGGCGATCTTCGCTCCTGCCGACAACTCGCCACCGACATAGAAGATCGGCGAGAAGTGCGTGGTCGGCGCGGTGCGCCCGGCATAGGTGCCGACGATCAGACGGAGCGCCGCGCCCTGCTCCTGCCACGCTGGCAGTCGCGCCGCCTCGACATGCTCGAAAGCCGGCGCCGTCTCTTCGTGCGTCTTGGGCAGCGCCACCCAGGTCTGGACGCCATGCATGCGAAAGCCCGTCCGGCGCATTTCCGGTTCCGTACGCTCGCTATGAACGATGCCGCGGCCGGCCGTCATCCAGTTGACGTCGCCGGGCTTGATCGCCTGCGCGAAGCCCAGCCCGTCGCGATGGAATATCCCGCCGTCAAACAGGTAGGTCACGGTGGCGAGGCCGATATGCGGATGCGGCCGCACCTCCATGCCGCCACCCGGCGGCACGTCCATCGGGCCAAAATGATCGAGGAAGATGAACGGACCTACCATGCGACGCTTCACGCTGGGCAGCACGCGCCGCACGGCAAAGCCACCCCCCAAATCGTGGGCGCGCCCCTGAATCAGAAGTTCGATCGGATCGGCCAACTTGTTCTCCCTTACCACCTGTGCTGCAACGGCCATCCATGACCGTTCCCGCCCGCGACCTCTCGCCGTTCTTCGCACCCCGCAGCATCGCCGTCGTCGGCGCGGGCGAGCGTGCTACGTCATCTGGCGGCGCCATCATGCAGATGTTGCGCCACGCCGGATATGGCGGTCGCGTGGTGCCGGTCAATCTCAAGGGCGGCACGATCTTCGGTTACGAGGCGGTGACCTCGATCGGCGCAATCGACCCGCCGGTCGACCTTGCCGTCATCGTCATCCGGCCCGACGCGATCCTCGACGCGGTGCGCGAAGCGGCGGATCGCGGCATTCGCAACCTCCTCATCCTGCCCGGCGGCTTTGCCGAAGCAGGCCCGGTCGGCGAAGCGCGCAACGACGCTCTGCTGAAGCTCGCGGCCGACCGCGGCCTCACCATCGCGGGGCCCAATTGCGCCGGCGTTGTCCATCTCGATCCGGCCTGGCGCTTCGCGGCGACCTTCCTGCGCGACCTGCCGCCCGGCGCCGTTGCCGGCTCGGGCAATGGCCTGGCCTTCATCTCGCAGTCCGGGGCGCTTGCCGAGGAGTTCATCGACAAGGCCAATGCCCGCGGCCTGCCGCTGATGTCCGTGGTCTCGGTCGGCAATGCCGTCCACCTCGGCGTCGAGGACTACCTCGGCTGGCTGGGTGATCGTCCGGAAATTGGCGCGGCCCTGCTTTATGTCGAATCGATCGAAGATCATGAGCGCTTCCGCGAGGTCGCCCGTGCCGTGGCAGCGACCAAGCCGGTGATCGCCCTGTTCGGCGGCCGGACCGAGATCGGCGGGCGGGCGGCTTCGGCACATACCGGCGCCGTCGCCAACGACGATACCGCCATCGACGCCTTCTGCGCTTCCTGCGGCATCGTCCGGGTGAAAAGCCTGCGCCGGCTGCTACTGGCCGCCAAGGCGTTCGGCCGCTTCCCCCAGGGCCTGGGCAAGCGGGCGCTGATCCTGTCCAATTCGGGCGGTCCCGGGGTGCTCTGCGCCGACCGGGCCGTCCTCGAGGGGCTGGATCTCGGCACCCTGCCGACCGCCATGGCCGAGGTCCTGCGCCAGCAGCTGCCGTCCGAAGCCTCGGTCGCCAATCCGATCGACCTGCTGGCCGATGCCCGGGAGGATCGCTTCGGGCTTGCCGTCGAGGCAGCCACGGACCATGCCGCCCACGCCTACGACATGGTGCTGATGATCCACGTCGTGCCGTTCATGGTCGACGCCGCTCCGGTCATCGCCCGGCTGGCGGACCTCGCCGCAACCTCCCGGTTGCCTCTGCTCCACAGCATGATGGGCACCCTGCCGGACAAGGCTGGCTGGTTCGCCGCCATGGAGCGCGCGGGCGTTCCCATGTTCAACGATGTCGAGGAGATGGCCGAGGCCGCCGGCCTGCTGGCGAGCTATCCAGCCCTGCGGAAGTCGGCCCAGCGAAAGGTTCCATCCCCTGTGACCTTTCGTGACAGACGTCGTTCTTGAGGCATAAAGTCGTTATATAATAAGTAGTTACCTACATTGCGCGAGTGTTGCATTTTTGCAACTTTTTGTTGGACTTGTGGATAGTCCGTAGCCAGTATCGCCCCGCGGAGGCATCGCGGGGGGCATCGACCTGGGGGAGGTCGATGAATTCGTTGATTGGCCTCTACGACAGTTTGTTTAGTTAATGGATCGGGAGAGGCCTATGGCGTCCACGACTACGCGCGATGAGCGCGGCCAGCGCTGGCGAACCGTTCGCACCCTTGTGACCGCCACTCTCGCCGTTTCGACGTTTCACCTTTTCTGCGCCGCCGGGGCGATCGCCCAGGTCAAGGCGCCCAGCAAGAACCAACTCAAGGCGCCGGCCAAGGCCGCCTCCAACGAAGACGTCCAGCCCTTTGCGATCGGCAGCGACGGCTTCGTCGTCGAGCAGCTCGTCAACCTCAAGGTCGACCCCACCGACGCGCGCGCCGCATCGGACGCTGTCAGCAAGGCGTTGAGCCAGCTGAACGCCAAGGAAGCCAGTTCCGGCCGGGCCATCCTGGCCTCCCAGGGCGCCAACCAGCCCAAGCGCCTGGTGGCTCTGCAGCTCTTTTCCGCACGCTCCCTTGCCGTGGAACTGGAGCGGACGGCCGACGGCTCCTTCGGCTTCAAGCTCGCCCCTGGGGCCACCGAGAACGACGACCAACGGGTCTCCACCGTCCCCAGCACGACTGCGGCTGCCGGCCCCGGCGCCCGCTCGGTCGTTGCCGGATCGGTCACCGTGGTCAAAGCCAGCAGCGCGACCTTGGTTACCAGCCTGGCGCCGGCTGGCACCAGCTCGGCGACGCTCAAGGAACTGACCCAGGCTCTGGCAGGTTTCGCGCCTCCCACCGAGAAGGTGGAAGTTCTCCAGGGCCGCACCGTCGATGGTGCTCCGCGCATCCTCCTCGCCAGCCTCGGCGACGGACAGAACAAGCAATCCTTCTGGTGGTTCGCCCCGCCGAATGAGCCGGAAGGCTGGTTCGACGAACAGGGCCGGCGGCTGGGTGGCACGGCGCTCACCGATCCGCGGCCCGGCGCCCGGATCTCCTCGCCCTTCGGCACCCGCCGCTACTACGGTCGCAAGAGCGGCGGCGGCTTCCACAACGGTATCGATTTCGAAGGCAAGACCGGCGATCCGATCCTCGCGGCGGCCGACGGCGTGATCAACCACCAGGGCTGGTACTTCAATTACGGCCGCACCGTAAAAGTCAGCCACGCCGACAATTTCGAGTCGCTCTACGCCCACATGTCGCGGTTCGCCGACGGTATGGGTCCCGGTACTCGCGTCCGCAAGGGCGACCTGATCGGCTATGTCGGCTCGACCGGCCGGTCGACCGGCGCGCACCTGCATTTTTCGGTGATCGTGAACGGCCAGTTCGTCGATCCGGCGCCCTATATCTCCGACAAGGGCGGCGCCATTACGCTGAGCGGCGAGGCTTTGGTCTCCTACCGCCAGTGGCAGCAGGAAGTCCGCGCAGCCAGCAGCCGCGGCAAATCGCGGTCCTTCGGCGATTGGTTCCGTGGCTCGCAGGATTCCGAGCCCTGGTCGAAGAACCCGTTCGGCGCCCAGGGCGCGGATCGCCTCTAGTCACCGCCCGTCAGAGTTTCCCGACCCGGCAGAGTGTCCCGAGCCGGCGGGGCGGCGTTGCGCTGACGCGCTTGATCGCCTACGAATCGCCCTATCGCCCGTGAACGGTCACGCAAGTCGGCCGGCCGGGAGTTCAGAGGCAACCACGAGGGAAGACCAGATGTTGAATAAATTTTTGGCCGCCGGCGTCGCCGCGGTCACGCTGGCTGGTGTCGCCACAGCGGCATACGCCGGCAAGGAACTCGACGCCATCAAGGCGCGCGGCCAGCTCATCTGCGGCGTCAGCACGGGCGTCGCGGGCTTTGCGTCTGCCGACAGCCAGGGCAAGTGGACCGGAATCGACGTCGATGTCTGCCGCGCCGTCGCCGCGGCGCTCTTCGGCGATGCCGACAAGGTGAAGTACGTCCCCACCACGGCCCAGCAGCGCTTCACGGCGCTGCAGTCGGGCGAGGTCGATCTGCTCGCGCGCACCACGACCTACACGCTGACGCGCGACACCGCGCTCGGCTTCGACTTCACTGGCGTCAACTACTATGACGGCCAGGGCTTCATGGTGAACAAGAAGCTCGGCGTGAAGAGCGCCAAGGAGCTGAATGGAGCCACGGTCTGCGTGCAGCCGGGCACCACCACCGAGCTCAACCTCGCCGACTATTTCCGCGCCAACAAGATGAGCTTCAAGCCGGTCGTCATCGAGAAGATCGAGGAAGTGCGCGCCGCCTTCTTCGCCGGCCGTTGCGACGTGTTCACGACGGACGCCTCGGGCCTTTACGCGACCCGCGCCGCCAACGCACCGACGCCGGATGACTACATCATCCTGCCGGAGATCATCTCGAAGGAGCCGCTGGGACCGGTGGTGCGCCATGGTGACAACCAGTTCGCCGACATCGTGCGCTGGTCGCTGTTCGCCATGATCGAGGCCGAGGAGTACGGCATCACCTCGAAGAACATCGACGAGATGATGAAAAGCGACAATCCCACGATCAAGCGCATCCTCGGCGTGACGCCGGGCATGGGCAAGGCTCTCGGCGTCGACGAGAAGTGGGTCTACAACATCATCAAGCAGGTCGGTAACTACGGCGAGAGCTTCGACCGCAACGTCGGCATGGGCTCGCCGCTGAAGATCGCCCGTGGCCAGAACGAGCTGTGGACCAAGGGCGGCCTGCAGTACGCCCCACCGATCCGCTGATCCGCCTGCGATAAAGACCGGACTACCGATAGCCGCCGCCCCGAAAGGGGCGGCGGTTTTCATTTGGCCTGTTGCTTGCAAGGGCGCCGGGGAGGACACTCCCGCTAGGGGAAACGAACAGGGGCAAAAAAATGCACAATGTCACCAAGGCGGTAACCGCCGGATTTTTCGCAATCGCGCTCGGCGTCGCGGGCACGGCACAGGCCGGCAAGGAACTCGATGCCATCAAGGCGCGAGGCAGCCTCATCTGTGGAGTCGGAATCGGCACGGCCGGCTTCATGTTGTCCAACAGCCAGGGCAAGTGGGTGGGCCTGAACGTCGATGTCTGCCGCGCGGTTGCCGCAGCCATCTTCGGCGATGCCGACAAGGTGAAATATGTGCCACTGACCTCGCAGCAGCGCTTCACGGCGCTCCAGTCGGGCGAAGTCGACCTTCTGTCCAACAACACCACCGTTACGCTGACGCGCGACACCGCGCTCGGCTTCGACTTTACCGGCGTCACCTACTATGACGGCCAGGGCTTCATGGTGAACAAGAAGCTCGGCGTGAAGAGCGCCAAGGAGCTGAACGGCGCCACGATCTGCGTCGCCCCGGGCACCACCACCGAACTCAATCTTGCCGACTACTTCCGCGCCAACAAGATGAACTTCAAGCCGGTGGTCATCGAGAAGGTCGACGAGGTTCGCGCCGCGTTCTTCTCCGGCCGCTGCGATGTCTACACCACGGATAATTCGAGCCTCTACGCCACGCGGGCAGCGAATGTACCGCCGCCGCTGACGGTGGATGATTTCATCATCCTCCCCGAAGTCATCTCCAAAGAGCCGCTGGGACCGGTGGTGCGCCACGGCGACAGCCAGTTCGCCGACATCGTGCGCTGGTCGCTGTTCGCCATGGTCGAGGCCGAGGAATACGGCATCACCTCCGCGAACGTCGATGAGATGATGAAAAGCGACAATCCGACGATCAAGCGCATCCTCGGTGTGACACCGGGCATGGGCAAGGCCCTCGGCGTCGACGAGAAGTGGGTCTACAACATCATCAAGCAGGTCGGTAACTACGGCGAGAGCTTCGAGCGCAACGTCGGCATGGGATCGATCCTCAAGATCGCCCGTGGCCAGAACGAACTGTGGACCAAGGGCGGCCTGCAGTACGCCCCGCCGATCCGTTGATCCGCACCTGAAGCAGATCGTCCGCTCCGCAAGAACCGGGCCATGGCGGGCGATCGCTTCATCCGGCGGCTGTGCTCGTTTGGCCGGTTGCAAGCCCCGAATTCCCTCTTACACTGGCTCGAACTTGGACCGAATCGCATGCGGATAAACCGCAGCAAGCAGGGGGACTAGCGTATGGCAGTCGCGGCACTCGGCTCCGCGCCTCGCGTGAAGGTGGCGCCTTGGAATGATCCGGTCATCCGCGGCTGGGTCTTTCAGGTCGTGGTCGTCGGTCTCGTCGCCGGACTCGCCTGGTATCTCGTCAGCAACACCATCGAGAACCTTGCCCGCCAGAAGATCGCCAGCGGGTTCGACTATCTCGGACGCGAGGCTGGCTTCGAAATCGGCGACTCGATGATCGAGTACTCGCCGGCAAGCACCTATGCCCGGGCGATCTGGGTCGGCATTCTCAACACGCTGCGCGTCGCCGTCCTCGGCATCATCCTCAGCACCATCCTGGGCACGATGGTCGGCGTCGGCCGCCTGTCGCCCAACTGGCTGCTCGCCAAGATCTGCGAATGGTACGTCGAGGCGTTTCGCAACGTGCCGCTGCTGCTGTGGCTGTTCCTGTTCTACAAGCTGATCAGCGAAGCCTTCCCCGGCCCCAAGCAAGCGATCAGTGCGCTGTGGGGCTCGCTGTTTCTCAGCAACCGCGGGCTCTACTTCCCGGTGCCGATGGCGGATCCCATCCACAAATGGATGGGGGTCGCGCTGGTGGTCGGCATCGTCGGCGCCGTCATGCTGCATCGCTGGGCGAAGAAGCGCCAGGAGGCGACCGGCCAGCCCTTCCCCTCGATCATGGCCGGCCTCGGCGTCGCAATCGGTCTGCCGTTGCTGGTATGGCTCGCCGCCGGCGCACCCAGCGCCATGAGCTGGCCCGCGCTCAAGGGCTTCAATTTCGAAGGCGGCACGGTGATCCAGCCGGAATTTACCGCGCTGCTGGTCGGACTGGTGCTCTACACGTCGGCATTCGTGGCCGAGATCGTGCGCTCGGGTATCCTGGCGTTGCACAAGGGCCAGAGCGAGGCCGCGGCGGCGATCGGACTGTCGCGCGGCCAGTCGATGCGGCTGGTGCTGCTGCCGCAGGCGCTGCGCGTGATCGTACCGCCGATGACCAGCCAGTATCTCAACATCACCAAGAACAGCTCGCTGGCCATCGCCATCGGCTATCCCGACCTGGTGGCCTCGATCAACGTCACGATCAACCAGACTGGCCAGGCGATCGAGAACATCCTCCTCATCATGGCCGCCTACCTGTCGGTCAGCCTGTCGATCTCCGCGTTCATGAACTGGTACAACAAACGCATCGCCCTGACGGAGCGCTGAGCATGTCCGACGATGCCCTGCCGTCCGGCGAACGCCGGCAACTCGCCCCACCCATCACCGACACCGGTGCGCTCGGCTGGATGCGCCGCAATCTTTTCAGCAGCTGGGCCAACGGCATCACCACCGTGGTGCTGGTCGGGTCCGTCGGCTGGATCCTCGCCGGGTTCCTCGAGTGGGCGCTCTTCACCGCGACCTTCACGGCGGCCACCGGCGCAGAATGTCGTGGCGGCGGCGCCTGCTGGGCGCTGATCCGGGAAAAATACCGCTACATCTTCTTCGGTTCGTTCCCCTACGAGCAGCATTGGCGGCCGTTGTTCGCCGTCATCGCCATGCTGGCGATGCTCGTCCTGAGCGCCGACCGCCGCATGTGGAACTGGTGGCTGCTCGTCATCTGGGGCGTCGGCTCGTTCGTCACCTTCCTGCTGATGTTCGGGCAGATCCATATCCCGCTCAGTCTCTTCCTTTTCGTGGCGCTCGTTGTCGGCGGCATCGGCATGAGCCTGCGCCGCGGCATCGCCGACGCCGGCGAAATGAACGCCTATCGCGCCCTAGCCGCGATCGGCCTGATCGGCCTGGTGCTCCGCATCGCCGGCATCCTGCCGGCCTGGAGTCTCGCCATCGCGCCGCTCAGCTACGTCGAGACCAGCCTGTGGGGCGGCATCCCGGTCACCATGATCCTGGCCACCTATGGCCTGGCCTTCGCCTTCCCCTACGGTGTCCTGCTGGCGCTCGGGCGCCGGTCCAACCTGCCGCTGATCAAGGGCCTGTGTGTGGGCTTCATCGAGTTGATCCGCGGCGTGCCGCTGATCAGCCTGCTGATCATGGCCTCGGTCATGCTGCCCCTGTTCCTGCCGTCCGGCACCACCATCGACAAGTTCCTGCGCGCCCAGGTCGCCGTCATCCTGTTCGCCGGCGCCTACATCGCCGAGGTCATTCGCGGCGGCCTGCAGTCGTTGCCCAAGGGCCAGTTCGAGGCGGCCGACGCGATGGGCCTCAGCTATCCGCAGAAGACCCTGTTGATCATCCTGCCGCAGGCGTTGCGCGTGGTGATCCCGCCGCTGATCAACACCTTCATCGGCTTCTTCAAGGATACCTCGCTGGTGCTGATCATCGGCATCTTCGACTTCCTGAACACCGCCAACCAGGCCCTCGTCGATCCCAACTGGGCGGGCTTCCCGGCCGAGGTCTACCTGTTCGCCGCCTTCGTCTACTTCATCTTCTGTTACTCGATGTCGCGATACAGCAAGTATCTCGAGATCGAGCTCAACAAGGGGACGCGCCGCTAGGCGCGCTCAAGGAGCATCCTCATGGCCGCCACCGCCGCACGCGACGTCTCCGGCACCTCCTCCGTCATCGAGATGAGGAACGTCAACAAATGGTACGGACAGTTCCATGTGCTGTCCGACATCAACCTCGAGGTGAAGGAAGGCGAGAAGATCGTCATCTGCGGGCCGTCGGGTTCGGGCAAGTCGACGCTGATCCGCTGCATCAACCGCCTGGAAGAGCATCAGGCCGGCGATATCGTCGTGGACGGCGTGACGCTCAGCAACGACGTCACGCACATTGAGGCGATCCGCCGCGAAGTCGGCATGGTGTTCCAGTCCTTCAACCTCTTCCCGCACCTCACGATCCTCGACAACCTGACACTGGCGCCGATCTGGGTGAAGAAGATGCCCAAGAAGGACGCCGAAGAGATCGCCATGGGTCTGCTGAAGCGGGTGCGCATCCCCGAGCAGGCGCTGAAGTATCCTGGCCAGCTCTCGGGCGGCCAGCAGCAGCGCGTCGCGATCGCCCGCGCGCTTTGCATGCGCCCCAAGATCATGCTGTTCGACGAACCGACCTCCGCCCTCGACCCGGAAATGGTCAAGGAAGTGCTCGACGTCATGATCGAGCTCGCCCGCGAAGGCATGACCATGCTGGTCGTGACGCACGAGATGGGCTTTGCCCGCGCCGTCGCCGACCGTGTGATCTTCATGGACCGCGGCGAGATCGTCGAGCAGAACGAGCCGGAGGAGTTCTTCGCCAATCCGAAGAACGAACGGACCAAGCTCTTCCTCGGCCAGATCCTGCACCGTTGAGAATTCTCGTCACCGGCGGCGCGGGGTTCATCGGCTCGGCCGTCGTCCGCCACATCATCCGCGACACCGACTGGTCGGTGGCCAATGTCGACAAGCTGACCTACGCCGGCAACCTGGAATCCCTGGCCGACGCGCGCACCAGCAACCGTCACCGCCATTTCAAGGTCGACATCTGCGACCGCGCCGCAATCGACGCGGTCTTCCAAGAAGTACGGCCCGACGCCGTGCTGCATCTCGCGGCGGAAAGCCATGTCGACCGCTCGATCGACGGCGCCGCGCCCTTCATCGAGACCAACATCACCGGCACCTATACCCTCCTGGAGTCGACGCTCGCCCACTGGCGCAGTCTCGACGAGGTGGCGCGCACGCGCTTCCGCTTCCAGCACATTTCGACCGACGAGGTCTTCGGGTCGCTCGGCGCCACCGGCCAGTTCACCGAGACCACGCCTTACCAGCCCAACTCGCCCTACTCCGCCAGCAAGGCCGCGTCCGATCACCTGGTCCGCGCCTGGCATCACACCTATGGACTGCCGACGCTCGCCACCAACTGCTCGAACAACTACGGGCCCTATCATTTCCCCGAAAAGCTGATCCCGCTCGTCATCCTGCGCGCGCTGAGCGGCGAGAGCCTGCCGGTCTACGGCAAGGGCGAGAACGTGCGTGACTGGCTGCACGTCGAGGACCACGCGGAGGCACTGACCCTGGTGCTGCGCCGGGGCCGGCCGGGCGAGACCTACAACGTCGGCGGCGACAGCGAGCGCAAGAACATCGAGGTCGTGCACGCGATCTGCGCCCTGCTCGACAAGATGCTGCCTGGGAGTCCCAACCGGCCGCATGAGAGACTGATCAAGTTCGTCACCGACCGGCCCGGCCACGACGCGCGCTATGCCATCGACGCCACCAAGATCAAGACCGAACTCGGCTGGCGCCCGCGCCACAGCTTCGACAGCGGCCTCAAGGACACCGTCCGCTGGTTCCTCGACAACCGCCCCTGGTGGGAGCGCGTCATGAGCGGCGCCTATCGCGGCGAGCGGCTGGGCCTTTCCACATAGGCATTCGGCGCCGGAAAGTGGACCATTTCCCGGCACACCTCGCTGTGCCGTGGGTTGTCCCCCTGCCTGTGCCACGAACCATAGCCAAGTCTTTGATTGGGCGGCGCAATCCCGCCCTGATCGGTTGTGCCAACACATCCGGCAAGTTTGCGTCATGAGTGTGTGCCGGCCGGGTCGCGATGGCCGGAGCACGGAAGCAAAGACAAACGCCCTGCGGATCTCTCTGCCGGGCGTTACATCAGAGCTTCTCCAGCCTATCGAGAATTATAGCCAGAACCTGCTGATCCTGCAAGTCAACGGATTATGGCCAAAGGATGTTACCTGCAACGGCGGCAGGAACGACCGACAGACGACCGAGTTGACTCCCTAGCCAACGAAGGAGGCCCATCATGAGATCCATCAATATCGTGGCGGTGGCGGCGCTTGCCGCGGTCGCCGGAGGATGCGCGTCAGAGCCTTACTACGCGCGCAGCAACGCCTATCGGGCGCCTAGCTATGGATACGCGTCGCAATCGCCGAACTACGCCTATTCGCCCGGGTATGTGTACGCGCCGGCGCCGACTTATTCCTATGCACCGCCGCCGGGCTACCGGAACACGTCCTATTATACGTATCCGCAGCAGAATACGCCGCGGAGCAATTACGACGGCTATTGGGATTACCAGCGTAACTACCGGGGCATCAACGGCAGCCCGGAGTTCAGCTCGATGTAGCGTGACTCTGGCTTAGTATCGCGCGCACGGTGGCGGCGACTTCGTCCACCGTATCGAGTTTCATTTGAGGTCCCATCGGCAGGCTGAGGACCGTTTGCGCAAGTTCCTCGGCCAACGGATAACTGCCCTTGACCTGCTTCAGGTCGGCGTAAGCCTCCTGAAGATGGGGTGGGATGGGATAGTGAATGAGCGATCCGATGCCCGCCTTGTCGAGTGCCTTGACGAGGTCGGCGCGACGCTTTGTGCGGACAACGTAGAGATGCCACACCGGCTCGGCCCATTGAGGCGCACGCGGCAGGCCGAGGCCGGGGATTCCGGCCAGCTTGTCGCCGTACCGCGCAGCGACAAGCCGGCGGCGCTCGTTCCAGAAATCGAGCTTGGGCAGTTTGACGCGCAGGAAGGCTGCCTGCAGCTCGTCGAGCCGCGAATTGTAGCCGCGCTCCAGGTTGACGTACTTCACGCGGCTGCCGTAGTTGCGCAAGGTCCGCAGCCGCTCGGCGAGCTTGGGATCGTCGGTGGTGACCGCGCCACCATCGCCATAGGCGCCGATGTTCTTGGTCGGAAAGAAACTGTGCGCCCCGGCATGTCCGATGGCGCCGGCGCGTCGGCCACGCACTTTAGAGCCCTGCGCCTGGGCCACATCCTCGATCACCTTGATTCCCTGGCGATCGGCCAGCGCCATGATGGCGTCCATATCAGCCGGCTCACCGTAGAGATGGACCGGCATGATCGCCCGGGTGCGCGGCGTGATCGCCGCGGCGATGCGGTCGGGATCGATGTTGGGGCCGGCGGGCGTCGGCTCGACCGGAACGACCTTGGCGCCCACAGCCGTCACCGCGAGCCATGTCGCAATATAAGTGTTGGACGGTACGATGACCTCGTCGCCGGGGCCGAGATCCCAAGCGCGCAGTACCAGCTCCAGCGCTTCCAGGCCGTTGGCGAGCCCAACGCAGTGCTTCGTCCCGCAGAACGACGCGTACTCGGCTTCGAACGCCTCGACTTCCTTGCCGAGGACGTACCAGCCGGACTCCATCACACGGGCATAGGCGGCATCGAGTTCCGGCTTCAACTCGGCATAGATCGACTTCATATCGAGAAAGGGGATCATGTCGTCCTGCCCGCGGCCGCGCGCTTGAAGGTCTCATAGTCGCGCAAATACTCAGCCTCGTCGTAAAGCGTGGAGGCGATGACAAGGATTACCGCCTGCGGCGTGAAATCCGTGAGCTCGTGCCAGACGAGGGGGCCGATGTGGACGGCCTGCGAAGGATCGTCGAGCACGACCGTTTCCTTCACCTTGCCGTCGTCCAGGTGAACCTTGCAGGAGCCATTCAGCAGCAAGGTGACCAGGTGCGACTCGCGATGGCCGTGACGGCCGCGCCACTGGCCGGGCGCGATGTGATGGAGCCAGAAAAGACGCTTCGGCACGAAACCGAGTTTGTCGTCGAACGACAGGAAATTGACCTGGCCGCGCGCATCGGCAGCGCCTGGAACCGAGATCCAGCGGCAACCGCGTGTTTTGAGTGTGGGATTGGTCATCGTCGGGAAGTCTATCTCAGCGGTGTGTCGTCTGCAGCTTGCGCCATTGCATGTAGACCACGCCGCTCAATGCCACGAGGCCGCCCACGATCTGATAGGCATTGGGCATAAAGCCATAGGCCATTGACCACAATATGGCGAAGAACGGAACGAGGTTGACCCACAGCGAGGCCACCGCGACCCCGAGGCGGCTCGCCCCCACGTTCCAGAAATAGCCGCCCAGCGCACTCGCAAACACCGCGACGGCCAGGAGCTGTGTCCAGACCCAGGGGTCGGTCACGGTCACCGGCGAGCGCGTCCATCCCAGCCCGATCAGCACAAGGCTGAACATCACCATCCAGCTCATGGCCGACAGCGAGGCAACATAGGTGCGGTGAAGCTGGCTTGCCCGATCGAACCACGCCTGCGCCTTGAGGCTGTAGAGCGTCCATAGGGCGTTGGAGAGCAGCACGACGAACTCACCGCCTCCCAGGGTGACGGAACCGCTGCCCAGGAGACTACCGGCGACCAGGATCGCGCCGCCCAGCAGGGTCAACCCCAGAGCAACGGCGAATCCCGGATCGAACCGGGCGCCGGTGACCGCGCGCACGGTCGCGGCGGCGACCAACGGACCCGCGACCTGGACAGCCGCCGCCGAGATCGGATTGCTGAACTGGATGCCTAGCGTATAGAGCGCGAAGAAGCCCCCCATCATCAGGCCGAGCAAGGCAAAGCGGCGAAGGCCGACATCGATCCGGAGGCCGCCGACGCCCTCGACCATCGCCACCAGCAGCGCCAGGATGACGGCACCCGACGCCGTCCGGATCGCCGACATCGGGATCAGGTCGAAATGCTCCAGCATCACCTTCGACACCGGCACGTTGGCGCCCCAGCTTATGCCCACGAACACCATGGCCGCGAATGCGCCCAGCAGGTGGCGATGCTCGCGGGCGATCATCCTGCGCGCCGGGTGGACCGGGCGGCCCGCATCTGGCGGATCTGCAATTGCGCGATGCCGCCCATCACGACGGCGCCGCCCGCGAGCTGCAGCCAGCTCGGCTCGAACCCCATCAGGGCGGCGAGACCGATGGCGAAAACCGGCGCGGAGTTGGAGAACAGCGAGGCCACCGGCACGCCGACCAGCGACACGCCGGTGTTCCACAGCAGCACCGCCACGGCGACACCCAGCACGCCGATCCAGACCAGCATGCCGCCTTCGAGCGGCGTTGGCGCCCGCGTCGGCAGGTCGAGGCCGAGCGTCGCCCAGACGACGAGGCAGACCACGGCCAGCAGCACGCTCGCCACGCTCGAGGTCAGCGCCGACAGCGCCATCTGGCCGCGATCCGCCAGCCATTGCTGGGCCCGGATCGAATACCAGCTCCAGCAGAGCTGGGCGATCACCAGCAGGAGTTCGCCGCCCTCGATCCCGAGACCACCGGCCGCGCGCCCCGGCGTGCCCAGCACGACGAGCACGCCGCCACCGACCACCAGCACGAGGGTGAGATAAAAGCCCGGTGGCGGCATGGCATGCAGCAGCAGGCGCGACAGGATGGTGGCCCAGATCGGCCCACACATCAGGACGATGGCGGCCGTGGCGGGATGGGCGTTCGCGACACCGAAGGTGTAGAGCACTGAAAAAGCCGCCATCGCCGCCCCGAGGCGGAACAGACGCCCCGGCTGCAGCGGTCGCGGCACCGCAACGGGCGGCGTGCTGCACAGGACCGCGAGCCACAGCACCGGCAGGCCCAGCACATAGCGCGACCATGACAGCAGCCACTTGTCGTAATGTTCCGCCAATGCCGCCAGCACCGGGATCATCGAGCCCCAGATCAGTGCCGCGAGGAGCAGCACCAGGGTCGCGCGCCTGAGCGCGCCGGTGGACGGGTCGGCCACGTGGGTTGCCGGCTCAGCCGGCGGCGCGGCGGCGCACCGCTTCGTAGCCGACACGGCAATCCTTGTAGACGTCGGGCTTCTCGGTCGAGACACGCGCCTCGATCACACCGGGTTGCCCCAGGCAAATGTCCAGGATCGCCTCGACCAACGTCTCCTGCAGGTTGAAGTGGCGGCTTTTGGCCAGCGCCACGATACCGTCGTGCACGACATCGTAGTTCAGCACATTGGCGATCCTGTCGCCGTGCGCCGCCTTGGCCGAACCCAACAGGAGATCGACGTTCACGACGACGGTCTGCGGCCCGTCCTTCTCGAAGTCGTGAATCCCGATCGAGACCTGCAGTCGAAGGTCGCGGATGAAGATGCGGCGTTCCATCTCGGGGGCCATCTCGGAGGTCATGTCACTTTTTCTTCTGGTCGAAGGCGATGTCGCGCGGACGCCCGGTCAGATGCTCACCGCTGTCGACGAGCAGCGTATCGCCGGTATAGGTCGGGGTCGCCACGATGAAGCGAAGTGCCCGAACCAGGTCGTCGGTGGTGACGCCGACGCCCAGCGGATTGGCGGCATGCTGGTCGGCAAAGCGGGCGTCGGTCTGGCTGCCGCTGCGCAGAGTGAGGCCGGGCGCGATACCGGCCACCCTGAGACGCGGCGCGAAGGACTGGGCGAGAAGCGTGGTGAGCCCGTGCAGGCCGATCTTGGAGAGGGTGTAGCTCAGGAAATCCGGGTTGAGATTAAAAAGCTTCTGGTCGAGCATGTTCACGATCAGGCCGCTCTCGCCGTCCGGAAGTTGCCGCGCCAGCGCCTGCGACAGCAGCAGCGGGGCGCGCAGGTTGATCGCCACATGCATGTCGAAATCGGCGGCCCTGGCAGTCGGCGTGCGATCGAGCTTGAACAGCGAGGCGTTGTTCACCAGGCAGGTGAGCCGCACGCCACGGGCCCGGCATTTGCCGATCAACGCTTCGGCCTGGCGGGCAGACGACAGGTCGGCGCGCACCGCCTTGGCGCGGCCACCCGCCGCGGCGATGGCCGCCACGGTCGCCTTTGCGCCAGCGGCAGAGCGGTTGTGATGGACAAAGACGAAGAATCCGTCGGCCGCCAGCGCCATCGCCAGCGCACGGCCGATCCGCAATCCCGCCCCGGTGACCAACGCGCCCTTCATGCTGCGAAACCCGCCTTTTCGTGACTAAAAGAACGGCGGGTTCTAGCATGGGGGCATGAGTTCGTCCCCGTTCGAAACTGTCGACTGCGTTGTGATCGGTGCAGGCGTCGTGGGCCTTGCCGTCGCCCGCGCCCTTGCCCTTGCCGGCCGTGAGGTCATCGTGGTGGAGGCCGCCGAAGGCATCGGCACCGAGACCAGTTCGCGCAATTCCGAGGTCATCCACGCCGGCATCTACTATCCCAAGGGCAGCCTGATGGCGCGGACCTGCGTCGAAGGCCGCCACCTGCTCTATGCCTACTGTGCCGAGCACGGCGTGCCGCACCTGAACTGCGGCAAGCTGATCGTGGCGACCAACGAGGCCGAGAGCGAGAAGCTGGCCGAGATCAAGGGCCGCGCCGAAGCCAACGGCGTCGAGGGCATGCGGCTCCTGAGTGCGGCCGAGGCGATGGCGATGGAGCCCAACCTGCATTGCACGGCGGCACTTCTGTCGCCCCGTACCGGCATCGTCGACAGCCACTCCTACATGCTGGCGCTGCAGGGTGATGCCGAAAGCCACGGCGCGATGTTCGCCTTCCATAGCCCGGTGAAGCAGGGCCGGGTCGTCGAGAGCGGCGTCGAGATCGAGGTCGGCGGAACCGAACCGATGAACCTCCGTTGCCGTCTCGTCGTGAACTCTGCCGGGCTGCATGCGCCGGGGCTGGCACAAAAAATCGCCGGCCTGCCATCCGATCACATCCCGCCTGCGTACTACGCCAAAGGAAACTATTTCACCTTGGCTGGACGCTCCCCCTTCTCGCGCCTGATCTACCCTGTCCCCGTGCCGGGTGGCCTTGGCGTGCACATAACCGTCGATCTCGGCGGCCAAGCCAAGTTCGGCCCGGACGTCGAATGGATCCCGAGTATCGACTACACCGTCGATCCGCACCGCGCCGACAAGTTCTACGCCGCCGTGCGCCGCTATTGGCCGGACCTCAAGGACGGCGCCCTTCAGCCGGGCTATGCCGGTATCCGCCCCAAGATCGTGCCGCAAGGCGCACCGGCCCAGGACTTCACGATCCACGGACCGGCCGACCATGGCGTGCCCGGCCTCATCAATCTGTTTGGCATCGAATCGCCCGGCCTCACCGCGTCGCTGGCGCTGGCTGATCGGGTACGCGACATTGCTTCCGCATGACCTTGGCGCGTCGCGGTATCCTCTCGGGGTTGCTTGCGGCGCTGACCGGCTGCTCGCCAGCGGCCCTCCTCAACACGACCGTCTCGCGCAAAGGCTACGCGCTGGACTCCGACATTGCCTACGGGCCGCTGCCACGACAGAAGCTTGACCACTACCGACCGGAAACGCCGCGCCCGGATGGCAAGACGGTGGTGTTCTTCTACGGCGGCAACTGGGACAGCGGCGCCAAGAGCGACTATCTGTTCGTCGCCCAGGCGCTCGCCGCGCGCGGCATCGGGGTGATCGTCGCCGATTATCGCCTCTATCCCGAGGTGCGCTTTCCCGCCTTCATCGAGGACGGTGCGCTGGCCGTGCGCTGGGCCGCAGACAAGGTCGGTATCGACAAGCTCTTCCTGATGGGCCACTCCGCCGGCGCGCAGATCGCGCTCATGCTGGCCGTCAACACGCCCTATCTCGCGGCAGCCGGCGTCGACCGCATCAAGCTCCGGGCCGTGATCGGTCTATCCGGCCCCTACGATTTCCTGCCGCTCACCTCGCGAAAGCTGCAGGACATTTTCGGCGGACCATCGCGACCCGAGACGCAGCCGATTACTTTTGCCAAGGCCCCGCTGCCGCCGGCGCTGTTCATCCACGGCACCGGCGATACCATCGTGAAGCCCGGCAACAGCGAACGCCTGGCCGCCGCGTGGCGGGCAGCCGGCGCGCCGGTCGAACTCAAGCTCTACCCCGATGTCGATCATGTCGATGTCGTAGGGTCGTTTGCCGATCTCCTGCGCACCCGCGCCCCGACCCTGGCCGACGTCACCGCCTACATCGACAGCCACTGATCCTAGCAGGCGATCCGCGCTGCGGAAGGCAATTCCGGGGCTGGCCGCTGCCGTCGCGTTTCGTTAATGCTTGGGGCAACAAACCCAAGCGGGGGAACCGGCAGATGATCAAGACGCGCTTCACCGAGATGTTCGGCATCAAGCACCCGATCGTGCAGGGCGGCATGCAGTGGGTCGGCCGCGCCGAGCTTGCATCGGCTGTGTCGAATGCCGGCGCTCTCGGCATCCTGACCGGCCTCACGCAGCCGACACCCGAGGACCTGCGCAAGGAGATCAAGCGCTGTCGCGAGATGACGGACAAGCCGTTCGGCGTGAACCTCACCATCCTGCCGACCCTGGTGCCCCGGCCCTACGGCGAATACATCGACGCCATCATCGATTCGGGCATCAAGATCGTCGAGACGGCGGGCAACAATCCCAAGCCCTTCCTGCCCAAGCTCAAGGAAGCCGGTATCAAGGTCATCCATAAATGCACCTCGGTGCGTCATGGCATCTCGGCCGAGAAGGTCGGCGTCGATGCGATTTCCATGGACGGCTTCGAATGCGCCGGCCACCCCGGCGAGGACGATGTGCCGAACCTGGTGCTGCTGCCGGCGGCGGCCGATGTCATCAAGATCCCGATGCTGGCGTCCGGCGGCTTCGGCGACGCGCGCGGCTTGGTCGCGGCGCTGGCACTGGGCTGCGACGGCATCAACATGGGCACGCGCTTCATGGCGACCAAGGAAGCGCCGATCCACGACAACGTGAAGAAGGCGCTGGTCGAGAGCGACGAACGTTCCACCGCCCTGATCTTCAGGACCTTGCGTAACACCAGCCGCGTCTACGGAAACTCCGTCGCCAAGAAGGCGATCGAGATGGAGCATGAGGGCAAGACCATCCAGGAGATCGGCCCGATCGTGGCCGGCGCCAAGGGCCGCGTGGTCTACGAGACCGGCGACATGGAGCACGGCGTGTGGTCGGCCGGCACGGTGATGGGAATCATCAACGACGTTCCCTCCTGCAAGGAACTGGTCGAGCGAATCGTGTCCGAGGCCGAGGAGATGATCCGCGGCCGGCTGGCGAAGGCGATCGCAGCTTAAGCGGCGGGTGCCCGCCGGCGTTTCAACCAGCGCCAAAGAAGACCGCCGAAAGGCGGCAGGAGACAGAGGCCGGCGACGAGGATCGTCATTGCAGCCACCAGGCAGTTCCAGCCGGTCCGCGCGCCGACCACGCACTCCCAATCGGCGGCCATGAAGCCGAGCGCCGCCAGCATCACGGGACTGGCGAACACGGCGACCGGCCAGAGCTTCCAGGCGACAGCCTCGACCCCGGGCCACCACTGACAGACAAAGCTACTGACGAGGGCACCGCCGAACAGGCCCACGGCGCCGATGAAAGCCATCTGCGGATTGATAAAGGCGCCTGCGATGGCGCCGGTCATGACGGCGCCGATCAGGTGACCCATGACGAAGGGATGAATGCGCAGCATGGCCTCATGTCGCGATCAGCCTGGCGACCGCTTCCGGATGGGTGTCCAGCATACCGTGATTGGCGCCGGCCAGTCCCTCCGTTCGCGCATTGGGCAATAGCGTCACCAGGGCCCGCGCGATCGAGCGCACGACTTCCTGGCTGGTTCCGCCATCGACGATGGTGACCGGCTGCTTCAAAGCGGCCAAGTCCGCCGCCGTGCTGGTGCAGACGAAGCAACTGCGGACGTCGATGGCGTTGCGCGCTGCCGCGGCGCTGAGGTAGCCGCGCACCGGATCGGGCATGCGGCCGAAGGCGCCGTCGCCAAACCAGTAATCGATCATCAACCGCACGACCTCGGGCTCACCCGCCGTTGCACGCCGCGCGTAGTCCTCGAAATGAGCAGCCGCCGGTTTTAGCGCGGTATCGTCGGCGGTGAGTTGCAGCGCCCGAAAATAGACCGGCTCGAACAGCACGATCCGTTCGACCGCGCCGGCCTGCACTTGCATTGCTGCCTGCAAAGCGATGTTGCCGCCGAAGGAATGACCAATCAGATGCACCGGCTCGCCCAGCGAGTCGACCAGACGCGCCACGGCGGCGCCCATGGCAACCATCCGCCCGGCCGGTTCGTCGACCTCCAGGCGATCGGAGCCGCCGTAGCCCGGCAGATCGGGACAGATCGTGCGAAAGCGCTCCTTGAGATGCGGCACGACGCGGCCCCACGAGCGGCCCTCGCCGGGCGAGCCATGGACCATGACCAGCGGCGGGCCGCTGCCGTCCTCGCGATAGGCGAGCTTGCGGCCATTGGGCAAATCGAGCGTGGGCAAGTCGAGCGTGGGCATCAGCGATTTCCATTCATGATGAGACCTGTCCACTTGCCGTGCACCGCCGGCCTCCGTCGATGACCAGTCCGCCGTTTTTCTTGCCCATTCTGCAGGGAATGGCTCCCAAGGTCTTTCCATGTATATACATGCAATGTATAGAGATGCGCAATGTCGAAGAAAACACGATCCCCCAAGACGCTGCGCACCGACGCCCGGGCGGCCCTGGAAGTCTGCGCCGGATGGAACGTCCGGCTGGCAGCGCGGCGCATCACCCAGTTCCTCGAGCAGCGCATGGAGGGCTCGGGGCTCTCCTTCGCCCAGTTCGGGCTGCTGGCGGAGATCGCCTCGGCGGCCGACGACACCATCACGGCGCTGGCGGAGCACATCGGACTCGACCAATCGACCCTGTCGCGCACCTTGCGCACGCTCGAAGGCGAGGGCCTGGTCGAGATCGCCATCGTCGAAAGCGACCAGCGCAAGCGCATGGTCTGGCTTACGGAGACGGGCGCACGCCGCCTCGAAGCCTCCCTCGTCTCTTGGCGGCAGGCCCATGCCGAGCTGGGTAAGGTTCTGTCGACCGATCTCGTGCAACGGCTGGCCCTGGAGGCCCAAAAGATATGACGACGAACCCCGCCCTACTCGACAGCCGCACCGCCTGGATCACCGCGACGGCGGCGCTGGTCATCCTGACCCTCTGCTACGGCGCACCGCTGGTCTCGGTGGTCGCCATGAAGCCGATCGCGGCCGAACTCGGGACCTCGCGCTCCGGCCCGGCCGGTGCCGGCTCCGTCGTCTATATCGGCGCGGCTGTCGGCGGCATCGTCGCGGGCTGGCTGGCCGGCAAGCTGGGCGTGCGCCGGGTGGTGATGTTCGGCGGCACGATGGTGGCCGCGGGCCTCGTGCTGTCGGCGTCGGGCGGCATGCTGGAGCTTTACGCCGGCCACGGTGTGCTGATGGGCCTGTTCGGCACGGCGTGCATGTTCTCGCCGCTCATCACCTACGTCAGCCGCTGGTTCGAACGCCGCCGAGGTGCTGCGGTGGCGTTGATCTCGTCGGGGCAGGCCGTCGCCGGCGCGGTCTGGCCGCCTTTGTTGCAGCTCGGCGTCGATACGCTCGGCTGGCGCTGGACCATGGTCGCGTTCGCCATCCTGGTCGTCGTCGCGGTGGCAGCACTCACCATCATATTCCTCCATCCGCCGCCCGAGGA
>Ga0163144_10005178_pt1 | contig 29076 bp, 24 predicted proteins | sample OliLak19BULKMAT1_FD_123175 | JGI IMG/M metagenome (GOLD analysis project Ga0163144, IMG submission 123175) | Freshwater microbial mat bacterial communities from Lake Vanda, McMurdo Dry Valleys, Antarctica - Oligotrophic Lake LV.19.BULKMAT1 | ecosystem: Environmental > Aquatic > Freshwater >...
TTAACCCTTCGGGTTAGTTATAATTTTTGAAAATGAAAAACACTATTTATTATCCCTCCGGGGGATAGTAACTTTCTAAAGCCTTTTCTTTTCGGCAAAGACTTTTGAAAGTTACTATATATTGTGATACACGTGGCACAGAGTGTCCGCCTGAAGCAGTCTGCGAAACTGGATGTTGTAAGTTTATGTGCATGAGTCAAACTTACTGTGGTCTAGGAGGTCACCCATCTTCACAAGGTGAACATTGTGATACTGATAATTGCTGTACTGAAGATGTTGATGATGACGGTGGTGGCGATCCCGGAGATGACGGAAAACCTGGTTGTGAGTCTAATAAGTGCACCGATCAATCGGAGTGCGGCTATTGCATGGGACCATACGCAGGTTTTCATGCTTCATGCGTAAATGGTTGTTGTGGGCGATTGTCCCGATTATGTTGAGCACTCTCCTGGACCAAGTGAGGCTCCAAGTATCTTTCCAAGTCCGTTTAATCGGAGCTAAATATTCTTTTAGAAATCATTGATATGGTTATACCAACAAGTAATTTCCGAATACTTTTCTGTTGAGAACCTTCGGTTTACTTAAAACCTTTAGTTGAGATAGCTATTTATCATCACTCGGTGGGATCGTAAGTCAAAGAAAATCTATCTTTGGACTTACGATCTCTCTGAGTGATAACTATATAGATTAAGTATAGGTAAATTTCTTAGATTCCCTGCATAAAATTTGGGCACTATTTAACAGTATTTCTCAATTTTAGTTGGCCTAAATTTTGCCTTACTAATACCAAGAATCTTCTGTAGTGAGGAGATCCTAATTTTACTTATCATTTTTCAAAGAAGTGTCATGAAAAATTTATGTCTTGTTTTCTTTTGATCGCTTATTGTTTTTTCTACTGCGAATATTGCAAAAGCTGAAGATTGTCAAAAACTAACTAAAGTATGCAAAGATCATCATCAAATTTCATCTGATATATGTGCAAATCCAGAAGTATCTGCCAGAAAATGTCATAGTGCCTCATTCATAGCAACATCATCCTGTCAACGTGCGGAATCATGTCACGCACAAGAGTATTTAGAAATTACTGAACTTATAAATTTTCTAAATTGGATCTCAGGCGATTAGCAAATTTAATGGATCGCTAAAACAGTCCATATAACAGAAGTTTCATCTGTGAATGCTTCGCTGGCTATTACCTTTTAAGAGTATTTAGCTAGTGTTACTTTGAATGCTATAAATTAAACTAGTTTGGCAGCTAAATTTTTAAGTACTTTGGTATAAAAAGTAGCATCATCTTCTACTTTTCAAAGCGTTAAAAACTCAAGTAATGACAGGATTCTAAGCTCTGAATTAGCCTCTTCTTTTCTAATTGCTACAATCATTGCTGAGCTTTTCGGATATTTTTTTAATATAGCTTTTAGTGATTTTGAGGCGGCCGCAAGTTGAGTTAGATCATCCGCATCTTCGATTACATTGATGAAATCTACAGGCTCGCCATCCTCACAAACTACAAAATCAATTTCTGACTTCACTCTAGTATAATATATCTTATTATTATTTAGATATTTTAGCTTTTCAAAAATTGCACTTCTAGCAACTGATAAATTAGATACCTGATCTGACATTATATTTACAAACCCAGTATCACAGATAAAAAGCTTCTCTGGATTATAGATTCTCTGTTTAGCTGATTCTGAAAAAAAGGAAAGTTCACTTACTAGGTGGCAATCTTTAAGGTTTTTAATAAAATTTCGCGCTGTTACATTTAATATTTTTAGAGTTTTCTCTATCTCATATGTAGATATTGACTCAGAAGTGTGTGACATCACGAAATCAATCAATCTATTGATATCATTATAGCTTCTGATGCCAAAAGCCAATGCCAAATCCCGTTCAATTGTTCGTTGATAGTAACCTAATAGGATCTCCTCTTTTATATCTAGATTCGATTCAAGAACAACTTTAGGAAATCCGCCAAATTTTAAATATTCAGTCAATTCATTTTCGGTGGCGTGGAAGGACTTAACCTCTTTCCAATCCAAAAACTCCATAAAGGAGAGTGGTCCAATTTTGTGCTCTGAAAATTTATCCTGATTCTTTTCAAAAAATCTTGAAGAATCCAACATCGACGAGGTAGTCAATATTAGTTTATAACTCGTGGATCTTTGCAAGATTGTTTTAGTGAATTTCTGCCAATCTGGAAACGACTGAATCTCATCAAGGGTAATATAGATCTCCCCTTTTGGATTTAATTTTGCTTCGTATGATTTAATAATCTCAAATATAACTTTTGTAGTTAGAGGCTTCTCTAACCTAGGATCTTCAAGGTTTATATGAAGAAAATTGACATTTGGCACTCCGGAATCAATTAAAGTCTTAAAAACTTGTCTTACTATAATTGATTTACCGCTATACCTTGGACCGCTTAAAACTACACACTTATTTAGTTTTAATAATTCTAAAATCTCATTTATATGCTGAGATCTAGGATTGCCAATGAAAAGATCCTTATTCCAAAAATTTGAAGCTTCTAAAATTTCATTTATCTTTTTCATATATCTATTTTATATATAGATATATTTCATTAGTAAAAATAGATCAATGCTAATTAGAATCTAGGAACATATAACATCTAGCTATAGTTTAGATGTTTTCATAGGTGGCAACATTGTCTGATAACAAGCCTCGTCTTATAACAAATTTATGCTGCGGCATTTTTAACTAAAGTCACATTTTCAATTTTGTTAGGCTGTGGCTTCTGTCCAATTTGCATGTTCATTGAGCATTTTCCATCAAAAGTAACACCTTCTTCAATGTTCAAACTTGGGGCTGAAATATTCCCGATAATTCTGGCTGGTTTTCTTAGAATCAATTTCTTAGAAGCAAAGATATCTCCTTGGACGGTGCCTTTAACCAAGATCTCGGAACCGTGAACGGTGCCTTTAACAATGGCGGCTTCCCCGATTGTAAGTTTATCTTGGGCAACAATTTCACCCTCTACTTGGCCGTCAAGTTCAACTGGCCCAGTAAAGCTGAGCTGTCCCATTATCTTGGTACCGCTTCCTAGAAACGCACCAAGTGCATTTGATGGAGAGCTTGATCCTAAACCTAGGCCACTAGATGAAGCTGGGGTTACTATATTTGGAGTAATTGGAGAGTTTCTTTCGTCTGATTTTCCGAATGCCATGGTTTTCCTTTTTATGTCTTATTGCCTTTCGTAGTCCCGTCTTAAATTAAAGTCAAATAATTCATAATTTAACAGTTTAACATATTTACTGGAACAGCTTGTTCTTCGTTGCACCGACCAAAGATCGGCTGAAGAAGATAAAAAATTATTAACTTAACAACTCGACTAATCTTTGCAGCTCCGCTTCGGAGAAATAATCAAGTTCAATTTTACCCCTACCTGATTTTTGATGCCGAATCATAACTTTTGTTCCAAGTCTTCTACGCATCTTCTCGACAATTTCTGGAAACGAAGTCATGGACCGTTTAGCTCCAGTGATTCCTAGATCACTTCCCTTAAGTGCAGCTCTTTTACTGCCATCCAAAGGTGCACTTTGAGAAATAATTGATTCTAGAGATCTTACGGATAGTCCCTCTTCTACTGCTTTTTTAGCTAAACTTAGTTGAGCTCTTGAATCTTTAACACCAGCAAGAGCTTTGCCATGGCCCATTGAAATCTGACCTTCTTTGATAAAACCCTGAACATCTGCTGGAAGTTTTAGTATCCGTAATAGATTCGCAACTGTTGCCCTATCCTTTCCAATTCTGTCGGCAACATCTTGTTGACTCAAAGAATATTGATCCATAAGACGTTGATATCCTTGAGCTTCGTCAATTGAATCTAGTTGCGAACGTTGTACGTTTTCAACTAGGGCTATTTCTAAGGACTCCCAATCACTTAATTCTTTTATTAAAACAGGTATTTGAACTATTCCAGCTAACTGAGAAGCTCGCCATCGACGTTCCCCTGCAACAATTTCATATGACCCCTCTTCTCCTCGTGCTGGACGAACGAGCACGGGTTGTAAAACTCCTAGATTCTTTATTGAGTCGGAGAGTTCCTTTAATTCTGAATCAATAAAAGTTTTTCTTGGCTGTGTTGGATTTGGAATTATTTTACTAAGATTTATAAATGTAACTCCGCTGGAATCTGATTTTGAATTTTCATTTTGATTAGAAAATTCGTTAGTTTTTAATGCGGCATTTCCAATACTCTCAGCTCTTATTGGAGTTAGAGGAACAACTGGAGACGAAATAAGAGAGCTAAGTCCCCTTCCTAGTGCCATTCTACCTGCTTTGTTTTGTGTCATATATTTTCTTTATTAATATCAATCGTTTAAAAATGTTCCACGTGGAACATTTCCTTCTCATTCATTTACTGCAAATCTTTTTGTGACTCCGTATACTCTTTCATCAAGCTCTGTGGAAACCTTTCGATATGCTTCTGCTCCGCTTGAGCTTGGATCATATAAGCAAATTGGTTTTCCATGACTTGGTGCCTCAGATAACCTAATGCTTCTTGGAACAACTGAATTAAACATAGTGGGCCCAAAAAACTTTCTAGCTTCAGCTTCAACTTGTGTTGAAAGTCTAGTGCGACCGTCATACATAGTCAAAAATACACCCATTATGCTTAAGTTAGGATTAAATGTCTGTCGAACAAAATTGGTTGTTTCAATTAACGCTGAAACCCCTTCGAGTGCATAGTATTCAGCCTGAAGTGGAATTAAAACCGAATCTGCAGCTCCTAAGGCATTTAAAGTAAGAAGGCCAAGAGATGGTGGACAATCAATTATGACATAGTCAAAACTTGATTTTAAAAGTTTGAGTTGGCTTTTAAGAATGAGTTCTCGTCCAGGAGTCTTTCCTAGCTCAACTTCGACACCAATCAGATCCTTTGTAGAAGCAGCGATTTTTAGATTGGATAATTGAGGATGTGGAGTTAATTGAACTATAGAAGAAAGGGTAATTCTGCCAAAGAAAACATCATAAAGATCTTCTCCTTCCGACGGTTTCTCTACACCTAATCCACTTGTAGTATTTCCTTGAGGATCGAAATCTATAAGAAGAACACGCCTTCCCATAACTGCTAACTCAGCAGATATATTGACAGAACTGGTTGTCTTACCAACGCCACCTTTTTGGTTTGATACAGCAATAACCTGGGTCATAGGTACTCCATTAATGAATTCGCTTAAAAATGTTCCACGTGGAACATTTTTCAAGAGTAGGGAATTGAGGACACCCACTAATTAAATGAGTAGCATGATAGTTTTTCTTAGTGCAAGTTATTTAAAGTAAGTCATAAATAAAAATGTTCCACGTGGAACATTTTTAAACGAAGTAGCGCTCATAATGAGTAATATTAATATGTTAAGGAAATTCAAGATCATTTTATAGGCTGAGCTGTTGTTTTTCTTTCACTATTTCATTCACAAGCTCTCAGAGCACTTGTGATCCAGCACCTGTGATTGAGGTAAAGATCATAAAGTAGGAGTAAAAGCTGCTTTCTAGAAAACTGATTATGGGTAGCATTACTTAAGATGGAAGAGGAGTTCTTTCTATTGAATATACTAATCTTTTCAAATACAGAGGTAAATTCTGGATGGGTGAGGAAGCACTATCAGAATCTATGTAATCAAAAACACAAAATAGACCCAAAGTGATTTTCCGCTTTGCTACCATCTCTATATAAGAAATTTTCGTATTTACAATAATGGGCCTGTTGCAAAACTCTCTCCTACTGCGATAAGCGATCTTTGCCCTGCGACTTCGTCAGTCATCGAGAGAGAAAATTCTCAACATATCCCAGTGGATATGCTTGCGGTTTTCTCTCTCGATTTCCTCGTCTCGGCTCAAATCTCTCTTTTCTCGTAAAGGAGGTAGTTTCGCAACAGGCCTATAATTCCAAAGTCCTTCGAGTGATTAAGGGCGTCTAATTTAAATACAATCGTCGTTTTATTATTCAGTGTTATATATGTAACTACTTATATAAACTCAATATATTCTTGGCATTTACGTTGCATTTGATCAAGAAAGAAACAGAAAACTTAAGGAGAGAGTAAAGGTTATGAAGTTAATTAAGATCCTCGTTATAGCTCAGGTTTTTTCAATACTAAGTCAGATTCAAGCACAAGAATTAAAATTTCAACCAATAGGGAAACCTGAAAAAATAAAAATAGATTCAAAATTTAAAAAATTACATACACCAAAAAATAAATGTTCTGTGGAAATCGAAGAAGTCTTAAAAAAATTAGCATACACACAAGAACTGCTATCAAATAGTGAAGCAAATTTTAATCAATGCATTGCTGAGCAGGGAAATTACCAAGCACAATTAAATTCATGTCAGTCAGATGTTGCTTCCTTAACTGAAGCTTATGTTTCGATAAAAGATGAACTTACAAATTTAAATGGTGACTACGGTGTAATTATTGCTGCAAATGAAACATTGCAAGGTGAAGTTACTGCCTTAACTGAAGAAAATAGTAATTTATCAGGGCAAATTGTTGATTTAACACTTGTAGTCAACAATTTAAGTACTGAAGTTCAATCATTAAGTGTAGAAAATGCGGCCCTGAGTGTATCTTATAATGAATTAAATACCTCACATGATCTTTTGAAAACACAATATGAAAGTGCCATCAACAATCTTAATATTACTCAAACAGAGCGGGATTCTTTAGCCAATAATTACCAACAACTTCTTGATGACGAAGCTGCAAATGAAGTTAAATTAAACGAGTATAAAAAGGTATTTAATCCTGAAACACCATATTTTATTACCGGAAATATGGAATGTATCAATGCAGCTAGATCCCTTCTAAAGAAATTTATTATGAAAAGAAAAGCTGGTGAAACCAAAATTAAAATTACAAGAAAAGCTAGAAAAACATTGGCAAAATGCCAAGCGAACGAAATCGCAAATGGCTCTGTACTGAATACCCTTAAAAACCAAGGAATAAACATTCAATAACTAACAGTAGTTTATATTAAAAATCGAGTTAGCATTCGCTAGCTCGATTTTTTATTGATTTGAACCAAGGAGGCTCTTTTGTGGTATAATTAGTTTTACCAACTTCCGATAGGTTATTTATGGTTAAACAAACAATTGTACTACTGATTGCTTCATTTTTTCTTGGCTTTACAAGTGAATCAGTTGCACAAACTCCATGTCGCGGAGTTAAGTTCAGCACCTATAACGATGCTGATTTTGTCAAATTAACTGACATGAATGTAAATTTGATCAGATACGATCTGATTTGGGATGATAGTACAGCTGCCGATAATTCAAATTCAACGACATTTAATGCTTGGTTGGATGACGAGCTTGATGATTTTGATGTAGTACTTGCAAAACTCAAAGCAATAAATATTCCAGCTATTATAGTTCTTCATACGCCACCTGGTGGATTTGCCACGCGAGTAGGCAAAGTTACTCATAAAATATTCACGGAAAGTTGGGCTCAAGCCGAAATCGTTGCTGCTTGGCAAAAAATTGCAACTCGTTACTTAGGTGAAACTGGAATACATGCTTTTGAAATTCTTAATGAGCCGGCTCAATTTGATGATGCAGTTACAGCTGGACTAAAAGACTGGAATGGACTTGCAGTGGATATCGTTGCAGCTATCAGAGCCATTGATACAGTTCATCCAGTTATTACAAGTTCTCGTTTCGGAGATCCAACAAAATATAATAAAATGGATGTAATTCCATACGATAATGTTCTTTATACTTTTCACTTTTATTACCCTTTTCAATATACACATCAGGGTATTTTTACAAAAAAATGGAAGAAAAGATTTTATCCAAATCCGACATTAAATAAGAAAAAGCTTCAAAAAGTAATGAAAAATGCATTCAAATTCCGAGAGCAAAATAATGTAGAATTAATTGTTACTGAATTTGCTACCGCTCGTTGGGCTCCAGGCGGTGACAAGTATCTAAAAGACGTAATTGATATCTTTGAAAAGAAAGAGATTTGTTGGACGTACGAATCTTTTGGAACTGTAGATGTTTGGAGTTTTGAGTATACAAAAAATAAAAATGATAAGACAAAAAGTACTACGATGACTGCAAGAGAGGCTCTTTTAAGAGAGTATTTCACAAAGAATTAAAGGGTCTGTTGCAAAACTATCTCCGTAACGAGAAAAATGAGATTTGAGCCGAGACAAGTAAGTCGAGAGGGAAAACCGGAAGCATATCCTCTGGATATTCTGAGGCTTTTCTCTCGAAGACTGACGATGTTGCAGGCCAAAAATCGCTTTTCGCAGTAGAAGAGAGTTTTGCAACAGACCCTTAAAGGTAATTCTAATCAACCGCTGCATAACAAGCTGAAAGGGGAGTCTCTAATGTTTGATTTTTGATGCCTTCAAGCAAAGCCCACATTTGATCGCCGTAACAAAAATGCCACCACTCATGTGTTAATCTTGCAAATCCAGCAAACTTCATTACATTCAACAATAATTCGCGATTTGAATGACATACTTTTCCATGATCATCCTTCGCATTAGAATAAAAATGTGGAAGAATTCTATCGGATGGCTCATCAAAATCAGAGCCCATCATAAGTTGCTTTCCATCAACTCCAAGAATACTTAGATCTACTACGGCTCCAGTAGAATGTGGTGGGGGAGATATTGGATCTCGATTTGGCATAGCCCAAACAGATAGGACTTTTTTCATGATTCGATCACTATCTAATTCAGATATTGAATCAGGATTTAAACCAGCTTCACTAGCATATTTTCTAAAAGTATAATCGACCATATACTCTTGCACTGAGATCGGTCTAAAACCATCAAAAATATGAAGCTTAAAACCAGGACGCTCTGAATCTAATTTTTGCTGGGCTTTTAATAAACGATCAACAACTCCAGATCTAAGAAAGAATGGACTTGTTGTTCCATATGGAGAACCGGACATCTGATATGGATGTGGCTCTTCAAAAGAGAATATATCTCTGGGAATCTCTTTGAGAAGTTCGTTGTTCTCAAGAATTTTTATCTTTGAACGCTCAGCTAGAATTTCAGATAAATTGAAAAATCTTTCAATAATCCTTAAAGACTCCTCTCCGCTCAGGCTTTCTTTACCAGCAAATTTATGGATTTTCCTAATGAGGGAATTTAGTCGCATTAGGAAGGCTCTTTTACAGGAGTTCTAAATTCAAAGCTAGAAAAACTCTTCATTGCAAAGGAATATACTCAGGGATTATAGTAAATTTCAAAAGTCATTGCCGAAAAGTAAAGGCTTTTGAAATTTACGATCCCCCGGAGGGATGATAAATAGTTGTCCCAACTAAATATTTTAAGTAAACCGAAGGTTTTCATCATAAAAGTATTCGGAAATTATTTATTGGGATAACTAAATAGTTAAAAATTATGAAACTCAGATTCTTTAAACTTGTAACAACTATTGGATCAACTCTAGTTTTATCATCTTCAATTTTAGCTGAGGACTCCTTATTCGTTCAAGTACGATCCACTAAAATTCGCAGTCAACCAGAGCACTGGGCAGCCGCAGTAAGCGATGCAAGATATGGTGATAAATTAAAGCCTATAACCGATGACGAAGATTCTGCATGGCTAGAAGTTGGCACTCTCTCGGGCAAAAAAGGGTTTATAAATCGTTCTGCAGTTTCCAAAAGAGAGATTGTTCTTAATACATCCAAACTTGCTTCCGTAAATGCCGATCTTTCTGAAGTCGTAGTAGCCGGAAAAGGCTTTGGTAAAGAAGTTGAGCAGGACTATGCAATGTCCAGTAGTAATGTTGATTATAGAGCAGTCAATAAAATGGAAACACTGAGAGTTTCAGATCCAGAGCTTTTGAATTTCATGAAAGAGGGGCAATTAAGGATAGCAGGAAAATAATGATCATGATTTCTTTAAAAAAAACTGCATTAATAGGATTTGCTCTAGCTGCTCTGAGTTGTTCGAATCCGGCATTTAAAGAAGCTGGAACAAACATCCTGAGTTCCACAGGCTTGGTCAGTGCTTCCCAGGCTACTACTTTTTTTGATGTTGGTGCCCACGCAAGCAAGGCTGTCGAAAGTTTATCAGAAGAACAGGAATACTACTTAGGGCGCGGTGTGTCCGCCATGATTCTATCGCGCTATCAACCAAGTCGCAGCTTAAAACTTCAACAATATTTAAATAAAGTTGGAAAATCAGTTGCTGTTTATTCGGACAGATCTGAAACATTTGGGGGTTATCATTTCTTAGTTTTAGATACACCTGAAATTAATGCAGTATCTGCACCAGGTGGTTTTGTTTTTATTACAACTGGATTTTTAAAACTTATCCCGAATGAAGATGCCTTAGCTGGAGTACTCGCTCACGAAGTTGCACACATTGTAAAAGGTCATGGATTAAAAGCGATTTCAAGAAGTAATCTTAATAGTGCCCTGCTTTTAATTGGCAAAGAAGCAGCCTCAGGCTCAGCAGATGCGACAATTCAACTGCTAACAGCTACTTTTGAACGCAGCATATCTGATGTTTTTGAAACGCTAATGAATAATGGCTACAGTCGAAGTCAAGAATACGAGGCTGATGAGTACGCCGCAGATTTATTGTCAAAAGCTGGCTATAGCCCTGCGTCAATGCTGCAAACTCTTGATATTCTTGATAAAAATACCCAAGATAATTCACAAGGTTGGTATAAAACTCATCCTGATCCAGCGAAAAGAATCTCAGAACTTAAAGATCAAAGCACGATAAAAAGTGATAAGGCGATAAATTTAGGTCAGGCTAAAAGGGAGAAGCGATTCAGAGCCTTTCGCCAGTTAATTGGATAAAGATCTCCAGTGAAAATCAGTAAAAAAAATATTGCTGCTACCTTAATTTTGGTAGTTACAATTTCCATTGGAATATTTTCCAGTGAGTTTAATTTTCTTGAGAGATTCGAAAATGCAAGTTGGGATATGCGCATGCGTATCATTGCAAAATCTAATCCGATTAATCCAAAAATTAAAATTATCGCTATTGATCAATCATCCTTGAATACTCGTGCAAAAGATGGACAGTTTTGGCCATGGCCAAGATCATTATATGTCCCAATTATTAAATTTCTTGAAAAAAGTGAAGCAAGGGCAATTGCTATTGATCTAATATTTTCAGAACATCAGGGAAGTCAGGTTGAAGAAGAGAAAGCACTTGCTCAAGCTATGTCAGGAAAAATTCCAGTCATCTCGGCAATCGTCCTAGGAAAAAATGAAAGCATTTCTAAAGAAGAATTAGAAAAATTAAAATTAAAACAGAAAGAAGTCTTTCAATATCATATTTTTAAAGGTGATAAAGAAGAGCAGTACACAAATATAACATTACCTGTTTCAGAGATATTTGATGTTAGTAGAGGTGTCGGAAGCGTTACCGCATCTCCAGATTCAGATGGAATTTTCAGACATACCTTGCCCCTAGAGATGATAGAAGAGGTTCCAGTTTTAACTCTGCCATTTGCACTAGCATCTTCTGTTATAAAGCTACCTCTAGAATCAATCTTACCTAAAATTGATCAGCAAGGCAGGCTGGCAGTTGGGTTTTCAGGAAATGCTGGCACGTATCCAACATATTCATTTGAAGCAGTACTTCAAAGTTTTTTAAATATCGAAGCTGGGGAAGATCCCTTAATTCCTCTTTCTACATTCAAAGATTCTTTTGTTTTTCTTGGAGGAACAGCTCCAGGCATTTTAGATCAAAGACCAACGGCTCTTTCTAAAGTTTATCCAGGGGTGGAATTCAATGCTACCGTTTTAGGAAATATTTTAGATCAAACTTTTATAAAAAAATCTTCCTTTGAAAAATCAATATTTACAATCGTTATAACTGCTACTTTAGTTATAACAATTGCTCTTTTTATTCAAAGTGAAATCATTCAATTTGTTGGGATTTTGTTGGTTTTTGTGCTTCTGCTTGCATACAGTTTTATTAGTGGAAAATCAGGAGAATGGACACCTTTAGTAACACCACTGTTCTCAACATCTTTAGCATTAGTCGGTTCTCTATTCGCTAGATATCAATTAGAAGGTCGTCATAGTCGATTTTTAAAATCTGCATTTCGTCAGTATGTAAGTCCAGCAGTCATTGAACAAATTGTAGCAGATCCTTTTCAGCTATCTCTAGGTGGAGCGAAAAAAGAACTGACAGTTTTCTTTAGTGACATTGCAGGATTTACTACAATATCAGAAAAATTAGATCCAACTCAGTTAGTCGATTTTTTAAATGAATATCTATCTGAAATGAGTTCGATCATTATGCAACATAACGGGACAATAGATAAATACATTGGGGATGCAGTTGTTGCTTTTTGGAATGCACCATTACCATTGAAAAATCATGCGGAAATGGCCGTAAAAGCAGCAATTGCATGTGATAATCGTTTAAATGAAATTCGGGCTGCAATTAAAGATAAGTGGCAAATAGATTGTCATGCTCGAATCGGTATTCATACTGGGATGGCAGTAGTTGGTAATATAGGATCACGCCAGAGGTTTAATTACACAGTAATTGGGGATAGTGTAAATTTTGCATCAAGACTTGAGGGTACTAATAAAGTTTTCGGTACAAATATTTTGATATCTGAAGTAACAAGAAAATTACTACCAAGTGAAATTTTCTGCAGATCTATAGGAAAAATTGTAGTTGTTGGCAAAACAGAAAGTATCGAGATTTTTGAGCCCTATGATGTAAATCGCGATCTAAATAGTATCAAACAATTTGAGGAAGGCTTAAATTTATATAGATCATTTAAGCTTTCTGAGGCTCTGGCGATATTTGCAAATATAACGGCAGATCCAGTGGCCCAGGCCTACACAGAGAAAATTAAAAAAGAATTATCTCAAAGCCAAGAAATTTGGACTGCTATCTGGATTTTAAAAGATAAATAGCAATAACTGCTTAGAATAGAGAATATTTCCTTAACAGCGTAATGCATCAATTCGAATTACTTGTTCTTCGTAGCACCGACCTAAGATCGGGCGAAGAAGAACAAGGACGTTTGACCTTATTCTTTTTGAAAGAAGTGAGTTTCTTCCTCACGACATTCACCTAAGATCCTCCTTTCTGTCGATTCGGAGATCATTCACGGAGAGAACCACGTAAATGAGTACCAAAATAATGGCAGCAAAAAGGTAGAAGAAACCAGCGATCTGGAACACGCTCAAGTACGGAGCGTTGAAGATCTTCCTCAGCTCAAAGTTCCAAACAAGCCAAAGAAAATAAAACAACACGCTCGAAGTGACTACAGTACCGAGAAGAACCGTAGTCACTTTCCGATAAGTCATCATCTCAACACTTTCTGATGGAGAAAAAACCTCTCAGCACTATGCTGATAAGACGTCCCCGTTCTGGCTCGGACAATACAATAGACAGATGACTTAAGACAAAATTTAGGTATTGGAATTCACTGCCTTTTTAAAGAGATCGACTCCCCGACTTACTACTTCTCTGCGCCAGTTTATATCTTTAGGATTAAAAATCTCCATTAGCCTGCATTTGGACCAATGATTTAAATCGCCATTACCATAATGATGATACATGTTTTCTATTCTAAAAGAGGAAAGTGCCGCAAAATTATTATATGTCCCAAATTCCTGAAGGATCCAATTGCAAGGAATAGGGGAGAGAACTCTGGGAATTGCATTAGCTAAATCCCCTATTGTTTTAAACCCGACACTTTCATCAGCCGCATCAGAAGAAAGTGGATGTCCTAAATTACTTTCTAGCTTTGTAAATTCAGGATCAGATTTTGCCAATTGAGTAAAAAGAGTGTCATGCCCATATGGTCCCAAACCACTATGTACCTCGATACCGAAAACTGGTGTCGCCTGACTCAAATTGTCTTTAAGCCAATTTTCAAAGATTTTTAAGTTTTCAGTTTTTGCTTTCCCTGTAAAGAATAAGCCTTTTTGATACTCTGATTGTCCCCCAGCTATTGCTTGCTTTACATTGGCAAAGCCGAACTTTAATACTGCCAAAATCGCTTGTGGGTAAAATAGAAGCTTATCAAAGTGCGCTGGTTCTCGTTTTGGATTTAAAAATCCATCTAGGAGGCGGTATCCTTCCGGAGCACCTTGATATGAATTTTCAGTAAATTGAAAATTTCGATTTAGATCAACATTATCTTCAGTCACTCTTCTAAGATGACTCATCCCCCAAGGATTTAAACAGTGCAGCAAAGCCAAGGCGAAATCTTTTGGCGGCTGCGCTAAATCTTTCAAAATCGCCAATTGAATCGCCGCTCCTAAAAAACCTTCAATTCCGTGTGTTCCAGCGACATGCAAAATTACTTTTCTTGAAGATGGATCGCCGATAATTGCAAAATCTATCGCAAGGTCTTTTCCTTCGGGACTCTTTGCTGATATCGGAAAACTTGAGATCTGGGCTTTTAATCTAGTAACTTCTTGAAACCATCTCTTCTTAGATTGTTCATAAGAAATTGAGAAGTAAGATTCGAGATTTTGATTCATTGAATTAGATATTGCATTAATATCTTTTAATCTCAATCTATTATCCCGGAGCTATAACAAAATTGATTGAGATTTAGACCATTGATAGTCTTACTCACTCAAGAATTTTCAACTTAAAAATTATAGACCTTTTAAACTCGGGTCCAGGTCTGAGAATTAGATTTATGTCTGTAAAATATAAGTAATCCTGCCAGATGCAGAGCATGGAACTCTTTTCATCTTAAGTTTTAATTTAATAGATAAAAATCTTCGAAGCAGAAAAGAGCTTTACCTTCTTGTGTTTTTAAACATCAATAACTAATCGAAAGAAATATCTAAATAAATAAGGAGCACTCCTCTTCCGCGTTTCTTCACATTTCAAACAGCAAATTCCCGCGACACCTAGGGGTTAACCCAAGTATCTATTGCTGCCAAAAACGATCAGATTGCGGAAGAGGAGCGAGTCCTGTCGATGAGTTACTACGGCGGATGATCGTCGTGTTGGCTCATCGCCTACGACCTTGTGTTCTCGATCGATCCCGAAGGCGACGGGATTCCGAACGAAGACGTGGCGCAGCTGGAAGTGCACGAACGAGCCGAAGAGTGGCCACCGTAGTGGCTGTACCGATTGGAAGTCATGCGAGATCTCCGAAGTTCAGAGGACCTACCACCTGACGGTCAGAACAGGTGACTGGAGGACATTGAATCTGGAAAAAGTCAGAACGGAAAGGATATTGCGGAGAGCGTATTCTTGAAAGTAATAGAATGACTTGTAAGGTCACTTTTCCTTCCAACAGAACTCACTCATCCAAAATACCGTTCCAAACTGTCGCCAGCAGACCGTTTTTCAAAAACGATTAGTTGTAATATCGTATCTCAAAAACGATCTACTGGGATTAACTTCTTTCGATAAAACCTCATAAAAATCCTTATGCTCTTTTTCTGCTTCTCGTAAGAAATCCAATGAAAATTATTGAAATATAGTAAGTCCAATATTGGGATAACAATAGGAATAATTGAATCTCTACAAGAGAAGCAAAAGCATGTTTTTTACACAGAATATTATTAGAAAAGAACTAATCTAGTCTAATTGACCAGAAGGTTTTTTCTAAGTGAAAGAACTTACCGAACGAAGAACCAGACAAAAAGAAGGACTCCGTAGTTCTGTCCTTATAAGTTAGCTTTTTAACTAAAGCAACATTGAAATAATTTCTTATGTAATTTAAGGATATTTGAGGGTATCAAGCGGCTTTTTTTGTTGTTAAACTTCCAACTTTACTGGGTTTTAGCTATAACCCATCTCTGAACTTTGTTTTTTATTTTTTTAAAGGCTCGATCTGGCTATGTTAACTATTTACATCTGTGGTGGCTTATCGATTGTTACCGCATTCATTTACTCAAGAATAGTTTTGGCTGTCCCAGTTGAAGGAAACAATGCTGCCGAGACTTCTAAGTTTAAAGAGATCTCTGGCGCAATCAGTGAAGGAGCGATGGCTTTTCTTTCGCGCCAGTATTTTTACGTCTCAATCTTCGTTTTAGTTTTTGCACTAGTTATTTTCTTGGCACTCGGTCATGAAGGTGCGGAAGTGAATGAAGGTGCTTTTAGTGCAATTGCATTTTTAGCCGGCGCAGCAACTTCTTGCTTGTGCGCTTTTATGGGTATGAAGATCGCAACTAAGGGCAATGTCCGCACAACTGTAATGGCTCGCAAAAGTTTAAATGATGCCTTCAAAATTGCATTTAGCTCTGGTGCCGTGATGGGCTTCGGCTTAGCTGGTGCAGCCGTTTTAGCGATGGCCACAATTTATCTTATTTTTAAAGAGTACATTACCGATGTTCCAGTGTTAATGGATGTGCTTGCTGGTTTTGGATTGGGCGGCTCAACAGTGGCACTATTCGGCCGTGTGGGTGGTGGAATCTACACTAAAGCTGCTGACGTTGGTGCGGATTTAGTTGGTAAAGTTGAGAAAAATATTCCGGAAGATGATCCAAGAAACCCAGCCGTTATTGCAGATAATGTTGGCGATAATGTTGGCGATGTTGCTGGAATGGGTGCAGATCTTTTCGGATCATGCGCCGAGGGAACTTGCGCTGCTCTTTTAATTGGAGCTTCCTCAGTTCAACTTGTTCAAAATGAAGGTGCGCTTCTTTATCCGATTTTAGTTACTGCTGTGGGAATTCCTGTTTGTATTTTTACGGCTCTTTTTGCCAGAGTTGGAGCTTCCGGAGTTGAAGCTGCTCTTAAAAAGCAATTGTTGCTTTCTACAATATTAATGACTGTGGCGATCTATTTTACTACACGGCATTTCATGCTGCCTGAGTTTACTCTAGGCGATAAGCTTGTAACTCAAAATGGCGTATTAGCATCAGTATTGTGCGGGCTTTGGAGTGGGCTTTTAATTGGATATATCACTGAGTACTACACCTCTCATGCTTACAAACCTGTGAGAGAAGTTGCAGATGCTTCACAAATGGGAGCCGCAACAAATATTATTTACGGACTTTCTTTAGGCTATAAATCTACAGTTGTTCCTGTTATTGCAATTGCTGCTACTGTTTATGTTTCGTTTTCATTGGCTGGAATGTACGGCATTGCTTTGGCTGCAATCGGTATGATCTCGACTATTGCGATTGGCTTAACAATTGATGCTTACGGTCCAGTTTCTGATAATGCTGGCGGTATCGCTGAGATGTCGCATTTAGGCCCCGAAGTTAGAGCTAGAACAGACATGCTTGATGCAGCCGGAAATACAACTGCTGCTATCGGCAAAGGCTTTGCAATTGGCTCTGCTGTGCTTACAGCCTTGGCTCTTTTTGCAGCATTTTTAACCCGTTCACATATTGAATCTCTAAACTTACTTTCCCCAGTAGTCATGGCTGGACTTTTAATTGGTGGAATTTTACCGTTTCTTTTTACTGCACAAACAATGAAGGCAGTTGGTAAGGCGGCTATCTCGATGATCGAAGAAGTAAGACGCCAATTTAAGGCTGACCCTGGCATTTTGGCTGGGACTTCACGTCCTGATTATGCTGGTTGCGTTTCAATTTCCACAAAAGGCGCATTAAAAGAAATGATTGCTCCTGCGGCATTGGTAATTTTAACGCCACTTGTTGTCGGTACTTTTTTTGGTGTTGAAGCATTAGCTGGAGTTTTAATGGGTTCTTTAGTGACCGGAGTTGTTATGGCAATTTCAGCCTCTAACTCAGGCGGTGGCTGGGATAATGCTAAAAAATATATTGAGTCAGGTAAACTTGGTGGCAAGGGATCCGATTCTCATAAAGCGGCCGTAGTAGGGGATACTGTGGGTGATCCGTTCAAGGATACTTCGGGACCCTCTCTAAATATTCTTATGAAACTTATGGCTATTTTGAGCGTTGTTTTTGCACCGTTCTTTGTAGCTCAGGGCGGAATATTCTTTAAGTTTTTTGGATTATAATTAATAGGGACTGAGTGCGGTTTTCTATAGAAAATTGATCTCTGTCCCTATTCTTCTATTCTTTTGGCCGTATCTCTACTAAGATCTTTTTTGGTTTGCTTGAATCGTAATTAGTAGATTTAAAAACCAACAAATTACTTTTTTCAAGAACTGTCTGATCCAAGGATTCAGAATTCTCACCTGTCATTAAGAAAAGCGGTGCGTCTTCGTGAACTAGATAATCACAATAACCAAAGAACTTTTTCATCGGACTAAAGGCACGGGATATTGTAAAAGACTCTTGATAAATCGGTACAAGCTCATCGCCTTGAAGATCTTCTACTGAAAGAGGATGTACCCTAACATTTTGCAGGCCAAGATTCTTAACGGCTTCTTTCAAAAATATTACGCTTTTTTCTTTTGGTTCAACCAAATGTATTTCTCGATCTGTCCAAACCATAGCTAGCACTAAGCCAGGAAAACCTGCTCCTGTGCCAATATCGATAAGAGCTTCAGTTACAGGCAAATGTTTTGCGGCTAAAAGAGAATCGAGCACATGATCACTGGCAATCTCTTCTGTGGACTTACTTCCTGTAAGATTAGTTTTTTGATTCCACTTATGAAGCAAAGAGACATAATCGCATAGCTTTGTCTTTGTGCTTTCAGAAGCAGGGAGGGAATTTAGAGCTTTGATACAAGATTCTGGAAGGGAGAAGTCCATAAAAATAACGATAGATAGAACGTCTAAAATTACCTTATTAAGTTAATTGAAGGGTATCATCTCTAATCCGTGTTTAAATTCAAGAGTAAAATTGAGATTCCATTTCAATATTTCAATAAGATGATAGAAACTATTATTGGTTGCATAATTTAAAGCTTAAATATGCGTTTTGGCCAATTTTCCAATGAAGAATTATACATGGATGGTGCATATCCAAAAACAGTCATGGCATCTTCAATCCCTTTGTTTTCAGCCCCTTGGGCAGGCAAAACAGTTTTTGCATCTGAACCGAAATACTCCTTTCTAAGAAAGTATTGAAAGGGCCTGCTTATAAAACTTCCAGTTGAAGCTATGTTTACTTGAATTCTCTTTGGATACCAATCAGACTTTTCTATCTCTATATCTTCGGCTGCTGCTTTAAGGAATCCATCAGAAACTAAAGTTACCTGAGGAGAGAATTTTCTTAAAGTTGAAGAAAATGAATCTTGCTCTAAGATATTACTTGGTGTCTTACGATCTGGAGGTGTAGGAAAAATTAAATTTGCTCCTCCAAGTAAAGCTAGGTCCATCAATTCTAAGGTCCATTTTCCGAAAACTTTTTCGCCAAGAAAAATTAAATCTGAATCGGTAAAAAGATCTGCTCGACTATTTCTCGATAATGATTCAAGTCTCTCAGCATGAGTTATTCTAACAGCCTTAAGAAGTAGCTGTTCATGCGGGACATACTCAATAAATGCAGTGTTTTCAGGTCTAAGATGAAAAGCCGTACTTGGAGGAACGCTAGATAATGTTCGATTATTTACAATCGATGAAAAAGAAATAAAGTTTGAAGGTGGAACCTGCCATGACCTGTAGTCAGAAACAGAAACAATCTGAGCTAATGAAATGGAGGTAGTAGTCACGCCTCGATCCGTTGGAAATGAATGCATTTTATCTGTTATTCTAGAAAGTTTTTCTACCTCAGAATAACTTCCAGCCACTGCAATCTTAGCTTTAGAATCACTTATTTGTAGGGCTATGATTCTTTCTTTATCATTTGGATTTATATGAACAACAGTGGCACCAGCCTCTAGCGCCGCCATTTGAGCTACCATTAACCAGGCACTTGATTCACCTATAATAACAATTGAGTTTCCTTCTCTTATCCCACTTTTTAGAAAATGGTTTGCTAGTTTATGAACAGATTGAGCTAATACAGAACGAGAAACTTCCCTAAAATTATCCTTATCTTCAATTCCAGGACGATCCAAAAATTCCGCATAATGATGATTGGGTGCAATTAAAAATTCCTCTGAACCGCGTTGTTCTGAGTTGTTAATAAAAGCCGCACTTAATGAGTTAGATTTTGAAAATTCAGTCATAAAAAGCTTAATTACATAAGAGCAAAATAAGATGACTTCAATAATGAAATAATAAATTTAGACAATCTTAATTATTGAAAAGAGAGGAACGGTATCAGGATCTATAAAGCTAATCAAAATAACATTACGGTGTTACAAGTTTTTATTCTCTCTAACATCCTTACTTCATTAACTTATTTTTCGGGTTGTACATCTAACAGCAATGTTTATTATGCCCCTCGAGCAAACCTGATCCTGCAGCAGGTGATGTTTAAAAAATTTATCTCTGTTTTTCTTGATCCTGGAATTTAGAACGCGTACAAATTGTTCCCGTTTAAAAAAGGATTCATGGCTCGAAATATCGAAACTAAAGTTTACGACTACCAACTTTACTCTAAAACCACTCGTGGAATAAAAGTATCAGTTGTGCCTGCTTACCATGATGATCAATCAGATCCTGAGAATGGACTTTTTATTTTCACATATTCAGTCACTCTTGAAAATATTGGGGAAGAGATCTCACAACTAATTAATAGACATTGGTTAGTTTATTCAGCTGGTATCCAATGTGCAGATGTAAAAGGCGAAGGTGTTATTGGGGATCAACCAATATTACTGCCCGGGGAAGTTTATAGATATACAAGCGGAACAAGCATTAACGACCCTGTCGGAGCTATGTTAGGAAGCTATACATTCCAAACTGAAAAGGGAGATTTTTTTGATGTTGCAATCCCGCGTTTCGAATTGGTTTGCTCAAGTATACCCGAATCGCTTTTGAATTAACTCACGCTGCAAGCGTGGTCAATAAATAATATTCTGACAATTAAAAATTAAACTCAGTAAGAATAAATCAAATTAGGAAATTCTGCCAAAATTAAAATTAATTTGGCAGACTATTAAACTCCGAAGAGTTCTCTAATAATAGTTACAGTACTTTTTCTTTTTCTTCTTAATAAATTCACAACGGGTTGCATTTCTGCCACAATTTCGTTTGGATCAATTTCTATTTCTTCAATATTACCAAAAGTTTGTCGCACATGCTCAGAGGTGCTTTTCCGTTGACGAGGTTGAGGCTGATATGCTGCTTGATGCTTAACTTCACCCCCTAATGAAACGACATCATCATTCCAGTCACGGAGTCTTCCAGTAGAATCGGTACCAAAGTTCCCTGAACTTTGACTATTTTGAAATGCATTTGAGATATTGTCTTTCATAATGTGTATCCTATTTAGCTAAGCGTGCAAGTGATATGCCGGTTACAAAGTAAATTTTGCATCCCTATGTGACCAAATACTGAGATCAACACTTAAATCAGCCAACTATCTAATATTACCAGAGTTATTGGGCTAATCAAGTTTGAACAAAATGAATTTCAGGTACCTTAATTCCTGGCATGACATTGGAAAGGGGTGATCTTCTGGTTGACCATAAATTCCTAAAATTTGAGCTCGCCGTCTTGAAGTTGAAACAGCTTTTTCACAAAGTTCGAGAAACATTGCTGGATTTATATGACTAGAACATGAGGAGGCAGCCATAACACCTCCTTTTGCAGTTACTAAAATAGAAGAAGTTATTAGGTTATGATACGAAGAAGTAGCAGCTTCAACTGAGCTCTCAGCACGCGCGAAAGAAGGCGGATCTACAATTACAACCTGCCAGTTTTTTTTATTGTTCTTTGCAGTTTCTAGAAATTCAAAAGCATCTACTGCTAAGGCATCATGTTTGTCTGAAGAATTATTATTTAATTGCCAATTTTTCTTAGCGGCTTCAATTGCAGGTTTTGCAAGATCCACAGTGGTAACTGATTTTGCATTGCCAGCTATAGCGTAGATCGAAAATCCTCCAGTATAGCCAAAGAGATTTAAAACAGTTTTATCTTTTGCTAGATGACGAATACGTTGCCGATTGTCTCTCTGATCCAGAAAAAACCCCGTTTTTTGGCCATTTATAATATCGACTGAGAAAGTAAGGCCATTTTCTAAAAAAAGAACATCTTCACTTGGCATAGTTCCAAAAAGAGCTTGGCCCTTTTGATTCTCATTATAACGTGGCTTTCTAAATACACATTTCAGCTTAAGTTCTTCAGCAATGAATTTACCAATATTGTCTGCATCATAAAACCCTCTCGGTCCTTCGCCATCAAATTGAATAACAGCAACATCAGCATAAAGATCGCAAACTAAACCAGGCAACAGATCTCCTTCTCCATTTATTAATCGAAATCCAGTTGTAAGAGAATCGAAGAGGTCACGACGAAGATTTATGGCATCTAAAATTCTAATTTTTAGTAATTCTGAATTAATATTTTCTTTGCCCAGAGCCAGTACTCTAAAAGAAAGCTCTGATTGAGGATCATAAAAACCTTTTGCTAAAATTTCTCCATCTTTGTCTTTCAAAACCGCCAATGTTCCCGAAGCAGCCTTGGGAAGCTCCTCTAAATAATGTTTAAATATCCAGGGATATCCTCGCTTAATATTACGAACTCGATCCTTGGAAAGGCTTAAATGTATTGGCTTTTGTGTGAGTCTTTTATAAAATTCCATATTTTTGATATCTTACCTTGTTACGACTAAAGTCATAAGCCATGTGCTGAACAAAGTCGAAGCACAACTGCCGTTCTTTTAGAAATTCCTTGTAAATTTTTGGGTATACGCCTCTTTGTAAATAAAGGTTTTTTCTCTCTCGAAGTTTTAATTCGTGCAAAAGTATTCAGAAATTACCTGTTGGGATAACCATAGCACTATTTAGAACTTCGAGAGAAATGCAATCACAACGGATTTTTAAGGAGGGCCCATAGTATTGAAAAAATACTGCATATCAATCGTTCTCTACTTTCTGCTTCTCTCTCTGTGCAGCTGCATCAACTTTTCCAGTGGACACAATTGGAAAAAATCAAAAGGGAGAGAGCTTTCCCTGGAAGTTCTTGGAAAAGTTCAGGTCCAATCTGAGCTAGGAAATCCAAGCCTTCAAGGGCAGGAGAACAACTCTCTGGTTGTTCTTTGTCCAACAAATCAAGAAGATCCGCGTTGGTATTCTAGGACAATCTGGTCCTTAGCTTTCCAATGCAATGGAAACCTTCTGTTAATTAGCGATTCAGACGACACGCGCTGGCGATACAGAATGGGAGAGAGTTGGGAACAAGAGATGATCATTGAAGTCGATCAATGAGCATCTGTGGGTCTGTTAATTTTACAAAGAGGCAGACCCGCCAAAAAACACTTTTGATACTTTCCATCAACAATTGTAGACTAATGGAATGCATTCAAATGTTCTAACTGAAATTTTTCTTATTTTAATTTCAGCAGTTATCGGCCTTATGATTTTTCAACGATTTCGTATTCCAGAAATTGTTGGATTATTATTAACAGGAATCTTCATTGGTCCATTTTGCTTAGGTTTATCTGATGGTGGAGAAACAGTAAATCTAATTGCTGAGTGGGGTGTTGTATTTCTTCTCTTCACTCTAGGTCTGGAATTTTCAATAAAAAATCTTTTAAAAGAAAAAAGAACTGTATTTATTGGTGGTGCACTTCAAGTCGGACTGACAATTGCCATCTGTTTAATAATATTCACTGTTGCAAAAAAATCTTTTCAAGAAGCACTGTTTTTGGGATTTATCTTCTCATTAAGCAGCACGGCTCTCGTTCTTAAAGTTCTTGAAAAACGTGGTTTAATCGGTACGCCGGTTGGCACTTTGGCGATATCAATTTTACTATTTCAAGATATAGCAATAGTGCCAATGATCTTAATTACTCCGATCCTAGGAGGCGAAGGAAAACCATTACTAACCGAAATAATTATTCTTAGTAAAAACTTATTGATCCTAGGTGCGATTGTTTTTGCTTCATATAAATTCGTAATCCCAAAACTTTTAGAAATGGTAAGTAAATCAAGAAGCCAAGAATTCTTTGTGCTCACCGTTTTTACTTTATGCGTTTCCTTTGGTTGGCTAACTGGTGAAATGGGAATGTCCGTTGCATTGGGAGCCTTTATAGCTGGATTAATGATCTCCGATTCTCCCTACGGCTACCAGGCATATAATACCGTTCATTCCTTTAAAGAGCTTTTTACAGCTTTCTTTTTTATCTCAATAGGCATGTTACTTGACCTGGGGCACGTAGCTCATAACTTATCTACAGTTGCAGGATTTGTTCTCATTATTTCTCTTATTAATATTTTCTCAACTACTCTTGCTATTAAGATTCTTGGATTTCCTTTGGGAATATCAATCAAAGGCGCACTGATTCTTAGCCAAGTAGGGGAATTTTCTTTTGTAATTGCAAAGCTTGGGCTTGGTTATGGCGTAATCAATGGCGACACCTATCAAAATTTCTTAGGAGCTGGAATTATTACAATGATAATAAGCCCATTTATTATTTCAAAATCAGCGATCATTGCTGAAAAAACATTAGAGATATTTAAGTTACAACCTGAGATTAAAAGCGAAAAAGAAGTTACAGCACAATCTCTAAATGATCATTTAGTTATCATTGGATTTGGACTAAATGGTAGAAATCTAGCCTACGCTGCTAAATCGGCTGGAATATCCTATATAATAATTGAATTTAATCCTGAGGTTGTAGCTTTTGAAAAAGCTCGAGGTGAGAATATAATTTTTGGCGATGCTAGCTATAACCATATATTAGAACAGTCTCAACTTGAGAAAGCTCGTGTGGTTTGCATTGCAATATCTGATGCATTTGCAACACGTAAAATTGTAGATATCATTTCTCGTGATTATCCTGGTTTACATATTATAGTAAGAACTAAAGAGGTTGCTGAAGTTACTGAGCTTTTAAATCTCGGAGCTAGCGAGGTTGTTCCAGAGGAATTTGAAACATCATTAGAAATATTTTCCAGAGTTTTACGTAAATATTTAATAAATAAGTCTATAATAAATCGACTTACGACTGATTTAAGAAAAACGCATTATCAGATGTTAACTAAGGCTGGAAATAATAGTGAATTAGCACAAAGAATTTCCCAGATGCCTTATTTTGATATTGAGTGTGTATTTGTTCCTGAAAAATCACCTGCTCTTAACAAGGCAATTGTTGATCTAAATATCAGAAATGTTTTTGGTGTTACAGTTCTAGCCATTAAAAGAGCTATAACTTTAATTGAAAATCCTAAGCCATCTGAAGTTTTGTTTTCAGGTGATGAGATCTATGTGATAGGAGACTCATCAAAAATTCAGGTATTTGCCGAATGGCTTGAAGATAAGAGCGTGTAAAATTCTTATCACCTTGACCAACTTCAGAGCAAATTCTATAGCTGTATAGATGCAGATTATATTAGTAGCAGTTGGTGGTGCTATCGGAGCAACGCTTCGCTACTTAATTGGGCGGTTAGCGACAGAATTTATAACCCTTCCAATTCCAGTTGGGACACTAATCGTTAACATTCTTGGCTGTTTTGCAATGGGATTATTTGCAGCTGGCATATCAGATCTACAAGAAACTTCTAAAGAGACTTTTATCCTATTTATCATGGTGGGAGTTTTAGGCGGTTTTACTACTTTTTCTGCCTTTGGATTTGATACGGTATCTCTTTGGAACAAAGGCGCTGTATCTTTAGCATTAATAAACATTATTGCTAATAACACTCTATCATTTATCGCATTGGCTCTGGGTTATAGATTAATTAAGACATGAAAACAATTACACTCTTTACAAGCATTCTTCTTCCATTAACTCTGGCATTAGCCGAAGAGTTACCTGCAATTAAGTTAGGAGCAGTCTATTCTCTTTCGAGTTGGGCAGCTGTTGGTGGCATCTCCGAACTTAATGCTACAAAGATGGCAATTGATGAAATCAATGCCAAAGGTGGAATTTTAGGCCGTAAAATTGAAATCTCCGTTGAGGACAATCAATCTGATTTGAATAAAACCGTAACTGCAATTCAAAAACTAAAGTCGATCAATAATGTGCAAATTATTTTAGGTCCAAACTGGGCGGAATTCTCGGATGTTGCCGCACCAATATGTAATAAAAATAAAATGCTAATGTTAACGGCTTCTGGATACACAAAAGATCTGACCAAGGATAAAACTTTTATTTTTACATCTTTGCCGTCTCACTCACTAATGACTGCTCCCATGTCTGATTATATTTTCAAGATCGGACATAAAAAGATCGCCATGGCAACAAGTGTTAGCGCGTATTTTGAAAGTAATGCTCAAGCAATTAAAGAGCAGTTAAAAGAAAAAGGGATCTCTCTGACATCCGAATCAACTTGGAATCCAGGTCAAGCAGATTTTAAAAGTTATATTACAAAACTTAAAGGTGATGGCTACGACGCTGTAATTTTAATGCTTATGGAAGGTGGAGATCTGGCTGCCTTTTTACGTCAGGCTAAAGAGCTCCGTTTTGCAGGACAAATATATAGCAGTAATGCCGTTCTTTATGATCATGTTATAGAGAAATCCCCTGCACTCTCAGAAGGTATTATCTGTTATGAGTACCGGACTTTGGCACCAAAAGAATTTCTTGATCGCTACGCTGCTCTTTATGGAAGTGCAGCTTCCCACTCAATTCCCCGAGCATACGATAATGTTTATCTTTTAAAAGATGCCATCGAACGGTGCAAAACGGATGAACCAGAAAAATTAAAAGATTGTCTGCGTGCTTCTGACTATAAAGGAGTTACCGGCCGTATTAGATTTACTGAATCAGGAAATGTCATTACTCAAGGCCAACAAAGTGCCTTATATAAAATGATTGCAGGCAAATTAGTTGAGATTAAATAATTCTACTTCACCGACCTTAGGTCAGTGGTAGGCAGAATGAAAATTCTACCTCTTTTTATAACGAAAACACCCTTCGACATGATCATCAATCATGCCCGTGGCCTGCATATGTGCATAACATATTGTTGAACCAACAAAGTTAAACCCTCTTTTCTTAAGATCTTTCGATAGAGCATCAGATTCAGGAGAGGTAGCTCTTATTTTATCTCGAGTCATTTTAGGTATTCTTAATGTTTTGTAATTTGTAAATTGCCAGATATACCGATCAAAAGATCCGAATTCTTTTTGAATTTCCAAAAATCCCCGGGCATTTTTAATTGCAGCTTCAATCTTTAATTTGTTCCGGATAATTCCAGCATCTTTCATTAAGCGGGCGACATCTTTTGATGTAAATTTAGCGATTTTTTTAGCATTAAAGCCGGCAAAAGCTTTACGAAAATTTTCCCGTTTTTTTAATATTGTGATCCAACTAAGACCTGCCTGAAATCCTTCTAAGATTAGCATTTCAAAAAGAGCTTTATCATCATGAAGGGGGCGACCCCATTCAAAGTCATGGTATTTAACGTATATGGGATCTTCTCCACACCAACAACATCTTTGCTTTGTTTTTTGAGTCATAAATTAAAAATGAAGTTAACTCCTAAGTATTACTAATAAACTAGTTATCAATAAATTTTACTGGGCATATATAGTAAGTCCAAAAAAAACTTTCCTAAAAAATCTTTTTTTGGACTTACGATCCCCCGGAGGGATGATAAATAGTTATCCCAACTGAATATTTTAAGTAAACCGAAGGTTTTCATCAGAAAAATATTCGGAAATTACTTATTGGGATAACTATATGGATTAGAATACCACTCCATGAGAAACTATATTGGGAAACTATATTGGGAAACTATATCCTGAAGCTATATCAAAAATTTATGATTGATGAATCAGCAAAAATTGAACCGACCGACCCATCATTAAGAACGTCTTGGCCTGAATTAGATCTTAAAGATGAAGAAATTAAAAGGTTAAAAAGTAGCAACACGCATAGATTGATTGCAATGGGTACCTTTATGGGTGTCGCTCTTGTTGCAGCAATTGATTCATTTTGGCAAAAACATAAATTTCAATTGGCTGCTCCAGTTGCAGAAAAGCCAATACAAGAAAGTCAAAACGAAGAACTCTCAGGAGAAGGTCATTCAATACCCATTTTGGTTTATACCGATGACAAAAAAGCAGAACGAATCGTTGAATTACCACTATCCTCATATGATCACTTTAGAAGTCTAGATCATAAGAATTTAAGTTATGAAAAGTTTATTACACCAAACGATCCAATAATAAAGAATTTAGCAAATGCTCTTACGATCAATGCAACTTCTCAGGAAGAAGAAGCAGGTTTATTATTAAAATATGTGCGTAGTGTATATTACGATTTTTCAGTTACTCGTAAAAATTTTGAATATTTTAGATATCCCATTGAGTCATTATTTGAGAGAACAGGAGATTGTGCAGATGCCTCTATCCTCTACGCTTCATTACTTAAAGCCCGTAATATCCCTTTTGTTTTTCTAGAATATCCTGCTTCTCCAGTTGGGCATCTTTCTATCGGTGTAGCTGGAAATTTTCAAGGAAAATCTTTCCTGCATAATGGAGCAACATATTATTTTACAGAATGTTCTTCGACTCGTTTCGGACCGGCAGACAACAGACCAGTTAATGATATGCAAATCGGTCAAGCTTGGGGCGATTATTTTACTAAAGAACCTAAGATTAGAGAGTGTCCTTAATCAATTTTATGCGACAAAAGATTGAGGACGATTACTAAGAATAACATTCGAGTAATAAGTTCCTTTTCCATTAAAATCCACATATTCTATGCGGTTATTATTATCAAAAGTCCAACCACTCAAATAAGAATCATTTTCTGATGTAAAAATGCCACCTTTAGCAGCCTGTGGGAAAACTCGTCTCATTAAATTTCCCATATTATCTTTGGAATCGCGACCAGCTCCATTGCTACAACTAATATCTAAAACCTGACCACCTTCATATAAACATTCAGTTGCAAATTGCATAAGATCTTCATCTGTTAAATCTAATCTTGAAGCATCGTTACTGCCTTCTCCATATTCAATAGCGTCAAAGCTGCCGTGACCAGCCCAAACAATTAACTGTGCTTTTTGAGCATTGCCAACTCCAGCATCTATCGACACTTTTCTAAGCTGCTTAATTGCATCAACATCTGAATTAGCTTCGCAATAAAGCACACGATAATTATGTGCTATCAAATCTTTGACAAAATTGCTTTGTGATCCAAATGCACCATTAGAGTCAGATTTGTTAAAAACCAGGACAGCTAAAGGTCTTTCATCGGCTATCGGATTTTCTAGATTTTGAAATAAAACTTTACGAA